>Ga0207754_100033_pt1 | contig 162479 bp, 157 predicted proteins | sample A23E1SouthBayCA_FD_187728 | JGI IMG/M metagenome (GOLD analysis project Ga0207754, IMG submission 187728) | Aerobic enrichment media microbial communities from Eden Landing Ponds, California, USA - A23 E1 (SPAdes) | ecosystem: Environmental > Aquatic > Marine > Unclassified | place: Emeryville... | reverse complement strand
GGGGGATCTCCCTTTCTGCATACCACCCACCACTGTTTCAGCAATTCCTGTTTCCCTGAAGGGGGATCTCCCTTTCTGCATACCACCCACCACTGTTTCAGCAATTTCGGCTTGCCCGGGCGAACAATTCCTCCCGGCGGTCCACCCACCACCATTTCAGCAATTCCTATCTCTCGACCACCACGATAACCTTCCATCTCACTCCCCTTGTTGTTCCCAAGATCGTCCATCATACTCTACCAGTAATTCCATTGTTGGCTCTGGCTGCCACAACGCTAGCAGGCCGCTGGTTCGACGAGGCGGATTTCCAACGAAGACACGTTCCCACTCTCAACCCTCACGTTACGAACGCCGTTCTAGATCAACCGACGCTCACGGCTGGCAGTAACTATTGGACAAGTTCTCTACCGGATGATATCGATATCACTGGGCTCGGTGCTACCGTTGGTATCCTCGATAGCTGCCGTGTTTAATCACGGGGTCAGACTGACAACACGGCCAGTATCAGGCTCCCTTCCGCTTCGGCCGGATCCGCGACGATGACAGCGATTATCGCGATGCCGAAGACGACGGGGAGGGCCGCGCCGGAGAGAATGAGCAGTCGCCGGCGCGTCAGCTTCGTGCCGCGACCAGCGTACCCGAGGACGTAGACGGTCCACGCGACGGGAGCGAACAGCGCAGGGAGGAAGCTCGTGAGCCCGATCGCACTGGACGCCTGCTGCCCCCACAGCAAGCCCCCGAGTTCGCCGCCGAGAGCCGCGACGGCCCACGCAGTCAGCGCACCGAGCGTCCACGCGAACATGGGTGCATTCGGACGGTCCCGGTTCCGGTAGACCGTCAGTGTCGTCCAGCCCAACAGGCCTGCTGCCGTCGCGTCGAGCGCAATTGCGCTGACCGTCTCACCCAGCGTCACCGGTGTTCACCCCGGAGAGGGGTCGAAGCGCGAACCCCAGAACGTGAGATAATCCAGCATGAGCCGTACTCTGTCGGGTCACATTCCCGCCGTGTACAAAGTGTCTTCGAGTGACGTACCCGAATCCCGTCGATGGGGTCAGTAGCGTCTTCGAAATTTATTCGCTCGAGGTTCGCTCGTTCGACTACCGAGCACGCACCACCAGACGACCAGCAGTACGTCCGGAATTCGGTCGGAAGTATAGCAGTCGACATCAGCGTCTATCAGTTGACTCTGATTGCGTCGGGCCGCGTCGCAATCGGGGAAGTCCTGCCTCGTGGTCTGATACAGTACTCTACGTACTCGGGTTCGCGTCGGCGAAAGCGAATACGCCGGCGTCGGGATCGACGTCGACGGTGCCGACCCCGCGAAACCCGAAATTCAGCATGTGTGGTGCGCCGCCAGCATCGTCGCCGGTATCGTACCCGAACTGGTGAGAGTGCCCGCTGATAGTCGCGAAGACGTCGTGGGTTCTCGCAACGAGTTTCAGCACGATAGACCCCGTGTGGAGGCTCTCGCGGTCTGTTTCACGCGTTCCCGTCGAGTGATGCCGGTCGAAGGACGTGTTGAACGGCGAGAGGTGCGTGACAAGGAGCACGTTCGAGTGTCCGTCGGCGAGGCCGGCGAGGTGGTTGTAGGCCTCCTGGACGGAGTCGACGCTGTGGCGGAACGCCCCGCGGACCTCGGGCGTGATGTCGAGCGTGTCAGCGGCGTCACGTGCGCTCGTGTCACCGGAGACGACCTCGAGAAGCGCGTCCTCGATTGCGTCTGCGGTCCGGTCGGCGGCGTACCGGCGTTCACCTCGTGGCTCGGTCCGTGGGTCCAGCGCTGGGAACGCCGTCTGGTCGAGGAGGGGATCGAGCGAACGCCGCTCGCACCCCCAGCCGACGATCGTCACCGACTCGCACTCGTGGGTCACCTCGTGTCCGGACCTAGCGTTCTCGACGCCGTCGACGACATGAGCTGGCATCGGCGTATGGTCGTGGTTCCCGGGGACGTACATAACGGGAGCGTCAGTCGCGAGCCGGTCGACGAACCGCCGCGCAAGTGCGACATCAGCCTCGCCGTCACGATGGGTGAGATCCCCCGCGACGAACGCCGCGTCGACATCGTCGGACACCCGCATCGCCTCGACGTCGTAGTCGCTCGCCGTCGGCTTGAGGTGGAGGTCGTTACAGACGAGGAATCGCATAGCCGGCACCTGACGGCGAGCACTCGTATAGATGACGGAGGTGTGGTACACGTCTAGCAGTGGGTTTGGTTTCCCACCAGTGCGAACTTCCGTACCAGTTCAATCACACGGAGGGCCAGCCTACCGGGTTCGAGGTACGCCATGGCCTCCGAGACCCGATCCCAAAGCGGCAATCGGACGCCGACACCCACGAAAGACAGCACCTGCGGAGGAGGCCGTAGAACGATTTACGAGGCGGTTATTCCACTATAGGCCGGACGGAATACTCTGGTGAGGACACCCATACAGTGATGGGGCCCGGAGACGTGTCGAGGAAGACAGACCGAGAGAGTTCCGAGAGTAACCAACAATCGGCGGGAATGCGCTAATCTGTTGGTTAAATCGAATATGGGTCTCACGCGCAGATGAGCGCATTCTCTACAGACTCACTCTTCGTCCGATTTCCGTGAGGAACCTTCTTCTCCATACACCGTTGCCATCTTCTCAGTGAAGTAAATATACTCTCGCTCCACCGTTCGGAACTCAACATCATTGAAATTTACAGGACCTGAAGAGATTTCACTGGAGTCACGAATCGTCTCTTTGATGATCTCAGTCTCGACTAATCCTTTCTTGCGTAAACTCGACGTAACCTTATCAATACTACACTCATACACCGGGCTACGGAACAGATCCATCGCTATCCCCTCCTCCATCATAACGTCAAAAACATCTTGATCTAAGGGTTTCCCACCAACTTCCACAATAAGATCCACCAACTTCTCTTCTTCTTCGGTCAACCGTCTCATCCTCCTAGCTTAGCCAGACTTACCTGCCCTTGGTCAAAAATTCTATCATTAAATATATGACATTACTCCCTGGGGTTTCGTTTACTTGGTGTGGAATACTACCACCTCAAGTGCAAGACCCGCAAGTATCACAGACGGGTAGACATCCCGAAATCGGTGCTGAGGAAATTAGCTGAATCAAGGCGCTAAGCCCCCTTCCTCAGCGAGCGCCGACTGAACGAGAGGCGCGAGCAGGGAGGTCGAACAACTATGAGAAGCAACGGCGGCGCGTTGCGGAGTGTCACGCGAACCTCCGTCGGAAGCGCCGTGACTTCTTGCACAAGCTCTCGAACTACTATGCTCGGGAGTACGACCTCGTGGCAGTTGAAGACCTGAACGTGAAGGGAATGATGGAGTCTCCGTCGTACAGCCGCAACACCGCCTCCGCCGCGTGGCGGACGTTCCTCTCGTTGCTCGAATACAAGTGCGGGCGTGAGGGGACGCACTTCGTGGCGGTCAATCCGAGGGGGATGACCAAGGAGTGTGCGTCCTGTGGTGTCGAGACGGAGAAGCCGTTGTGGGTCCGTGAACATTCCTGTCCTGCCTGCGGGTTTGAGGCGGACAGGGACGCGAATGCGGCATGGAACATTCTTTCTCGCGGCCTCGAAGATGTAGGAGTGGGACACTCCGAATCAACGCCTGTAGAGACTGCGCTCCCTGTGGATACACCTGTATCTGCAAAGCGAGTCGTTGAAGCAGGAAGCCCTACCCTCAAGGAGCGAACGGCGTCAGCCGTGAGCGAGTAGGCAAGGGTAGTTCACACGGCTTTGATGATTCCGTCTGGAATAATCTGTACAACGAAGCACATCAGGACCGGGGAGTGGTGGAGAAACTTCCTCCCAGAACTAATAGGTGCGAACTCAACTCTACGTACGTCTCTACGAATGAGTGACGACATAATTGAAACGTACTCGAATGATTGCCGGATCATTCACGAGGAACGGATGCATCCCGATTTGTACCATTTCGAGCGGTCCGGACACCGGATGAAATCATTCGAAAACCTCGACAAAGCCCGACTGTACGCAGACATCTACGAGCTAATGGGCGGCTTCGACGAGGCAAACACTGGAAACCTAGGTGTTCCACCTACAGTTGCCCGTGCTAGCGAAGATATCCGAATGGCCTATTTCACAGCCTCAATGTCCGCAACCTATGCCGCTCGTGGATTCGAAGTCGAAATCAAAGACGTCCTCGAAACCGTACAGCGCGTCCGTGAGCGAGCGAAACAACAGCGCACCAGTGAGTGAATTTCTGCGCGAATGGGGGATGGATATTGCGTAGCGGATTGGCCGCTCACGAATTGAATAACTGAATCCTAGCATCGCCAGGTTCACCACCATCGTCTCAGTGGCCGAACCCGTTGAAGCCCGTCGAAACGTCGGCATCCTGCCGGAACAGGAGTCGCCGCCGAGCTTCCTGACACCCCGTGAGTACTTCGATTTCGTCGGCTCCGTCCGAGATATCGACAGGGAGGTGTTGGTCGACCGGGTCGACGCGTGGGCCGACCGGCTGTACAGCCACGTCGGCATCGTTCGGGAGGGCCGCCTGGTCACTGAGCAAGATCCCGGAACGCTCTCGCACGGCGAGTCTCTGCTCGATACTTTTCTGGCCGATGTCAAGGGCGGTGCGACCACATGAGAGCCGACAGAAGGGACACAGCGACGCTTCTGACTGTCATGATCCGTGAAGAGTGCCGACTCCACTCGACCCTATTCAGGGCTCGGCGGCGTCGGCTTGTTCCGCCGGTCAGTCCCCCGGTGGACCGAACGGTTCCGGATGAGCTGACACGGATGAACAAGAGGGATACTAACCATGCACGCAATGCGCGTCGACGGACTGACGAAGGAGTTCGGTGAGATAACTGCAGTCGACGACCCGTCCTTTGCGGTCAAGGGGGGAGAGGTGTTCGGGCTGCTCGGGCCACGCTTTGTTCGAAACTCACACCGACACCGCTGATTTCTTACGGGGAGTGAATAAAGCACACTCACTCGCCCTACTGCGATCATCGCGAGAAATACGACATCAACGATTCGTTTCTCACCGAAGACGCAACGCCACTAAAAGATGCCTACAATCGCCACAGTCCTCCGACTCAAATATAATGGGGGTCATATAGGATATATGCCAAGACTTGTTGCTGCCCGTTTCTGGAGGACATAGACAAAACAGTGGAACGCTAGAGCTTGTCCCCGGGGTGCTTCATTAAATGTATTTGAATGCCGCGTTGCTTATTTGCGGATCCTTTCCATCGTAGTACTCGGCAATTTCCGAGAGTTCGCCTCTGGCATTGAGCGAGCCTAGAGCTTCGACGCACTGGACTCGAAGGCGGTCATTCATTGAGGTTTCATCTACTAATGACCCTAGTTCTTCGATTGCTCTACAATACTCTAATTTATCTATAGCTTCTTGTCTGATCCAGCCTTCCAGATTGGTATCATAGACGATATCTCCTAGGGCTGTTGGCCCATTATCAGTGCGGGCTAGTTTGTCTAATGCGTCTCTCCGTTTTCCATCATTTGAACCATCGTACGCCAGGTCCAGTAACCGTTCTTCTCTCTTTGAGTAATTGGGTCCACTACTTCCAAACAGTCCCATAAGACTGTCAATTTAACCAAACATAATAGTATTTTTGGTGGTTTACACCGGTACCATAGCGAAATCCTACGGCTTTAGTGGGGTGTCAGTATGTGTAGCCTCCGAGATCGACCCCGAGGCGATTGACGCAAAATACGATTCGAAGCCTGCACCACAGTATTAAGTAAGAGAGAAAATACTAGCGGATTGATGACAGAAAATCCGCCGGAAAACTTGAGGTTCGAAAATAGCGATTTTACCGAAATTAAAGTGGACGGGAAAGTGGTCGGACGCGCGGAAACACGACCCGAATCAACATTATCGGAAGAAGATGAAGCGGCAGTGGCATTGGAGATTGGTCTGTTGGTAGACTCGATGAAGGAACTACTGGAGGACCACCACGAAGTACAGTCCAAGGACGACAAGAACATCTCAGCTGAGATCGTCGCAGATCGGGATTTGACAGTGGAAGTATACACAAGTGATGATAACGAGTGGCAAGACGTTACGGAGTAGAATGCGGGAAAGTGGAACAATCAGTAGGCAATGTAAAAAGAGCCGATCGGAGAATCAACTCGTACGAGAAATCAGATTCCAGGACACAAAACGGTCACAATGACAGATAACCCACCGGAAACCACACGGTTTGATGAGGCAAAATATATAGAAATCAAAAGCAACGGCGAAATTATCGCTCGAGTGGAGCACAGGCGAACACTATCAATGACTGATTCGGAACTTGCAGGACTCAGTCTAATGTTAGGATCTCTATGCGATAGTATTGAAGAGGAATTAGAAAAGAAACTATCTCGACGACCGTATGAAATCCTTAAACAAACGGGGACAACAGTAGAAGTGAACGCAGCAGGAACCGAAGACTGGGTTACACGCGTAGATTAGTCTTGGTGCCGGCTGCGACCGCGTAGATAATTTTGCAATCACATAAGCGTGGGCGCTGTGTGATGCACTATCGACATGGATGCAAGAGAGGCTCGTTTTGAGACTGTGTGTCGGCTAATGAACAAAGTCCTAGAGGCTCGTGGAGCCCCTCCAAATAAACTCAAATTAGAAGACAGTGAAGTGGATGCACTGTTTGACGCGCTTGAATACTATCGTGGTGCGGTAGATCCCAGTTCAGGAGATGTCATAATCCTACCTGAATTCCGGTGTCCATCTTGTGGCAGCTGTGAAGAATTTCGAGCGCAAGACCGGCAAGTATCAGTGGCAAGGAAGCACGTTGAGATCGGCGCTGAAGTGATCAGAGTACATGGAATTGCGCAGTGTACCGAGTGTAAGTCACAAGTGAGATTGAATAAATTTGAACCAGTCGAACTGGACGGGTTTGACCAAGACGACTGGGAAGGCCTGTACAAGGAAGAATACCAAGGTCGTGAAACGGTGGAAAAAATACCCACGAAAAAATAATAAACTCAAATTTTACTAAATTTGTAAATAAGATAACAGGGGTGAATGGAGACGTAACTGGGGCGTACTCATGGGTGCCGGATCGTTCACGAGGAACGGATGCGTCCCGATTTGTACCACTTCAAGCAATCTGGCCATCTGATCAAGCTCTTCGAAAACACCGACAAAGCTCGGCTGTACGCAGAATTTACGAGCTGATGGACGGCTTCGACAAGGAAAACACTGGCAAGCGAGGGATCCCACCAACAGTTGCCCGCGCCAGTGAAGAAATCCGAATGGCTTATTTCACAGCCTCAATATCTCCGACCTATGCCGCACGGGCGTTCGAGAGTACTGAACATTGTTAACCAACACGGGAATCGGTTGAGGCAGAACTGTTGGTTAATATCGGTTACCACGATGGCGAACCCACATCCCGTATGCGATGTCAATCGCCTCGGGGTCAAGCCCCGAGGCTTGTCAGTCGACTCCCGCTCTAACTGCGCAGTGCAGTAGGTTGAAATCGACCATTCGCGTTCAACGTCCCTGACTTCAGGGCCAATTGACTTGTGGCCCGTTCAGCACCAGACTTGAGCCAGTGCTGAACAAGTCGGCACCTGACGTTCCGAGCGGCGTTATAATCACTGTGCAACTGCTTTCCGCATTTCAGACACTCAAACTCATCCCCATCAAGATTGTCCTCATGCGTGAACCCACACTCACCATGACTACACCGTTGAGACGTGTATGCAGGAGCCACGTCATCTACGCCGATACCGTATTCTTCGGCCTTGTATTCGACGTGGCGTTGGAGTTCGCGGAACGCCCACTGTTGGAATTTTGAGGCGTTTGAGATACGCTCGCGGATGTGAGTCAGATTCTCAAACGTAATCGCCGTACAGTCGTGTTTAACGGCTTCTCGGACAAGTGATTTTGATACTCTGTGGAGGTAATCGACACTCCATCGAGCGAAGCGACTGCCGATGCTCTTGATGGTGAGATGTGCCGAGCGAGTGCCTGTCTGTTGGAGGTTACCGCGCCGACGTTCGTACTCGTCGCGCTTGTGGTTGAGGTAGTCTGCATTACCGAGGAACGCTCCCGTGCTGGTAACGGCAAGGTAGCCATCCACGTTCAAATCGACACCGAGAACCACCCCGTTCTCGGATTCATCGTCGCTAGAATCAGGTTCGACATCTTTCTTCACAGCAACGTGGAGATAGTACGTACCGTCGCGCTTGTGGAGCGTTGCTTCGCCTTTCTCCCACTCGTCAGCCCAATAGTTCTCGAACGGCGTCCCCTCGTCGTTGACGGGCGTGACGTATTCTGTGGTCACACGCTTGTCAGTTGTGGCGAGAGAAACGTGGTCGTCATTGTACGTAATAGTGCGCCGTGGCTTTCTGTTACGACTATCTGTTCCGGAAATCTGTAACGGAAGTCTGTAACGTTGGTTGGGGTCTCTTTCTGGAACCAAGGTCCGACATTACCACCTAATAAAAACCGGTCCGCAAAGAAACGTAACAGACGGCTGTACCGTATATCTGTAACAGGCCTCTGTTTCAGGTTGTAATTGCCCCTGTCTTTACAGCAACTTCAGGCGAATTTCCACTCCATATACTTGTTCCAGATGTCTGTACCAGAACCACAGTACAGATATCTGTAACAGATATTCGTTCCAGACAACTCTCTGAGGGTCGGTTTCGGAGCAACAACTCATTCAGCACAATTCTTGATCGCAGACAGACTATGACGACAGACAAACATCCCTACTAGTGGTCAACGCCCGTTATTCGCCACCATGATTCCACCACAGCAGTTGGGGGAACTGCAGCTCTACAACCACAGCATTACAGATAGCCGATACAGATAGACAATACAGGTAACTGGTGCGGGCGTCTGATACAGATATATGTAACAGGCGTCCAAATACGGGGGCGTATGATAACGACCGTAGTATACGCTGAGTCCGGGGGGACGTACAAGACGACTATGACGGCAAACCTTGCGGTCGCACTCAAGCGGATGGGGCTTGACGTCCTCGTGATTGACCTAGACCCACAGACAGGCAACCTCACTTCACTCTTCGACGTCGGGGAGAATCGTGGAAATCCGGATGCAGACAATCTCGTAAAGCACATCCTTGAGATGCCTGACGGCGATTTTGACGACCTTATCGAAACCTCCGAAGAGGGCGTTGACGTCATTCCAAGCCACGATATGCTGGGGGACTTCACGTCTAACCTTGAGCAGAAGATTTCTTACGAGACGGGAATGAAGGGAATCTCTCGCGAAGAGTACCCTCGATTCGAACTCCTCTATAATCTCCTCTGGGAACGCGAGCAACTGAACGAAGAGTATGACGCGGTCCTCATTGACCCTAACGCGCGCGCTGAAGACCTGCTGTACAATGCTATCTACGCACTTCGGACACTGGTAGCGCCCGTGAAACCGGCTGGGAAGGGAAGTCTCAGTCTTGACGGTCTCGAAGAGATGGTTGGGAACATGGAGACTGCTCTGGACATCGAAATTGGGCTTTCGTGCGTGGTTCCATCCGGAGTCGGGCAGACGAACGCCCACAAGCAGTACCGCGATCAGTTCGAAAATACGGACGCTTTCACCACGCCAGTCTCTATCGGATCACGAGAGAGTTTAATGGACGCCATGTGGGAAGCCCGTGGCTCCGCATTCAAAGTCGTCGAAGAGCGGTGGAAGACCTACGAGGAGGACGGCGAGATGGTCACGGAGAAAGGTGCCCGCAGAGTGGCCGACCGTGAACTTGAGACGCTGGAGAAGCTGTGGCAGCTGGCAGGATTTATCGCGACTGACACGTTTGGCATCGACGTCGACAATGAGCTCGTCCTGGATATTGACGACAACGGCACTGAGAGGGTGCGGTTCGACCTCACGACTGAACCGGAGGTGGCTGACTGATGGGTGACTCATTCAAATCTGGATCAGGCGACCTCAACTTCGGAGATAGCGAGGAAGAAGAGATAGACGACGAGCCAGAGGAAGCCAGCGACGAAGTCGGTGACGTCGCAAACGACGAGGCCGATACTCAGGAACCCGATGAGACCATCTCTGACGAGGAAGAAAGACGCCAAGATATTCCACAGACGCAGGACACGAATAGTGCCACTGCGGAGAACACGACACCCACGTCTGCGACCAGTGGTAGTGAAACACGCCAGACCGGTGGCCATCAGTATCCGTACTTCGTGCGTCGGAGTAACGTCGGGGACGAACGAGACAACCGCCTCGAACTGTTCGCTCGTGACGACGTTGTCTCCCGAGAATCAGAGTTCCGCAGCCGACTTGCGTCGGAGCTTGGCACTAACGATGTCGCGAAGACGGACGCCCGTGAGTACGCGCTTCTCGCGGCGTTCGAGAACGTGGAGGACGTGGCAGAACTCATGAAAGAAGACGGATATGGTGAAATTGATTAGCGGCCGACACAAGTACTACAACTATTCTCCCCGGTCTGCTTTGTCTGCTTGTGGAACCACCGATACGGTGGGAACCCGCGTCCGGTGATTTGGTTCTGTGACGTACCAACTCTTGCTGCCCATCATGAGCTAGCGTAGAGAGGACGGCTTCGACGAGATAGTGTCGATAATGTCCCTAAGCTACCAGGATACGAGTTCTCTTGCCGATCAATAGGAGGTCTGTGGATGTTGATACCGGACCCAAGGAGGGGAATGCTCAACAACACATCCACAGACGCTCTGTTCTAGTGTAACAGGGTGTAGCGTCTTACTCGGTCAGTGACGGTCAATACAAGAGTGGCTGCGGGGGAAAGCATGTGCGCCAGTTGGGGGTGAACGAGAGGCGCACATACCGGGGGTGATGGTTCGTTTGGGGAACGGTGGAATTTCTGCTGGCGTGTGTGTACGAACCCGGGCACACACGCTACCGAGCAGTTTTCAGGTTACATACTTGAAATTATCGAAATTGTATTGTATTCTTCAGTGGGTTTTCCTTCTCAGTAGTTTTGTTTCAGCAGCCGTAATCCGGCGAGGTGAACTATTCCGGCCTACTCACTCTCACTGGTCGTTCCTCGCGAATAGAGGTTAGAACCAACAAAGGCTAACACAGCTCTCCATCAACATTCCCACCTAGTATTGTCCTGTCGTTTCATTAGCCGCGCTAATTGTCCGGAAGAGTTGGTGAACTACGCCGAGAGTGGTGGCACATCCGTTTCGAAAGCTACGGTTGTGTCATCAATCGGATCGACAGCTAGTGGGCCGTCGTGGGCGGAGGCGAGCCCACACGCGATGACCGACACAGCCGGATGGTCGAACGTGGTCACTGGGCCGAACGCGGCGCCCTCAATCGTTACGACCATTCGGTCGTCGGTTGAACTTTTGGCGACCGAAACTGCATCCGCGATTTCGAACTGTTCGACGACCGCATCACCGAGCTGGGCGGTAGTCTCAGCTAGCGATTCCCCAGTTGGTGCCGCCTGAGCGCGCTCAAACTCATCGAGTAACATCTGTCCAGCGGGGGTGAGGAAGACGCCACGGGTGGTGTCTGCCGTCACAAACATGCCAGCCTCTGGGTCTGGGACATCGAAGTCCCGATGTTGCGGGAGGAACACTCGCACGCCATCAGAGTTAGGTAGGTACACTGCCGTCGTCTGTAGGCCGAGTTCATCTCGAATCGTGCTACCGTTCGCGGCCAAGGCTTGGTAGATGCTGTCACTGACGGTCGCCGTGAGGACACGTTCTGGCGTGAGATACCATGTTAGGATTCCACCGAACACACCGATTGCGCCGATGACGAGAAGGACGTCCCGTACGCCACTCAGGACGATTCCAGCAACCACGGCGAGTATGCCCGTGGCGACAAGCGCCGTTGCGGTCCTCCGATATGCTGTCTGGCGTGCGCGTGCGTATTCACTACGTAATCGGTTGTTTTCTTCGCGGAGTACAGCTACTTGGGTGCGGAGCGAATCTACATCCAGTGCTTCAGTCTCGTCGGGATGATCGTGGTCGTCGGCTGATTGTGTGTTACTCATGTCTCAAGTTGTCTGGTTGTGAGGAGTTCGTACCGATGCCCAGCGTAAAGGAGAACGGCGAAAACCGCAAGCACGCCAACAGCGAGACTCCAGACCGGTCTCGACCGCCCGATCCAGAGACCGCCAGTAAGAAACCCAACGCAAATTACAGTCGTCGCCCGCGATTGCTGCGTCCACGGATGCACGGGATCAGTGAAGATAACCCCAAATAACGCGAGTTCGGCAGCCACAACGGATAGCGAATAGGGTGGTGTTGCGAGTGCAGCGAGGCCCGCCTGCGCTATAACGAACGCAAAGACTGGTGGTGCCACAAGCCAGGTGATGACCGACGCAATGCCGAACATGATACCCGGTACCCCACCGATCATGTTGAGCAATATGGCAGCCAGTATGAGTAGTCCACCGTTGATGAAGGACTGGAGACGGCGCCATGACTGCGGTGTCATTGGGGGGCCCTCCCGTCAGGTGCTGCTGCGAGAAGTGACGCTAGTCGGTCACGGGGCCCAACCTCGAAGGCGGTGCTGTTCGTGGGAGCGGCGAGTTGTTGGCGGAATGTTTCGACATCGCGGTAGTCAGTGTACGCCGCCTCGAGGTCGGTGAACGCCTGCGAATCGAAAAGCACCGTTGGGAGAAGAAACACCGATATATGTGTGTCCTCGGCTGCTGCGAGTTGTGTTGTTTCGAGGAGTTCCGCGCGGTTCGTGTCGTCCGTCACGATAACAAGCCAGGAATCACCGGTATGGTTGGCGAACCGAGACTGAACGCTCTTGAAAAGAGGATCCGTTGTCACCTGCTCTCGGTAGGCGTTGGCGTGCTGGAAATACGGTTGGAGAGTTTGATCGAAGTCGGTATCGGACCCAAGTTTGCGGGCGATGACACGCCTATCTCGGCCAGACTGTGTCGTGGTTCCCGATAGGAAATGATGTTGACCTTGCTCTCGAGTCGCTGTGGTAACTTCAAGGAGTTCGCGACGGAGTTGACGGTAATGTGACGGCGTCGATTCCGCCGATTGTGTCCCAACAATGGCGCCGTCGCCGATAACGGTCAGGCCGAGTGGGTCATTGAGGTTAGCGATGTAGTTAGTCAACCAGATACCGATTTCACGGGCGTAATCGAGTTTCGTGAGCCCTTGGGGGCCCGTCTGCATTTGGTTACGCTGGTCGATGATCAGGTGTGTTTGTCGTGTGCTTTTGGTTTCGAACTCGCGAACGTAGGGGTCACCGAGGCGAGCAGTTGCCTTCCAGTCGATGCGGTTGGTGGGATCGCCCGGTAGGTATTCGCGGAGCTCGCCAGGTTCGAACCCGGAACCGCCGTGTAGGGCGTCGTGCTCGCCGTAGGAAACTGCGATCCGCTCACCACCCGTACCGACGTGGATGTCGTGTGGAACCCGTGGGTCCCCAGTAAGTGAACATGCGTTCCCGACCGAGAGTGACTCTTGGAAGAGACCATGGTGGCTGGTCACGGTGATTGTTGGTGGTGAGATCTCGTAAGAACCCGCAACGTCGACGCGGACGGGAGCCGAAACGTGGGTGGCTGGCGCTGGGAGAGCATGGCCGCGTTCTGCTTCGATGGTGAGCGCGGGGTGGCGCGGAATCTTGAGTGTAGCGTCAAGGCCCGCTAGCCGGTCGTCAGTCGACGTGCGTCGAATTTCGAGTGTCACCGCTTCGTCAACGAGGACTGCGTCCTGACTCAGGGTCTGTCGGAGCGGTGCTTCCTCTGTGAACTCCGTGAGCATCCCACTGAATACCTGCTGTTCGACCAACAGCCAGGCACCGATACCAATCGGGATACCCAGCAAGAGTGTGTCAGCGAAGAGGACTGCCAATACGGCGCTACCGGTGCCGAGAGCGACAAGCACCCAGAAACGCCGTGTAGGCCCCATCAGGAAATCGAACCAACTGCGGATAGTTGAATGTACTGGAACCAACTACTCGGGCTGTTTCCTGCGAATTTGGCCCGGCCTCAGGAATCTATGGATGTGACTCGTGGCTCCGTACACATGTCGAGGTGGCGTGACGAAGGTTGAGAATTGCTGTGCGCTGAAGACTGGCAAACGTGTGGGGTAGCCAACAGAGCGGAAAAGGTATATTCGGTGCTTGCCACGCGGAAAGTGTGGTTTGTCTGCGTGTTCGCTGTAGCGTTATCCTCGCAGTTCTCCTAGGAGTGCTTGTCGCGACGGCTGGGGGGACCACGCTCGCAGCGACGGCCCATGGGGAAGCAGCATCGCCAGCCGTGCTGCAGGACAACCAATCGGCGAACAATTCATCGACGCCACCTCAACAGGCAAACCCCGCACAGGTAGAGGAGAACGGAGATACGCAAGCCCTCGCGGCCCGACTGCAGGAGACGTTGAGCGAGCGACTGGGCGAAAGCTCACTCCAAATTAGCGACGGTGAGTACGAGGCCGCCCAGGGCGTGCTCGGCGACAAGTACCGGGAGACGCTCTCGCAGTATATTGAGGTGGCGGGCGAAACGGACGAAGCGGACGCTGAGCAACAACGCGAGCAGTTTAACGAAACCGCGACGACACAATCGGAGTACGCTCAAACTCTCGCGGAATACGAGGCCACGTACGAAGAGTACCAGACGGCACGCGAGAACGGGGACGACCAAACGGCACGACGGCTCGCACGCAAACTCCGGACGCTGGCTAAAGAGATTAACCGACTCGGCGGTTCGCTTACAACGAACTATCAGACGCTTTCCAACAGTACGGGCGCGTCCCTTGAAAACGAATCAAAGACGGTGACAAATCGGATGAGGAACGTCACCCAGCAGACGCAAGCCGTCCTTTCGACGGAATTCATATCAACGGCGTTGACGGCGACAGCAGCTGACGAAGGGTCGTTCAAATCGCCGGTCCGAATCACCGGTCGGGTGGCGACAAACGGCTCCACGCCGTTGAATGGCGCTATTCACGTCCAAACTCCAGACCAACGCATCAAGGAGACTGTCTCTGAAAACGGATCGTTCACCGTGCGTTACCGGCCAACAATGGCGCCGACTGGCCAAATCACTGCGAACGTGACGTATGTCCCAGCCCAAAACGGGACGTATCTCGGATCGAATACTACGGTTCAAACGAACGTCACTCAAACCACACCCTCGCTGGCCGTCCATGAGCAGCCATCCCAAGTCAATACCCAGCGCCCCATCCAGGTGACTGGAGAGGTGACCGCTGCCGGCCGTGGCGTCCCAAACATGACGGTCCACCTCATGATCGGTAGAACGCCGATCGGTGAAACACAGACGAACGCGTCCGGCGTCTATAGGTTTTCAGCGGACCTTCCGATAGCCATCCCAGCCGGATCGAAATCACTCACCGTTCGGACCGGCAGCCAGAACACTGCTCTAACACCGGCCGCGGCAACATCAACGGTGACTGTTGCAGAAACGGCTACAAACCTCTCGCTTTCTGCCATCCGGAATGACGAATCTGTCACAGTCCAGGGCCGTCTCCGGACAGCGAACGGGGCCGGCATCAACTCCCAGCAGATTGTTCTCGCACATGATGGCCGCATCGTTGAGATCCTGGAGACGAACGCATCTGGCCATATCACGACCCGGATTCCGCTTGAGACAGTGCGTAGTGATCAGGCGTCGATCCAGCTCAATGCCTCGTTCGACGGTCAGGGAACGAACTTGGCATCAGCGGACGCAATGGCGACAGCCTCGCTCCCGGTGGCCAGTGGTCTGTTTGGCACCGGTATCCCTGTCACGGCAGGTGTGCTCGGGGTAGCCGGTCTGTTCGGTATAGCTGCACTCGGTTACGTAGTCGTTCGCTCTCGATCGCCGGACGGCGACAGTTCCGGCCTCGGCAACGATAGTAGAGGCGAGCCGCCAGAATCGCCTGCAACGGGCTCAGATGCCGAAGACCGCAGCGGAGCTACGAGATGGAACGACCGGCTCGCAGCGGCTAGGACTGCTCTTGATGACGACGACGTTGAGCGTGCTGTGCAAACGCTGTATGGCGCACTGCGGGCAACACATACGGCCACCAGTGGAACCACGCGAACCCACTGGGAGTATTTCGCTGCTATTAGCGATGACCTGCCGTCTGCGGCACGGAAGACGCTCCGAGACGTGACCGAGGCGTATGAGGCCGCCCAGTTCGCAGATGACCCACCACCAGCAGACGAGGTGGCGTCATTGATTGCAGCATCTCGTACTCACTTTGGAGACCGTACGAGGAACCGTAACCTGAATCCGACAGGGCACCAGACCGATGAGTGAGCATGGCCGACACGTCTGACTGGTGGCTTCTGGTCCCGTCGCCCATCCGCCGACTTCCAGCCGACCTCGCGGCAGTCTTGGGTCTAACCATCGCCACCGTGTTTGTTGTCGTCCTCCCGGGGGTTCGGGAGACACCGCTGCGCGTTGTGTTTGGGCTGCCATTCGTCCTGTTTTTGCCCGGGTATGCGCTAATTGCTGCACTCTTCCCAGAGACCGGCGAGTCACCCGCCCACGAAACCGGCACTGAAGATGGTGAAGAGGCCGAGCAATCGAACGATCGGTCGGGCATTGACGGGATTGAACGGACCGCGCTCTCGTTCGGGTTGAGTATTGCCGTCGTCCCCCTAATCGGGCTTGTATTGAATTTCACGCCCTTCGGTATCCGGCTGGCGCCAGTGCTTATCAGCGTGTCCGGGGTCACCATCGCACTGACTGTGGCTGCAGCATACCGCCGCTGGGCACTACCCCCCGAGGACCGGTTCCAGGTCCCCTATCGAGAGTGGATGGCGACAACACGGACAGAATTACTAAATCCTGATTCGCGCCTCGACGGCGTGTTGACCATCCTCATGGTCGTGAGCATTCTTCTTGCTGTCTCGAGCGTGGCGTACGCCGTAGCGGTCCCACAACAAGGCGAGGCGTTCACCGAACATTATCTCCTCACTGAGCAGGACAACGGAACGCTTGTCGCCGATGACTACCCGACTGAATTCACGACCGGAGAGACCCGGCCGATTATCGTAGGGATCGGCAACCACGAACAGCACGATGTGACGTATTCGGTGGTGGTCGAACTTCAGGAGGTCCGCGTCCAGAATAACTCAACGACGGTTCTCAACGAAGCAGAACTTCAGCGGTTCCAAACCCGAGTCTCAGACGGAGACACTCACCACGAGGAACTAGCTCTCACGCCAGGAAGGACAGGAGAACGTCTCCGGCTTGTCTTCCTGCTCTACACGGACACGCCGCCAGCGGACCCTACCGTCGAGAACGCGTATCGGGAAACCCATCTATGGGTTAACGTCTCATCCCCTCAGGAGTCAATCGATGCGACCCCAGCAGCGTTCGACAAGACTGCGGCGGCTACCACGTAGCAGTCCAAGTGAGGCTGTCATAGAACCATTCCTCCAACAAGGTGGGAAACGATATTGGGACGTCGTTATGGACAACTGAGTTACGGAGAAACAAGGAAAAAGCCCCGTCCTTCAGGGCGGGGAGGATGTCAACGTTCAAGCATGGCGAGCGGCGAAACGGTAGCCGCACGCCAACCGGCGACCAGCGCGCTACAGAGCCCTGCGATAAGTGCGATACCGGCGCCGGCAGCGAGCACGTTCGGGGTGACTTGAACGAGGCCGTTGAAGCCAACGAGCCATCTAGCTGCGTGGTTTAACGCGTACGCCGCTGGCAGCGTCGCGAGTACGCCGAGGATAGCACCAAGAATACCATAACAGAGGCCCTGTGTGCCGACGAGGCCCACAACAACCGGGCGCGAGACGCCGATAGCGCGGAGCGCTGCGAGCGCGTCCTGCTCTTGGAAGACAAGTAGTGCGAGCAGGTTTACGGTCAATGCGATTCCAGCGAGGACGGCGAGCGCGGTTAGGACGACGCCGGCAGCGACGACGAGAATGCGTTCCGCGACGATGGCTTGGAGCTGTTCTTGGTTCGTCCGAATCGTATATTGTGGGTACTCGGTTTCGAGTTGGTTGGCAACCGCCTGAGTATTGGCGTCGTCGGTTACGTCAACTGTGATAAGGGATGCTTGATCGGTGTGTGCGTTGGCCGTCATCGACTGGAGTTCAGCAAGTGGCAGGGCGATAGTCGGTGTCCCAAGGAACTGACTGAACGTGGACGATGTGCCAGTAACTGTGTACGTAGTGTCGCGAGCATCGATGACGGTGCCGCCGACGTGAAGTTTGTCACCAACTGCGATGTCGTAGTCAGCTTGGACTTGTGTCCCGGCGACCATAGTGTGGCTCGCAGTTCCGTTGTATGCACCCCCGCTGTAGAACGCAGCGTCCGATTCGAACCCCTTTCCCTGTGCTAAGCCGAAGCCGCCACTCGAAGGCGTGCCGACGGCGACGATAGTCTCGAGCGAGCCTCCATCGGAGCCGACATAGACCGTTTGGAACAACATGGGGACAGCGTTGTTAATTGTGTCTCGCTCGCTAAGATTCCGACTGACTGTGTGGGCGTCAACGATTCCGCTGTCGAATCCGCCGACCGTTCCCGGTGATATTTTGGTTGGGCCGCCGGAAATCCAGAGGTCGCGGTCAGCGGAGTCAAACTTCTGTTGACCGGTATTGACGACACCAACTCCAAGGCCGCCGAGTAATGTCGTTGAGACGACGGCCAGGGTGACGCCGAGGACAGCTAGAAGCGTTCGTGTGCGGTCCTGACGGAGGCGAGTCGCAGCCAGACCGAGGACGGCGCGGAGGCGATGTCCGGGCATTGTTAGGTAGTGAGCGTCTCCGTGACCGAGCCGCGGGCGGTCAACCAGAGGAGGTACGGGGTGGTAATGAGGACGATACAGAATGCGATTCCGAGCGCGTACAGGACGAATATCGGTGGGTAGACAGCGACGACCGTGTCGCCGAGGACCGCACCGATACCGGTGTTTGCCGCGAGGACACCGAGTCTACCGAGGACCGCACCGAGTATGCCGCCGGTGAACACGAGTAAACACGTCTGGACGAACAAGAGCGTCAGGCGGCTCCGCGTACTGAAGCCAACCGCTGTGAGTGTCGCCCAGAGCCGGCGGTCAGTCGTCACTTCGAGCCCCATCGTCGTGGCAACGAACAGGACGCCAACGATGAGCGAGATAAGAAGCCCGGCTCCGGCGAGCGCGAGCGCAAGGTCGGAATTCGTAATTGTCGAGACCCCAGTGTCCGAGCGTGTGACAACCCGCGAGTGCTCGTAGATGCCAGCGAGATCATCACGGACGTCAACAGTACCCGTTGCAACGAGGAACTGGTCGGCGGTGTCGCCGTCAGTCCCGTCGGTGAGCGCCTGCAGTTCGCTCAGATGCACAATCGCGATGGGCACCGATCCGAGGGCAGACTGGCCGCCCGACGAGACGTCGACGACCGACATCGACCGGTCATCGCCGGATGACTGGTTGGGGATGGTAATGGTGTCCGTAGTGCTGGCATTCAAGAGTTCACTAGCTCCCGACGAGAGAACGACTTCGTCGGTCCACGGACCGTCATAGCTACCGTTCGCGTAATGTGGGTCTCCGGGCGTGAGCGCACTCGTGTTTACGCCGCCGATCGTCAAGTCCGGGTGAGCAATCACGCCCACGGCGAGGACGTATTCGGTTGTGTTCGCATGGGAGAAATCAAGAAGTCGAAGCGCGACTGGTGAAGCAGACTGTATCTTATCACGGCTGGTCAAGTCCGCGGCAACGGGATGGACGTCGCCGAACTGGGGGCCGCCGACAGAGACGGGAAGCGTGGAACTTGACTCGCCTTCCGGGACCATCCAGTAATCGACATTCGAGCCAACTACCGAGCCTTGGTCAGCGACGGCGACGCTGACGCCACTCACGGTGACACAGAGACCGACGGCGAACGCGACCCCGAGGATGGTAACGGTCGTCCGTCGGGGCGCCGTCTGGCGAACGCGTTGAACAGCGAGGTGGCCGCCTAAGCCAAGGATGGCCCAGAGGCGAGTGAGCCGGTTACGCATCGACGCGAGCGCCGTCGCGAAGCTCGATAACGCGATCGGCAATTGCAAGCGTTGGTTCGTCGTGGGAGGCAATCACGACGCCCGTACCGTTATCGGCTGCGTCCTCAAACAGGTCGAGAATCCGGGCACCGGTGGTCGTGTCGAGTTCTCCCGTCGGTTCGTCCGCGACCAAGAGCGCCGGGTTCGTGACAAGGGCACGCGCGATGGCAACGCGTTGTTGTTCCCCGCCACTGAGCTCGCCAGGCGTGTGTGCCTGCCGCTGCCCGAGGCCAACGCGATGAAGGGTGGCGGTAGCAATGTCGCGGCGCTCGGATTTCGGTAGACCGGCCTCAACGAGCGGGAGCGCAACGTTCGAAATAGTAGGCAGCGCTGACAGCAAGTGGAACCGCTGGAAGACAATCCCAATAGTATTGAGGCGAAGGCGGGCACGCTCTGTACTCGATAACGCGGTCGTTGATTGGCCGTCGATGGAAACGGTGCCGCTGGACGGCGTGTCAAGGGCGGCAAGGAGGTGAAGGAGCGTCGATTTTCCACTACCGCTCGGTCCCTTGATTCCGAGGATTTCACCACTGCTGACGTTCAAGTCGACATCATCAAGGGCTGTAACTGTGGGCTTCTCGTTGGAGCTACCCCGGCCAAATCGCTGCGAACCATTGTGGCCACGCGTGTAGGTACGAGACACGTTGCGACAGGAGACAAGCGGGGCATCGGATGGTGGCGTCGACATTCCTTCGGGTATATTGGGGGATTGCGGTGGCGGCGTATTACTGTAGTGATTCGATATACATGAGACGACACTCTTCAGTGCCGGTGAATCTAGCCGGGGTTGGGTCTACCTGTTGTCGGCCTCGAAGTAGCCCTCGTTGTACAGGTAGATGCCGGCTCCGAGAGCAGCAATGATGATGAGGGCACCGAACCAGACTAGCGGACTCGTCCCGCCATCGTCGTTCTCTCCGGGGGGTGTCGTGGTCGTGGTAGTGGTCGTGGTCGTTGTGGTGTCACTGCTGGTGACGCTCAGTGTACCGGCCGAGACATCACTGACACTGATCTCGTAGTCGCCGGCGTCGTCGAAGCTCTCTGAGAACGTCACGGTCGTCTCCTCGCCGGCCGGAACGTCGACGGTCGTCGAAGCGACCGTGGAGCCGTCGACCTGGAGGTCAGCTGTGAAGTCGCCGTCTGCGGAGCCTCGGTTCTCGATGGTCGCGGTCACGTCGATGGATTCTCCGATCTGGGCGGACTCCGTACTGAGGCTGGCGTCAGTCACGTCGAAGTCCGGCTGAGACGCGGTCCGCTGACTGATTGCGTACAGTGAGAGACCCGGCGAGTCGGCCTCGTATCGGACTCTGGTGTCTGTCTCATCGATCTGGCGGGTGTCGAGCTCCTGCCAGCCGTTCGATTCATAGCGATACAGGCTAACGTCGTCCGCGTTGAGCCCACGGTCCGCGAGCCGGTTTTTGCTCACGGAGAACGTGTACGTGGCACTGTCGACATCATCATTGGCGACTGTGTGTGTAATTTCGAAGTAGCCAAGATCACCACCAGATGAGACTGAGTCCACGCCAGGGTCACTCGTGGATGCGACGTTGATGGTACCACTGGAGTTCTGGGTGAAGCTGAGGTTCATGCCGTTGACTCCGAAGCCATCGCGTTCGATGTCCGTCTCGTTAACTGGCACATTGACGCTAACTGGCTGGCCCGGCGTCGTGCCAGCTAACGTGACATTCACACGCCCTTGGCGGGCATCAACGGACGAGCCAGGCGCGGCACCACGGACACGTGGCGTCTCATCATTATCATCGTCTGGCTGGGTGCCCGGTGTACTAACGTCACCATCTCCGTCACCATCGCTTGGCGGTGTGACATTTCCGTCATCATCGCCTGGCGGTGTGTCATTGCCGTCATCATCGCCTGGCGGTGTGCCACCTCCGCTATCGTCCTTAGAGACGTCGAGAGTGCCTTTGTCTGTGTAAATATCGCCAGCGTCACTCCCGCCAGTCATGACGACCCACGTGTACTCACCCTCCGACCAGTCAGCAAGCGTCGGGACGTTGATCGTAATGGAACTATCAACACCCGAGTGAGCCACAACGGAGGCATCTAGAGTGGTTGCGTCGTCCATCACTTCGATTTTCGGCTCCTCGACAGTGCGGTCCGTTTCGTCGTTCTGATCGTTTGCTTCGTCAACGAGACGTTCGATGACCCCAGCGACGGACTGACTACCGGAGACGCGGTTATCATTAAACGTTGTACCGAGAATCGAGACTGATCCTTCGAAGTCTGCGACGCCGTTAAGATCCGAAAATGAGTGCTCAATCGTGACGTCACTGGTCTTTAACGAGGAATCAATCGGCTCCGTCACGGTAAAAATCGTTTCAGAGTCTTCGACAGTCGACGTGTCGTATAGCATAACGGACACGTTAGTGTCCACCGAGTTGGTGTTAATCGTGAACTCTGCATCGTTGCCAGGTTCGACTGTCTGACTGGCATCGGTAACGTCTGCAACGCTTTCTTCGACGAGTGCGGCATCCATGCCGATAATAGTCGATTCACCGGAGATAGAGAGGTCGCCTCCCTTGTCAGGTGCGTCAAACGCACTTCCAGTTGCGAGGAAAAGGGCATAGGTTCCCGATTCGGGGAATTTGATGTCTGTCTCCAAGCTACCGCCGTCAATAACATTCTCTGCATCCTTCACCCAGAACGTAGCGTTCCCGTTCGCGTTTTCCTGGGTGAGTAACTCCTCAGCCTCCTGAACGGAACTTGGAATTGTTCCCATCACGTCACCCGTACCACTTTCAGGGTTAAGCCGAGCCACGACGACTTGGGCGTTGTCGCCGTCGAAATTACTTGTTGCAGCACCAGCAGTAGACGAAAAAGACGCGCTGATTGTATCGCCGGACTGGTAGACGCCGAACTGTGGTTTATTTATCGAGACGTCGCCGGTGTCTTCATCTTGGATGTTGACATCCATCGCACCGTTCTGGACGGTCCATTCGGCCTCACTGGTATCAAGCCGGAACGGCAGCGGTGACGGCTTCCAAATGTCAATGTTGTCGGTGACACTGACCGTGTCCGGCGATTGCGCTGACGCCGTTGCCATTCCCCCCACTGCCGTAGTCATCGGCCCCAGAACCAGAACGACTGCTATGAAGATAGTAGCCGCATGACTTGCCCGGTCGAGTGACATATGAGCTATGTCGTCAGCGGCCGTCCATAATGCTTACGCTACCAACACCCCCAATTAATATTTTGTTAATAAATACGGTGTGGAGTGGAGTCGTGATTAATGCATACTACTGGTCCCGAGGCAGTGTCCAGAAAACATATCCATTCAACTCATGAACCTTTCACCAATGAACCGAGTTGTTGCCGTAGTCTGCTGTTGTCTACTTGTTGGAGCAGCAGTGGGGGTAGTTAGCACGACGTCGGAGTCATCCTTCACTGTCACAATCCCAAACAGTATCGACACACCCGAACAGACAGTCACCGTCGACGGGTCAACATACACCGTGAGTTCGATCGCGCGCGTTAACCAAGGCAATACGCTCCACGTCGAGACAGATGGCCCACCTGACGAAACCTATCGCGTCTACATTCACGCTAATGATGACGGCTCACAAACTACGTACGATACGAAATTCGTTGATACCGACGAGGACGGTGACCTCTCGTGGGATACGAGCAACTTCGACGCCGGCAGCTACATGGTTTCGATATATCACGACGGCACGTACCACGACCCGCAGCCACTCGTTATCCCAGCGTACGAAACTACGCTCACTGGGCCAGATTCCATATCCAAAGCGGAATCCGCGGAATTCTCGGTTGAGCTGTCGGAAGTTGTTAGTGGCAAACCCGTCGAGAATGTGGAAGTCGTTGTCGCGAACGATTCAAGTACTGAACGCCTAGATGCCTCGAAAGCCGATGAGTCGTATGTAGCGGGACTTCCCTCAAACGCACTTACTACCGGAGAGTATCAAGTGCATGCTGTCGTCTACAGTCCCGAAGACGCCCCTCGAGGAGGGAGCGAAGTCATCGGAATTTCGGACCCCGCTACACTAACCATCGAGTCAGGTGACCAACCCACCACGACAACGTCCGATGAGAGCGGTGGAAACAACCCATCGACATCAACCACAGTTACAACTGCTACAGCAACGCCATCCACTTCATCAACCACGTCAACACAACCAACCGACTCAACCACAATCCCGACGCAGTCAACGACCACGTCGATGAACGAGACCGCGAAAACGACGGGCCAGCCGTCGACAACGGACAGCGTGATTACGCCAGCGTCGACAACACCAACTGACGACACATCGTCAACGAATGGCGTCGCCGGTGAGTTCCCACTCGTACTCATCGCACTCCTCGCCGCAATAGCCCTCCTCGTGCGTGATGGGACGTAATAGACGTGTTCGAACAGATGGTTTCTCTCATCGAACTTGACGGTTGTAGCCAATCTCATTGACGGCAAGCGGAACTACACTCGCCTCATCCTAGGCAGACCCGACAGATAACGCGCCGATATCACTACCCAGCCCCCTGCACTTGCCAGCTACAGCTTACCTGAGAACACCGGGTCGGAACCACTGAACAGCCTGTTCGTCAGCACAGAGTACTCCTTCATTCCTCTTGCTATAAGACTGATATGCCGTGTACTCGTCAACGCCGATACACTCGTCTCTGAATGAGTAGACATACAGCCCACCAATTACCCCTGATAGCTGAAAGTTGCTGCCGAAATAGAGCATATCTCGGCGACTAGCGGGACGCCACCCTGCCGATAGAAGGTACAATTCTCACGAGTAAGGAGATAGTTACAACGACGATTGGACCGGTCTGTTCGAAGGATGCCAGCGGCTTGCCAACACTCAGCGTCCGCATATAGAATCCCAGCACGTACCAGCGGGACGCGACAGCCGACGCAGGCACCCCCATGGAGACACCTACAACTCAAATCAGCCGGACTCTGGCGATGACGCGCCCCGCTATCGAGGTGTTCGCGGTCTTCCTGATGTTCGCGTTGTCCGCATGCCTCCACTTCGTCTGGATGGGCGCGTTCCTGAACGGGGGCCAGATCACGATCACCATCAATCAGTACAGCGAGATGTGGGTTGAATACGTAATCTGGATATTCGTCACAGCAATAGTCTCCGTAGGCTTCGCTGAATATTTGAATCGAGGCACTCAGGAGTGACACGTACTCCAGTGGAGACTACTAGGGGCCGATTCAGCGGTGGATGTCATAATGTGGCCGTACGGTCATCTACGCCGTCGGGTATCTCTATTACGCGCTTCCTTCCACCCCTGAAGGGGTGAGTTTCCGCGCTGTTACCATATGAATTAATGGATGTGTTGATGTATCAGGGTGTTGGGAGTGTTCGCGGCTGGCTAGAATGTGAACAATCTGGGGAATCACTCGTTGTCAGGGTCTGGTTCGCCGTACGTCTTCTGCGGTGAGTCTAGATCAACAGCAATGAGATTCCCGTCGTCGTTCCACTCTGGCGTGTACTGGGTTGTGATGTCAGGCAGAAGGTCGTAGTGTTCGAGGAACGCTTGAGCCGCGATTGTGCCACCAGAGTCGGCTTTTGAAACCGTATAGGCCCCGTCATCGACGTCTTTGTCTGAGACCGGTTCAATACCGACCCGAGATGTCTCATCGTCGTAGTAGAGGACGGCACCGTTGTCGTCCGCGAAGTACTCGTCGAGAGTCTCCTGATTCACCCCGATGGAACCGGACTTTCGGAGCGATACCATCGCATCCGAGTCTGTTGGGCGGCCTCGTCCATTACCGGCTTCTTCGAATTTTTCAAATCCCATGTCTACGCTTCCAGACTACGTCGTAAAAATTAGTTGGGCTCTATAGACGAATCGACTACCGCGTGGTCGTTCGTCTCCTGTTCGCAATACTGCACACACCCACAAATGTATCATCAGCGTGCAGTCCGGCGAAAACGACTGGAGTGGATGACGCAACAACCCTCGAACTCACACGTTCTGTTGTCGTCTCAGACGAGTTTGTCGGAGACGACGAAGATGTCTACGAGATTGAAGCAGGTGACGGCAGACTCGAACCTCACTGCGCCGCGCGCGTAGACGGGGAATACAAGCACCCACTCGATGCTAGTGTCACAGACGGCGACAGCCACGAAAGCCCGCAGTTTGACCCCCCCTCGAAGACAACGTCGAGTAAGGCCCTTCCTCGAATCTCCGTTGAACAGGAGTTCGCCAACACAGGCACCAAGACCGTTCAGATATGAAGCCGGACACGAGCACTCAGTACTGCCAGCACGAGCAACAACCCGCCCACCCCACCAACTACAACCGAGTTCGCCGTGACGCCGTACCGGAGTGGACTCCCAACAAGTGTACCACCACCAATTGCCAGCGCAAGACTACTGAGCACAACCAATCCGCGTGTCACTGTTACCGGAAGACGGGCAGTAATCCATGGAGCGACAGCAAGCCGCCCACCGGCCGCAATACTCCCGACTCCAACAAGTGCAGCACCAACACCAAAAAACAGGCCTCGAAGCTCACCGACACCAGGATGGAGGCTACCGGCGACAACCAACCCTACGCCGCTGCTGAACGCAAGGACACCAACACCCCTCGTGAGCGACTCTAATGAGCGGGCTGTCGAGAATCGTCCTGATTCGGCTGTCTCGGGACTGCGTTCATCGGTTCGGTATGTCCAGTGATCCCCGAGACCCACCGTGATGATGAATGCGCCGAGTGCGAGCGCCGCAAGCATATACGAATCCGTCGGATCAACAACGTCCAACGTCTGGTGGAACCAGAAAACGTTCGTGAAGACGGAGGTGTGGAGGGCTTTGAGTTCGGGCGCGTATATAGGGATGACCCAGTGGATGTCTGGGACCATCCCCCAAACACCACCGAGCAGCACCAGCGTCCGCGCGTACCGTGTTGGCGGCAACAAATAGAAGGCGACGAGAGCAGTACACGTCCCTCCAATAGCGAAATGCGCGATCGCCAACGACATACCCACCAGAATGCACCCCGCTGTGAAAACCCTCCGCTTCCACGTATCTGTACAAATCAGGGATTTTAGTGCGACAACTGACCACATCCTCACTCTTGGCTATTTCCCTGGGTGTACTTCGCGTGTGACACACGCTGGCTCTCAGCGATTAACCAACAGCCGATACATATCTGGGTGTCGTGTTGGTTAACACGTCTTTCTACTTCCAACAGTCCGCATGAATCGCAGTTACGATTATCCAGACATACTCACAACTCAGACTAGAGTGGCCGCCTAATCCATGTCGCCGGGACAATACTGTGGTTTCGTCTAGGCCGTGTGGTCGGCTAGCAGATGGTGTCGTCGAAGAACCGGCTAGGGGTGGCAGAGTTTTATGGTGGTCTGGGCGGTTACATTTCGCATGTCGAGGAACGCTTCATCCTCACCGGCGAATGGTGGGGAAGGAAACCAACCGGAGCTGAGTGATTTTATTACGCCAGAGTGCCCGGTTTGTGGCCGGCTGTATGCGGATGACACGGCTCCTTGTCATGCTGACTGGGCAACTGGGTTTGAGCGGCGGCTTGCCACAACGGATTGGATCGCCTCAAATCACCGGTACCCGGACCCTGACCCAGGAAAGCGGGTGGCGGTGAGAGCTGATGGGGTGCCGTTCGAATGTCTGTACCTTGCGCTGCAGTCGGCGATTGACTCCGGTGTGGAGAGCGTTCAACAGTATCGTGAGGTGACGCCGTATCAGATTCCGGTTCAGGAGTGGATTGCGCCGATTTTTCGCGACTACGTGGTTGAGGGCGATGACTTACGGCGGTCAGTTGAGGTTGCAGTGAGCGTTTGTGAAGCGCGTGTGGAACAGCGGCTGGGGCGTGTTGCTCCGGAGGCTGTCTTCGCTCATATGGTGTATCTGGATCAGTTTGGCTTGCTCCCCGGATACGACCGGTTGGAAGGCGGTGAGCACCTCCACGCGGTGCTCGCCGATGAGTATGAGTTAGGACTTCCCAGTGGTGATACTGAGTGGGTGGTGCGGCGGCGTGTTGATCGGTCAGTCGTCTACAGTACGACTCCTGAGTTCCGCGAGACGTGGGACTTAGACCTGACACCTGATCTACCCGAGTCGCATGTGTATGCGGGACAGAAACCGTTCTGTGGTGAGGCAGTTCTCGGTGATCATCGAGATCATAATTTGGTGGTTCAACGCGCGAAGCGTAGTCTCTCAAGGCGACCGAACGTTGATTGGACGGTCGCACCACACACGTTGTACTCGCGGGCTGGGTATAGTCAGGACGACGAAGCCCCCTCGGGTGGGCAATTTCCGGTGCTCAGTTTCGATTTTGCGGGGTTCGAGCATGTACCGGCGGGGCCACGGCTTCGATATCTGGGTGTTGTCGCTGACTGGGAGGAATCCCCTGTTGAGGTGTACCAGCAACTCGTGCAACTGGCGAAAACTGATGCGACCGGCCTCCTCGTCATGTGTAACCGACAGGCCATCTACGACTTCCTTCATTTCCTCCAGGCGAACGAGCTTGTGTCGGTAACAGCGCCGTTACCTGACAAGCGGGACGGTTACACCGCGATTCCGAACGTTCGCGCTCTGCACGAGGCAGTCCTCGACCACATTCCATTGTTTACGGACGTAGTGGTGCTGCCGCGCCGGAAATTGCTCGATGAAGGCCTCCACACAATTGACGAGCTAGTAGCACCGTCGACTGATGCTTGAGCCAGCGACTAGCGAGGCTGACGCTGCCCGCATCGCGATTCTCCCGTTAGAGTGGTCGCGTAAGGAGATTGGGCGGCTGTTCAGGCAGGCGGATCCGTCTGCTGACGATTTTTATGAACGGCTAGATGACTACGGTGCTGACGCCCTTGACGTCCACGTTGAGCCGACACCGCCGGTCGGCCCCAATTCGTATGGTGAGATTGCGGTTTTCGCGACGGTAACAGCTCTTAGAGTCGAGTTTGCGAATCCCTTAGCAGACAGCCCTTACCGTGAGCAGTACCCTGAAATGAGCGCGGAACGCCGCATGATGAACCGCCCGCTCCGCAAACACCCCGGGTTATCTAAATTCACACGCAACGTCCGTGATCACTACATCTGTACGGTCCTGGAAACCTTCCAGAATCGACTGACAGAGCCACTCCAATGCGAAGTTGTTGCAGCGCTCCTGGCCCCCGGCCCCGAGGACCAGCGGTCTACGCCCCAGAATCCAGCGCAACTGTCGAATGCCAGCCGGTCGTTCGCAGAGGAACGGACGCGATTGGTAGATCGTGTGCGCTGCCGGGATGAAGGGTTTGAGATTCCTGCGGCGGAGGCGTCGGCGCGCTGTCTTGCCGAACCACTACATGAGAGTCTTTCTCTCCGATTCACAAATGACGTGCCACCGGTCGAGAACCGCGGTGAATGGGTGTTCGTGCCGACCGAAGTTGTGCTTACGAAGTTGGCGAATTACGCGCTCCACGGCTGGTACCGACTCGTAACACGATTGTATTCGACGATTCCACGGCCCCAGATTCAGTCTTGGATTGAGCAGACACCGCAAATCCGAGAGAAGATTTCCGACCGGTTGGAATTCCAACGCCCAAGTGAGGCATTTCGTCCTCATTACGGAGCGGCCTCGGAGAACCCATTGAGAGACCCTGATGCACGCGACCCAATTCCAAAACCGGATAAGCGGCTCGTGACCGCTATCGACGCAATCCGTGCAACTCCAACCCTGAACTTCAGTGACCCTATTCTCACCTTCGAGCTGTATGATGCGATCCGGGAGTTCTACCCGTCACCGGATCGGCCAAGCAACGCGGTCACTAATCAGGAGACGCTCAAAACTGCGGTAGCGAACGCTCGGAGCGACCAAATTGTCGAGAGTGATCTGATTGATGCGTACACGATTCCGCCCCCGATCTTCACGCCGTTCCATTATAGAACTGAGCCAACGCTTTGGAAGCAGTACCGGCACGGCCTCGCAGTCCAGACGGCCGCCGATCTTCAGTTCCCTGACTCGCGGTACCTCTCGGCGCAGCTACCAGAAAACTTCCAGCCACAGGCGTCCGACGCGTATGCAGCTGCGATTCAGGCCGCGGAACAGGCGACAGTGACAAAATCACGGCGCGTCCACGAGTCAATCCATACCGTGTCACCACTTGTGATGCCACACACGGTCGATGGTGTGTCGCCGGATGAAGTGCTGTTTCTGACGCGCGTTGGGTTGGCGATGACGCGCCGGCTTAATTCGTATTCGCTTCCCGAGAGCATGGCGTCCTTCGATAAAACTCGTGATGGTGCCAACCTTGCTATTGATTTCGAGAAACTCATCGAGGAGAAGATGCTTACAGAACATGGGTCACGACAGACCTACTACTCTGTCCCGTGGAAAGTCCGTAAGCAGCTCAACGTGGGTAACGTGAGCCAAGACGGGTGGGGAGAACAACTGCCATCGGAGCAGACGCCGCACCGTGTTGGGGTTGACTTGACTGCATTTTATATCGCGTCACGCGAGGACGTTGATCGGGTGGTTCGATACATGGATGTGTGGCGGCTCAACGGCGCTGCGTGTTGGCCGGCCGTGAATCATCTCGAAAGGAAGCGGCTTGATGTGGTCGGATTCTCGGGGGGCGAGCCACAGATTGTTGCCGAGGTTGAGACCGATTCCGGTGGGCGGACTGGGACGAAGACGGCGGCGACGAAACTTCGAGCGTTTCCCGATAATACACAGCGGTATTTCGTGACGCCGAGTGGGGATCATCTACCGGCACTGGTTTCTCGGCTCAACCATTTCGATGATGTGGCTGTCGACTTGGGAGAGCCACAGGATGGGCGGTATCGGCCGGCTGCTGTTCGTGATGAGATTGGGTCTGGAAGCGGTCTGAGCCGGTACTTCGATGATGTACTCACGTTCGATAATTTACGCACTCGACTACCGGATGATGCCGACTTCGCCGACCTCTCGACAACCATCATCGGAAATATCTAGCGAACCTGAGTTGTTCTTAGGACGATTCACCGGTGATTCATGAACCACCATACCGACGAGTTAGCACGTTAGACCGCCATATGGGGTAGATACAGGAGTTAAAACGGCCAAAACACGTCTAGAGGGCTTTAGAGCTATTTTTAGCACGTTTCTATAATTAGCCAAGAACTGCCATTCTGTGTAGCGACAGACGCACCAAGTAACGGGCTGAAAACTACCAAAATGTGCTAAGAGTTGCTCATTTTCCGTAAATAGTTGCGTGAATACGGGCCGAATCCCCGCTTGAATGTCCCTACTGGAACGGTGGGACGGCCGGGATGCACTGTTCATCTGGCTAGCCGAGACGCGCTAGGAGTATATCTAATTATGAGGATAGGTTGGCAGCGCCAGATTCTCGGGTTGCGTCCACGTTACCTGTCTGGTTTAGAATAGTGCCGGTCACGACGAACAGTCTTGAGTTCACTTGCGGAGAAAGTGAGCTAGCCCACAGGACAGTGAATAGTGCTGAGTATTATTGTGGTGTTCGGGTTTCACTTTCAGAAGATGTGGTTTGGGAACTATCACTGGTACCATTGTACGTGGTTTGAGGGTGGGCATGTTGGAGTATCGTCAGGTGGTCGTTAGGGGGTGCGTTTGTGACTGGGAGTGGAGGTTGGCAGGATACTGCGTGTATTTCGGAGGGAGACGCAGGTTGGCGTGCCGCTGAGAGTGCTCAACGCAGACCGAGATGTTAGCGAGTGTTTCCTTGTTTCAGTCCCGGACGCGGCTCAAGAGACTCACACAGCGCGATTACGCCACGGGATAGTCGTCATGTCCGCCTGTGACTCTCGGTTGCCAACTCATCCATCGCTTCGGAATGCACTGTTGTAGCAGGCCTGTTCTGATTGTACGTCGTTGCTGGGTGGTCTCGTTAGAGATCTACGGGTAGACAATCTCGAACCGACCGACTACGTGACTGAAGGCACGATTGACTATGTGCTCTATACGTGACTGGATCATGATGGTTGTACAGCAGTCCGGAAGGTGGTTTAGTGTCCGGTGAGGGGGCGTCGGTGGTTTGCGGAGCTTTATTATGATTATTGCAGAAACGTCTATATGTTCGAGGTCAGGTCGAAGCGGGCGAGTTTGCTCCCGTCGAGAAACTGGACACGTGGACGTCGCGTTGGCCGACAGCAAATCCATTCTGGCGTCCTAGTCCTGTTAGTTGGTAGTCGAGATTTAGTGGGTCAGTGGGGGGCAAGTGGGCGTACGGAACGGGTGGTGGAGGTGGGGCATGGTGGGGCGTGATGATGCGTGGGACCGATTGCGGTTGTGTCCTGAGCGGCCGCTTGCCGTGTCCGAGCTCGCAGCACTTGAAGCGGCCTACGATGGCCCGGTCACGATGTGGTTTGCGGCGGGGCCGAAAATTGACGGGGCCAGTGAGTTAGACACGGTTGATACGCGATCCCAGGTTGTTGATAACGTCGTTGTTGTGACTGAGACGGCGTGGTACCAGTACCGGATGCGGGGGTCGTGCTGGTGGCTGCGTGGCCCATACACTGGCGAGGATGACGTGACAACACGTGTGAAGACTGATGCTGAGTTCTGGGTGGCTCGTGACGCGGTCCAGGATAACGAGCAGGCATCGTCGCCGCCAGCGGCGGGAAACGACAAGTGGTGTGATCCATCGGAGGTTGACTGGGTCGAAACCACGGTGCTACCAGCAACTCCCGCTGACCCAGCTACCTTACTTGACTTAGCAGCACACGTGGAGACCGTGTACCAGGCAACGGCGAGCGTCTGGGTGCAGCCCAACCAGATCAACAGGAAGCGAGCACAGACGCGTCCTGCCGATCATGAGGAGTGTCTCGCGGAGCGCTGCGTAGTTGAAGTGGCTGGCGTCTACCATTGGTTCCAGTTCGATAGTGACCGCAGCGTGTGGGTTGCACGCGGCCCGATACCGATGAATACAGCAAATACACGACCGGTCGACAAGGACTGCACGACACTTGAGTTAGTGATCGTTGAGACGCCGTCCGGGTGGCGATGGGCCGGCTCTCAAGCCGGACGCACCGTGGTCTCGATCGAAGAGATCACACCATATTCTCTACTCGATGTCACGGCTGATGACCGAGCGCAACTCGTCGACGCAGTTGATGAATACTTGCGCGCGGTTCGGGAGACTGCTGAAGAGACACAGCCGCTTGCTGATGCGTTAGCTGAGCTTCGTGAACGGATCCATGACGCATCGTCACCGCTGCAGCTCGACGTCGGTGAGCATGATCGACTCCAATCCGCGCTGCGGCAGGCAACAACAGCAACAACAACGATCGAGCAACGCCTCACGGCCGCAGAGCCCGACTGCACATTCGGATGTTCGACTCCCGCATACCAGCACGTACGGATCGATGATGGGCCTGCCCACGCAATCTGCGCGGAGTGTAAGGCAGCCCTAGTAAGCGGGAGCGACCACCACGTAGTAACCAAGCTTGCTCCGACAGACTCGGTCAATGAGCCGGTTGTCTTCAACTGGCCCGGCGAGTCACTCGACGAAACAATCCAGCAGACAACCCTTACAGACTACTGTTGACCCCCCGGTCGGCGACAGCCAGATTCTACGTGTTCTCCTGGCTGTCGTCGTTGACTCGTCGACGCTCGAATGCTGCATCCGGTGAGTCCAAGAGGTTTCCATATTCCATTACATCGAATTCGGGCTGGCGGGCACCATGGTAGTGGTCCTGCTCGACAACCCAAATCCAGGGTCAGGTTCGTGTCGATGAGAGAATCCGGGGGACAGCAGCGGATTCCCAGAGGATCCGGTAGGGTTGTTGGTGGATCGCGGATGGGTGGCTGATTGGCCGTTGGCAGACGTTTATCCATGTGAGGTTCAACATTCAGGTTTAGGCAGATGACCAGCACCCAGTCACCAGCGAGCGTGAACGAGGCACCGTTGCGGAGAGGAACAAACGACGTGTATCGGCCCCCAGAACAGTCACTGACTCTACGGTGGGCGATGCGTTCTCACGACAGTCCGATTGGAGCGGTACGGTCAGTGCAGTCGACTGGTGAACACCTCCCAGACGATGAACTCACCCGGTCAGTTGACACGGACGCAGTCATCGACGTCTTGGAAACTGGTGCAGCGGCGATCCGGGACACGCTCGACTCACTCCCATCCGGCTTGGAAGCCCGCGTCGACTCGTGGTGCTCAGCACGAGGATTCGGCTCAATCGAGAGTGCGGCGACACAAGAGGTTGTGGCGCGGCAAGCAGCGTTCCTGCTATATCTGAAGGCCACGCTCCACGAGGCGTACCAGCAACGCGATGCTGTACCACCACTCTCCTCGAACACTCGTGGTGCCCTCCAAACTGCCCGCACGCAGGCGGACGAACCAGCATTTGAGGAGTGTGTACTTGACGCCCTTATCTGGCGAGCAGACGCTGACGACGTGGCCCCAATCATTGCCGACCGGCATCGATTGCTGGCGTCGACGCAGCCAGCAGTCGACATTAGTGAGATCTATGCAGCATTGATCTCGAGCGAGGACCGGCAGACACTCGGACAGTATCGAACCCCGGACGCAATCGCGTCGATGATGCGGACGTGGGCAGCCAGTGACGGGGATACATTGCTCGACCCAGGTATCGGGAGCGGCGTTCTCTCCACGCCAGCCCATCCAGAGTGGATATTCGGGCCGGAACACGACCGAGTTGTTGGCATCGATCGCAGCCCACTTGCAGCTCTCATGGGGGCAACAGCCCTGACGCTGTACAATCACGACTACACAATTCATGCGACGGATCTCCTCACCACATCACCAGATGACCTCGTGGACGTTGACGCAGTCGTCTGTAACCCGCCGTATACGCGTCATCACGACCTCACCAGCACCCACAAAATCAGGATCCGAGAGCAACTTGCAGACGCCACCGGTGTCGAACTTCACCGAACCACACCACTGTACGCGTATTTCATGCTACACGTATGTCGTTGTCTCGACGCGGGCGACCGGGCAGTCTTCCTTACGCCCGCTGCCTACCTCAACACGGCATACGGCGTCCCGGTCAAAGCGTTCCTCCGCCGTGAATTCGACATCCATGCAGTCGTACAATTCAACTGCGAAGTGTCCGTCTTCGACGACGCAGACCTTTCGGCGGTCGCGCTCTTCGTGGAAGCCACAGCGGCCGAGTCACCGACTAGCCCTACGCGATTTGTACGGGTTGACGACTTACCCGGAGAGAACGCTCTCACTACGGCGGTCCAGGATGACGCCCCCAGCGATCCTGAGTGGGGCGCAATCAACTACGTACCCCAATTAGAACTCGATGAACGCGATAACTGGAACAGTTGGTTCTCCCAACAGCAGAGTGCTGTCGATACGGCGGAGTTAGCGACGCTGTCAGACGTGGCTGATGTCATGTACGGTCCATCGACTGGTGAGAATGATTTCTTCTGTCTGACGCGGAGCGACGTTATGGAGTGGGCGCTACCAGCAGGGTACTTGGCGAGACTGCTTCGCACGCCACGAGATCTTGACGGCTACAGATTCCGAGACGATGACTGGCGCGCACTCCGAGACAAGGGCCAACCAGCGTGGGTACTTGACATCAGGTCCGAACTCGATTGCGTTCCAACAGTGGTTCCGACTGAGCCGGGGGCCACAACGGCCTGGATGCCATGCCACGACATGAAATGCGAGACCGGCATCACTGCGTACCTCCGTGACGGCTTGCTGCACCACGACACACTCACGGAGCGCGCAAACGTGCAGAACCGCACTCCGTGGTACCAAGTTCCACAGCGGCTGCCTGCGCCAATCCTCATTCCTGAAACCAGCAGCACGGGCTTCAAAGCGGTCCAGAACCTCGCCGACGCACGCCACCTCAAAAACATGCACGGGGTCTATCCAGCCCCGGATATTGATGAACGTGGGCAGAAAGCCATCCTTGCCAGCCTCAACAGTTCCGTCGTCCAAACAATTGCAGAACGGCACGGGCAGTCACTACCCGGCGGAGGTACACGTTGGACACAACGCACCGTCACCAGTCTCCCCGTTGTTGACCCACGCGAGACACGTGACGACGTCATCGAATCGCTTGCAGCGTGCTTTGACGGCCTCTGTGCGGCTGCCCGAGGCGACACCACCGCTGACTGTGAGTCAGTCAGCGCCCGCATTGACCGCATCCTCTACACACTTACCTCCGAGGATTTCTCAGAATTCGACCAATAAGAAAATATAGCTCACCTCCGTGCGAACTCTGATGAGAAATTAACACCGGCACTGGCCCATGCCTATCCGGATCTAGCAGAAGACTGGCCGGTTCACGACTGGGAGTGTACCAGCTGCTCCAATATATACTCGTTCTCGGAAATTGAGTGGGATGGCGATGTTACAAAACCGCCACAATGTCCAACATGTGCAGTGAATGATTCGATTGGGTCGCTTCGAGGGCCACTCCCCTAACTCACAGCACCCACTTCAGATTGTGGCTCCAGGCCACAGAAATAGTACTTGCGGGCCGGCCTGTTCCACATGTGGGGCAACATGTATGGGGTATGCGGCGGTACATACACACATGGCCGCCGAAAATACTGAGGAAACGAAAGTCAACGACCGGGGAATGGTGACGATTCCAGCGGCTCTCCGTCGTCGGCTCGATATCGAGCCGGGTGACAAACTCCGCTGGAGGACCGACGACGAAGGAAACCTGTCGGTTGAAATCGTCCATCAGCGCGAAGGCGTCTTCGACGACTTCGAACCCGTCGACGCCGGCGAGACGAACGCCGTCGAGGCAGAGAGCGACTTCGGGGCGGAGTAATGGTGGTCGTACTCCTGGATACGAACGTACTCTTTGCCAGCGCCAGCGCCCGCGACGAGTACCACGAACAGAGCCGGGAGATCATCGGTGGCATCGATTACGGCACACTCCCGGAAGCTATCGTGACGAACTACGTCGTCGCGGAGACGCTGAACCTCACCGGCGAGAAACTGGGCGCGGACGCCGCCAGCGGGATACTCGACCGACTTATCGAGGGGTCACACTTCGAGATCGAGCACGCGCCGAAAGCCGACTTCAACGCTGCGCAAGCCATCTTCCGGCAGTACGACGAACTCTCGTTCGTCGACGCATCCATCGTCGCGTACATGGATCGCGCCGACATTGAGTATCTCTATTCATTCGACGACGACTTCGACGCCGTCGACGCCCTCACGCGCCTCGACACGCCTGAGAACCCGTTCAATTGAGGAACTGCAGATCGTTATTCGTCGAGTTCGTGAGCAGAAAGCGACAGCCAGCCACCGCCGCCACTGTTGTTTTTATCGTCTCCACCACCCACAGGTGTACAGTTCTCTGCGGCTTTTCCAATGTTCCTCCAGCCAGAGCCCTTAGAGGAGTTCTTGACGCAGGCATTGGCCAGCGCCGCGAACACGGCTTCGGCTTCCTCAACCTCCGAGACAAGACGCCGCTACGAGCAGACACATGAGTGAGAAGCCAACACCCGTATACTTTCAGGACGCTCTCGACCAGTACTGGCACGACCGACCACCAGCCAGTCTGGAAGACGTCATGGCGCTGTACGGCGTCTTGGTGGTGGCTGAGATCGGGGGTGGAATTTACAAGACTCCGAGCAGGCTGCGGTCGTATGTGGATGACGGTCGACTGGTCTCAATTTTTATCATGCGCGGTGGGTTAGCGAGCTGATCTTCCGCGAGTTGAAGTCGAAGTACGGCCTCGGCAGATTCCAGACGGGGAAGGAGCACATTGTCCGGATTCAGGTGACAGCGACTCTGCTGACGCTGGTCGTCAGCAGAGCCATCCTCCGGTTATTCGTCGATCATGCCCACGAGGTAGGTGATGACTGCGTGTTCCCGACGGAACGCTGGGCGACGACGTTCCGGTCGTACGCCCAGCAAGTGCTCTCCGAGCCTGGTGAGTCGTTCAATTACGAGTTACACACTCTGAATACGTGGTATCGAGAGGCGAGGCAACCATCGCCCTCACGACAGACACTGCTTGAGTAGGTGAACGCAACGCTGTATGCTTATCTCACGCCTTAACCGAATACGAAGATGATTAGATCCCAATGCTTTATTTCACCCCACATTCATCATTGCTATATGCCGGTTGAGAACATCGCGTGTGGGAACTGTGGGACGACTATATCATTTAACCTTGATTCTGGCGTTGAGGAGTTCGCCACTAGTGATCATAAGATGTGTGTCAAAGAAGAGGGATCGAAAGGAGGACTTCTTTCCACCCCGAATTACACGCATACCGGGACTGAAAGCAAAGATTGTCCGAACTGTGAGCAGACGGTCAGCGTGCTGACGGTTGACGGCTTCCAACGCGCGATGGATGAAATTGAAATCGAAGAAGATGAAGCTGTTATCAAGATTTGGGATGGTAAAACAATTCGCAGGCCGTAGCCCATCGTGTTTAGTTAAGCGAATTCCACCAGACGGCGAAGGCTTGCAGCCACGTTTCTGCGGTCTCCGGATTGACGTGGCTGAAACTATTGCTAAACGAGGACGCTCATGAGAAGCACGTTGTTGGTGAGTCAGACTACAGTTCGAACAACCTCTTTGAGAGCTTCCTGACCGGGTTTCCGTAGGATTCGCTGACGAAGCTGGAAGGCCCTGAAATAGGGTGTGAGCTTGTCTTTTGAGACCCCTCGATGTGGCGAGAGCCACCGTCGCGCCAGCGACGTGTGGCTCTCGCAAGTGCTCACGTGTGCATCCCCATCAGCATATTCGCCATCGCTGTGAATCATCGCTTCTCGCTGGAAGTCTTCGTCGTCTTCGAGTGGATCGTACACGCGAAATCCGTCGGTGTAGACAGTCAGCGACTCTTCCACGCGGTTGTCGAAGAGGAGTCGCACCGTCGATTCGTCAGCGGATTTCGCTGGCACGACGTATCGCTGATCGCTACCGCGATCAACGAGCGTGAACACGTAGTGAACTACGACGTTCGCCGGACGGTGTGACACACCTCGAAGGGGGGATACCTTACAGGATGGGGGACGAGAAACCCATCTCCTCAGATATGTATACATAGTAGATACGAGACCTTGCCTGCGGGGTGGAGGAAACGAGGCAGGAATATCGGAGAATATTGCTTGTAACAAATATATTATTATATTTGAATTTGATGTAAAGGTATGGGACTTTTCAGTAGTGGACCAAGTTTCTCTGAAAGAACTAAACAACTAGCAGAAATCGTGGAAAACGGTTCCAACGACGCCAAGCGTCGAGATGCATTAGAGAAGATTGCACGCGAAAATAATGGAGATGTGGCGTTAGGGATGTTCGTCGACAATGATAGCCTAGAGGACTTCATTCGGATGGAGGCCATTGAGCACTTAGAATACGCTCGGGCAGAGGACGTTTTGCTTGATATCGTGGATGCCAGGGTTGAGGATAAGTACAAACTCGAAGCAATTGAGGCACTGGCCTCAATGAATGCCGATGATAGTCTAGCTAAGATCGCACGCCATTTCGACGGTGAAAATGAACAACTGAGCCGAAAGGCCTTCGAGTACTTGTAACCGAATCATTCAGCATCGTCCAATACCTACTGTGAAAGCTCGGGCACTCACGCGTTCCATCTTGCACCTGAACCAGAGACAATATCACTCACTCGACGGTTTTCACTGACTTCGGGGAGAACCTTTTTAATATGAATCCAGATATTGCGAATCGTACACCAATTGTATGTCCAGAGTGTGGGGCTATTCTCGGGGGTTTCGTAAAATTACTCTCCTTCAGCAGTTTTGACTCGACGGTCTCGGGTAGATAGCTCTGCCTTACTGTTCCAACGAGAGCCACAACAGAAAAGGGGTGTGTTTGTTACTCCTCGCCGGCGCTCGGGAAGATTCGGCGTGAGAAGATTGGCGAGGAGTTAGCCGAGGCGGTTAAAGACCATCGCGAAGCATGGAATGAGACTGAGAGTAGAAAACGGAGCGAGCCATCCGACGAGGAACGCGACACACCGCCCGAGGCGTCCGAAAGTGACGCTGTCGGCGACGCCCTGGCGGACGTCGACTTTCCCCGGCTACGAGCGCTAGGCGTGTTCGGCCGCCGTGTACGCCGCTCGCGACCACCTTCGCGACGAGGGGCCGGCGACCATGCGGGAGATAGTCGCCGAGGTACTGCCGGAGCACCCGCTCGGGTATGACGTCGACGGCGCCCTGGAAAAAGTCGAGGCGGGCGAGCGCTACCGAGGGGCCTGGTGGCGCCGAGTAGTGAAACCGGCCTGAAAGCGCTCCCGGACGTTGAGGCGCGAGCGAATGGCGATACACCGGCGAGGCGTAACCGACCATGCCCGACGACACCGAGGACGTCAACCCGGCGACGACTGGATTCTCTCCTTTTCCGGCGAGGGGGCGACCGAGGAGAACCGCGAGCGCGTATGTGTTCGCCTCACTCCTCGCGCCCCTGCATGAGCTGTATGTCGCTCACCGGACGCCCGACAGGCGGGACACACCGCCGAGTGCGACCTTTGCGGTGAATCCGTCCCGCTCGAGAAAGCCATCCCGAACCCGCGAGGCGAACCCGTACACCGCCGGTGTTACGTCGACGCCTACGGCGGGCCGGAGTGGCTCAAAGACTACTAACTCGGCCTCAATAGTCCTACTGTCGAGGGAGGGGATATAATATCCCGGCGGGGGATTCGACTGTATGGCACTCATGTGTGAATGCGGTGGCGACCTGAAAATGATTAAGCAGACCAGCGATTTCTATTCCATTGCGGAGTGTGTGGACTGTGGGGAGGAATGGCAGATTGCGGCAAGCCGGGTATAGAGGACAGGCGCTTACAGGTGCTCCTCGGGATTCGGGTGCATACCGCCGTAGTCGAGGGCCATGTGTGCTTTGTACGGTATCTCCTCGCCGGCCTCGAGGACCTCCCGAACCTCGTCGAGAGTCGGACACTCCTCGAGCGGTGGGACGTCGACCTCGACACCGACCTCGACCGGCGCGTACACGCCGTGTTTATCCGCGTATTCGCGAATGACGTCGTTCGCGACCATGTCCTCGAGCGTATCAAAAATCACCTCGCGGTCGGCCTCGGCTCGGATCATGTGGTAGACGGCCGCGAGCACGGCGCGCTGGACTATGTCGAGTTCGTACCGCTCCCACTCGTCAGCCGGGAACAGTCGCCCTAAGTCGTCGTCTTCGAGGAATAGAAGGTACTGAATGTCGATGAAGGCGTTTCAGAAGCGATTACGTATCTTGTGTCGCTTTTGCCGAACCGCCGTATCGCTCATGTCTTCCCGGACGCCGTCGGCCGTTTCGGGATTAAGAAACGCCCTGTCGTGAGGAGTGAGAATCCCCCGCTCGCGGTCGACGTCCGAAACTCCCCATACCGACCGTTCGGCGCTCATTGACGCGCTGGAGTGGTTCCGCCGATAGTTAGACCGCGACCTCCCCGACGAGTGCCACCACGACACGCCGCGCGACTACTACCGCGAGGGGCGTGGGTGGGACGCCGACACCACCGACGAGAAACTCCTCAGGTTCGCGCCGGCGAACTAACTCGACGAACTCGTAACCTATCTGTTCGACCGAGAACACGGTCGCGAGGATATTCTCGCGACGGGCCTGTTCGGCGAGCGCGACAACGGAAACCTATACGCGACCTGGAGCGGGCGCTACCATGTTACGTTCGACTGTCGAAGGAACGCTCTTCGTGCCTGTGTCCGATTTCCGGTGAGAACCGTCCCAAGGCGGGTACAAGGGCGATGAGCGACCTCTCCGTCTATACACCCGACGTGGGACCGATCCATGACCTCCCCAGCACGCGGTCCATTATGAACACAGACACCTGGCTGTACAGCGTCCAAGACAGTGATCCACTCTGTCGTATCTGACGGTCCACCTAGTCAATGCTGATGTATCCGTGTTGCTAAGAAACCTCTTCCACGACACCGGGAGTCAGATACAACTGAACAACTTCCGCTTTGACGTATTGAATGACGGTCTGATAGGCGTCACTCCCAGTTCCGCCGATGGTTCGGAGGAAACTCGTATCCAGAAGAAGCCCTGTTGGGAACGGAGACGGATGTTCCTCACTCATCGGCGCGCTGGTACGGACCCTGATTGTTCGCCCGGTCGTGGACATCTACCTCGAACGTAACGTCGTTGAGCGTCGGGTCGAAGTCCTTCACGACCGCCAGGACTCGCTCAATTGCTTGCGTGACCGCGATGGCTTCAACAGCGGGAATGCCAAGATCGTCGGCAACACCGCGACGGGTCGTCTCGCCCTGAAGATAAGCAATCGTGCCCATCACCGCCGGTGCTAGCGCCGCCTTCCCGTGTCGGTCAACGTAGAGTTCGAGGTCGTCGTCAACGCTTGTTGCCCCGTAGACGGCGATGATGGCGGGCCCGAATTCGAGAGTGATCTCATCCGTCCAGTCGCCACTCACGGGGTCGGCACGCCAGAGTGCTGACCCATCCCGGTATTTGTCCAGTTCTTCTGCGACGCCCAGCTCTTCCAGCATGTTGGCGTACTTGTACGCAGTACTCTTGGAGAGGCCCTGACGTTCACGCGCTGCCGTGATCGTCGTTGGGGTGTTGATCAGGATATCCGTGTAGAACCGGGCGAATTCGGGGGTGCCCAGTAATTCCTGAATGACAAAGAACCGGTGGGCAGTGTGTCCTGCGTCCGGTAGCTGAACGGAGGCTGGTGTGTCCGACACAGTCTATAGTACGCGAACTATGCACTAAGCGTTTGGGTCCCACATTCAGAACAGCCGAAATAAGCTGAGACAAGATTTCCATGACTTGTCCAAATCCTATATCACGATGTATCCGCGCCTGAAACAGTACGTTGGAGGGCTGTGCCGAGTGTAGTGAGTTACTTCGGCCTTTCCCGAACTCAAAGATTGAGCCGACGCGATCTTGATAACGAGAAATTTCATGTGGTTTCGATGAGTAGATGTTCACATCAGTTTGAGATCAGACCAAGAAATGGGTACTCCCCCGACTTAAGTCTGGAAAGACTTGGTCACTGCAGGCTCAGGTTCGAGTATTGAATGAATCGTCCGTCTAGGCGTAAGTCGGCTAATTTCTAGGGTTTAGGACAGGCACTTGTAGTTCATCAGCGTGTTGTCCCGATCTCTGACGTGTCGGATGGCTTCTCCCGCTCTCTTTAGAACAAGATATCTGGGTTTCGTCACAGGGAATGACGAGTGCCCTTCGCGCCCGCTCACTTTCGTTACCGTTCGAATTCGACCGACTGCGTCGGGGTTCGCTGTTCGCTCAACCGGCTCGGTATCTGGGATTCGTCACGCGAGATGACGAACGCGGTTCGTCTGTCTGCCTGACTCTATGGCAGTCTGGACCGCTCGGCACCTCTCCCGTCACCATCTCACGTTCTACCAGTGGGTTTCGACTGGAACAACCACACTCACTGCTTCGGGTTCTCGTTCGCCGGTTCTACGACTTTCTTTTTCAGGCGGGTGTTCCCAGTATCGAGAGAAGATGGGTCATCGAAAGACACAGTATTCTGTGTCACTATAGATACCTGTATGCCCAGTATCACTGTCAACGTGGACGACGACCTCAAAGCGCGAATGGAGAACCACCCCGAGATCAACTGGAGTGAGGTCACCCGGCAGGCCATCCAAGAGAAGATCGAGGTACTGGAGGTGATGGACGAACTCACTACTGAGAGCGAGCTCACCGAGAGCGACGTGCAGGCGATTGCTGCCAAAATCAATGAGAACGGACGCGAACGCATCGACGAGGAGTCGGCGTAACCCCGACGAATGAAGTTGGTTATCGACGCGAACGTCGTCATCTCCGCACTCATCGCTGACTCGAAAACCCGCGAACTTATCGTCACCCTCGAACCCGACCTGCTGACACCTGCGTTCGCCTATGACGAAATCGAGAACTACGAAGACCTGATCGTCGAGAAGTCTGGTTTGGAACCGAACCCTGTTGAACAATTCATCGATCTCCTCTTCCAGTACATCGAGGTCGTCCCAGCCGACGACTTCTACCTCGCTATCGAGCGCGCAGACGACGCAATCGGCGACACCGACCCCGATGATGTGCTCTATCTGGCGTGTGCGATTGCTCGTGATGCGGCCATCTGGAGTGACGATGCCGACTTCGACGAACAGGATCTTGTCGAGGTCTACAGGCGGAGCAGGCCGAGTGCCTCGGGGCTTGACCCCGAGGCGGTTCACTCGGGCTCTGTCCCACACTCTGTACACTCGTCGTCTGAATTTAGCGGTACTCGTCGATAGTGCGGTAGGGGACGTAGTAGCCGTAGTCGTCGATCCAGGTCTGGAGCCAGTCGTTCGCGGTCGCTTCGCTAATTCGGCTGGCGTCAAGAGCGGTGAGGAGAACACCGACAGAGCCGACGACGGTGACACCCTGCTGTTTGGCGAAGGTGCGGGCGTCGCCGTCGTCAGTCAACAATCGGCCGTCGTGGGTGTCTGCGAGGGCGAATGCTTGGGCTTCGCCGGGGTCGAGATAGCTGCGGACGACGTCCTCGCGGTTGGCGACCGTCTCGGAGAGTGGCGCGACGGGGATGGTGTCGTGGAGGGCGTCGAGCGCGGGTTGGAGATACGGGTGGGTTTGGACGCCGGCATCGAGTTCGTGTTCGACGTCGGGGACGGCACAGATGCCGGCGAGGTCAGCGATGAGGTCGATGCGGTCGATGGCTGCGAAATTCGAGAGGACAGTCGTGTTCAGGACACTCGGGTCAGTTGGAACTGTGTCTGCTGTCATTCGGTCTCCGACTGGTCGTCCCCATGGTCGTCTGTGTCGGCATATTCGAGTTCCTCAGCAGCGTTGGCCTCGTATTCGGCGTCGGCTTCGTCAGTGAGGCCGAGACGGAGTTCGACGCCGTGAGACTGGAGAATGTCTTTCATCTCGAAGCGATTGACGCCGGCGAGGCGGGCGGCGTCGCCGAGAGTAATTGTTTCGCGTTCGTAGAGGGCGACGGCGGCGGCGACGCGTTCTTCGTCGTGATCGTCGAAGTAGTCGCGGGCGAACTCGCGGAGGGCGTCGCTTTTCCCGCTGAAGACGCCGGCTTCGACGGTTCCCTCGATGAGGAGGTCAAGGTCGTCGGGATAGGAGCCGGTGATGCGAGCCATTGTCCTATCGGAAATCACGTGTTCATACTATTTATGAATCCGGCTCCTGATGGCGTATCCGGTTTTCGCCACAGCGTATCACGAGTGCTCTTCGCGCCAGTCTTTCTGCGCTGTTGTTTCCGGTAGTGGCGTCTGGGCGAATTGGGGAGAAATTCGTAGACACTCAGCAATTGTAAGCCGAATTCTGGCACTGAATATGAATGTCAACAAATTGTGTCTGTATGTCGTTGAGTCCTGCGAATCGTGGTTGCCTACCGTCCAACTTCCTAGGTGTTTTATATATGTGAATAATAAAGGAACCGCCAGTAGCAGTCAGAACCGACGGTTCAGCGGATTCGAGTGCTCGCCCGTGGGAGGGCCCGTAGTAGAGAACAGTTGGAGATCTCATATCAATCGTCTACAAGTACGAGGTCACGGGCCCACACTTGCTATGCCCGATATCGAGACCAGGAACTATTACCCGTTCTAACGCTCGCCCTCGACGACCTCGGCAAAGGCAACGGTTTTAGCTACGTTAGTAATTTCGATGGTTACACGCTCGCCTTGCTCGGTGTCAGGAACAATGACGACGAAGCCACGCTCGACACGCGTGATCCCGTCCCCCTGATCGCCGATGTCTTCGATTTCCACGGTTCGCTGCTCACCTTCGGCAACAGGAGGCGTGCTCGGTGCTCGCTCGCGCTCTGGGACCTCAATCAGATATGTCTCGTCTCGTTGTTCGACAGCACCACCGAATAGACAACAGAGACTAGTCGGAATCTCCATCACTCGTATCTTGATCGAGATACGCTGTGAACCACACTTGATTGTACTGTCTTTCTATTCTGGTGCGACGACCTCCTCACACCCTGGACACTCTGCCCAGATACCGTCAGTCCCATCATCCTTGCTGTATTCAACAAGAGTCCACGCGTCCGAGATCGGTTGGCCGCAGTCCGGACACTGACCCAGCAACGAATCATCGGCGGGCATGCTCAAGAGATGGAAGGAGCGTGTGACAGGTCCTTCCACATAGCTCTCACTCCGCCCGCAAAATAAGCCTTTGGCGAATCTCCTGAGTGTACACACCGGATTTCCGGAGAAAATCCCGCACCAATACTATTAACTCAATGCCGCCGGCACATCCATGCTCATGGGTATGCGTGCGGTACTCACTCGGCTCTTCCCCGGGAACAAGCCGGAGGTCGTCATTGAGTGCCGCCGGTGCGGAACGAGCCTCTCTATAGACGCAGACCAGTGTTCTCACTGTGGGTCAAGCGAAATCGCGCATTACAGGATATCGGAGTGACTAGTTGCACTCCTCAGCAGCGAGTGTCAGAAAGCGGTTCGTACGCCTTCTATGACTACTTTGGCAAACGGTACGTACAGAGAACCTATTAACCTATCTCAGAACTCGCAAATTTCGCTTCGCCGGACTGTTGCACGGCAAGTAAGACGGCGGAGTAATCGTTATCAGGGGGAGGCCCGCGACGCGAAGATTATCCGTCAAAGGAAAGAGCGCGTGACGTGGAGGGAGTCCCACGAAAGATACTTGCAGACGCGACTACCGCGTCTCACACCCGCTCAACCAGCGTGGCGATTCCCTGCCCGAAGCCGATGCACATCGTACAGAGCCCGTACCGGCCGCCGCAGTCCTCCAGTTGGGCGGCGAGCTTCCCCAGCAGCACGCTGCCGGTCGCGCCGAGCGGGTGGCCGTGGGCGATTGCGCCGCCCCAGACGTTCGTCTGCTCCCAGTCCGCGCCGGTCTCGTCCAGCCACGCTAGAACGACCGACGCGAACCTCTCGTTCACCTCGAAGCGGTCGATGTCCTCGACGGCCAGGTCGTTGTCGGCGAGAATCTCGCGCGTCGCCGGTCACGGAGCCGTTAGTCACTCGCGAACCGGTCGCGCTCTTCGATGCCCTCGAGCGGCTCAATGTGACTCCTAGAGTCCAACAGCCTGCCCTCGACAGAATACTCCAACGCGTGACTGTCGCGTCGGATCCCGCGGCCAGGGCCGGTCTAGCGTCGGTGCTGGCCCAAACTCAGGTGGCGGATCGCTCCAGCCTGGCCTCGGTACTCGGTCAAGAACATGTGCTCTGGTTCTTGACCGGTGACAACCTCCGGGTGGCGCTACAGTGCCTAACTGCCGACGTGCCTGACGATAGGCACTTCGAAGTCGGCTATGAAAAGACTGCTGGATATCAACCGATGCGTTCGGCGCTCACGGTACATCCAGATCATGAGGTCAGAGATCTGGCTAACGCGCTCCGAGAAACAGATAGCCGAAGCCCCGCTCCGGCGGACTTGGAGCAGAGGTCAACATATCGGTTACACCCTCCCGATACTGACGTCGAAAGCGACGAAGCATCGCCTTTTGATAGGACAAAGGCACCTGGCCAGGGTGATGCAATCGAGCGACAGGGCAAGCTCGCCCAAGCAGTGAGACACGGTGATCCGGAAACCACGCTTGCCGGTCTCAAAGCGATCCAGCGTGAGATTGATCGAGGCACCGTCGACTGGGAGTCGGTCGGATCGACAGTCATGGATCATCTAACGGACCGGTGGCAAATCGTCAGGCAAACCGCTGCTCGTGTTCTACTGCATGCCACGTGGGCGGGGATAGCTAAGCCAGCCCCGAGCTTTCTCGCCGACCGACTTGTTACGGATGAAGCCACCAGCGGCGTTCTTACTCGGGTTCTGGTGGCTACGAAGCCTGACGAATGGCCCGCGCCTATGCGCATCGCTCCTGTCTTCCTCGACCGCGTGGTGAGTACGGGGCCTTACTCGGAACGTCACGCTGCAGGCCAGGCACTCACAACGCTCGCACGGAGCTCACCGGACATTCTCCGCGAGACAATCGCCAACGGTGTCGAACGCTTGGCGGATGGCGAGAGTGATGCACTTGCGGCATACCACCTATTGGCCGCATTCGACCGCTTGGTCGACGACCACGGCACTCTTGCTGACAACATCAGTGGCTACCTCGATACGGTTTTGACGAGTGACTCCTTCGCCGGCATCCCGTCGAGAGACGACGGTCAAACGGTCAGCCCAGTCACTCCAGAAGTCACCCCACCGGTTGACCGTCTCAGCGCTACCAGATTGCCGTCTCGCTCGCTGCCCACGGAGGCCTCCGGGCATATCGTGGAGTCTTTGACCCACCAGACCCACTTGAGACCGCGGACGTCCTTACTGTCGAAGACGTCGAGTCGTTCCTTCGGAACGCCTCCGACGACGCAGTCCAAGACATCGGCCCGGGCCTGTTTGAGTTACTGTCCCAGGAGGAACTCTTGGAAGTCGTGAATGACTGGCTCGATGCTGAGCACGACCAGTCTCCAGCCCTGGCTACCAGGCGAATCACCGTAATTCCGCTTCTGGCTCGGGCAGCTGACGGCACCGTGGTTGGCAGCACTACCGAACGCCCACGGTGCGTCGACACCGTTGTCGAGGCCCTCTGTACCAGCGACTCAGAAGTCCGGGTCGCAGCCGTCGAGGCGCTCTCACAGTTGACCGGAATGGGTCAGTGTCCACCCGACGAACTGACCGCCCATCTCCTGGGTCGGACAGCCGACCCGAGTGGCTGGATCCGCAGAAGTACTGTCGAGGCCCTGACCGAGCATGCATCAATCGGTGACCTGACCGACGACTGGCTGTACCGATGGGCGAAGCGGGAGCTTGCCAGAACCGCATGGGCTGCGGGCGCGGACGGCCGCAATGCTACTGGGCGCGCTGGGGGTCAGAGAGCCTAGTCTTCGCCGCCAGTGTTTGGAGACGGCAGCTGACGCGTTTCAGTCCGGGCGACAGCAACTCGACGACCGTCTGGCTGGTACTATTAGGCGGCTGTTGGAGGGCTCGTCGGTCTTAGAGGATACTCTCGACGACGCCGTCCTGGATTGACTCGACAAGATAGACGACGACCGACTTTCGTCCTGAGCGCCTCCAAATCCCCCACCCCCGATCAATTGAACTTGTTGACATTTGTGGACTAGTAGATTTAATTGAACGGTATTCTTTGGAGGGGGTATGGATAGACGATTTGCTGAGTTTCGGTCTGTCGAAGCAGACGGTGACACAGCGATGTTGGCTATCGCAGAGGAAGGCGACCACGTTCTGCTTTCCCGGGACTGGGGGAATCTTAGAGAGAGGATGGAGGCTGAATGGGAGCGCGTTGTCAAGGCGCTCATGCCAGCGGCGATCGAAGACATCGAATCAGCGGGAGACTTGGTAACACTAGACGTGACAGTTGCAGTAGAGCACATCGTCGACAGTGGCCTCGTGGATACCACTGACAGTCGTGGGAACCGTCGAGCACGGGCGTTGCTTGAGTACTTGATTGAATCCCGGGTTTTTGAGTCAACAGACGATGAAGTGGTTCTCCTAGAATCATTTGGAGTTGATACAGAGAGTGCGTATCCGTCGTTGCTCGTCACCGCGGCGATATTCGAATACCTCCAAGAGGAATTAGATCGCCGGATGGATGAGTTATCTGAGATGGATCCGGAGACGGAAGAGACGACGGCATTATCGCATGTTATTGAGGAATACACACTCACGGATTCGCATGCTTTCAATCAAGAACTGGGTGAAACGGTTGCGGAGATGCGTCAACTACAGCATGCGTTTAAAGAGCTAGAAAAAGAAGCGAGGCAACTAGCCGTGCAGAGGCAACTCACCGGGGACCACATGAAAATACTTCAGGAGGACATCACACTAACCAGTCTGCCGGAGATGGACGCGGATGAAATAGACGAGCAGCTGTCAGACCTCGTTGACAGTGGCTCTAAGTATCCGGAATAACGTCCCATCTGGAATTATCAGTGCAGATGGAACATTCGTGTGATGACGTTTCGATGAAGTAAGGCGCTAAGTCACCTCCTCCTCCTCAGTCGTCTTTCACTTGCTCCCAGTCCTGAGACATGGAGTTTGAGACCATCAGGTCTGGTTGCTCGTCTGCGAGGATTTCCTCAAACCCCTGATCGTATTCTTCTTGGAGGCTCTCATCGATATTCTCAACTAAGTTGTTGAGGAAGGACGCGATAGCGGCATCATCAATATCAGAGAGCCGTAGTTCAGAGATCTGCTTGACTCGGAATATCGGTCTGCCATCGACGGCGATTTCGACGTACTCGTCAAATCGCTGTGCTTCCACTGGCACCTCTAGATTCTCAGCCATATCCCGGTATGTAATATCCCTTCTCTTCAAATTACCGGCGTATTAGGGTGCTGACCAAAACCGAAGGCAGTGAGTCTAGAAACCGAAATTTGAGCCCCTCAAAGACATGTTACTGCTGAGCCAAAGACGAGGAAGAAATTGGTTGGTTATGTGGAGAAAAGATTCGGACCCGGAAAGCAGACGCAAAGAAGCGGCTGAGCGTCCTCAGAGCGTTGTTCAGCTAATGGCTACGAACACCGAGAGCTACAGCTGCAGCAACGAGTGCAACGAGCATTCCGAAGCCAGGAGCGCTCCCACCGGACGAATCCTCCGTCGGTGAGTCCGGAGCAGTCGTCGAATCCGCTTGCGTGGTCGAAGCCGTGGATTGCTGACTCTGAGTTGTGGGGCGCTCGGTGGTTTTCGTTACGGTGGTTGTCTCGGATTCCTGAGTCGTGCTCGACTCAGTCGTCGTTTCAGGCTCGGTTGTTGTTTCGGGCTGGGTTGTCGTCGGCTCGGTCGTCGTTGATTCAGTGTCTGACTGGTCCTGTTCGGAGTTTACTGGGTTAGTGGTGTCGCTGTCAGATGGCGACGTGGAATCAGTACCCGAATCATCGGAGGCACCATCATTTGCGTTAGTTCCATCAGACACAGAGTCATCGGCCGAGGTGGTGGACTTTGAGATTTGGAGAGTACCACTCGAGTAGTGGAGACTGATATCCACGATTGCCCCGTCCGAGGTGTCCGTCACGGTCATGTTGATGTCCTGGTCTTGATAGGACGCCGCGAGCTGCTGGGCCGGATCAGTCACGTTCCACTCGGAGAGTAATGTATCAGGGATAAACGCAACGTAGTACCCGTCGTTGACGTTACCGTCGACCGTCTTGTGGGGTGCAGCAAGAGAGACCGACAGGTGGGGCTGTGTATCACTCGTGTTCGGAACGTATCGGGGCATCGTGTACAACTGCGCGTCGGTCGAGACTGTCATCCCGGACAACGCGGATGCGTCGACCGAGTCAAACGCGGTCTTTGCGTTCCCAATCCGAAGCTGGACGACTGAATCCCAGCCGTAGTCCGCGGAGTTGTTCTTCACTTTCCTATCCCACTCTTCCGGACTAGTGGGCCGCTCGCCCTCGAATTCATACTTGTAGTCGAGCTGGCTCGGCTTAACTTTGACTGAGACTCGCTTCTGGCCCTGCGTACCGGTGTCAGTGATGTTCAGGTCGACGTCTTGGGCGCTGCCGACGACGACGCGCGGTTCATAGTTCTTCGTCACGAAGCTAATGTTGAACCGTGTCGACGAATCTGCGCCGAGTGCTGCAAGGTCCCGGACGTATCGGCCGTTCTGTGTGACTTTGAGGTAGATGGAGCCACCCCAGTACTCCGCATCAACGACCGGCATCGAACTGGGCTGCGTTCCGGAGACGTGCGAGATCGAGGTCGATCCGTCGACGACGACTTCTGAACGCACCGCCCCCTTGAACTGTTTCGTCGGCCCGCCTGAAACGTTGAGCTCTCCAGTGTAGTCGCCGAGGGTCTGGAACGTGTGCTTGAGGTAGACGTTTCGAGTGGTGTTCGCCGGCACGTAGAGGCGCTCAGACGCCACCTCGGTCCCGTTTATCGACAGAGAGACGTTCTCTACAGCACTTGCATCACCGGTGTTCTGGACTCTCGCGAAGACACCCTCAGTCGATCCGTTAACGACCTTTTCCGGCGTGTAAGCCCGCTTGAACGAGAGGGTAGCGCTGCCGGTCGTATCGGCAACCGCAAAAAGCTCGTAGCTCTGGCCGTCAGCCCAGACGCGCTTGACACCGGGATTCTGGAAGGACAGCTGGCGGCTTACCTTCTTGGTCGTTCCTGCTGGCACTGTCGAGTCGAACGACTTGCTACTCACAGACGTGAAGTAGGTCCGGTCCTTCGATGTGGGGTTCCTGAGCGTCTGATTGAAGTACAGGGTCTCACCGACATCGACGACTTTGTCGGAGAATTCAACGGCGTCGACTTTCACACCACGCACAACCTCGAAGGAACCGACGGTCTGACCGTTCGCTGTAATCGTGTAATTCCCAACCGAATTCGGTCGAAGGGGGGATATCCGCCGTCGTCTCCGTGTTCGGGCCAAGGCTTAGAACGGCCGTATTCGTCTCTGTCCCCCACTCTGAGGTGTTCATATCCGCGCGAGCGGTAACTGCGAAATCTCGGGATTCCCCAGCCGTATTGTTCAGCGTGACCGACACTGGTGTCGTGTCCCGCTTGTATACTGTGTCGGCCCCGACGCTCCCACTGACGACAGAGACATCCGAGTCGTTCACTGAGACGATGCCAGCATCCTCGTATCCCACCGCGACACTGTGCGATCCGCCAACCGAGAACGACGGCGTGAATGAGACAGTTTCCTTGCTGTCGGCAGCAACGTACACCGTCTTGTGAAGCTGCCTGGAACCAGTATCGTACTCATCACCGTCAATGTTCAATGTCGCATTGAACTCGGTTCCATTCTGGCCCCCGTTATGGAGTGTCGCGGTGATCGTCGTCTCGGTTCCCGCATCAAGGACCCGGTCCGAGACAACGACCCCCGTAACGCGCACCGGCGAGTATTTGATATCTATCGTCCGGGTTTCGTCACCACCGATACGAATCGTCCGCGAGCCATCGCGACTAAACGTGTATGGAATCGAAACCCGCTTGGACTCTCCCGCATCCAATTGAACGTCTTTGGATGCCAGACTACGGTAGCGCGAGTTGGTTTCCTCTTCGAGAAGTACGGTCTTCGTCGTGGAGCTGTCGAGGCGGTTGGTCACAGTGGCGTTCACCGAAACCGGCTCCTCAGTGTAGACTGGATCGGCGGGAAGCGACACGTTCGAAACGTTGAGGACGGATAGGACCTCAACCGAGGTCTGTTCGCTGTTAGCCGCGCGAATCGGGTACGTTCCAGCATCATTGAAGGCCACATCAAACGTGAGCTCCTTCTGCTCAGACCCGTTGAGCGTGAACTCCTTCTCAGCTAGGCGTTCCCAGTGTCTACCCAGTTGCGCCTCCAGCGAGAGGCCCCGGGTAACCTGCGACGTCTTCCGGTTCTCAACGTCGACCGTCACGGTTGCTGGTTGGCCTGCGATGACTTCACTCTCGTCAACCGTGAGATTCGTCGCATTGTACGGCCGCGTGACGGTGGTGTTGCCGAGGTACTTTCCGTTCAGCGACACTCGATACTCGCCAGGGCGATGCAGGTACCTTTTCGCCGTGACATTCGAGCTGTCACCACCAAGCGTGACGATTTTCGTCGTGTATTGTGGAGAAGCGGATGGCCGGTTAGCGGTAACCGTGACGGCGTATTGAACAGCCTCATCCCCATTGTTGCTCACGGTCGCATTCGCCACAACACGATTTTGCGTGTATAGGGACTGCGTCTGGAGCGTTCGGTCACTGACGGCTACACTCATCGAGGAGTTCGTCACGTGAACCGGCGTACTCGTTGAGTGCGCTGCCTTGAGGGTCTGGTAGCCAGCGATGTCCAGCGTTGGTGAGAAGTCGACCACCCGCTCCTCGCGCGCGGCGAGTTCAATGACCTTGGACTTCGAGGACGAGGCGCCCCACTCGAGGGTTACTCTCTGCTCAAGTGTCTCTGACCCGTAGTTCTTGATCGTCACTGAGGTCGGCACAGAGTTGCCCGCGCTCACTGTCGAGGACGCGGGAGTGATGTCCGTGATGTATGTATCGGCTCGCTGGATGCCAACACTTCGGCTCGAGAGCGAGTTCACGCGAACCTTCGCGTCGTTGTCATTCGGTGCCTTCTCGATAAAGTAGGTCACGTTGACGGTGCGCTCACTATTGGCGCTGACCGTGACGTTCCTGGAGCCGACAGTCTTCCAGGTCCGCCAATCCTCGTCGTACCACTCAACGACAACCTGCTTGCTGTCCTTGGTCTCCTTCGTGTTGTTCACCGTCACCGACGCATTCAACGGCTCATCAGTGTAGCCTGACGTTTCGACCAGTGAGTAGTCAGTCGCAGATATCGTTCCCGCTGCCGCCGCCGAAGCCGCCCCACCGAGCGGAACGCTGGCGACTACTGATAGAATCAGTAAAGCAGATAGTACAATCCCTCTCAATCCATCTCTGTCTGCGGATTCCAACATCAATAGCGACTGCCATCTCCGTATGTTTAAATCCTATCACACTCGTATCATCTCAGGTAATTAGAGTGGAATCCACGCCCCGCATACGTTCTAATGGCAGGTAACGGAGTTCGAAGACGCCGATTAGTCAGAAACAGATCATAGAACGGATTTCCTGTTTTGGGTCTTCGATAACTAACGGACTCAAATGAGTGCGTCTCAAACCTCACAGCTCCGGGGGTCACTGATCACCTGGCGGCCAGCAGTCCAAGACGACACACCGAATCCTGCAGACACTCAATGACATTGACGTCCCAACTTGGCGGCTGGTTGTAGCTCTGTAGTGCGTATCAGTCCGACTTCCGGAACTTATAGAAAACGCGGTTACCTGATTCCTTTTTAAATTCGACTTTGAACCCCGAATTGCAGACTGTTTTAACTAGCTCTTCCTGAGTGACGCCGAAATCTTTAATTGAAGCACGGTTACCATCTGTCGGCAGGTGGACTTCACAATAGACGAGCCGGCAGTCATCGTGCTGAAGACAGGACTTCATCCCTTCAATCACAAGTGGTTCTGATCCCTCAACGTCGATCTTCACAACGTTTGGAACCGGAAGCTCGCCATCAGCGACACGCTCATCAATTGATATTGTCCGTACCTCATGTCCAGTTTCTTCGTCAGTTATCGATGCCTCGCCGTAACCCGCTGCATCCACGTCAGGCCACTCGAAGTTAGTTAACCCATCCGCATCCGATACAGCGACAGGCCAGATGCGAACGTTGACATCATTTAGATCGGCATTTGTTTCAAGTTGGTTGATATTAGGAGGGTACGGCTCGAACGCAACGACTTTTCCGGAGTGAATTCGTTTCCCGATGAAACAGGTATACAGGCCCGTATTCGCACCAATGTCGTATACTACATCCGTGTCTCTAAGTTCCGCTAGAATATCTTTGATTTCGTTGACTTCTGACTCATATCGTGAGAGAGTTGAGGGGCCATCCGATGTGTTGAGAACGAATTTTACAACTGTGCCGTCTGCAGAGAGCTTCCGATAGCCTCGGGTTCGACTCATCGCCTCACCGGCGGTATGACGAAACCCCGCACGAAGCAATGCGAAAAGCCCATCAGACCTATAGCGCTGTATCGCGTTTTTTATCAGGGACATAATTTACAGAACTCGTTGTTTGATGTACCTTGGAGCATCCAGAATCGTCTTTTTTAAACCCCTCTCCAAGATTGACTTTTCGAGATGGTAACGTGGGCTAGCGTCTTCAACAATCTTGAACGCACTCCGCTCCGAAAAATAGGAATTCCGGAAGAATGCCCGAAGGCGTGAGCTCTCATTGATCTGTCGAGCTGCTGTTTCGAGGTCAACTTCTGGGCGGCCATGTACAATCTTCGCCTCGCCGTAGAGACTGCCCGGTGAGAACAGCCGCGCGTTGTATTTTGGATCAAGTGTGAACAGGTCAATATTTGATTCGTAGACCGCTTTCAAAAATGCAGGCTGATTTCGAACTTCCTCATGTTCTTTACGCCACTTTTCATAAATGTCGTTCCAACGAGTGAATAACTCGTGAACGGCGTCGTTTGCGCAATATGCGATGACGCCCGTGTTGAATTGCGTCCAAGGCGCTGGCACCTCCTTGGCACTGTCTTTGATTGGCGCTGGTGCGACGGCTAGGTCGTACTGACCAAGTACGTCAAACAACTCTGTAACGCCAGCTGTAAGATACGTATCGGTATCGAGGAATAGCGTCCGATCGAATGGACTCATACTAGGCCTAATGATTGAGGAACTGAAATCTTCGGTGAGATCATCGGCGCACTGAACGATATCGAATAGCTCTGATGAAATATCTTGGTCGGTTAGCAGCGCGATCCCGATATCTGGCATGTTGTCTCTGACGCTTTTTGCGGAGGTTTTGGCCTCCGAGAGGTACTTTTCCCCGGTAGCAATATATAATACCCCACGTGACATAGTTCTCGGTTACCGTAGGAGGATAAAAATTCACTGATAACTACTCGGAGCCCCTGCTAATTCGATTTTGGCCCATTCAAACATCTCCCGTAACTGTACAGAGGGTTTACTGGTCATTCTCCGCTAATCCGGTGTCGTGACGTTGCCTATTTTGTTCCTCCCCCAATCACATGCACGAGAACCGTCTTTGTCTTCGGTTCAAGCTTCGTGTACAGCAATTCGTTTGTCTCGGGATTGACGGCAGCATACAGCTAACATTGCTCATCGTTGAGTCGGATCACGGTTTCGTCAACCACAACGTGATCTGGATACCTACCGGATTCGGGCTGTAGATCGGTTTTGCGCACCCAGTTGTGGACGGTGAATCGTGCTTGTTCGACACAAAATACCCTAGGAATAGAAACAGTATTAGAAAGCGTGAGTCCAGCGAGATGGATCTGGATACTGAGTTTCATCAGCAATCGTGGTGTCGCTTCTCGTTCCACATACGCAAAATCAATTTGATTGATACTACCGTTGAGGCGGGCGTTTTCGGGCATAGATCACTCATAAATCGCTACATCTAACGTTTCAACCCTTATCCGAACACCGCCCGCGAATGGTTGATAACTTATTTCTGACTGTCTGCTAAACCGCCATCGATGAGTGATAACGGCCGAGACGTGGAATCGCTCTCGTCAATTTTGCGTGGTGCTGGGTATTTCGCTATGGGTCGCGCGATTTCTGCGGTTCTTGGTTTCATTTTTAACATCCTGCTCACCCGCGGATTGGGGCCGGTTCTCTACGGGGTCTACACACTTGGTATGACGATTAACCGGCTATGTGGGTTTATATCGAATCTAGGTGCAGACAAAGCGGTTCTACGATTTGTATCGGTTGATGATGAACGGCGATCTGATCAACTTGGGTTTTCATATCTTCTTGCCCTCGTGGGGACTATCTCAACGGGGATCATACTCGTGCTGGTTGCGCCTTGGATTACCAGCGTTTCAATCAGGGAAACAAGGCTCACTCTTGTGATTCGCATATTATCGGTTTTTCTCGTATTAAATGGTCTCGTATCAATTACTGGAAATGCGTTCCGAGCAATTGATCGCCCCGAGCTATACTCCCTGCTTAAACAAGTGATTCGGCCAGGGGTGAACGTTTTTGCAGCGGGGGTCGCGTTTTTTCTAACGTTTTCATTCAAGGGGTATCTCATAGCACTTGTTACTGCAACCGCTGCTACTGCTACGATAGGTATCGTACTACTATTTAAGAAAACCTCATTAAGGCCAAAAATAAAAAGTAGAAATATTAATGTTAGCTCATATTTAGAATATTCACTTCCTTTAGCATTTAAAGAAGCGGGAGGGGTACTTTATACAAGAGTAGATTTATTGATTGTCGGGTTCTTACTAACAGCCTCTGCGGTGGGATTCTACCGAATTGCAATTTTACTTTCGAGCATTCTCACTCTTCCGCTGGCAGCTATCAATCAAATCTTCCCCTCCACAGCGGCCCGATTACACGAAGAAAAACAATATGCCGCTTTGGAGCAGGTTTACAAAACCGCAACACGATGGGTTGTCACCGGGTCTCTACCAGCTGCTGCTGGGCTGATAATTTACCGGGCGGAATTTCTCCAATTGTTCGGCAGCGACTTTACTGCTGCTTCCTCTTTACTTGTCGTCTTCACAATCGGCCAGCTGACAAACTCTATAGTTGGACCCAGTGGGTTTTTACTTATGATGACTGATAGACATTATTTGGTTACAGGAAATCAGTGGTTCTTTGGCGTACTGAATCTCATAATGAACATTGCTTTAATTAATCTAATTGGGATTATAGGCGCTGCCGTAGCCACTGCAATAACTATGACCCTCATTAACCTTGCCAGGTTAATAGAAGTATATTATTTAGAGGGAATTCACCCGTTTTCCGTTGCCATGGCCAAACCGATAGTCGCTGTAAGCATTAGTATTATACTCATGCTTGCAGCAAAACCCTTTACCGATACCACGTTGGTGACTCTTGCTTCAGGTGCAACAGTCGGTGGAGCAGGGTATTTTGGCATTCTCTTCTTCCTTGGAATCGAAGAGAGTGATCGTGAGTTCATCAACAATTATATAGAATGATACGGATGCAGAATCTTATCGGTAGCCAAGTGCCTCAAGTTGTTCTTCCGGGTTGAACACATCGTCTACCGTATCAACTTCGGGGACTACACTGTGTGTATCGTTACCTGTGAAGTCGGTCCAGGGTACAGCTCTAACCTCCTCTACCGGGGCTTCCAGTGGGTGACCGTAGTATCCCCACTCACCCGCCGCATTCCCGTGATCAGCGGTTATTGCAATTCTTCCAGTCGTATTTTCCCCAATTCGTTTTACACCATCATTGAGAACCCACTTAAGATTATCCCGGTAAGCCTCAAAGAATTCCGACTTGTCGAGATGGTCTGTATTGACCTCCTCCCAGATTGACGATCCCCAAGTTTCGTCGAAATCATCAAACCACTCTGGCCGCGAGCGAAACGGAACGTGCGGCTGCATGAAATGGACTACGAGTTGGTCGAGATCATAATTCTCTTTTCGACGCCACACATGAATAGCGTGATCGGCAAGTGTTTCTGGAGATACTGTTTCCACACCATACTCGCTATTCTGTACGGGTTCAAGATGGAGGTAGGCGAAATCAGCAGGATCCAACATATCGGCGAAGGGGTTCGCGGTGATGTACCCGACGGAGGAAGTATCGGTGTCAAGAAAAGTTCTCGATATCCAGGTTCTACTCGTGGAGGCCACAGAATATATTCTTTCGCTGTCACCACTATATACGCGCTCGAATGTGTCTGCCCTACAACCATCGATAATAAGACAGATGTCCCAATCTTTTTCCCATATGGAGGTTGTCGACCGGACTGAATTGAGCGCTTTTCTGGGCGTTGTTCGAATCGTCTGTGCTGTTTTATCCGCAAGATAAATAGTAGCATCTTGACAGGCCCCGAGAACTCCTCCTTTTTTATATCTCTTTCTAAACTCTTTGAAGTAATCTCTCATTATGGTGGATTTATCTATAGGGGGTGGCGGAACACACCGTCTCTCTTGGTACCGTGCACTTATATGTGGACTTTAATATATCGCTTCCATTTAACTTGGTATTCATATAATTCTCAGGCTTCTTAATTGATGTTGTAGATCCTTGTCTTTCAAAAAGTCTTATAGCTTTTGGAGTGGGCAAGATGGTGATCTCATATGAATGCTCATATAAAAAAGCCTAAGCCGAGCGAAATCATACCGGGCAATATGGGCCTTATTAATCAAATGAAATTGGGGCTTTCTAATCCTTCTCTACTATTCCGAAAGGCATCACAATTATACAATAAATTATATTTTCAGAGTGATTTTAATCCCAGTGGGATTGATTTTCTGGACCAAGACTGGGATAATCTACTGATTATAGACGCCTGCCGATACGATCTGTTTGAGGAAGTAAATGATATCCCCGGCGATCTAGAGAGTGTCGAATCACGAGGTTCTGCCACACCTGAATTTCTCAGGGGAAATTTCAATGGCAAAAACCTCACTGATACGGTTTATGTGACGGCAAACCCGATGTTGTATCGACATCGAACAGATATATCGGTGGATTTTCATGATATTATAAATCTCTGGACGGGCGAAACATGGGACGATGAGTATGAAACCGTACTTCCAGAGGTAGTCACAGCAGAGTCGAAGCAAATCGCAGCAAAATATCCGGATAAAAAGCTTATTGTACACTATATGCAACCACATTATCCATTTATTGAATCGGACACGACATTTGATGAGGGGCATATCGCTAAAAGTGGCTCAGATGAGCTTACAACTTGGATGAAAATTTTAACCGGGGAAGTTAATGTAGAGAAAGAAAAAATTTGGCAAACATACGCTGACAATCTTCGCAGGGCTCTGCCACACGTAAAAGAGCTTGTAGACCATCTTTCTGGAAAGAGCGTAATAACTTCTGACCACGGGAATATGTTTGGTGAACGCTCATCCCCAATTCCCATACGTGAATGGGGTCATCCTGAAGGTATTTGGACAGACGAATTAGTTAAAGTTCCCTGGCTAGAGATTCCGTTTAGTGAACGGAAACGAGTTATCGACGAACCGCCGGTTACAGATGACTTTGAAAAGGGTAATTCGGTTCAGGACCGTCTTGAGAGTTTAGGATATCGATAATCGCCACAGTGGCATAGTGGTGCTCATGTAAGATGGTGGGTGAAACGGAATGATTTGTGAGGGATTCTTGCCCTAAGTCGCCACCTCAGCGGAGGCAGCGACTCTTTCGGTCTAGATTTGTAGAACTAGGGGCGAAACCGGGCCTACGGTGGACTCCGGTATCCGACTCTCTATGACCAATATATAAGTTATAAAAATTTACACATTAAACGATATAGGGAAAAAGATAAAATATCGGGCGCATCTGGACGGAAGAGGTCTATCTACATCCATTCGATGGCGCCAATCCGGACACGTTGTGGTTGACGTGACCGTTATCAAGATGTACGACGAACGGTTCTTTATGCCGCGGTTGATGCCGATGTGGGCCACTTGATACATATAAAAACCCTAACATAAGAAATCGGACACTCAATGAGATGCTCCTCGATGAACTCCGCGAAAAGCATTGTAGATGACGTACTCGTTCTCGTCGATCCTGTACCTTAGGGGCAAGCAGCACTTTATCCACACGGCATTGGTTATACGAAATAGCGGTAATTGGAACAGCATCGAACGTTTCTTCCGAAACCTAAAACGGCGAACCAACTAGTTCTTAAACTATTTTCATATCGGGCTCCTGCCTCGTCGAAGATCCGTTTAAGCATTCACCTAGAACCAGCTCATCTGAACACGACTTCTATCTATGCTGTATAACATATACATCCCCGTTTGTATACACGACTGATTCGGAAATGCGTGTAGGTGGGGTAACGAACACCCACACACGGCCACCGAGTGATAAACCATCCTTGCTTATCTTGCCGGACCCAGACAAGACCCGTTCAGAGTACTGGTAGAACATTCCAGACTCCATCCTATTCGTGTCAACTTGTCCTGTCTTCGGTCCTGTTTGAGTGATAGGGAGGGTTCCACTGCTGTTGAGAGAGTGCTTTTGTGCCCACTCTGACCCGGCTTCAGAATGATAGGTAGTATATTTTGCACGGTGTGGTATCTCATCGCCTAGCGGGCCCGATGTAGGAGTCGCAATGGGAGAGGCTAAACTGAATACGGCTAAACTGACCAAGAGAAAGATTACAATTGGCACTCGAATATCACGTCCTATTTGATTGAATCTGGCCCGAAATGCGGTGGCAGCGAAGACATTGAACCCGAAAAGAACCAACAGCGAGTAGAACCGTTGTGGGGCAGTCTCAGTGCTGTTCTGAACTACTGCGAAGACTAGGAACAGGGAAATAAATGCGACCCAGACTGTGGTAAAGTCATACTCCCATTCACTTTTTCTCACACCCCAACAGAACCCAAGAATAACTAACCCGAACAAGAGAATTTGGGACGCAGTACTCAGAGCTAACACTTCTAGTCGGAGAGCGGAATATCGACCGGGTCCACCGGATGCGGAAGCCGAAGATGCGGCGACGACACTCAGAATAGTATCCGACAACCTCCCAAGGAGTGGTCCTTGGTGTAGAGGGTTACCTAGTACACCGAGAATATATGCACCGATTATTCCTGCCCCCTTCACACTGTTGAGTTTCGAGTACTGCTCGCCAAGTAGATGGTTCCGTAAAATGATAAATAGGAAAATTGTAAAGAGCAGGAATAATCCCGCTCCGGCACTGTATCTATGACCGAATATTAAGACAATGCCTGCTAGAATGGCGGGTGCCGCCCATCTATTGTCACCAGGTCGTTCGTCAGTATCGAAAAGGAGCATCAAACTGATTCCGAGAAGGAGAATCAGCGGATAGAAAAAATTCAGTTTATTTGGACGCATCCCCCGTCCTAGCATCCAGCTACTAATCCCGAAAATTAGTGCTGCGTAAAGCACGATATGGTTGGAAAAAGATGGAAGCCCCCGCGAAAGGAGAGAAATGACGAGTATGGTACCTGTCAGAACGAGCGTTGCTAACAGAGCGTATGCTGTGAAAGTTGATGTCTCGCTTATCAGCTTGAATATAGTAACGAAGGAGAGATTGAGCGCTCCCAGGGATTGATATATCACTTCAAACGAGGGAGCGGACTCTGATATTGTCCGGTTTATGATTGGAACGTACTCGGCCATTGTATCGGGCTGGAACGCACCGGCGGGGAAAATGAACTGGTTACTCCAGTATGTAAAAAAGCATAGGACTAGGATTTGTGGTAGGACTCGTGCGCGTGACTGACCTTGCGAGATCTCGAAGCCGATAAACCCCACGTATGCTCCAAAAATAACGTAGTGAATGGTTGGCAATTCATAGGTGTGGAACCGATAAAGAATGATGATACTACTAACATAGAGGCACGCAGTGATTACGGGGATTCGATAGTCCAACTCATTTATCTTCTCTGAGTTATAGTTTGAGGTAGTTTCGAACCGTTTCGCAACGAGAGAAATAACGGCTCCAGCTATAATTCCAGCAACCGGCAGCGCAATTGAAAGGAATCCAATCTGAAGGAGGGAGTAGAGGAGAAGAGACCCTACTATAATCACGGGATATTCTATTACCTCCCTAAGGAAATTAACTAATTTGATGGCGACTTTGGACATGGTTAGAAGATAGTCGTGCAGGTTTTGGTTGTGTTGGAGAAACTAACTACTGTCATGCTTATCCGAGATCGTTGATACGCTCGTGAATCTCTTCTGTATCTGACTGCGAAACTTGGTCAATCGCACCACTTACTTGCGGAATCGACGCCTCAACCGCTAGGTAGTCCAGCAGTTGGGGGGTCACAATGGTGTGTCGCTTGAGTCGAAATGGTTCTGTCCCCCCCATATGGCTTGTCGAGTATCGTGTTCTATCCCCATGTCTTTGTCAAAGCGATAGTCTGATACCGGCCGCATCCCGTGGTCTAACAAAGCAAGGGTGGCATCAGGATTAATGGGGTCAACCACCTCTTGAGTTACCCGGTCAGTCAACTCATATAACTCTCGGATGTTGTCTTTGTCTCTAGTCGCGTGCATGATATCGTCGGCTGATGTACCCCGCTTTATCGAATGGCTGCTCCGGGAGGAGTTTCTCCCCGTGTTGAAGTGACTCCCCAAATAGCAGGTCAAACTGATTAAGGTGCTGTCGGGTTGCGGAGTTCCATCTTACAAATATCGGTTTCATACTATTCAATTCCAAATTGGATGTCTTAGACTTATCGAATGGCGGAATAGGAAACTGGAACAACATAGCTGGTTAAACTTGGTTGAGATTTACTTGGTACACGCCTTCGACACGCTCTGCAATCTCGATCCAGTCGTGTGCTTTGGCCCACTCTCGTGCGTAACCCTCCATTCGGTCGTATTCTTCAGTATTGTTGAGAAGCTCGGTCAATCGTCTAGTAAGCTCCTTGACTCCGGCGTTCGGAACTAAGTATCCTGTCTCACCGTTTTCAACTGCGGTCGGAATCCCACCAACATCTGTCCCGATTACAGGTGTCTCACAGGACATTGCTTCCATGAACACGATACCGAACCCCTCGTATTCAGATGGTAACACGAACACGTCTACCGAGGAGTACAGTGACGGAAGTTCCTCGTCGGGCACGAAGCCGAGAAACCGAACGTTCTCCCGAACGCCCAGGTCGCTCGCCAGTTCCTTCAGCGACGATTCCAACCGTCCAGTACCTCCAATCAGCAACTCTACGTCGTCTTGTTCCAACTGCGCGAACGCCCGAATCGCCTTGTCGATGCCTTTCCGAGGGTCAAGCCGACTCAACACGAGTATCGACTGCTTCGATTCGTCTACCGCCAGGTGCACGTCGTCAGTCGGACTGAACCGCTCCGTGTCAATTCCAGGCGGAATCGTCGTGAGCTTCTCCTCATCGAAGCGGTACAAATCACGCAACTGCTCCCGCGTGTGATCACTCACTGCGATAATCTTATCCGCAAACAGCCCACTGTAAGCATCAAGTAACACGTTCACCGGGTGGAAGAAGCACTTGAAAAGATAGTCCGCAAACTCTTCAGGGTCAACCGACCGTGCTTCGTCGTAGGACGTACCGTGGCTCGTCAACACTAACGGCACATCTAATCCGTTCGTAAACCACGGACCGAACGCGACCGTCGTCGCCGGCATCAATGTCCCGTGAATCACGTCATACTCCTCAAAATCAATCTCCCGACGACACGCGATACTGAAATACAGCGTCGAGAACACCACTAACGGACGTGTCTTCGTAATCCGTGTTACATTCACGTTCGGATGTGTTTCTGGAGTTTCCCTCTCAACCTGCTGTGTGTATACGTCTACCTCATGCCCGAGTTCGCCTAGCGCGTTCGCCAACTCGTAGGCGTACGTCGCACCGCCCCCCGTCCGCGGGGGGTACATCTTCGTAATAAAACAAATCTTTAGTGAGTCGGTCATAGTCCATTTCGCCCCGCGACCAGTTGCGTTGCACTCTCGCTGACCGCCTCCTTTGCAGTCTGTGTACGCTCGTGACGCTCCAACACGGCCTGTAGAGCCGAGCGTACGTCGTCACGCTCACCACTCACGTCTTTCTGTTCGTCTGGATCGCTCTGGAGATCATACAGCGCTTCGCCCCCCTCCTCAGCAATTAGCTTCCAACGGGGCGTTCGAACCGCCTGCGTCTGCAAGCGCTCCGTTTTCGAGACGATGAAGGGCTGGGTGTATGAATCCGAATCGAACCCCCCCTGCGAGATATCCCGGAGCATTTCCGTCATCTTCTGGAGTGAAACCTGACCCGACGGGGCTTCGGTATTTCCGTTGTTGTGGACGACAAGGGGAACTCGAAGATTCTCCTCATACAGTTCTGGCTTGTGCCCGACCGTTCCATGCTCACCGAACGCTTCCCCGTGGTCGGAGTGGAACACAGTCACCGGATCGAACGGCCGAACTTCTTCCATCAAGGCCTCTATGAACCCATCCACGGACCGTACAGCGTCCCGATACGCTTGTTCGATCAGGTTCTTTGCCGAGTCAGGAATCTCGCCCCCGGAGATTTCCCCTTGCCAGTACCGAAGAATTGAGTAGTACATCTCCCACGCCGCGCTCTCTTCTCGATATTTCCGGGGCGTAACGTACGGTTGGTGCGAATCAAGGATGAACACCCACAGGAAGAACGGTTCTTCGAGCTCTTCTAACTTCTCAGAAATCAGCTCGAAGTAGCCAGTCCACTGCGAGAACCACTCTTTCTTCCCACTCCAATCGACTGGGTCTATAGGTAACGTCTCGAATCCAGCGTCAGCGAGTTTGAAGAGCGGGGACCCGGAGAGATGCTTTGAGGAAACGTCCGGGCTGTTCGCACTGATCTCATTGAAATCGTCGAAGCCGTAATTGAAGTTACTCTCCCGGGTCGTCCACGGATTGGTAGTGAACGCCGCCGTTTCGTACCCCTGTTGCTGAAGTTGTTCGCTCAGATGCCTGAACCGCTCCATATGGTCCGCGATACGGGATTGGCGTGCTTGCCATTCACCCATCCGCCAGTCTTGGTACTCGGTGGGGAACTCGCCAGTGAATATGACGGGAATCGACGATGGCGTTCGGGGGCCCGGTGCGACCGCTTGGGTAAACGCAGTTCCTTCCTCAGCGAGTCGGTCGATAGTCGGTGTTAATTCTGAGTCGGAATTGATGTACCCACAGTGGTCAGCCCGGAGGCTGTCAGCAGAGACAAGGACGATGTTCGGTTGCGACTCCTCTCCGCTCATTCCTGGAGGTATCCGAGCGATTGGAGCCGACTCTGAATCTCTTCGTCCGTGGCAGCTGACTCGCGCTCTTCCACTGATTCTCGTTCAACCCGCGTTACAATCTGATTGAGAGCGAACTCTGCATACTCATCAATGCTTTCGTACTCGGTGTTCCTAACCCGTTCTTCGATTCGCTCTGCCAGGTCGTCGGAAATCGTTAGTTCGGTCATCGTGTTATTCCTTGTATCCCAAGGCTTCTAGCCGTCGCTCAATCTCCGCGTCAGACTCGTCCTCTGTTTCCAGCTCTTCGCCATTCATCCGTCGAACACGCCTCTCAATATGCGCTTCGAGCTCGTCCCGAAGCTCCCGACTCGTCTCGCCAGTGAACTCCACTTCATCTGTCTCTCGATGGCGCTCACACAAACACACTTCCCCTTGCTGCCGCGCCGCGTAGCGCCACAGATGCTCGTTCTCGTACTCGCCGCGAGCCTGGGAGAACACCGTTCTATCGGGTTCAACCTCCTCAAACAATGAAATACCGTCCGAACTCCTCACTTCTCCCTCAATAGTACTCCGAACGTCCAGCGTACTCACCGGCGCATCCACCTCACCAGACCCACAGTCAGGCGTCCGAACTAGCATTGGCACATGCGTAATTTCATCGTGCAGATAGCGCGGATGCTCGTAATAGCCGTGCTCGTAGAAGGCGTCCCCGTGGTCGGCAGTAAATATCAACAGCGAGTTCTCCAGTAAATCACGCTTCCAGAGCTCATCAAGGAACTCGCCGATCCGCATATCGTTGTACCGAATCTCCCCATCGTACAGATTAATCAACAACTGCCGCTCCTCCTCCGTAATCGAATCGGGATCGTCAATCGCCCGCTGATACAACGATTGTACGTCTTTCCCCTTCCCACCATCATCGGAGTACAGCGTCGCGTACTCTCCAGGGGGTTCGTACGGACCGTGCGTGTCCATATAGTGGTTCCAGAGGAAGAACGACTCCCCATCATCTAGTGAGTCAATCCACGTCAGCGAGCGCTCGTTGATCTCCTCAGCACGTGCATAGTGGCGATTTCGAACCTTGTCAAGCGCACGTTGTGCGAGCGCGATTAGCTTGTGTTGGCCAAGATGGAGGTCGTCGTCGAAGACATCGAAGCCCTGGTCGAAACCGTACGCCCGTGAGACAAACGGGTTCGAGTGAAACCCCGCCGTTGCGTACCCCGCGTCGGAAAGCGTTGACGCCACCGTCTCCGTCGCGAGGTGATACCCCGAATCGACCGCCACGTCGGGGTACTCGCCAGTCAACAACGCGGGCACCGCCTCGCGGGTGTGCGAACTCGCGCTGTACGCGTTCGTGAACCGGAAGCATTCCTCAGCGAACGCATCCAGCCGCGGCGATGTCTCCCGAGAATACCCATAACACCCCAAGTGGTCCGCACGGAGCGCGTCCGCCGAGAGCAAGATAATATTCTGAGGCGACGCAGTCATACTAAACGGTCTTACCGTGGAGTGGTTTGACTCTTCCGGAGATGACAGAACAATCACCCAGATTCCAACTAACTCGACACAGCGAGGCAGGTGAATAGCAACCGCAATCTGTTACCGACCGCATTCATCAACACTGTTCGATAGGCGTGTGTCCGATCCATCATCAGGTCTGACACCGTTCCCGGGTCGATGACGATGAAGGAGCCAAATTATAATCGCTACCCCGCCAGTGATGAGCATAGGTTCGGGTCGGATGCTGAGATACAGGTCCGGAGTGAGAACGCGGTATTGGGCGAGTGGCCAAAACCACTGAACTGTATGCCCAGTCGGCGTCAACAACAGACTATCCGCAACTAAATGACTCCCCGCTCCAAGCCCAAGCAACAGTCCACCTCGGCATTACTCACCATCATCTAACAGTACCACATCAATTAGCACACTCAACAGCGTGCTACCACCCGTTGCAAGACTCCCCCAACTAAACAGAATCCCAAGCGCCTGCTCAACCACACTACTCGGCAGTACAAGCGTACCCCTCACGATATCAGGGATAAACGTGCCGACGAGACCGACCGTAATGTACTGGTTCGTCAGCCAGTCATACTACCACGACAAAATCCGACAGAGACTGTAAGTGATAAACACGTATGCTATTAAAATCAGGCATCCTCTCCACCCCTATTCATCGGTTTTCCGCGATAAAACACTCGCTTGAGAGTGAGAGGCTTCGTACGTGGCCGAAAGCCAAGCGTGAACCAATCGATAGTCCGGTGACGAATGAGCCGCGCAAGCGCCCACAACCCTGTCAGGAACGAAATTCCCCACGCATATCACCGCCTACGCTGCGGCACCACAAATGCGTTCTCCGCCGCGGTCGTTCGTGAGCCACTAAGTACCCCGTAGACACGGGTTTTATGTCCAACCGCTGGCTGCAGCTCCGCCCTTGTGACGGTCATGCAGTAATCAACACTGATTAATCAGTCTGTGTCTCGGGGGTCAGAGATAAACTCGTAGAGTCCGCCCTTGTTCACCTGTTTGACCCACCCTGCGGTAGTGAGATTGCGAAGAGCGTACTCCACTTGGCCTTTGTCGAGGCTTGAGTGTTCACGGAGGTAGAGTGGATTGACGCGCCCCCACGGTTCGCCAGACGTTTGTCCCTCTTTGAACAGGCTGAGAATTTCCTCCTCCCGATCGCTGGGCTCGTAATTCTCGTTAACCATCCGTTCGGCCGCATTCAACTCACAGCGCAAAATGCCTAGCCATCCTATCAAAGACATGGCCTAGCATTTTGCTAAGCAAAATATAAGTGCCGCCCTGATCTAATGGGGAGTAAGAAGCACGGTCTATCTCAAAAGTGAGGCCGGCGCTAGGACGCCGACCCACCGTGCTTCGCCAACCCAGACGAAGCATGCCAAACTCAGAACGACCACAGCAAGAACCTGTCGAACACCCAGACGATCAATCAGGCCGGGAACTTCTAGAATGCCCGGTTTGTAGAGCAGTCGGACTCCCAGAACGGATCCAAAACCACGATTGTCAGGCATTTCTCGACAACCAATGAACCGCTACGAATGGCTCGACGACCGAATTGACGAGATTGTTAGCCGCTACGAGGACGGCCAGTCGATACAGAATATCGCGGATGCATTCGGCGTTTCAACGTCTCCGATCCACCAACGGTTACACGAACACGAAGTTTCGATGCGTAACGGCGGACCTAGGTACGTTCAACTCGAAGACCGCGTCGACGAACTCGCCACTCGGTACGTCAAAGCCAACCAGGCACTCCAAACAATCGCTGACTATTACGAAACCTCCGTCGCAGCCATTCAATACCATCTTGAGCAGGCGGGTGTCGACTGCGATTCGCGAAACCCAAGAACCACTGACGTCGGATTCAGCCCATTCCAAGTCTCAGTTATTCAGGGAGAATTGCTGGGCGACAGCTGTCTCCATCAACGGGAAAATGGGTCATGCTTCTTCCAGCTTTCAACGACAACGAAGACGCACGCAATCCGTCTTATCGAGAAACCCCCGAATGGTCTCTTCCCGGAATCACAACCAAATTCATTCACTCGATCTGGCTCGTTCAATGATGATGAATACCGTCTTTGGACGGTTACGTCGCGCCCACAGCCACGCTTCGAGCGGATGTATAAAGAGTGGTATGAGATCCGAAAAGCGAACAACCGGAAAGTCGTTCCGGAGAACTACACACTCGATCGGACCGCGCTCCTCCACTGGTACTGGGGCGACGGAAGTTGTTCAATCCGCGAATCGGGCGCACCGCGTGTCTGCTTTGCCACGCACGGATTTCCTAAGCGCGCCGTTCGGCATCTCCAGTCAGAACTTGACCGCCTCGGCTACGATAACTACGCTGTCGAGCAAAGTGACGTTAAAGACGGGTCTGGGGTATTCATTCGCCTGCGTGATTATGATGCTCGACAGTTCCTCAACGATTTCCGACGCTTGAGCTCACTTCCACAGTACGACCACAAGTTCCCGGTTCCGGACGGAGAAATAGATGAAGGGGGCCCAGGAGCGGCATCTGAGTGAACCGAACCGACGTAGCGTACTAGCGAAGCGGAGTGTTCAAGGGACTTCTCATCCAGAGTGCATTCATCGGAAGGATGGACATCTGTTTTGTAAGTAATGTCGTATTTCCGTTTGTCAAAGGCGGCGCGGAGAAGCGCATTCACGAGATTGGCACGCGACTCGCCGCTGACGGTCACGATGTTACTGTCTATGGCCGGCACTTCTGGGATGGCCCCAAAGAGACGACCTACAAAGGAATGACGCTGCGGGCGGTCAGTCCGGAACGCGAACTCTACACCGGCGAGGACGGACAGCGCTCAATTACCGAAGCTCTGGAGTTCGCCAAAGACGTCTGTGTTCCGCTGCGACGACATCTTGACGAGCACGACGTCGTTGTCGCATCTGTGTTCCCGTATTTCCCTGTACTCGCGGCCGAGCTCTCGGCACTTGGTTCGTCGACGCCGATTGTGACGACGTGGCATGAAGTCTGGCAGAGTTACTGGGAGGACTACCTGGGGTATCTCGCACCGTTCGGGAAGATTGTTGAACGCGTAACGGCGAATGTGTCACAGTACCCGATCGCAGTGTCTGGGGTCACTGCCGATCGACTTGCGACTATCGGACCAGACCGGTCCCGGATTCAAACGGTTCCAAATGGGATTGATTACGCCGCAATCCGGGAAACCACACTTGCAGAGGACGGATTTGATGTACTCTTCGTAGGGCGGTTGATCGAGGACAAGCGAGTTGACGTGCTCCTTGAAGCATTTGACCGGGTAGCACCTGCGGGGGCGACAATTGGAGTGGTTGGTGATGGGCCGCAACGAGACGCCTTGGAAGCACAAGCACGTAGTCTCGATAGTGCAACTCAAATTACGTTCCTGGGGTTCCTTGAGGAGTACGAGGACGTGATTGCGCAGATGCGTGCGGCGTCGATTTTCGCGTCGCCGAGTACGCGTGAGGGGTTTGGTATTACGGCTGTGGAGGCAATGGCGGCTGGCTGTACCGTGATTGGTGCGGATCATCCCGACTCTGCTGTCGACGAAGTCATTGGTGACGCGGGATTCCTAGCGAAGCCGACAGTCACTGACGTCGCTGCTGTCCTAGAGCGGGCGCTGGAAGGCGAGGAACCATCGATGGATCCTCGAACACGAGCGGAGGCATTCGACTGGGGCCGGGTTGCCGCGGAGGCTCTCGATGTGTATCGGGCGGCCATCGATAACACGTGGTAGCTGTCACCAGTTCCAACGCTGGGCTTTGATGTGCTGTTCGCGGGTCGGCTGATCGAGCGTAAGAACGTTGACCTTCTCTTGGACGCCTTTGACGCGATTGCTGACGAGCACGACGTTACGCTCGGGGTTATCGGCGACGGTCCCGAGCGCGACCGCTTGGAGGCTCAGCGTGATTCGCTGGCGCACGCTGTCGCGGTCACGCTCTTGGGGTTTCTCGATGACTATGAGGATGTCTGGGGCATATGCGCGCGGCTGATGTGTTCGTGCTACCGAGTACGAGAGAGGGGTTTGGGTTGACGTTCCCGGCGGCGATGGCTGCTGACTGCATGGTCGTTGCCACTAACTATCCGGACTCGACGGCCGGGGAAGTGATTGGGGACGCAGGTTTTCTCGTCGAACTGACCGTCAACGTTCTTGCGGAGATGCTGGCTTGTGCCGTTGATGAGAGTGTCCGGTGTCGAATCCGGTCAAGCGTGCACGTTGCTCTAACTGGGGTGCGGTCGCGGCGCGCGCTGAAGCCGTTTACCAGTGTGCGGTTGACGGGACGTGGAACTGTGTATTCGAGTGTGGTCGGTGGGCGGGAGGGGTTGCGGCAAGTTTAACCAACAACGGCAGGGCACTACCTGGTAGTGTTGGTTAAGAGGGGAGCAGCCAGACGGCAACTCACGAATTCAGCGGAACACTCTATAAGAGTGATACGTCCAGTATCCCGGTTAGAAATCCGCTGCGAGCGTACTGTCTCTCAACTGCTACAGTTTCGTACCAGATGCTGTCTCACCGACTCAACCGCCCAGCTAGTCCCCGCCCCACGTTAGCACCGGTCGATGGTATGCTTGTGGATGATTCTTCCGTAGTTCTCTATCGTGAGTAGAGTACAGGAGTCCCCCTCTAATCAAGGGTGTACCTACAGGAAACACAGATACTGTCGGTCATTCGGAAAGGAATTCTAACGTGTATTCATCAGGTTCACTATAGTAGGTTTCGAGAGCTGTTTTGAATGGATCCCGATCGTCTGCGACTGCGTTAAAAAGTGTCATAGAAGACCGGAACTTCTTGTCATCTGGGCTGCCGAAGATTTCATACGCTGATTTACCTTCGACCGCATTGACAATCTCTGTGCATTCACGCAAGCGTGGGCCTAATATATCATGTGCAAGATAGGCTTCACCCTCGTCTCGTGACTCAATTGCATAGCGCTTGGACATCTGACTCCTGCCGAGTCCAGCAACTTGAGGAAACACGTACCACATCCAGTGTGTCCGTTTTTTGCCCGCCCGCAACTCTTCTTTAATTTGTTCTATTCCAGAGTTTTGCGCCTCAACAAATCGTTGCAGGTTGTGCGAATTATCTGAATCAGTCATGGGGGGAGATTGAGTCGCCCTTGAATATAAATTACAGCCTGAATTACTGTCGCCGACGCTTCGACATAGATGCTGACCGCACGCTCTGTACTTGCTGCTCGGATCCAGATGTGCCGACGGATCGATGATACCGTATCCAGTCCGATAGGAAGTTCCACGAGAAGGTGTGATTGGTTCGACGTGGTCTCGTGAGGGCGCGCTTGTCTTTGTTGTGACTTCCACCCACTTTCGGTCGTACGCTGTACACCGAGGCGGTCGTCATCCAGTGCCAAGGCGATACCGTGTTGGGTCACAGTTGCGTGAGGTGGCTGCCTAGTTAGTCGGCAAGGTGTGGTGTACAAACACAATTGATCCCGTAATCAAGCGATATCTGCGGGTCCAGCCGGCTACCTCGTTGACCTTTGAAGCTGTCAGCACAGGTGTCACGGACGTAGTTCTCTAGATGGATGGGCTCGTATTCGGGTTCGACGTCCGTGCCGAGGACGTCGTTGATAAGGTCGACCATCTCGTTGAACGACTACAGGTCTCCAGTCCCGAGGTTGTAGACGCCAGCCAACTCTTCTTCACCGGTCTGTACTAACCCGGGAACAATGTCGTCGACGTGCGTTAAGTTGCGGGTCTGGGAACCATCACCCCACAACACGGGCGCCTCCCCTGACGCGATCTTATCTTCGAACTGTGAGATTGTATTCGCGTATCTGCCCTTGTGGGCCTCGTTGCCGTCGTAGCCCTAGTAGATGGAGAAGACTTTCACGTGGAGTGGATCGAACTGGATCGACTATGGAGAACGGGTGTACACGCTGGGTCTGACTAAGCGGGTACAAACCTGGACTCGACCAACATTCTCCTATGGAAAATGCCAGAAAAGAAATTTCCAGGTTCAAAATAGTAGTATGAGTTTTACGAGCATGATTAGTCACGTCCCTCTTTCGATACCCCACCAGTCTTGGGTATAATTTGGATGGTGGACTGCATCTCAACAAGGTTCTTGCTAGGGTGCCCGCCAGTTTTATCGAATTAGAAAAGTACACTCCCTGATTATATGTCAGAATATCCTCAACCGATCGCTGAAATCGCTAACAAAGACACAACAGAGATCGGTCGGGATGAAATTGAGACGCTGTGTACGCTACTCAGACAACACTACGACAACAGCGAAGGCGACCTAGAGCACAGTGTTGAGACGCTGTCTGTCAATACGCGGACGACTGCCTTCGAAACCATTGCTGACGCCGGGAAGTTTAACTCCTCACTCGGACCTGAGACTTCAGTACTTTTGACCGGCCTCAATGATGCCAACAAAGCCGTTCGTAAGAGTGCGATTACGGCGATTAGCGCAATTGTCGGCACGACACAGTTTGAGCCGGCAAGCTATCTTTCTCCGGCATTAGAATCCCTACGATCCGACGCGATTGACGCTCTCACGACCGTTCTCACCAGCAGCGACTCAGCAATACGTGCGAAAGCCGCACAATCGCTCGGGGAAATCGGTCGTGGAAGACGCCTCCCGTCCGAATTCAGTGCGAGCGTCACGGAACTTACAACTGCTCTCGGTGACGACGATCAGGATGTTCGTGAGAGTGCAGCGGAAGCAATCAAAGCGATCGCCATCAGTAACACGACGTTCCTGACGGAGAGCGTTGATCCGCTGATTGCTGCTCTTGACAGCGAGAGCGCCGCAGTCTCTAATTCCGCGGCCGAAGCATTAGCACAGGTCGGTAAAACTAACGCATCACTCGTGACACGTGCTATCGACCCGTTATGTGACTTGCTTGACGATGAACGACGGGGTGGAATACTTGGGAACGCGCCTGCGGCAGCGGCCGCAGAGGCCCTTGGAACTATCGGCGCAGAAGACCCAGCGGCAGTCGTCGACGCTATCAAGCCGCTTACCACCGTGGTGGAGACGGACTGTGGCCACGGTCGTGATGCCGCGGTGAAGGCGCTTGGAGAAATCGGGAAAGCTGATCCTGAACGAGTACGAGACGTTATTCCTGCACTGACTGGTACGCTCACAGACGAGAAGATGGCAGGGGCCGCCGAAGCACTGGGACAAATCGGGCGTCAATCTCCATCCTTGGTTACGAGTTCGATCGACCCGCTCACGCAGACTCTCAAAGCAGACGACGATACGGCGCGGCAGAAGGCAGCTGAGGCCCTCGGGGGAATCGGAGGACAAGATCCTCAACTCGTCGACACTGCCGTGGAGCCGCTCGTCACGGCGGTCAACGACGACGAGGCTTTCGTCCGTAGGGAGGCAATCAGGGCGCTCGGAACCATTGGCGGACGTGAACCCGGAGTTGTGGCGGACGCCGTTGAGCCACTCACGGCGGCGCTTGATGACGAAGAGTTCCTTGCTGAAGCGGCGGTCAGGGCGATCGGTGCGATTGGGGAGAAAAATTCGGCGCTTGTCGCGGACGCTGTTGAGCCGATGGTTAATCTCCTTGATGCGAATTCGGGGGGTGAGGGCGTTAACATGGTGAACTGGGAGTATGAGGTTCCAAAGGCTCTTGGGAACATTGGTCCGCGTGTCTTAGAGGAAACACCAGAGGCAATCAACAGGTTGACAGCATTGCTTTCGGAGACGAAAGACGATAGTGTCCGGGCTGCAGTCGGATACGCTCTCCTCGCGCTCACTACGTCCGCTCGGACTGACACCCAACTTTCCGAGGACTCTCTCCGCAGGGACGGTGAGGCAAACGTTCAACTCAATACCGCCATCAACCCGTTATGGGCAGTTGAAACCGGCGGCGAAGTCGTGGCATCGCCGACGGTAGTCGGCAACACGGTCTATGTCGGAACGACGTACAGCTATGAGTCTGACGCCGACGTCTACGCGCTTGATACTGCCGATGGCACGGAACACTGGTCCGTCGAAGCGGGCAGCGGGGTGCGGGTAGCGCCAGTCGTCGCTGATGATACTGTTCTCGTCGGCGGTCGGGAGGGGAGCGTCTACGCGTTGAACCGCTTTGATGGAACTCAGAAGTGGCAATTCCAGGCGGGTGATGGAGCGGCAATCACGCCGACAGTCGTCAACGGCACCGTGTACGCCAGCAGTTACGCCGGGTATGTTTATGCGCTGGACATCACCGACGGGACCCAGCAGTGGCAGTTCCAGACAGATGATGGCGTGCACTCGTCACCGACAGTGGTTGATGAGACTGTCTACGCGGGATGTAATGACGGGTGTGTATACGCGTTTGACGCTATTGACGGCACTGAACACTGGCGGTATCAAACGAATGCAGAAATTCTCATGCCGCCGACAGTGACCGATGCAGCGGTATACGTTGGCAGCAAGGACCACCACTTGTACGCGCTGGACGCGGCTGACGGTTCCAAACTATGGCAGTACGAGACTGATGACAAAATTGTATCTTCCCCTGAAGTCGTTGATGGAACGGTCTATGTCGGAAGCACGGATGGTCACGTCTACGCCCTAGATGCTGCCCGCGGTACCGAGCAATGGCGGTTCAAGACGAGCGGTGAAATATGGACCTCCCCTCGAGTCGATGACCAAACCGTCTACATCGGAAGTCGTGATGGGAGCCTCTACGCGATAGACGCTACCGAGGGGTCGCAAAACTGGCGCTTTCAAGCCGGCGTAACTGTTAATGCAGCCCCCAATATTACTGAGGACGCCCTCTACATCGGAAGCTCAGCCGGCATCTACGCACTTACCGAACCCAAATCGTGATTGGATAAACTGGCACTGTCTAGTTGAGGCGAATCGGCTGATTTCGCCGGTCTGAAAGACAGCTGTGGCCCCAAAGAGACCTCACTTCTGGAATGCGTACAAACGGAACCGGGAGCCCCTCAGAAGCACGATCGCGAATCAGGCTCGTTTCAAGTCCAGTAGACCCAGCATGAAACACTACGTCACCAGAACCCGCCCACCTAGTACCTCGCATAAACATTTGCCGACAGTACAGCACCAAGCGATGGCCCCCCACGACGAAGTTCCTGGAAATTCCACGCACCCACGCAGATCAACGCTCCTCGCTGTACTTAGTAACTAAACTGTCTGGGTACGAAGACCTGTAGTAGAGGTTGCCACAAACAGGAGAAGATTGAAACTAGAGAAGAACCAAAATTTGGGCATTGATAAGCTCGGGCGGTCCGCAGTGGAACCGCTTCCGAGTACAGGTTCTCAAGAAGTTACAAACGACGCCACTCAGCCGTTCAACACGAGTCAATCATACCTCTCCCGGTTGTCCCGGTCCCGTTCGATGTACTTCGTAATCCCGTATCGAGGGCTCTCGTATCCGATCTTAGCTAAAGTTCTGGGTGACGAAGAGTGCTCCGTCAGCACCTTGGTAAACACCGATTCCCTCTCTTGAAAACGCTTTCTTGAGAATGTTCTCTCGGTGGCCCGGTGAATCCATCCACGCTTTGACAACGTCGTTAGCGATGGTCTCGACAGGAGTGGTAGTAGCCGGGTACCGTTTCGATATGTTTTCTCCCGCGCGCCGGCTCTCGTAGTCTGCTTGCTTGTAGCGGTCCATCGCAGTTTTCCCGTCCGGTGTTGTGTGCGCAAAGAACTCCTGAGTTGCCATCGCTCGGCTGTGTGATCGGGCGATGCTCGCTAAATGCGTATCATACGAGAGTGAATCATACCCGTGCTCAACACGCCGATCGTTCGTCGCTGCGTGGACAGCTTGCTCAAGTTGGTCTGGATTCAGGTCACCTGGAAGTTGTACCAGCCGCTTCGCGGCGATAATGCTTGCTTGTACGCCCCTGTTCGAAACCCAGCATGCGCCAACACCCACATGTGTGAACTCCCTCCCAGAGTCAGGGAACCCCGTCAGAAACTCAGTGTACAACTCGTCGGCCACAGCATCGGCGGTCTGTCCACTTGGGTACCCCTTCAGTGTATAGGTCTGATAACTACCGATCGCAAGTTGGTGTTGCTCAAGTCGGTCGGCGAGGCTCAATGAATTCGTATCTCCCCCAAGGCTCGAGTTTTCGTCAACACTGTCGACGTGTTTGCGAGCAACTGTTGCGAGGTCACTGTCAGGAGCGAGTGCTGTTGAGGTGTTCTGTCTGATTCGCCGTGTAAGCGCTGACTCAATAGTCTGGATTGAGATACCACGCATAGAGCCCTCTAGTAAGCTACTGGTAGCTTTCTCTTACTTAAAGAGGTGGGGCAGAAGAGCGTGATTAGGTTGCAGTCTTTGCCGACGTCTACGAGGCTGTTGCTAGACCACCAGTGTTTGTCAGTCCCATCTCAAACTGGTGTTCAAGCGTGGACAGCGCAATGGAGCTCGGTGAGTTCGAATCCGACGTTTTGGAGATCTGTTTAATAGGGATTCCACCCGATTTGGTGACCGCGTCGTATTGTAGCACTCCGTGCTGTTGTTTAGTGTTAGGACACTCCCCTTTTTATGTCGAAGTGATGACTCGGTGGATGCGGAAGTAGAGTTTGAAGGAGTGATGCGGCTAGTTAGCAATGGACTGGGATAATGGTAACTATCTATATGTGTATGTTTCTAGTTTTATTAGTTAGTTGATTTTTAGGGCGCTAATCGCACGGATATTTTTATCACTTTGCCCTATTTTCGGCTTTTAGACCAGATTTGTAACGTCAAACACCATTGATTTGGGAGATGCGAATATTTAATCCGTATCACCACAATTACAGGAGTGTATCGTTCAGTGACTGGAAGCAAACAGGTTCAGTCACCGAAGTAAATGGCGGGCCCCGAGATAGGGACTCGGGCCCGTTGGGCTTCCGCCCCAATCGCGGAAACCACTCATGTCAAACGGAATCACGGAACTTGAACCATTCGCTACGGTTCACGCAAGTACTATACATGAACCAGTCACGGCGCCAAGGCGTCCAAAACACGTAATCCAAGAACACGCCAGAACCACGTCTCATCGCACGGGCAACCGCACGAGCCGACACGGAGGTCAAAAATGTCGGTCTTAGACCCCGTCGCGGTTGACATCGAGACAACGGGATTCAACGTCACAGACGAAGTCACGGTCATCGGATTCGTGCTCCCAATCGGGTGCCGGATTTTCGTCCAACACCCGCCAGACCATACGGTCACGCCAGAAGATCTCGAAGCTGCCATCGAAGCGGACGCAGAGCACCACGTTCAGCTGTCAATGCACGCCTCAGAGTCAGCGCTCCTCCGGGCGGTCGGCGAATTCACGGACGACCGGTTCCACGACGACGACAACTTCCTGTTGACCGCGTACAACGGGGAGCGGTGGCGGGGTGGGTTCGACCTCCCATTCCTTCGAACGCGCCTAGCTGTCACTGACATCGAGTGGCCGTTCGACAGCCTGCCGTACGCTGATTTGTTGCCACTCATCAAGCGGCGATTCAACACGACGATCGACGGCGACGACAGGACAACGCTGCCTGACGCGTACGCAGCGCTCGTCGATGGGCCACTAAACCGCGTGGACCCATTCGAAGACAGCGAGACTGCAGTCACCGCCTACAAGGACGGCAACCTCACCGACCTCGTCCTGCATAACTACGCCGACATACGTCGGACAGGCGCGCTCGCTACCCTGACCCAGCGGTACTGCAGTAAATCCGATTACAATCTGAAATCTCTCACTCCAACCATCCATGACACGTGACGACCTCATCCCAACGCACCCAGGCCACGACCAGACCGAGACCGCAGGTACCCAACTATCACCAGCGAGCGGGAACGCAGCAGCTGTGGGGGTGGCTACGGATGGCTAAATCACGGACCGGCCGGGACCAGATTCCCTGGGCGAAGCGGGAAGAACGTGTAGAGCACGACGGGGCCGAATGCCAAACCTGTGGGGCCAAAGGCCTCCGTAAAGGTGGAACGACTGTTCTCAACGTCCATCACAAGCAGCCGGACCCACCAGATCGGGATCGGCATGATCTCCGGAACCTCGTCACACTCTGTGTGGACTGCCATTCGTGGCTGCATGACCGACCAACTCCAGACATCGTGCCGATTGATGTTGCCTCCGAAGACGAACGTGTGCTCCGACCCCATGACTACATCATCCTCCGTGTCCTCCACGACTACGGCCCCCTCACTACCACCCAAGCCCACGAACGCATCGGCATCGACGTTACAACCCAAACGGTCCGCGAGCGATTATGGATTCTCGCTGGTCTCGACTACGAAGTCTCCTCACGTGACGCCCCTCTTATTGCCAAAGACGCTGTGAGCGGCGATTGGGGGCTTCCTGACCAAATTTCGGTGGCGGAGCGTGGGCAGGTGCCTAGCGATACGCGCACGTTCATGCAGCGTGTCGAAGACGAGCTTGTTCGGCGCGCTGTCGCCCGCGGGTGTGACCGGGAGAAGATTGCGGACGTGTTTGGGGTCGTTGAACGTACAATCTGGTACCGGCAACGCCGCGCGCAAGCCTACGAGTTCCCCCTTGACGCCCTCCTCGACGGAGACCTTACAGTCCCGGACGTCGCCCAGTCTCCGGCGGCATCTGCTTCGAGTCACGGCCAGTACACTAGTGGTGAAGCCGAAAACACTGCTCAGGCAAGCGGAAAGACCGAATCGGCGGAGTTTGGAGAACCGCACGAGGTGTGGGGGACCAGTACAGAGGCCACAGGCAAGGACGACGAGCAACTGTTCGACGGGTGAACTGCCTCCCCCTCTCCCACCGCCTAAGCGGTTTCCTTGAGGGAGGGGAGGAAGTCACTCGGTTGTGGCGACGGCACTCATGAAGAACGCGTTGAAGACGGTTTGAACACCGATCACGATCGCTGTGAAGGCGATAACGTCACCGGTGACCATCGGAAGTGCTGTGAAGCCGGTTTGCGCCCATTGGAAGACCAGCCAGCCTGCATACGCTGCTCCACCAAGGAATACGGTGAGGCCAGCGGTCGCCATCCGTTCCAGATTCAATCCGTCAATAAGCCCTTCTGTGACCGGGTCATCTGGGCGTTGAATCGGGTCGCTGGCGACCGTTGCGAACGCCCCCATGAGACCGACCTGGTAGCCGACTAGCATTAGCAGTGACCCGGCAATCGCGGTATGGATTCCGAACGATGTTGCCCCGATTGTCACGTTACTGAACGCAACCGCCATTGTCACCAGCCCAAGGACACCCATGATCGCACCAGGGACGGAGAACAAGTATCCGGGTGCGTTCAACAGCATGAAGCGAACGTGCCGCCAGCCGTCGCGAAAGCTCTCAAGCGTGGCGTCGCCTTCGCGTTCATGATAGGTGATTGGGATCTCCTGGATAGTTAGGTCGCGGGCACCCGCGTCCATGATCATCTCGGAGGCGAATTCCATACCCGTCGTCGACAGGTCAAGGTCGTCGAGCATGTCCGCACGGAATGCACGATATCCTGAGTGTGCGTCGCTAACGCCGGCGCCGTAGAACACGTTGAGGAATTTCGTAAGTAGTGGGTTTCCTACGTATTGATGGAGGGCGGGCATTGCGCCGTCTTTGATGTCGCCTTCAAGCCGGCTGCCCATGACCATGTCGGCGTCGCCACGGGCGACTGGTTCGAGAAGCTTGGGGAATTGTTCGAAGTCGTAGGTGGTGTCAGCATCGCCAATAATAATGTATTCCCCACGGCAGCGTTCGAAGGCATACCGATAGGCGTACCCGTAGCCGTCCTGGTCGGGTTCGACGACAATTGCGCCGAGTTCTCGCGCGATTTCGGGTGTGCGGTCGGTAGAGTCGTCGCTAATGATGACTTCGGTCTGGTAGCCGGATTCATGCACAGCAGTTTTCACGCGTTCGATGCATTCGCGGATGCCGGCTTCCTCGTTCATCGTCGGCATCACGACGCTGACTGTCGGCGATACCTCACTATCCGGCCCTACGAGCAGGTACTCCGAGTGGTCGTCTTTCTGATGGTCCTCCCGGTGGACGCCCTCGCTATGATTCGAATCGTCCGTAATCTCCGTTGAGCCCATATTAGTCATCTCCTACCCCGGTATTCCTTGTCCGGGATTCGAAGATTTTCTTTCCACATTCGACGCAGACATACGAGTTATCTACAGTTTCCGCAGCTGGTGCATTGCATTGAATGCATTTTACCCGTGCGCTCCGTACCCCCCGTGGATAACGTCCCATTACTATCCACTTTATGGGAATTCTCATAAAGGTGTTCTTTGCTTAACTCGTCTGAGTGTGCCGAAGTACAAGGAGAAAGACTCGCCCTTCAAGCCTGAGGTGATGTCAAGTCTACTCGATTATCGAAAACTCGCCTAGACGACTTTCGCTTCGGGAAGATGCTAGCAGGTAGTCACGGGCCACGGCGGTTCGACCGTGCCTCCCGCACATCGGCACCATCTCGGAGTTTGTCCGGACAGTACGGACAAACACGCGGTGTGGTTTCCTCGTCCGGCGTAAAGACGCGTGCATACTGACTGGTTACAAATGATCCACAGTTCTGACACTCCGGCACGCTATCAGATTGAGAATCCTCTGTCAAACATGCTTCGACTGTCCGGTTACCACATCCACACGCTAATCAAACTCAAAACGAGGTGAGGACTGCGGAAGCTATCGTATCGAGAGGCAATCACATTTCCAACACCAACTCACTCGCTCACGCTAACCGGGTCTTAGCATCGTTGAACAAGAAATTTGTCAGTGAAGAGTATCAGCGAAGCCAAGCGGGGCTATATCCGCCACAAGTTATCAACTACGCTAGTGTTGGGCTGGAAAGGCCTTCCTATCCGTTCAAAGTCACAGTAAACACGACCAAATATTCTCGGAGTGCGTCACACCGCACTACCATACATCTAACATTTGCCGTGGTATTGAGTGGGTGAAACTACAGCTATGTGGCGTCGGCGTTTGGCGGACTGGCGGCCAGTTCACTTGGTGTCGACACCGATGCCAGCGCCTCCTCTAGAATGTCGGCTGCGGCCATGTCGCTTAACCCCGCGTCTGTACTCAACACCAAGCGGTGACTCAACACCGGGTTGGCGAGCGCATTGATGTCGTCCGGGATGACGTAGTCTCGGTCATGGATCGCTGCCCGGGCTTTCCCAGCGTTGAGGAACGCTAAGCTCGCCCGGGGTGACCCGCCGACGTCAACGTACGTGCTTTCGCGGACGGCAGCGACGATATCAAGGATGTATTCCTTAACCGGGGTGGCAACGTGAACATCGCGGACACTCTCGCGCAGACCGAGAATCTCGTCTGGGCTGAGAACTTGGTCAATTGCCTCCGGGCCGAGTGTTGCATCATCGTCGAAGCGGTTGAGAATCGCGCGTTCGTCCTCGCGGTCGGGAATGTCGACGGTGAGTTTGAACTGGAAGCGGTCTCGCTGGGCTTCTGGCAGCTCAAAGGTCCCCTCCATCTCGATGGGGTTCTGGGTCGCAATCACCATGAACGGTTGTGGTAACGCGAGTGTCTCGCCTTCGATTGTAACGGTGCCTTCCTGCATGGCTTCGAGAAGCGCGGACTGAGTCTTCGGCGTGGCACGGTTAATCTCGTCGGCCACAACAAGATTCGAGAAAATGGGGCCACGTTCGAGTTCGAATTCACCGGACTGCTCCCGATAGACGTGCGTACCCGTGATATCCGCAGGCAGGATGTCCGGGGTCATCTGGATGCGTGTGAAATCCAGGCCAATCGCGCGTGCGAATACATTCGCCGCCGTTGTCTTCGCGACCCCTGGTACGCCCTCTACGAGCACGTGTCCGCCGGTCAACAGCGAAATCGTGAATCGTTCAATCACGTCCTCATTCCCGACGAGAACCCGTGAAATCTCGTCTTGGAGATCAGCGTACGCCGTTGCCGGGTCAGTCATCGTCACCGGTATTCGACCGGCCGGGCATAATACCTTTTGCGACACGTTCGACGCGCTCGGCATCCCATTCCGGATGACGCGCTGTCACGCGCTCCAACACGTCCGCCTGCGACAGTCCCGACGCTGGCTCCAACCTGTCCGTTGTCTCGCCAGTTAGAATCTGGCGGATGCCGTCACCGCGGTCCCTCCACGCGAGCACGCACACGCCAGTGAGGAGTCCGATCACAACCAACTGGAACAGCGGGCTGTCGGCGATTGTATGAACGACGGCGACAGCCCAGGGGATTCCACTACGGTGCGAGTAGTCGAAAACAACCGTCGTATCGTCCGCGATAAGATTTCGGGCGAACAGCTGGTTGTCAGGGGACTCTAGCATCGAGTTGATGAAGATACTTGGATCGCTCACGACGACCACCTCACCGTCGCCGTACGCTTCCCGAACCACGACCGGACGATCCTGCAGCGGTTCATTGTCGTCAAGCTCCTGGTTCCCGTTCGTATCCAGATACGCGTACCCGGAGGTGGTGACCAGCACTGAACTGTTCGGGCCCGGTTCGACGACGGTAGCGTGATTGAGGGTGAGCCGGGAGACATTCGCTGTTGCCGGAGCCTCGCTAACGTTTGTCGCGACCGGGAAGTTCGGACTCCGATAATACCGATGTTCGTCACGGACGAGCCGACCATCGAACCGGGCGGTGACACCGAGCTGTGCGAGCAGTGCATTCCCGTTCCCACCGAAATCGTCAGCGACGACGACTGTCCCACCCCGCTCCAGGAAGGTGCTGACATGGGCCGAATCGGACGACCCGTACGTGTCGGTCGGCGATAGTATGAACGCTGTCGTCTCGGTCGGCGTATGGCTACTGTACGCATCGGTTGACTGGGTCAGGTCTGTGGTTGCTCCCGACGAAATGGCGACCGTGCGGAGATCACTAGTCCCGTCCCACTTCGAATTGTAGGAGCCAAACGCCGTCGAGGACGTGCTCAGACCGACCACGCCTGCTGCCACAATCACCACAACAAGCCCCACGAGCAGGAGACGTGGATAGGTGAGATCGTAGCCACGGACGCGCATGGATCAGAGCACCCCTGGCGGAAGGATTGTGAGAATCCGTCGGACGACGATACCGCCGAAGACGAGTACCCCGAGAAGGATTAACCAGAGAAGTCGCCGCCGCCAGCTCGGCTGGACGTTGAGCGGAGCTGTGAGTTCAACGATAACAAGGAAGCCGATGAGGCCAACCACGAACACAAGCTCGTAGCTAAGCGCGTCAAGAAGAACTAGCATGAGCACGCTCGCGAGCAGCCACGCGAGCGTCGCATGCACGAGCCGAGTGCGTCGACGCGTCGCCATGTCGCGCCCTTGCGACTCGGGTGGTTAGAAGCTATCGGCATCGATTCAATTGGTAGTCGATTATCAGATTCATTGGCAGTCTAGGGGGATACCCAGGCCCTTGAGATCGAGGAGGAAGCGGACAACGGATGACGCAATCCACGTACGATAACCAGGCCGATCGGTTACTGACACACCCTCAAAATGCGGATCGACCGCTTCCACAACTTGTGGGTGGGCAGTCGGTCGAGTGCATGTGAATGGCTGGAACAGTTTATGCACTACTACAACACCAGAGACTGCACTAAGCTCTCGATGGAAAGACACAGATCGAGGCCGTGCAGAACTAGACGGTGTTCACAGGCAATGATCTGAATCCTTCTGTACAGGAACCCAGAACTTCACGTCTTTCTTCTAGGAGCGAACGTTAAAAATTTCGAGTGATATCCGTTCAATCACCCCGAGAAGTGCGTTAACGCCTGAAAAGTAGATTCGACAGGATATATACGACCAGTTCGTTTTGCTGAAGACTGTGGCCGTCAATTTGAACTAGATTCCGCGGGGGCAGTTGAGGATCCGGGGTCAGGGTCGTGGTTGCGCCAGTATTGGATGAATTCCTGGAGACGGTCGTATCCTTGGAGGTCGAGGCTATTTTTCTGTAACCCGACGATATATTGATCGATGACACTGGGATCTGTTTCGTCAAGTTTGTTGAGGTAGTCTTGTGTCGTAACGGGTGGCGGGTTTTGCCCGTCGATATCATCATCACCGACGTAATCGCGATGGATGTATTCTTTCCGGAGGTTGGATATCTCACGGGGGACGTAGCCGACGGATTCATCGCCCAGTTTGTCATAGTCGATACGGGGCGCGTTTGATTGGCCACCAGCTTCTACCTCCCAGACTTCCGCCATCTCCGAACCCGTCCTCGGTGGGCCGATAAACTCGGTCTGCGTAAATCGATTCGTCGCCGCGGTGTCGATCTCATGCGGGTAGTTGGTTGCGGCGACGAGGAGAATGTTCTTCTCGCTAAGTGTTTGGTCACTAACCTCTCGAAGGAAGGTGTTGGTGAGCTCAACGATATACTGCTGATCCGAGTCCGATCGTTCGGCGACGACGCTCTCGGCCTCGTCGAAAAACAGCACGACGAAATTGTCGTCTTCGGCCGTGTCATAGGCTTGTTCGAATACTTTCTCTAGCTTACTGGGTGCTTCCCCAACGTACCGGTCGCTAATCCCCGCACTATTTACTTCCATCAGCTTAACCGGGCCATGGAAGTCCTCAACCGTTTCAGAATGCCGCGAGCAATGAAGCGTCCCACACCGCATACAGCGATGCTTGAGTTCGTAAGCAATACACTCTGTTGCAAGTGTTTTCCCACAGCCAGGCGGACCGAATAATAGGAGCGACGAGCCAGTGTCAAGCTCGCCGACCCGTTGTTCGAACTTTTTTCGGATATTCGGTTGGTAAATCCGTCCGAGCTGGGTGACGACTGGGCGGACATTATCTAACCCGATCGCGTCTTCTTGGAAACTCCGTTTCGGAGTCTTGATTTCGATTAGCTCGTCTAAATTGTAGTCATCGTCTTGTGTATCGCCGCTACTGCTATCGCCGACAGAATTTGAGGCGGTCGGTGGGTCACTAAACCCAGTATCAGCGGTTACCCGGACAGTTGGTTTGCCGGGCTCAACCCCGTGAACCGTGAATTCAAACCGGCCATATCCCTGTGGCGTCCGTCCTTTTGGGCAGACTTCACGGACACCGCGATGAAGGAGATAGTTAGTTTGTCGAAGGAATTCTTTGATCGTCTCTTCATTTCCGGAGTGAATCTCTAGGTATGCCGTTTCGCAGGCAGGGATATCCTGCTTACCAGTACTCGTTAACAGGGTGATATCATCGCTACTGCTCAAACCATCGAACAGCCGTGCGATACGTGGGTGGTGCTCCAGATCTCGGTTGGACCATCCACTGGAGATTCCCGTATCGTCGACAACATCTGCTTCGAAGAACCCGGTGGTACCGTTCGCCTGGATGCCAATGATGTCCGGGGCTGTCCCAAGCTCTTTCTGTCCAACCCGTATTTGCGCCGTCGGTAACGAGGAATCCTTTATTGGGACCCAGTCAGTCATTGCTCTTTTCCGCTAGGTTTTGACCGATTTTTACGCTTGATTCGACGCGGAGATCAACTTCTGTTTTGACTTGTTTCATTTTCTTCACCTGCTGGAGGAGACGAGCGCAGAGCTTAGAGAAATCACTGAGCAATCCGCCAATCTGTTTCCAGCGCTGTCCTAGGGATTCTGATTCCACTGTATCATCCGCGTCAAGGAATTTAATTATGTCTCGTACCGATGTAAGGATACCTTGAATTGCTTCAATAATGCGCTCTAAAAATGGGACTAGTAACTCAACGTGATTCGGTGCGGAAAGAATTACAAAGACGTGATCATTGCAGGTTACGAAATGCGAAGACGATACCACCTGATGACGGGTTGATTTTGAGAAGTCTCCAATCCTTGGCTGGTGTCCATTCTGAATTGCATCCAGCACTTCCGAGACCGCTTGCTCGTCGGGCTGGTCCGTCTGGACGATCTTGTAGGCAGTAAACTCGGACAAGGCATCAAAGAGTGTCGTTACTTCAAGGACTTCTTGCTGCGTTGCCGTTGTTCGAGCTTCAGCAATTGGGTCAGTACTGACTGGCGCGGTTGTCCGCAAATCGGACACACGTTCCTCGATATGATTCAACCAGCCGAAGATACTACCAGCATACATGTCTGTTACTCGAGTGAGCTAATCGCTTAGAGGATGACTTGACAGCTACATAAACGTTTTCACGAGTGCTAAACGAGCACCGGGTTTGACAATTTAAAAAGGTTTAAAATTGATATTATGCCTCCGTCCCGCTCAGGTGAATTCTCGCTACCAAACTGACTGATTCTATAGGGTATGAGGAACAGAATCCCTCTCACCAGTATGATTTATTGTGTGACGATACACACGGCCAAACAGTAATTACCATGAGCGACGAGAAATTTGAGGAATTCAGAGATACACTATACCCATTTGTAGTGGAGAACGGAGGGCGTGTCCATCGCGATGAAGCGTTCCTACAGCTAAAAGAGGAGACTAGCCTATCACCAGCACGGATCAATGGGGAACTAGATCGAATCGTTAAGGAATCCGGAGATGTTGTCCTGAAATCTGAGGAGCACCAAACAAGCGCGTTCGACGGAAATATCGCCGGACTCCGAATGCAGCCCGGAAATCTAACTGGCGAAACCTATCATGGCCTCGGGAAACTTGAAGACATTGGACATCCGCTCGTTCCCGACCAAGAGGAATATTTCGATCGGACACTAGAAGAAACTAGCACAACTGACGTTGAAGTCCTTTGCCGAGCAATGGCGGACGGCGATTTCAATCCGCTTCTCTCCGGTGAAGCCGGTACCGGGAAAGATACGCTTATTCTCCACGCGTGTGCGAAGACAAACCGGCCAGTTGTCCGCGTGAACTTTGGTAGTGATATCCGATATGAGGACCTCGTTGGTATGTATGTCTTGGATAGCGACCAACAAATGCGGTGGCGAGACGGCCAGTTGACCGCTGCTGTCCGTCACGGCTGGACCTTTATCGCTGACGAACTGAATGCCGCCCCTCCTGAGAGTACGATGCCTCTCCACCAGGTAACCGAAGAAAGCGATAAAGCATCACTTGTCATCAGAGAGCGGGGTGAAGTTGTTGAGCCACATCCCCACTTCCGTTTCGTCGCAACGATGAACCCCCCAGACACGTACGGCGGAACAAACCGACTGAATGACGCGTTCAAATCCCGGTTCTACACCATCGAAGTCGATTACCTTGACGCTGACCGAGAAGCCGAACTCCTGAAAGACAAACTAGACGTAGATTCCCTATCCATTTCAGGAGATGATGTAGACACGCTGTGTGAAATGGCCTCAAAGTTACGGATGCAGTACAAACGAGGAGACATTGTAACGCCAGTAACGACACGAGAGTTGCTCAAAGCCTGCAAGATGTCCGAGACTATGCCGCTAAACGAGGCCGCATGGATGGTCCTTACTGGACACGCAGCAGAGACCGACCGTGAATTAATCCAAGACGTCGTCCAGACATTCTTCTAAGATGCCGACTCTCAATGCTGACGTTGACGCGAACCAATTCGTCTCGCGGCACTATGAGGGGGTTTCTCCAGAAACGCTCAGACAGTCAGAAGCCCGCCGAACACGGTTAGCCAGATGGGCGCAAGTCGTCGGACACGAGGACGCTCAGTTAGCACTGAATCCATCACACGGAGAGACTGCACGTGTACAGTTTAACGAGGATGTGCCTCAGATTGCCATTCCTGCTTGGGAGATTCCACAACCGGTCACAGACCTTGATCGGGAAGCGTATGACTTCTTAATGCAGCGTACTATGACTCTCCACGAGGTCGGGCATATCAGGTATACCGACCAAAACGCCCTAGAGGCAGCCGTTGAGGCTGTCGCCCCAGGGCGCAGGGAACAGTTTCATTCAGTCTGGAACGCCTTAGAGGATGGTGCAATTGAAAATCAGCTCCGCGGGGATTTCTCTGTGACCGACGAGATTCAAGTAATGAATGCGAATTACATGGGGTCACACGGTGGAGCGAAAACCTACGACATTTTGGATGCTATACAGCGAGCTTGTCTCGACCTCGCCGTCTATGACACTGGAGACCTTCGGGCGTTGCTCGACGAAAACGAGCAGCGCCTCAGTTTCACGAACGAAACCGCCCGTGAGACATTTTGTGACGATATCCTCCCAGATCTCGAACAAGTAATTCCAGATATCGTAACCGAGCCAGATCCTGTCCAACGGACCCAGCAGATCAAAGATCTTTGGGATGCACTAGAGCAGTATATCGATCCGGACACAGAACCCGACAATCCCGATCTTAGCGGCAAGGGCGATCACACGACACAGGACAACGGCCACGGAGAACATGCGGATCAGCTCGATGCTGTCAACACCCAAGATGCAGCAGACCGTATTGGTTGGGTGCTCAATGGTAACGCAGACACTGACAGCGGTACGGATCCGACTGATAACGAGAATCAAGAACAAGCCACCGAAGAAGAGGGCGGGAGCAACGCTCTGACGTCGAGTTCTGACAGCGTCACAAACACGGAAACCGAGGGAGCACGTGGTCAGGAAAGCACGTCACCGGAATTGGACGGTCGGAGTGGAGACGACCACGATCAAAATAACTCTGGAGAGTCGAGAAACAACAGCAGTCATTCACCAGGTGAACATACTGAAAGCGGAGATGATGGAGATTCAGTCACTAGCGATAGCTCTTCTCAGGGAGGCCAAAGATCTGCTCAGGCAAACTCTACGGACAGCTATGACGATGATACGAGGGATTCTAACTCGGGATCTGAGGAACAGTCTGGTTTAGCTTCGTCTCAAAGCGAATCTGCGCCAGCAGAACAAGTCGATGGTGAGTCGAACACGCGTAGTGAAACGGTAAACAACCTGGATTCCGAGGAGCTCGAGACAGGAACGCCGAGAGATGAACAGATAAGCACTGCCGATACCAGCGGTGATACCGCAGCGGGAGAGACAGCCGGCCAAGCTCCACTCAACACAACTGATATCGGTGTTGATCCTGACCCGGAACCAGCGCTTGAGCAGGACTACCTTGACCGTGTCTCGGAAGAAGTTATCCAACAAGAAGAAAATCTCGATGCGCTCGAAGACGAGGTACGGGCGTTCGCAGATGTTCTTGAACGCTTAGAGGAACGAGGTGAAGATCCGTCGGAGTTAGAGCTCCCTGGGGGGAATGAGATTCGCCAGTCCGCGTGGGAATCTACACGCAGACATGGGACGCAACTTCAACAGATTCTAGAGGACCAGCTTCAGCAAGAACAGCGGAGCAATTGGCGGCGTGGTCGGGCACGTGGCCAAGTCGATACGCGTTCACTTCCTCGCATTGCTCGATCTGACCCGCGTGTCTTCAGGCAGCGGGATTCCCCTGATGAGAAGGACTACTCAGCTGCGATCGTGCTCGATCGCTCTGGGTCAATGGATTCCGATATTCACCATGCTGAGGAATCAGCGGTAGCGCTCGCATTTGCACTTGAAGAGCTTGATATCGAGACGTGCGTCATCGATATGTATCGCAGCAGGCCACGATTAGCAAAACCGTACGGTAGTCCAGTCCAGTCAAATCTCGATAGTCTGTTAACTGGTGAGACAGGTGGTGAAACGCCACTGTCAAAGGCGCTCCGATTGGCACGAGAGCGTGTTACCGATCGAGACGAGACTCCATTCTGCATCGTCGTGACTGACGGTCAACCTGACAATCAAGATGCTTACATGGACGAGCTACGGAAAACTCAATTCCCGGTTTTGGGAGTGTACTTAGCGCTCAACAGTACTGGCCCAAACAGCGTACCTACATCGGTGCAGGAATCCGCGAGTCTCTTCGATCAACGTCAAGTAGTTACCAATGCAGATCGGTTGCTGCCAAGCCTTCGAGGGTTATGTCGAGAAGTGATGTTTTGACCTAGTCCCAGGAGAACCGTTATTCGAACGTGCTTTCGAATTCTGGGCGGTCCATTTCTTCGTCAATATCTTCGGCTTTATTCTCGGGGTCGGCATTTGTAGCGTCCAGTTTCTCTTTGCCTTCATACGCCGACTGTGTGTTCGACCGTATCTCCTTCAGCGTCTCATCAATTTCTTCGGGGGACTCCTCGTCGAGAGATTGGTCAATCTGAGCAATCCCACTCAGCATGTCAACCAACCCATCAAGCAGCTCTGTAATCCCATGGTCATTCCATTCGTTGTATTCGATCGCCATGCGAAGAGTCCGTTCGTACTCGACGAATGCCTGTTGGAGCTGCTGGAAGTTCTGAATCTGCCCCTGCATGACATCCTCCGGATCAACTTGTTCGAACTCATTCGGGTTCTCAATAGTTGCGTTATTTTGGATTTTCAGGCGAGACCGCGCGATTCGGTAGGTATTTGTCAACTGCTGATATTCGTTATACTCGTCAGCGGGCAACTCACTAGGGTTCCTTGGCACCTCACCGTTATTTTCACCGAGGGACCGAAGCCGTTGGTCAACCCGATCAATTTGCTCTTGTGGGCTCTTCTGGACGAACTCAGATCCGATCGCCTGAATATCTTCGAGCTTACTGTTCATCCGCTCTTCAAGCTTCTCAGCACGATCGATTTGCTGTTCAATTTTCCCCCGAACCATATCCATCGCAGCAGCCCAATTGTAGAGGAAATTAGGGTTGTCCATCTCCGTCGCAGAAACGTTCTGGAACAACACGATTTCATCGCCGTCTTCCTCAACAATATCTTCCTTGACAAGACACTCAACAAGGGCCCGCGCATGCCGCTCATTCTCAATGATATCAATATTGGCTGCATCAATGAGATTCTGGCAGGCTTGATCGATATCAACTGTTCCGAGTGATTCCCTACTCGAAACATCAATATAGCCGGTGATATCTTCACTTAGAATCGCGGCAACAAGGTCCTCCCACGGCGCAAATACTTCGTCATCCTTGGGTGTAACCCAGGAGGCATCAATCCGGACATCCTTCTTTGGGTTACTGCGATGGTGCGCAATGTGTACCTCCCCACCGTTATCGAAGTCATACTGCGGTGTCATGAACTACGTATTTCGAACCCTCTAAGATAACTCTTTTCCCGGACTCAACGGTAGTGTTCAGATAAGCTGATTCCATGCAAAACTGAACGATCTGAGCCAATCGTCGGCGATGTCTGCGTTGGCGTTGCTAAAACAACTTGAGAACGAGGAGGTTTGTCGTTTTATATCCCGGAAGACACGTTCAATAGCATTTCCCCTGTTTTTCATATCGGAATCAAAGGCCGTGTCGCTGACAGGCGTCTTTCAGTGTGGGTGCGCCATCGACGAGAAACACAGCAGCGTACAGCCAGTACTGCTCATTGTTGAGTCGAATCACCGTTTCGTCAACCGCAACGTGATTCGGACTCCGTCCAAACTCGGGCTGTACATCGGCCTTGTGCACCCAGTTATGAACGGTGGATCGCGCACGTTCGACACCGAACATCTCAATAACTAAGATAGTATTTGGAAGCGGGAGTCCAGCAAGATAGAGTTGAATACTGAGCTTCATCAGTAGCTGCGGTGTTGCTTCTCGTTCAACAAACGCTAACTCAATCTGACCGATATTCCCGTTGAGGCGGGTGTTTTCGGGCATGGATCACTCAGAAAACGCTCCACCTCACCTTTCAATCCTTATCTGAACACCGCCGACCCAACAGGATGTGTCAGAAGGTATTATAGCGGTTTGAAATAGAAAACCACGTCTTCAGCGGTGTGAGGCGATCAGAGAACTCAAGAAGAGTCTACAAATGAGCGAGACGAATGCCTCGGGTTAGGCCCCGAGGCAGTTCACAGCGAGAAGCCAATTCAGATTCGGGACGCATCTTTGTGGCGTTACAATGGTTGGCTCAGCTTTCGATTTTGCGTCCGAATTTTTCTTCTTGAATTCGTGTCCATACCTCTTCGAGAACGGCACTTCGGAGGTATTCGTTCACCATCTCGCCGCCCTCAGTCGAGATGTTTCCCACTTCTTCTTTGGCGTTTTCGTAGTATGTTTCCGCGACAGCGTGGTCTTCTTCAGCAACTCGGGGGTAGATCTCTTCAGCTTTCTCACGCACCGTATCTTCTAATTCAGAAGACAATACAACGATGGATGTCCCGTCAACTGATTCAGATTCAATGCCGAGTTGCTCTCGGACATTCGATTCAACTCCGTCAAGAATCTCGTTTCTACGAGAAGCGGATAGCGTTGATAATTCAGTTGAACCGCCTGTTGCGTGGTTTTTAACTTCGTTCTCAAAGGTTGACTCCAGCATTACGGGACCATCAAATTCGCGCTCAACGTCGGCCGTGAGTTGACGGGCCAAGTGTTGTTCGTAATCGTCAATAGCACTGGGAACAAGATATTTTCCGTCAAGATCAATGATGTGGTTATCCCGTTCAAACATGTTCGTCACGGGCGGGATTGCGGGAGCGTCAATGATCTCCTCGAACCGCTCGTTCGTGATAATCCCATGTTTTGCCTCTGCTTCAAGCCGGTCCCTGATACCGGGTTCCTCGCTTTTCTGTTGAAGTCGACTCCCGATAGTGTAGATGTCGTGGGTTCGAGACAGCCGTTCCGTTAGGTTCCGCTGTTCAAGCGAGTTAATGAAGTGATCTGCGTAATCAATAGGTAGATCGAAGTTGCGGCGAAGCGTTTCCCCACTGAACGCGATGTGGCTGCGATACATCTCTTCAATCCGGTCAATAATCTCCTGGCTGCTGTCATCCCCGCCAGTAAATGGGTTGACGAAGTAGGCTTCGTCAGCGATATGCTCGATATCTCGATGGCCATCATCAGCAAATTCTTCCAAGCTGGACCGAATGCCCTCATGTGAGACGTTAGAGACGCTCATGAGGCCGGTATCGTGTTCGGCATATCTGTTCTGGATAACGTCCCTCTTCTCGGAGAGAATGAGGTACCCGGTGAGGCTGTCTGCTGCGGCTCGCACAGCGTTCTCTAGGGCTTCCGTATCTGGACTTCTCACTGACATCATACAATGGTATCTTGTTTGAAGGATAAATATTCCGGGTGTCACCTAATCCCAATAGAGTTAAGATGATAGTAACCGGTTCGGCGTTAACTTCCGAGAGATTCGTGTGGAACCCCGTGGGTTCCTGGCTTAGAGTTTGTACAACGGTAGGAATTATGTGATTGTTTTTCGTACCACGTGATAACTCCCGATGGCAACAATAACAAATTCAACAACGACCTCGCTGACACTCACTATTGAGCACGACGAAACGCTAACGCAGGGAGATTTTGTCGCCATTGAAGACGAGCCTTTCGTTGCTCAAATATCACACACCGAAACAGCTGGTGGAAATTATCGGGCTGAAGCGACATTTGTAGGGGCATATCCGAATATGCCAATCCCAGAAGGTCGTACTGCTTCGCTTGCACCAGCCGAACGAGTTCGTGAAGCACTAGGACTTTCTACAGAAGGTACCCATCTTGGTGAGATGCCTGGTCTCGGGTCTCCAGTTTTTCTCCCGGCAGATGCCTTAATGGAAAAACAGCTAGGTGTTTTCGGACGAACTGGAAGTGGGAAGTCCTACACCGCAGCAGTGCTCATTGAGGAGTTACTAAAGCAAGATAAGCCAGTTCTCATTATCGATCCACATGGGGAGTATACGAGCCTCAAAGTAGCAGCTGATGGGACACCATCAGAGTTCCCTGTCGTGCATTATGCTGACCCAGAATGGGTACCAGAAGCTGATGAAACTCTTGATGTTGATGCGATGGAACCGATGGAGTATCTCCAACCAGGGCAAGCGACAATTATTGACCTTCATGGTGTTGGCGATGAACGAAATGAGATTGCTGCTGGATTACTTGAGGAGGCCTTCCTTGCCCGGAAGCGTGAACAAATTCCTGGCGTGAAGGTAGTCATTGAGGAAGCACATAATTTTGCGACAACACGAAAGAGCGAACCCAGATCTGTAATCCGGAATATTGCAAAGGAAGGACGCAAATTCCAGTTTACACTTGGAATCGTCAGCCAGCGTCCAAGTGGAATCGATCACGAGGTTCGGGCCCAGCTTCAATCAACAGCGCTTCACAAACTCACTGACGATACAGACGTTGACAAGGCGATTGATAGTACCGAAGGAATCGATCGATCATGGACCGCACAAATTCAACAGCTAGGGACTGGAGAGTGTATTCTCACGGGCGATCTGATTGCTAGTCCAACGTTTGTTACGGTTCGTGAACGGCAGACACTTCACCAGTCAAGCGAAGACGGACCGTTCTCAGCAACCGACCATGTCGCAGATCCTGATGCAGTAAGTGAACGCCAATCCGAACTTGCTGCCGAAGTTGAGGAGATGACTATTGAGGAACTCCAAGACCACGTAAAGCGACTAACATCTCAGCGAGATGCCAACCCAGAGCCGTTGTCTCACGGAGAGAATGAAGAGTCGAGTGAACAGACTCACGCTGAAGAGTTAGACAGATTAGAGTCTGAAGTCGCCGCAAAGGACGAGCGTATTGATGACTTGGAGGAGGCACTAAATCAACGGGCTGAACGCATCGCTGATCTTGAATCTGAGCTTCAAAATCTACAAGCTGGAGCAGAGACGCACACAGCGTCACCAGAAACTCGCCAAGGGAAGTCCCCACCAGAACGCGGAAGAACTGCACCGGGAAGTGCACCTGAACAACGTCAATCTAATCATGAGGACAGCGAAAGAATGGAGGCGTCATCCTCGACTACTCAGACGACTGGAGATGAGAAGAGCGACGTTGGAAGTAACCAACAATCAACGTCGCCACGATCTCGAGAAGAAATATTAAATAACGGGTATGTTCGAGAGATGGTTAGCTCAATCACGGCAGACATTGAGGATCTGCATAGGGTTGAACGTCGAATTCTCCGATATTATGCAGAGAACGATGTTGCCTCACCAGACACGGCTCTTCGAATGACAAGTGGGTTTTCTACAGAAGATTCACCAGAGGCCCTCGTCGAATCACTACGGGATGAAGGGTTTATCGACCGAAAATCATCGAATGAATACGAATACGTTCTTAACGAACGGATTGCTAACCGAGTCAGTGATGTTCTCCACGAAGAAGAAATACCAATCGTTGTAGCGGAAGTTGAAGAGAATATTTGAGTGGGAGAATGTGAATTGAGCAGTAGAACCACGTGACAGCGGGCTTATCGGGGCTACTTTTCGAGAAGGCCTCCTCAAAGCTCGTGACGAGGAGCAGTCTGGAGCGAAACTCCACCTGCTCTACAACGCCACCGACCAAACCATTGAACGCCTCGACGTGACCGACGAGAAAACACACGATAGCACGCTGTTCAAGACGGGGTCGTGGCTGCACGGACGCCCCGTTTTGTCCGATCTAGCGTAGTTCAGGTACCGACGGTTCGCGTTGATCGACGAGAACGACGGCTACTTCGTCAGCCGGTTGAAGAAGAACGCGAATCCGATGATAACGGACGAGTTACGGAGATAGCGTGGCCGCGCCATTCCTTGGAGGGCGAGCAGATCCAGGATGTGATTGGTGACCTCTCCTAGACGTACATCGACATGGCTGTCGAAGCGGAGTTCAAGCGTGGGCCGTACAACGGGACGCAGTCGCTTGATACGAAGCGGTTCCGCGTCGTCGGTGTCCGAATCGCGGACTCCGACGACTACCATCTCTACATCAGGAACCTACCGAGAGAGGAATTCTTGCCGGCGGATTTAGCGACGCTGTATCGGTGTCGGTGGGAGGTTGAGACGCTCGTTACTGCTACACAACCGAGGTGTGAGGCTTAGCTAAAGACGAATGACCAGTGGCTAGCCACGGAAGGATTCAAAACATTCCGCGTGTATCTTCTCGTTATCCAACCATGTGGGAAGCCAGTTCAACAGAGATGGCGAGTACGGGTTACGAACAGAAAGAAACGTACTCAGACATCGTTGCTACGGCTACAGCAGAAGAGCGAGTCGTCGCTATCACCTCTGAGAGAGTGATTGATATAGAGACTGGGTCTGAACTATCAGAAACAGAAATCCCGCTTTCTGTGAATGGAGATATTGACGACGTTGCTATTGGCCGTGATTCATATGTATTCCTCGTCGTGGACGGCAAGCTTACTCCATATTCTACGACAGGTACCGTGGGAGGACCGTGGGCGGAATCTGTAAGTGATGTAGCAGCACTTGACGATAGCAAACTCGCTATCGCCACTTTAGACGACGGACGAGTACGCGGATTTAGAGCACACAACGGCTTGGAGCGGTTTACAATATCTCCCCTGAAAGAAGAAGCCGATGCGGTGAATCTTGAGATTGTCGCCGGTCGCAAGCGATTCCTGACGTATGCTGAATCAACGCTTCGGTGTTTCGATGACCGTGGATCGGAACAGTTCGAAGCAACCTTTGACTCTCCGATCCGAGCTGCTGGTTTTCTATCGGATTCAGTTTTGGTCTCCTTAGAGTCTGGTACAGTGCTATGGGTCGATGAAAGTGGTGCGGTGCAGCGGGAGACGGAGTGTGATTTAACCGCTGTTTCTGCGTGCGGTGAACGTTTGCTATTCGGTTCCGGTAATGGGGCTGTGAAAGTGTTTGGCCAGAGTGGGATTATGCAGCAAATTGTCGATGAACGGCCAGATGGGATTATGCAGACAGCTCGAGACTCGTATGCGAGCGTCATTGATGATGGCAAGTTGCATCTGTTCCAGCGGCAATCTCCATCTACAGATGTGCAAATCGAATCCAGTGATGAGGGAGGGACTCTAGTTGTTGACGTGGAAAATCCATTCCGGGTGTCACTTAATCTTCTCGTTGAGGTTGATTCAGAGACCACCGATTCATCTATTCTTGTACCACCCAGATTCAGCGAGACCACCAAAATCCAGTTACCCTCGTTTAAACCAGGGAAAGCCGTCCCAGTTTGGATCGGCACTGATGACCGGTCAATTGTCACATATGACCAGGAAATTGCATATGACCTTGATCAAGAACAGGAATCCGATACGACTGAACAGACTGGGAAAGCCGAATATCCCCTGGAACTGAATCAGGATCCCAAGTCCCCCAAATCTAAATACCAAAAGTCTGGAAGTTCTTCTAAATCGCGGTCGATTAAAGACAAATCCTTCGGGACCACGAAGACTACTGATAGCAAGTCTCGTGATTCCGGTGGCGGGGGAAGAGAGAAGTCAGGTGAACACACATCTGGAGACTGGAACTTCAATAGACAGGGTACGGAGCAAGACTTAGCTGGTGAGACGGATGCAGAAACCAATACGGAGAGTGATAACCTAGAGTCACCCACCACTTCTCCGGGTGAAGAGAGAGATGAGTCTATTTTAATCAACTGTTCTCTAGCACGGATTGTGAATAATTCGTATGAATGGGAAATATCTGTGGAAAATACGGCAGAGGATCCGATATCTGACGTAACACTTGATCTGGAGCGCCCTGTTAAATTCACTTTCGAAAACGGGACTACAGCATCTACTGACTTAATAGATGTGGGCGAAGAGTTTATCAAGACGGCGTCTTGTCCACGTTCCGGTACGGTATCAATATCTGTTACTTGGACGGACGCCGCCGGTGGCGAACATGAACAGGAAGTGTCGAACAAGGTTACTGTACCAGATATTGACGTTCGAGCAACTATCGGCACGAAACGTCGCGAAGCTGAGTTTGATCGGATGATGGCCGACCATATTGAGTTTTACTTCAAAAACCCGCTTTCTGTACCAATCCATGATACGGTCAGTATTGATACTCAACAAGCCAGTTTTCCTGATCTTGTCGGAAGGCAGAGTATCACACTATTACCCGGTGAAAATATTGTAACTCTCGGCGCGCCTGAGGAGGTTCTCCCTGACGAGGGGATCGCGGGTAAGTTCCACATTAAGTTTGACTGGCTTCGCGTGGAGATGGACGTTGAAGCGTATCCGGAGTCTGGAATAAATAGAGGAGGAGCTCCAAGTTACACGCGCGATCTATACTCCCCAATTCTTGAGGAGAAAGATGGCGAGCGTTTCAAAACACAGGCAGAGAAACACTTGGACGAGATATCGCCAGACCTTCCGGAAGACGTGCTGCGTGAAACGATCACGATTCGAAACAATACGGATAGTCGACTCGGTACAGGGGTTCTTACTCCCGGCTCTGCGGATGAAGAATCAATAGCTATTCCCACACTCAGTAGTGGCAGTAAAGTCATCTATCAACGGTTTTGGCAGTATCTTGGTGATCAGCGCGGAAGTTTGACGCTTCCGGAGTATGACTTGCAAGGGTTTGATACCGCACTATATCTTAGCGGGGAGCCAGTTAGTATCGAGACTAAGCATATAGTACCGAGAGTGGCAATTGTCAAACTAGGATTGGACCGCAGCCCTAAGCTCCTTGTAAATATTAATGAAGGATATGATGGTAAAGTTTCGTTATCCGGGATTTCGCTATTGGGGACCCCCTACAAGATTGATGTCAATGATTTTCAATTATCGAGCCAAAATACGGTGAGGATCTTAGATCTCCCGGAGGAATTTACTCAGCAAACGTTTGATGGGATTGTCATTATTAAATTTAAAGGAAAAAAATTAACGTTCGAGAAATTCGCGGTTGTTCACGAGATTCAATCCCCCCCTATTACAGACCAGGAGCAGTGGTTCGAAGCCTCAGCTGCATCAACAACTGATGGAGATGATGTGCAGGTAACTATTGAAAACGTTGCCGGTAAGCGTAAAATCCAAGATATTGTCGTTACTGCTGTTCCCAGTGAGGACGCCGAGGGTGAAGCCTCACATTCTCGTGACCGTGTCGAGGTAAGTGAACTCATCCAGGGTCAATCGATTTCGTATGTCTATTCAACTACTGACACCGATACGGATTCACTGCTTTTAGATGTTGAGGCGTCGTATGAGGACGACAGAGTCAACAACCGGATTTTGGTTCGATCAGAGGAGAGTAATGATGAAGATGACTGGGTCTGTTCTGTTATTCCGACTGAGAAAAATGTGGATTTAGATGCGCTCACTGATTCGACTTACTGGCCTGAATGGCTCTCAACAGAATGGCAACTCCTACGAGAATAGATGATTTTCTAGATTAACTTTTCCATGACCTGACGCCGTTGGAAGTTTCCCGTTTGCTGCCTCTTTGTGGACCCTGTAATTACTGGAATTCGTGAGGAACGTGTTCGGCCAGTTGCCACGCGCTTAATCTTAGAGAGGGAGGGGCACTGGTACCACTGTGTTGCTGTGGGATTGATATTCTCCTCGGTAGGTAAGTGTACGATATATTAAAATAAGTAATAACATCCTTGACGATACTCGTTCTCACTGTGCTTAAGAACCTATCAGATGAACGGCTATCAGCAACAGCGTGGATAATCGGTGGACTACCACTCATTATATCCACCCTCCAAGCAGGAAACGCCCTGAGTGGGCGTACTGCCCTCTATTGGATTCCGTTTATCGGTGACGCTGCCCGGTCCCTGGCAGAATTAGATGTCGTTGTTGCTGCTGCTAGGCTCTTTTACGGTCAATCTAGCATAATTTTCGCGCTATTTCTGCTGATCGCAGCGGCCTGGCTCACACAAGGTGTATTGATGTTTACTGAGTTTGGTCGTAACCAGTCCTTTAGCCGTACCGGAACTTCTGGTGCAGTGGTTCTCAGCGGGTTACTCTACGGATTTCTATTTTTGGGAGTGTACTCTTCACTACTCACCAGTGGTATTAATCCCGTACAGTTAGCCGGATTTTTCCTCATTCCGGTTGTCGCGACTGGGTCTCTTGGTGGGGCGTACTACAACTTCTCATGGGAAGGTAGTCGTCGTGCCGAAGCAGTAGCTCGCCTCAAAGACGCGGAACAAACAGCGCGCACGGAACAGCGCCGCTTAGAGAACAAACTCAGCCAACTTCCACTTGAACGCCTAGAATCGGGTTCATTAGACGCGGTTCACGATGCGACACAGCGGAAAGATAGCTTCATAGATGAATGCGAAGGAATTCTCTCAGAGATCAACGAGACAATTGGAAACTCTGAGACAATCGAGGTTCAAAAGCTGGAAAATCAATCCCAATCGCTCCAACAGCAGGCAAACGCTCTCGATGCTACACCTGTTGTCGACGATATTGATGAGTTGCTTCGGGCTGCGCTGGATGAGATTATCGATCAGCGGTTCGGAGATATCACCTCCAAGTTCATTTCATGCTATGGGGAACAGTACGAAGTCGGGAATTTGCCTCAGAAATACCGCATCATCGATGTCCCCAGCAGCGACGAAGTCGTTACATTAAGCTCCGCGGACAACGCGATTGCAGACCAGCTCCATAACGTCATTGACCGAGGTTCACTCTCACTTCAGGAGTCGATCGAGCTCATGGAACGTGTCGATAATCGAATTCAGAATGATGTTCTTCCTCATCTCCAGGCTTACGAGGAGGATATCCAAGAAATTGAGAGTCAGATAACCGAAGATTTCACTCGCGCTAGTGAAAAAATCAATGAGATTGGCGGCCACACTGGGAATACACTTGAACGCCTGTTCATATCTGGTACAGTCGGACAGGAAACGAATTCCGTTACGGACATCCGCGGCAAATTAGATCAGGGGAAAAACGAACTCCACAAATGCCGCTTAGAAAACGCAATAAATGTAGCAAAAACGGCACGGTCGATGTCCGAGGAGTACATGGAAGCAATTCGCTTTGTACGCAGTGTGCTCCTCCCGAGCATCAAGCGCGGCGAGGAGACGATCTCATCGGTTCCTTCCTCGGGCACTCGGGAATACGGCTTCTTTTCCACCGCCGTCATCAACACTCTCAAAGAGCCAATTCGAAACGATTTCGGAGCTGAAATTCACTTTGACGATAGCGCCCAAATAATCACTGCGGACTACGATATAGAAACTACCGAGACTGGGTCATCCACTACTACCCAGGACCCATCCTCATCCAGTGTGAAGGATGCCGTGAAATATCTTATTCGAGAAGTCCAAGATAACGCTGGCGAAGGTGAGGTTCCTGATGAAGCCACAGTTAGCATTAATGCCCTTCCCGAGAGCGTTCAGGCGGCAGATCCTGCTCCGGAATTAATCGACTTTATCCAGTCTACAGATGACTTAACCATCTCTGAGTCTCCCGAAACCGAATCCGAGGACGATGACAGTTCGGACAAAACCCCGACAACAGAGGGGTATATTTCGGTCAAGGCGAAGGATGACGCGAGGCTAACCCGCGCGGTGGACGGGTTAATTGGGGATTATCGTTCGTGGGCAAGTAAAAATGACCGAGGGGTATTATGATACCCCTAAAACCCAACATTTCCAGGGGAGTACTGGATCGGACCAGCAACGGTCCAGCAACTGCATCGGCACCTATTGGCGAAACGAACAAAAGACACCGCTACAATAATCAATACAGATGAGTGAAACAGAATCTGATAGTAATCCATGTCGGCTCTGTGGAGAAGTAATCACTGCCTCAGAGTTGGAAACACATCTTCAGGAAAATCACGCGGGCGAATTTGAGGAAATCCAAATAAATTACGGGGAAGAGATTGCTAACCGAGCTCTCAACGGCCTTCAGGCCTACCACTGTTCCCTGTGTGGTGAGGTACTGACTGGAGACGACGGGGACTCCGTATCTATCCAGGATGGCAAGCAACACCTTGCCGAGGAACACCCAGATACCGATGTAACCGTCGCTGGTGCGATCAGTGACGTGCCCGTTGGTAGTGTCGATGACGAAGGGCAGCTAGCTGACACAGTCGCTGAAGATGACGCTGTTATCGTTGATGAGGAGGATGGTGTTGACGATACTGAGGTAGAGCAATCAGACACGACTAGTGAACCACAGACGGCAACCACTTCAGAGTCACGTTCGAAGTCGGATGAAGGCTCTTCGACTTCAGGGAGCCAAACGAGTCAGCAAACGAATGCTAGAAGTGGTGTCGGCCGGCGTGGCAAGTACTCCGCCTTCGGTGTTGGTGGTGCCGGGAACAAGATTCTAGATGCGATGCTGATGCGGCGAGACACACTGCGGCAGAAAAGTAGTCGACTTGCCAAGGCATGGGAAGGTGGTTTACAGACATATCTTCCACTCAATACAAACGACGAGGAGATTGTTGGTGGCTACTATCAAAAAGAGGATCAGGACATCCGGCCGGAAGACATCGGGAGCGTATGTGCGATTGGGAATGATCCGACGGGTGCCGGGAGAGATCCTGAAGTTGGCCGGAAGTATATGGAGATAGATATTGAAGGTGCTCCCAACTCTACAATTCGTAATTGGCCGTTCCAAGCCGAGGACATTGGACGTGCACAGGCAGTTATGTTCATACATAGCGTGGTAAAAGGAACGGGGACCGGGGCAACCCCACTCTTAGCCGAATACATCCGCCAAGATATCCTCAATCAGAAGCACGATGAGATTGGCAATAAGCCTACGATGGCTATTTCTATCTTACCAGATGAAAACTGGGTGGAAACAAACCCTGAGTCGACACCCAATATGGCAGCTGGTATCGGGATGATGGCCAACCGTGTTAACGTTATACTCCCATTCGACAACACTCGCCTAGAGGCAGTGGCTGATGACATCAATGCTGAAATCCAGTACCCTGATACGGTCGAAAATAATGCCTATCAGAAAGAAAATCAGCCACTTGTCAAGTTCTTGGAGGCCTTTATGCTCTCCTCGAACTCTGAAATGGTAGATGTCGAAGCCACTTCACAGTTAACTCGTGGTGGCAGCGACGACGGATTCGACGTTCCGGACTCATTCCGGCCAGCGTGGCGCGATTACCCCCTAACGTCTCCTGATGAAGCCCGTCCAGGCGTGATTGCTGCCCCACTCTTGGCTGTCTCGGATGCTCGACGAAACATCGACGAGGCTGGCTTAGGAATTCTTATCGAATCTGCCCTCAACCACGGTCTCTTAGTCGACTGTGAGCCGGAAACTGCGTGGGGAGGGACATTCATCTTCTTCGGTCCAGAAGAGCCTATGCAGGACGTCTCCCAGCATATCCGCTCAGGTGTTGAACGCGAGAAGATGAAAGAGGTACTTGGCACCAATGAGTTGCGGATTAACGTCAATCAGGCAGTCGTTCCGGAGGTAGATCGCGTGCACATGTGGGGCTTGCTCTGGAATCCACATATGCCATCGTTAGAAGAGATGTTTGAGAAGGCGAAAGAAGTCAAAGAGAAGCAGAGTTACGAAGGCAGGTTTTTGCGGAAGCATTGGGATGAGATCACGCCAGCGTACGACTACCTAGGCCGTGAGAACCGAGCATAACATGTCCGAAAACACGCAGCAAGATGTTAGTGATCAAGGCGAACAGTCAGGCGAATCTGTATCCACATCCAGAGAATCTACCGGCAGCTCTGGGGTAGCTGGATTCAGTAAGCAAGTAATTCTCTATTCAATAGTTACCGGTATTGTCCTAGGAATTACCTCCATTACCGTCGGTCTCACTTCTATCCAGCCGAGTCAAGTGATTCAGTCCGCCGGCCAGGCGCTTCTTCTTAGTTTCCTTATCGGTGGAACGATAGTAGGGATTATTACCCACTATCTATTGCAACAACGTGTTACAGCAGCGCGTGAGGCCAATACTGAGCTAGAAACGGAACTGGATTCACTATTCAAGCAACTGGAGATACCAAAAGTCAACGAATCTCCGGAGAAGCGCGTTCAGTATCTCAGGCAATGTGCCGAGGATGATGAACTAAAGCTCGTCTCTCCGAACCATACTGAAACGAATAAGCCGACCGAGAACACCGTTAGCGACGCGGTCGAAGAGCTTGGTCTTGGGAAAATCCCTCCCGAGGAAACCGCAGCTTATGATGTTGTCGACGAGCTCCAAGAATTCGATAGTGATGAGCCAACACCGCTTCTTGAGGCGTTAAGCGAGCTATCAGAGGAAGCTGAAACTACAGTAGAGAACACCGAACTTGTCCAAGACTACGAGAAAGTCAGAGACGCATTTGATACATACGAGCCGAAGTCGCTTACTATCTCTAGCAATCCAAACGATGGAGACTTCAAGACCGCACTAGAAACCCTGAACCAACTGAAGGACAACATTGAGGTCTCAAAAATCGAAAAGCCTCCAACTAACATTCGACCACACCTCGTCAAGTTCATCGAGGAGATACTTAATACAGTATCTAGTTTCGAAACGGTCCATCATCAATCCTCGAAATCCGAAGATGAAGTGGACCTGCAAGCAGCGAGCGCAGTCCAAAATGATAGCTCTGTTACTATCCCTCCGAATTCAGTTGCATCTGATCTTATAAATAACCTCCAGTATGCCCAGGACGGACAGAAGCTTCAGAATACACTCCAAACGGTCGTGGTGCAGCTGAACGCTCATCAGAACGTTGAGAACGCTGTTGGCGATAGTGCAGTGCTACACCGGGATCTGGAGGATCTTCAGCGTGATGTCGAGGCACTCCAGGGCCCCGTTGCGGGGATCTTCGAGACGCACGTCAACCAACTTGAAGAATTGTTAGACCGGAGCTCAAACCAGGATCTCGTCCAACGTTTCACCGTACAGGAGGACATCGAGATGCTCCAGAATCTGGCATCAAGTATGAAAGACCAGTACACCTCGCAAGCAGGAAGTGTCAATGAGCATGTTGAAAGCCTGGAGGAGGACCTCAACACGTTCGTCCGTGAATACACAAACAGCCGAGGCCGTGAGCACTACAATCACGGGATCCCGAACCGGTTCCTAAGCATTGCTGAGGACCTCCACTCCTTGGCGAACGAGTCCGTTGGCCATAGCGACGACCGCGCAGAAGCTTACGCTGACGCCGGTGAACGCGTCCTTGATGGTGTTCGTGATCTGTACCAGGAACCAGAGTACAGCATGGTAATCGACCCGACCACCTGAGTTACTCCTTCATCTTCGCCAACAGAATCAGTGGACATTCTGTTAGAGAAGATGTTAACCAGATCTTCGAGTCTTTTGACTGGGGGGCACGGTCTATTTAAGCGGAGGCAGCGAGTTTTACTGTTCAAAACGGTCGGTGAAGATCGGCAATGGTGAAGCAGAAATATCACGGTTCACGATCGAGTAAAGCGAGTCACCGGACGAATAGAACGTATTCAAAATGTGGCGGCGAAATCGGCTCGAAGAGCCACTAATTCGACTGAACACGATCAACTAGACAGTGTCAGCCGGTGCAAGTACCGCTGACCGGTACCGTGGTCAACGATTACAAAGCCGGGCAATTCGTCCCCGTTATACAATCTGTGTCCACGTACTGAGAGGGTCGCATGGGCAGAACCTGTAGTCGCTCTCGTGGTCTTTCAGACCGATAGAGAGGATGGCATCGCCAATCTTGACTGGGCGATCAGATCAAGTGGCAAGATGCGGAGCGGTTTGGTATAGAACCCGACGTACTCGTCGAATTTCTCTCCACACCGATTTTACAGAGCTAATAAATGACTAACTTCTCTCCTAATTGTTAGGCCTAAAGAGAACCTCAACATAGCCGAGAAACTTTTATCTATTTACCATTAAACAGGATGACCATGCCCGCCAAAGCAGGTGCTTCGCACACGTTTGGGTATTTCATAAGCGTGATTGTCGGTAGTCTCCTGGTCGAACATATTCTCACGTTTGTCCCGCCATCAAGGCACATCTCGCGACGCGTGGGTGGACTTCTTTCAACATACACGGACATTCCGATCTCGCAAGAAGTTGCCGGAATGCTGCTAATTGCTGGGTTTCTCACAGGGGTCTGGAGTGTTGGATACCACCTCTACCGATACTAGTTCTGCGGGATTGAGCCATAGAAAGCAATGGTTTGAGAGGAGTGTGACCTCCCCTCGTCATGAATAACGGGCCTTCCCAAACCACGTCGCCCTGCCTCGTTGATCTATCGAACAGGCGGCCCGATAGCGGGCCAGACAGCCGTTCTGCTATTCTGTGAGAGATTCGGAGTTACCGTCGTTCGCATATTCTCAGCCGCATTCAGGTCACTGTTGGCGACTAATTCGCAGTTCTCACAGACGTACAGGCCACGTTCAACACAGTCCGAATCGGCTTCCATGCCAAACTTATAGCAGGATTGGAAAGCGCCAGCCAATTCTTCGACGATTGCCTGTCTTGATTAGGCGTTCAAATCTTTCCAGCAGCCCTGATTCTTCATGTAGGACTATGGTGGGCGTTATGACTAAACCCACGTCCATCGCTCATGACAGTACAGTAACTTAATAACTGGATTCTCGGTTGAATATCCAGATAGTCATCATCACATCTATTGCGTCAAGAAGTGACGCGATGCACGTCGGCGGTAAAGGGCGCGGTTCTCTCGATATAGTAAGAAGATTAATCGCCAGCATTTCAGCGATGGGTTCCAAGTAATCAGCATGCGCGTTGGTTTGATTTCGGATATCCACGCGAACCTGCCAGCCCTCGAAGCCGTACTGGATGACATGCCGTCTGTTGATGAGATCATCTGTGCGGGCGATGTGGTTGGATACAACCCCTGGCCGCAGGAATGCCTTGAGCGTGTTCGAGCTATCAGTTCACTCGTCGTACAGGGCAACCACGACCGCAACGTTGAGACACCACATCGTTATGAGCACAACGAGATGGCGCACGCCGGGCTCAAACTCGCCCGACAAGAGCTGAGCGAAGCGCAGCGAGAGTGGCTTGCTGCACTTCCGCAACGGACGGAGTTCGCGGAGGGAGCATATCGTTTGGTCCATAGTCATCCGGACCCGAACAAACTCGGATCGTACGTGCGTCCGGCACAGTTCCCGAAGATGCGACCCTATCTGGACGAGTACGCTGGAATCGTGCTCGGCCACACTCACGTCCAGCACAAAGCTACGATTGACGGTCGAATCATCGTGAACCCGGGGAGTGTCGGCCAGCCACGCGATGGCGACGAACGTGCTGCTTATGCGGTTCTCGATACTGCTACTGACGAAGTTGAACTCCGACGGGTCGAATACGATATCAACCGTGTGATTTCCCGGGTCAAAGAGTGTGAACTCTCCACAAAAACGGGTACTCGGCTTCTCGACGGTTCGTGATGCTGCTAGTGTACTCAATGTCCTTTCGAGAACGGTACTCAAGAGTGTAGCGAGAGCGCGCCTTCGGAACAGTCGAGATACGATTCACCAACCAGCAGACCGCAGGGCATCGATAGTCTTTCTCAGAGTATCGGACGTACGGAACGGTGGAGCGAGTTCCAAGACAATGGGACCACTGTAGCCCGATGAAGCTATAGCATCCACTATTCTGCCCAGATCATGTTGACCATCTTGCGGTGGGAGATGCTGTATCTCGCCGGGTGGCTCCTCGGGTCCGAGAAGAGTATCATCGCTGATTCCATACTTGTCTCGGACGCTTTGGAGATGGTCAGTCTCTGTTGTGGGGATAGACCCGTGAAGGTGGACATGTGCCGGACACCCAACTGCATCCAGCATAGCGAGCGGATCAGGTGCGTGACCCAAATCGACAGTAAACTGTATCGGCGACACGTCAACGTGCTCGGATTGCTCGCTCTGTAACTCTGCCCTCGCTTTCTTAAACTTCGCCACGTCCGATGCCCCAGTTAGTAGGTACTCGAAGGGGCCTCGAGGGCAGACGTTCTCGATCGTAAGGGCCGGAACGGTGTCGAGATTCTCGTTGTTCTCGAGTTGGAATCGGGCGTTTTCGAGTGTCGCGGCTAGTTGTTTTCGTCTCCGTTGTAGAACCGCGCTCTCGTTCGCGTAGGTCCGTGGTGGGTGAAAAACGACTACTGACGGCTCACAGTAGGAGTAACGACTCACATCGCCGTTGTCAGTGTCCCCGGCCGAATTCTGATCTTGGAACCCGAGTTGTGCATCGAGGACCTTCTCAGCACAGGCCTTCGATCCTGACGAGCTGCAGCCACTTAGCAAAGGGGTACAGTGGACCGATTCAACGTCGAGGTCAAGTTGCGATGCACGTTCCACAGCGGCTTCGTTGTACAGTTCTTCATTGAGGAACGATCCGAGTGGTCCATGTCCTCTCGAACGATCTGGCGTGAAGAGCTCAATACTGAGATCCATGTCGGCGATAGTACTGAGGTACTCCTGACGAACGGGGTTCTCACTGGATAGAACGCGGCGCGGGACAGAAGCATGGATTGGTCGCCCCATCACTATAGTATCAAATTGGTGAACCGACAAGTAGGTTTCCCAACCAAGATAGCAAAGAACGCGTGAGAAACTACCAAACCATCACGTCCCCTGTATCGCTAGTTCGCCTATGACGGTTCCCACACTACTGTCGGCGCCTCCCAAGTATCTCGCCCACGCCGAAAGCCTCGCAGACGGAATCGAGACAAAACTGGATTGGAAGCATACCGAGTCTCTATCTCGGGATAACACTCTCACAGATGAGTGTAACGTTCAGGAGGTCAATCCCGAATCCATCAGCAGTATTCACCTCCCACCCGGAACGAGCCAGCCCCAGGGGTTGAGCGTGGCTCCGGGAAACGTCGGCGACTTGAGCTACCCACGACTAAAGTCGTGGGATTCAGCGTGGACTCCCGTTCTGGCCTCTAGCAAGGCAGGAGAATAGCCCCCATTCACGTTCATCATCCCGCTGTTCAAGCGCACGCCCAAGGGTGCGCCTCCGTCAGAGCCAGTTTGGTTCCGACGGAGACACCGCAAGCCGGTGTTCTTCGCCGCGTTGTAGTCCGCGTGATTCTCGTACCCGCATTTGAGACACTCGAAATCCTCTCCCTCACGGTTGTCGAGGTAAGTGAATCCGCAGGCCAGATAGTCAACCAACCTGTCGGTCGCCAGCAGCCGGTGGTTAAGTAGCTCAACCGAGAAATTTACACATTGAGTATCACGTCAATGGAAGTGAATTTGTCCGGCCAGTTGTTGTGGTTGCCGGAAAGCAGCCACCCTTTCCAGTTCGAGGGACCACCTGCGGGGTCATGGACTAGGTGGAACAGAACATATTGCCATGAAATATAGAACAAGTATGTTACAGCGAGATGGGCTTCCCACCTAAAATCGTCCTCAACCACTCCGCTGGTCCGAAACATTCCCCGTGGAAAAATACTACGTCTACCAGAGTAGTTCTGAACGTGATGCAGTTATACGTTGTTAGACACGCACAGAAACGTATTGGTAGCCGGAGAACCGGTAACGGATTCAACCCAGAACTTACCAGGACAGGTGAAAAGCAGGCCGAACATCTCGCAAAATTCTTTGCTGATCAGAACATTACTGGTATTTATTCGAGTTGTCTTTTGCGATCCCTCGAAACGGCAAAGACAGTATATGAGAAGGTGGCTGCGAACTGGCATTGCTGGCCTGTCTTCTGTGAGACATCCTGGAAGGAATGGGGCGAACGCGCAAGAAATGATGCTGAGCGGAGTGACCACCTAGCTGCGTGGCCGACAGGTGAAGACATCCGGTCTCCGAGTCAAGATGAGTTGGCATCCTACGAAGGCAACTACTATTTTCTCTCAGATCTTTCGGAGCGGTTTTCGGATGCGAAATTGAGCCAACCGTTCCCGTGGCCAGATGCCTGGTGGGTACCCCAAGTCGGACAAACACGTGAGATGGGGTACGCGCGAATAGAGATGGGGATTCAGGCAATGCGTAGTCAACACGCTGAAACCGATACTGTAGTGCTCGTTTGTCATGGTAATTGTGCAAATAAAATCCTCACCACGATGCTAGATATGCCCCGAACGAGAAGGGACTCAACCTTCGCGTTTGGCAATACTGGTATCACTCGAGTCGACGGAGCGCTATCTGATAATTGTACTATTAAATACACTAACCGCCAGGAACATCTCCCAAACGAACTACGGGGATAATCCGGCATCATTGATCCGTCAGATCAACGAGGGTCACTTGCTCACAGAGAAAGACAAACTAACGCCGTTACAGAGTGTCGAACTCCGGTGCCTCCGCCATACACGCTTCCAACCTCTGATTGGCAGCTCCAAGTGAGCTGCCTCGGGGTCAAGCCCCGAGGCACTCGCCCTTCTCCGCCTGTAGATGGTCCAGATAGTGTTATTAGAACTCCCGAGTGACGAGCCCTTTCTCGACAAGTTCAGAATGCGCTTTATCAAATAGATCATCTGCCTCTTGTTCACGTCCCCACTCGACGAGTTCACGCATCCCATCCTCAAACCTGACCTGAGGTTCAAAGCCAAGTAATTCCTGAGCCTTACTAATATCCGCATAGCAATGCCTGATATCTCCCTGTCGATAGTCATCAGCAATTACAGGGTCGATCTCGTCGCTTTTTCCGTACAATTGGATGAGCATATCAGCGACTTCTGTAATCGTCTTCGGAGAACCAGTACCAATATTGATTGCTTCTTGGGCCACGTCTGATTCGACTGCGGCGCGATTTGCCCGTGCAATATCGCTGACGTGGATGAAATCCCGCATCTGGTCACCATCTTCGAACACCAGCGGGGGATTATCGTTTTTAATTCGACTGGAGAAGATTGCACAAACGCCGGTATACGGATTGTCCAGTGCCTGTCGACTTCCATAGATATTGAAATACCGCAAAGCAACAGTAGGGATATCGTAAGCACGCCCGATTGAGAGCATCATCTCTTCTTGGTCTTTTTTCGTGATTGCGTAGATGCTTGTACTGTCGAGGGGTTTCTCTTCGGAAGTTGCTCTGGGTGCAAGTTGACTGCCGCACTCGTTGCAACGATGTTCCCACTGGTTTTGTGCCATTTGAGCGTTGTTGCGCAGAGAGGGATTTCGAACCTCATCACACGCGCGACAGTAGTATGCGCCTTCACCATAGATGGACATTGATGAGGCGACAACCATTTTCTCCAACTGGATTTCTTCGTTGACGATGATGTCAAGCAGACGGGCGGTACCCAGTGTGTTTACATCCACATAGTGCTCGACTTCGTACATCGATTGGCCAACGCCAACTGCGCTGGCTTGGTGGTTGAGGACATCCGCTGACACGAGTAATTCAGACATCAATTCTCGGTCGCGTACGTCACCCCAGACATACTCTGCTTCGCTGTTGAGGTAGTCTGGCTCAGATGAGTGAACTTGGGGGGTTAGATTATCGAGGACTGTGACTTCATACCCGGCATTGACGTATTCGTCGACGATGTGGCTGCCAACAAACCCAGCGCCTCCCGTGATGAGTACGTGAGTCATAGAGGAGCATTCCTAAAGCAGTTTGAAAAAGACTAGGTTGAGGTGTTCCTTACGACATTGCCAACAGAACTAACACTATATCTTTTGCTTGAAGAACTCCATTGACTGCTGTAATCCGTCACGTAACTGTATATCTGGTTCCCACTTGAGTTCAGAACGGACTTTTGCGATATCTGGCTGCCGTACCTCTGGATCTTGAGGTGGTAGCGGCTCGTGGGTGATCCCACTATCACTTCCCGTTACATCAATCACGACTTCGGCGAGTTCCAGGATCGATCGTTCATCTGGGTTACCGAGGTTCACTGGGGTTTCAATACCAGATTCAAGTAAGGCCTCTAGCCCGTCAACCATGTCGTCTACGTGGCAGAAACTCCGTGTCTGGCTTCCATCACCGTAGACTGTAAGATCTTGGCCGGTGAGGGCTTGTTTCATGAAATTTGGAATTACACGGCCGTCATCAAGGCGCATCCGAGACCCATAAGTGTTGAAAATACGGGCGATGCGAACGTCTAAGTCGTGTTCATCTCGATAAGCACGGACCAGTGATTCTCCATACCGTTTGGACTCGTCATAACACGAACGAGGACCGTATGGGTCAACGTTTCCACGATAGTCCTCCGGCTGAGGATTAACCTCCGGATCGCCGTATACCTCACTTGTTGAGGTAAATAGGTAGGTAGCATCCTTCTTTTTGGCTAATCCGAGCGTTTTGTGAGTTCCGAGTGCCCCCACCTTCAGTGTCTTAATCGGGTGTTCACGGTAAGATACAGGCGAAGCAAGGCTGGCGAGATGCAAAACCGCATCGAGGTTACGATCAACGTGAATAAATTCCGTTACGTCATGGTCGTGGTATGTGAACCGCTCGTGATAGAGAATATTATCTAGATTTTCCGCCTGCCCACTAACCCGATTGTCCACCCCAATTATCTCATGCCCGTCTTCAAGTAAAGACTCGCAGAGGTGGCTCCCAAGAAACCCCGCAGCGCCGGTAACGAGCACGCGGCTCATAGGTTGTACTCTTGGACGAGAGCCTCAACAGTATCATTCATATCGCCGCTGTCATGGCGGAGCGCCATCTCAATATTCGCTTTCAACCAGCTAGGAATATTTCCGATATCGAATCGCTCACCCGTAAGTTCGACGCCACGGATGCTGTCTAACTTGCGGATAGCGTCGGTCAACTGGATTTCACCATCAACGCCAACCTTGGTCTTGTCAAGCAAATCAAAAATTTCAGCGGTAAACACATAGCGGCCGGTGATCGCGAGATTCGACGGTGCATCGCCCTTCGGTGGTTTCTCGACGAAATCTTCGACTGGGAAGGAAGCATCGGTACGAGCATCGTCGCTGAGCTCGGCAACTCCATATTTGGAGACTTCTGTCCATGGAACTCGCTCGAGAGACAGTACAGACGATTCGTGCTTTTCAGCGTACGAGATTAGTGACTTAATGCAGGGTGTGTCACTCTCAATAATCGTGTCACCGAGGAGGAGTGCGAACGGTTCGTCACCGACATGCTTCCGGGCATACTGGACAGCATCACCGAGTCCGTTCCGTTCCTTCTGACGTACGTAATGGATATTTGCGAGATCGGCGATTTCTTGCACCTGGTTGAGTCGAGCGGTCTTGCCCGCAGTTCCAAGCTCCTCTTCAAGCTCGAAGGATTTGTCGAAATGGCGCTCGATAGCTTGCTTTCCTCTTCCTGTGATGATGAGAATATCGTCGATGCCGGATTCAACGGCTTCTTCAACTACATATTGAATCGTCGGTTTATCAAGAACTGGCATCATTTCCTTCGGCTGTGCCTTCGTGACGGGAAGGAATCGCGTCCCAAACCCGGCAGCCGGAATCACTGCTTTTGAGACATCCATCCGTTGTTCTACGTTTTTACATGAGTTTAATATCAGTTTCTCTTTGGGAAGATGTCTGTAAGTATTGGGGAGTCCGCGGGAGTCCCTCACCTATCTCGCTAGAGAAGCTGTTGTCTGAACGAGCCCCGACCCCGGCTAATTTTGCAAACGAATCTTTCTCCCTCAAATATTAGTTGTCTTTGCCCCCATTCGTATCAATTACCAATGGTTTACAATGCGGGGCTGTGAGGAATCTGCTATGCCAACTGCTACTGTAATCGGCGCAGGCATTGCGGGATGTTCAACCGGCTATCTACTTTCGAAGCGCGGCTACGACGTTACGATAGTAGAGAAAGATGCCGTTGGAGGGCTTCTCCGTGATATTGAGTTTGATGATGGGACGTACTGCGACTCTGCCCCTCATCTTCTCTTTTTTGAGGACGATCAGTCCCATGTTAAGGACCTCTTCTCGCGTTTCAGCACGCTTGATGAGCTCAAACCATACGCAAAGTCCTATCCTCGTGGCCAGTTGTCGGATCCTCACCACTATCCAGTTACGCATGCGAATGCGGAAAAGTGGGAAGACGAAGAAGAGATGGTCAAGCAACTTGACAACGCTACTTCGGAACCAGATGGCGATACATTTGACGAATTTGTCACTGAGCAGGTTGGTCCCCTGTTCTATGAACGGTACTTCCATAATTACACGAAGAAACACTGGGGAGTTGATCCATCACGTATAACTGGCGATTGGTTCGACTACAAGATTAACTTCCCAGAGGCTGAGCAACCGTTCTTCGGCGACTCAAATGTGTACTATCCACGAGAGAAGTATGTGGATATTCTCTCGGAGATGATCTCTGACTGTACCCTTGTGTTTGACGAGGTTCAGGGTTTAGACACCGGAGGCGGCGAAATACAAGGGATTCAGACTAAATCAGGACGACAATACGAGAGTGATATCTACATCAATACTGTTGACCCGAGCATCGTTGCAGACACGGATTTATCACTGAATTACCGGAGTATGGTTATTGTCGGTGCACAACTTGAACTTGATACCGGCTCGATTTTCCCGGAACAAGTCTACTGGGGGTACTTTGCCAACGATTACGATTTCACGCGGCTCACCGAGTACAGCTTCACCGACCAAGAATTCGCAGCGAACGAGTTTGTGACAACATTTGAATTCCCTTGTTTCACAGATGAGAACCTATGGACGCGGAGTTCTGACTGGTTCGCAACATACATTCAAGAGTTTTTCGCAGACCAGGGGATTGAGGCGACCGTTAAAGATATTGTTGCACGCCGTGCGCCATGGGCATATCCGCTTCCAGTAGCTTCCGAGATCGAGAAGTTCGAACAGATCGAGGCCGAACTCGCAAATCTTGATAATCTGTATAATCTCGGACGTGTGAGTACCTACCAGTACATCTGGATCAAAGACATCGTTGAACAAGCCTACGAGACAGTCAACCAAATCGAATCGTCAACACATCATATGGGTGATGGGTGAGTAGGGCCGCGTGAGATATGCCGCGGACTGTTTGGATCCGCGTTCCCGGTCTGGTCAAGTCTATCCCTCTCCTGCTACCGCTGTGAACTGGACAAACCTAATTAACCATATCTGGACGTACGCGTTATTCTCTCGCCGCAAGGGAAACGATGATATACAGTACACTTCAGCATATAATAAGATGAACCCGATCGGACCGATTCAGTGGCCCATTCAAATCGGTGACTCAGAGGTACGTCAATTTGACCTCTATTACTTTGAGTTCGAGAGCTCCCGATACATCGTCGGCATTGTTGGTGATAGTGCCGATCAACCAATTCCACTTCGCATCGAATCAGCGTGTATCTTCGGCCACGTTTTCCGTGGCCTCAAATGCGATTGTGGTGAGCAGTTCGAACTCGCGTTAGAAGAGATGATCCAGCGGAACCATGGGATTGTGATGTATGCCGTTGACGATGACGCGCGTGGACATGGAATTCGGATGCATTTCGAGCTTTATCAGTACCGCCAGCATGAGGGCCGTTACGACGAACGCGAAATTTTCGAGGATCTTGGAATGGAACTGGATGCTCGAGATTATACGCCAGTAATCGAGATACTCGATTACTTCGATATAACCTGCGTTCAGTTGATGACAAACAATCCAGAGCGGATTGAGGTACTCACTGAAGCAGGAGTTGACGTTACTGAACGGATCTCTGTTGAACCCGAGATCACCGAACACAACGAAACGCTCCTCCTACAGGAAAAGGAGTGGCTTGGTTACGAAACAAGTTATCAGTCGTTGGATGAATGGAGAGCGCGGTTTGTTGACCAGCAGAAACAACAGGATGGGGAGTACGGCTATATGCTAACCCATGATCATGCTACTGTGGCTTCGACTGCCTTTTTTGATAAAAAACCGGAGACACTCGATCTCCCCTTAGATAACTCGTCGTTCACGACACTACTCGCGAACTTTGAACCGCCGGAACCCGTCCGTGACGAGGTTGACAAGGTGGTCGTCCTCAGCCAAGCGACCCCCTGACGTCTTTTCGCGCTAACGAACTAGAACCGCACTCGGGACGGTTTCAGATTTCGGTTGGGTCGATGAGCCCTAGTTCTTCTCGGAGGAAGAATACGACTCCCTGGAGGAAGCCTATCGTATATGCGACTGTTCTAGCAAAGTGGTATGTGGTGTCTCGAACTGCTTCTCTTGGCGGTTTTCTTTTGAATGCTCCATTGGCACTTGCTAACCACCAATACCACTGCTTCAGTGGGGCCGAGATCTCGTGGTAGAGGGCAGGGTCGTAGCGATAGACGTGGACTGCACCGCGGCCATATCGGTTGTATCGTTTCAAATTCCCAATCACTGTTGGCGAATATCTATGCTGGACTCTGATTCGAGCATCCCTCACAAACTCCCCGCCGTGGTTTCTGACCCGCTCGGCGAAGAAGTTATCTTCGGCCCAAATTGAGTCTAGATGTTCGGTGTCGTATCCCCCAATTTGGCGGTAGACATCACTCCGGATGATAAGATTTCGTCCGTCCGCGCTTTCGAACTTGAACCGTTCTCGGTCATCCCGGCATTCGAACTGAGTCACCCAGTTACTCTCTGGCGGATAGTCGAGATAGTTCGCCCCCTGGATCGCACTCGGGTAGTTATGTTCTTTTATCGACCGAACTACCATGTCAACCCAGTCTCGCTCAACAAGACAGTCAGAATCCGTACTGAGGATGTATTCTCCGTCGGCCTTTCGGAATCCGACATCACGGTTATGTGAGGCGTGGCGTTTATCGGTCGCCAGTATCCGAACAGCACTCCATCCGAGCTCCTTAACGGCAGCTATCGTCTCCTCTTCATCACGCTTCGTACAGACAAGTACCTCAACATCAATATCTTCGTCACTGACGTCCTCGAAGAATGCTACAGATTCTCGAACCGATTTGAGGAGGTCGATCGTCTCTTCGGGCCTGTCATAGGTAGCGACCACGACAGAGAGTTGCGAGAGCTCTTTGTCCCGGGTCATATTATAGTCGATACACTGAGGCATCTACTTTATGTGATCGGTTACCATATTGCCGTGAGCCCGCTCGCAGTTACGACACAGAACACACCAGATCGATCAGGAGATCAACTACGTTCATAGACCGCACTCCACGCAAATAGGGCTCCCACGCTCCAACGGGTTCAATCCTGCTGTCGGCGGCAACTGACTGGCACTTCTGAATCGATTGAATGATCGCAATTATAGAGTGTCAAAACCAGAAAGGATGTCACTCCGGTTTCGCACAAATGATATTATATTTCCCTGCTTCTGCTATGACCGATGCAGAAAACTCGAAATCCTGGCTGAGCTTCTCCTCATAGTTCATAATCTCATTTGCAACGAAATACGCTGCGCCGTCTCCAGCAAGTACCTCATGAATGCCAGAGAAGAGTTTCTGCGTAACCCCCCGACCTGCATGTGTAGGGGGGTTCGATAGGACTATGTCGAACGTATTCGTTGCCACAGCATCGGTTCCATCGCCTGTGGCGACTGTTTCCGGGGATACCCCATTTCGCTCTAAATTCCGGCGTGCATACGTTGTCGCAACGATATCGTCGTCTGTTGCCCAAAGACGGCAATCCGTCCGGGCACCGACAAATGCACCAATTGCCCCATACCCGCAGCAGCAGTCAAGAACTCGTGCTTTGTCAGGTACTGTTACGTTCTCCAAGAGTGCTTTTGTCCCTTCATCTAAGCTCTGCCACGAAAAGAGACCCGGAACAGTCAGAAATCGACACGTGTAATCTCCAACAGATGCACGAAATTCGTGTTCCTCTAAGTACTGCTTCTGTTTGACTGCTTCACTCTTTGTTCCACAGTAGACGTGGCAGGCCTCAACGATTCCTAACCGGTTAACTTCAGTGAGCAGGTCAGAGAGCGTATCCGAGAAACGAGTAATCCCATCGGATTTTGCCCCTGAAATGTAGAATTTCCCGCCAGACGAGAGTCGGGTACTTGCCTCAGCAATTCGCTCATTTACAACATCAACTGGGCTGAATGGCTTCGGCGCATAGACAGCAAGGTCGAACTCGTCCTCGAGTGAGCTGATATCTGATGTAAGCTCGACAGTGAGGTTCTCAATTCCATTTCGTTCGGCGTTCTTACGACATGTTTCCGCCGCTCGTGCACTAGTCTCAGTAACAACCGTATTTCCATTTGGCGCAAGATCAGCGAGAATAACACCTAAAACGCCATAGTTACCATCCACCACTAAGATATCGTCATCCGGTTGAACCGCAACATAATCCAGCAGTGCGATCGGCGCAGAACGGATCTCGTCTGTAGATAACAGACCGTCGCGTGTCCGAAAAGCATATTCCGCACTCCCTTCGCGCGCTCCAACTCGGAGAAGAGTGCTTGAATCTGCGTCAGTCATACCACTTGTAAAGCGGTGGATGATTAAACAAGCACGGTTTGAACGACATCCACAGATCAGCAAAGGAAATGTGTCTGAACTTGGTCCTGAGACAATTCACGAATTTAGGTATTAGATTGCTTAGACAACTTGATTCCGGAGCGTCTCATCCGCTTCCTCAGTAAACCGAGTGAAGTTCTCTGCAAACAGCTCCGCGACGCGATTAAAGAACCGAGGTGACCCACCCGCTAAATGTGGTGTAATGTGTACATTTGATAGATTCCAGAGTGCTGAGTCTTCAGGCAGCGGCTCAGATTCGAATACATCTAGTACGGCACCGCCAATCTCGCCATTCTTGAGTGCTTGAACCAATGGTTGTTGTTTGACAACGCCACCCCGTGCTACATTAACTAGAATTGCTGTGCTTGCCATTGACTCAAGGGCTTGCTGGTCAATGAGACCGTACGTTTCGTCAGTGAGTGGGCAAGTAAGGACGACGTAGTCAGATTGGCCGAGAAGACGGTGAAGATCAGTCGGGTTGTACATTTTGTCGACTGCACCACCGCCAGTCTTTGGGTCACGCTTTGTCCCAAGAACGGTCAATCCATATGCACGTGCTAATTCTGCAACGCGACTTCCAATAGCCCCCACACCGACAATTCCCATCGTTTTCCCGGCCATTTCACCTGGTGACCATCGATTCCACTCGTGCCGAGATTGCTGTTGTTGAGCGCGATCCAGACCGCGCTCAATCATCAGCAACGACCCGAAGACATGTTCCGTGACAGGTACTGCATGTACCCCAGAGGCTGTCGTGAGAGTAATGTTGTTTTTCTTGAAGAAATCAATGTCATACCGGTCATGACCGGCAGACAGGGACTGCACCCACGCTAAATTCGGTGCATTCTGGAATATCCGTTCGTCATATCCATGCTCAATTACAACTTCTGCTGTCTCAAGCTTGTCAAGCGCATCTGCTCGGTCCGTCGCCTGCACTAAATCAATGTCCTGTACCTGGGACTGGATTTTCTCCGCAAGTTCACCAACCGTCCCTTTGCTTTCCGGCGGCGTTCTATGCAGGAGTAGCACTTTCGGATTTTCGACCATACTGCAGTCATCACGGCGCATAAAAAGAATGTGCCGTTCACGGCACAGAACGGCTATCAAATATTATCAGAGTAATCCCGACTACTGGTAATCATCGACCGACCCGCCCTCTTCGTCATTCAATGATTCCGCGAGCTCCTCAACCAGATCTCTTGGCGCATATACTTTGTCGTGCTTACTAACCTCACACATGAGAAGGGTCGGATCAACATCATACTCGCGAGCGTATTCCAGGATAACTGGGATGTGTTCGGAGTGAACGTCGGCGTAACCGCCGGCAATATCTAACGGATTCCAACCTCCATCGTCTCTAAGCGGGCCCACGTGCTTATGACCTACTCGCAGCAACTCCGGCACGTCAGCGGAGACATCAAACCCCGTTTTCTTTAGAGCAGCAACGGTTGTCTCTGTTGGCGCATTTCCACCACTTCGTCCGTATCCTTGTAGTGACGTATCAACAACAGCTGCGCCGGCTCTCACTGCTGCGACACAGTTTGCTGTCGCTACTCCCAGATTATCGTGGCCATGGAATCCGATGGGGAGATCACAGTGAGACTTAGCCTCACGTACGTATTCGCGAACGTCTTCAGGAACCAATCCACCGGCAGAATCGACGATAGACACCATATCTACCCCATACTCCTCAGCAGTCTGGGCTTGTGTGGCGAACTTTGAGGGGGAGACCGCGTTCGTCTTCACCATGTTTGCTGAAACAAATATGCCCGCTTCCTGTGCAGCATTGATATACTCTTTTGCGCTCTCAACTTCGGTGACGTGGCAGCCGACACGAACGAAGTCTGCTCCGTGGTTTGCGGCCAGTCGAATCCCGTCCGGCGAGCCGAGACCAGGGAAACAAAACATCCCCCAATTAGCCTCATTACATGCTTCAGCCGCCGCAATCATGTAGTCTTCATCTGACTCAGCTGCGCTTTCAAATGCGCGTGACCGGCCCGCACCAATCCCTGCGCCGTGCCCAACTTCGATCAGATCAATCCCTGCTGCCTCCAGTGCTCGACAGATGGTCTTTGTCTGCGCTGCAGTGAAGTTGAAGTCGTTGACGTAACTTCCATCCCGAAGCGTCGCATCGAGAATTTGGACACCATCGCGTAAGCTCGTAATCGATGTTGATCCACTCATAGACCGGGATTACTCCCCACTAGATAATAATACCACTTGAACGTCTAACTATTGAGTTATTAAGCTCTCAGAGCGCTGTATACCCTCCATCAATCGGATAGACTCCTCCGGTCACGAATGAAGCGTGGTCGGAACAAAGCCATGCTACTGCATCCGCAATCTCACTTGGTTCTCCGAGCCGTCGAAGTGGTACTGCTTGGAGATATTGTTGGGTCCCTTCCGGGACCTCACCGTTATCATCTCGGACGAGGGATGTATTGGTCGCACCTGGACAGATAGCGTTAACTCGGATGTCGTGTTGAGCATACTCCGTCGCAGTAGCGCGCGTAAGGCCGATCACTCCATGTTTGCTTGCGACATACGGTGTGCTTCCTGCGCCTGTCATCCCGGAGATCGATGACGTATTGACTACTGCACCACCACCGTTCTCAGCCATCGCCGGAAGTTCGTGTTTTAGGCACGCCCAGACACCCTTCAGATTAGTATCGATAACACGCTCCCAGTTGGCCTCGGTCTGCTCTTCTAGCAGTCCATCATCACCCTCAATACCGGCATTATTGTGAGCGATATCAACGCTTCCGTACGTGTCGAGCGTTGTTTCAACGAGAGACCGAACATCAGCTGGGTCCTGTACGTCAACTTCGACTACTGTAACAGTCCCTTCATCAGCTTCGATTTGCTCTGCTGTTTCTACTACCGCCTCAGTTTCGATGTCAGCTACGACGACATTTGCTCCTCCTTCCGCAAAACGCTGTGCGGACTTACGGCCAATTCCAGACCCTGCTCCGGTCACAATCGCCGTTTTTCCTTCAAAGTCAAATGGCATAGGGCAGGAGATGACAGGAGTGTATAAGAATTTTACCGCTTTCTTGTTCCGTATCGCTGTTGGCGATTCGACACGGGAGCTCACGCTACTGTGCTCACTAGTCGGTTCAGCGATTCGCGGGTCTCCTCTTTGGATTGTAATCCCCGTACACTCTCACGGCCTGACCGAACCGTTCGACGGTAAAAGTCTGGGTCGGTGAGTAGGCGTTGGGCATGACTTATCGCAGTATCTGAATCAAATGGTTCGACACACAGGTTTGGGAAACAGAGGCGTTGGTGTGTGTTTTCAGGTGTTCCAATACAGGGGACGCCAACGGCAGCAAATTCGGACGCTGGTCGTCCTGTCGTTGCCCGCGTTGTGAGTAACACCGCAAGATCCATTTCCGAGATGTGCTCGTAGTATCCGTCGTCGATATATCCGGTGAGAGTCAGGAAACCGAACTGGTCTACAAGTGGTTCGAAGCGGCGCTTCTGATACGGCTTGAGACCAACAATTTCCGCATCAAGGTCATGGCCAGCATTTCTGAGATGATTAACTACGAGGAGGTTAGAGTAGAGGTTCGAGAAATCCATATTCGCTGTCCCAATGCCAACACAAACGGTTCCGCCGTTACGTGTCGCTTGGGTCTGCATTTTGAGGTTCTCAAACTGGTCTTCTGGAATGAGGAGCGGCAGATAAATGACTGTCTCCGTATACGGCGCAACCCAATCGCGATAGCGTTCATTAATGGCAACAACTGCGTCTAGTGCTGCAAGTGCCTCGCGGTGTAATCCCTGCAATTGGGCTGAACAAGCTGTTATATCTCGAACTGATTCCTCTTGGATACCGACGATTGGAGTCTCAGGATATTCGGTATCAAGGTAGCAGATATATCCATAGTACATCCAGAGAAATGAGACGAACACTACATCGTAGTCTGAGATAGATACTGTCTCCCCGGACTCTAGTTTCACTTCACCAGTGTATTCGACTGATTGCGTGGCACAATACCGCTCAGAGAGCATTGTACTTGTTGGAACTGCTGGTTCAGCTTCGAACACCTCCTCCATCCGATTAACATGCGCCGTCTGGACAGGAGTTCCATCAGCCAACACTGGATATCCAATATCGGCGTCAACTAAATCCCCATACATGACGTTACTGAACGGAACCGGGGCGTCTGAAGCTGGTGTGTACGAATTATCCGATAGGAACGCCATTAAGACGTCTGTCATCTATAATCTTCTCTGACAGACACCTAGTTTATCGTTTCGGCGTAGAACAAGACAGAGCGTCGGCAAACTGGCTTCGAGGCAGCCAATGCGACCTGTGCGATTTATCGAGATGCGGAGAGCATCACAGACACCAGAGAGATCTCCGAGACAAGTGGAGTGACGAGGGAGGCGGGCGTCGATGCCGACGAGATCGAGACGCTGCGAGACGCCAAGCCCGATCTTGTCCTTGCCGCTGAGTCCGACCTCCCAGGGCCGCCAGCGTTGACACCGAACGGTGCACGACGCGTGATGAAGCGACTCTCCGAGGATGCTGGCCTCGAAATCGACGACGACCACGGCTACCTGACACCACACGGTGGCCGCCGCGGGATGGGCGAAGTGATGGTCCGCGAGTTCGGGTACGCCGCGGCCGCACGCTATCTCGACAACAGTGAAGAACAGGTCCGGGAGGCCTACCAGCACATCGAGGCCGCGGATCGCGCCGACCAGGCGACGGAGGCACTCTCGAGGACAGATCAGCGCGTCCGAAGCAACGAAGCGGAAAGAGAGGAAGAATAGTGATGGCTGCCGAACGGCCGGATTATTGCCTCCGGATGCGGTGTGAGCGCCTCATGCGGGGTCGCCCAAATTCTAGGCCACGGTTTCTAGCTGAGGACGGTCATGTGAATCTCGGCCGCAATGGGTAGTTCCACCGCGGCGTGGTTGGTTGTCCACTCTGTTTGGGCTTATAAATAGCAAACGTGAGTAGGGGGAACGAATAACCAGAATATAATACATGAAAGTTCGTATGGTTGGTAAAGACACCCAACATTCGTCACGGCGGAAATTCCTGCTGGGCGTCGGAGCTGCGTCCAGCAGTGCACTCGCTGGTTGTTCCGTCTTCGGGTCCGGCGGGGGAGACGGAGGGGGCGATCAGTTCAGTGGGGAAGTGACGGTCACCCACTGGCCACTGCTGATGTACGCTCCACCGTACCAGATGGCCGCCGAGAATGGCTACTTCGAGGAGGAGGGCATCGACATCACCGGGTTCGTCGGCTCCTCGGGTGGCGGGACGACCGTCCGAAACGTCGCGACGGGCGGCCTCCCGTTCGGTGAAGTCGCGACACCGGCGGCGGTCAACGCCTACTACGCGGGGGCACCGATCACGATTATCGGCAGTGCCACGAACACCCCCGGCACCATCAACTGGGTTACGCCGAAGGGATCAGACATCCAGTCAATTCAGGACCTCCGCGGGGAGACAGTCGGATTCACGAGTGCGGGGTCGGTGACGCAGAACACCGCTGCGCTGTCACTTGACAGGGCTGACGGCATCAGTGTCGACGACGTCGAACTGTCCGCGATGGGTGGCGTGAGTGAAGGGCTCACCGCCGTGGAGAGCGGCGACATCGCTGCTGCGGCGAACCTCGACCCCGTGTTCAGTTCCCAGCAGCAGGCTGACGACAGGTGGGATGTCGTCTTCTGGGCGTCGGACTTCATCGAACAATTCCAGCAGACCTGCATCATCGCCGGGCCGGACGTCCTGGAGAACAACCCGGACGCGGTCGAGGGGTACCTCCGTGCACGGGCCCGCGGTGTCCAGTTCATCCGCGACAACCCCGAAGAGAGTGCTGAGATCTACGCGTCGCACAACGACGGCTACGACACCGCGACGATGCGTGCTGCCTTCGAGAACGTGGAGCCGTCGACCTACTACACACAGAACGGCTTCAACGTAGAGGGGCTCCAGGTCATCGAGGAGGGGATGCGGAACATCGACCTGATCGACCGTGAAGTGGGGTGGACCGACATCATCGACCAGTCGTACCTGCCGGAGGACAAACAAGCGGACCTGAGTACACTGGAAGCGTAATGCTCGAGATCGATTCAGTCTCCAAAATCTACGGGCTGAACGACTCCAAAGTCAGCACGATTACGGCGCTAGAGGACATCGATCTTTCCGTCGACGACGGGGAGTTCGTCTCTATCATCGGCCCGACCGGCTGCGGGAAGAGCACACTGTTCGAGGTCATTGGTGGACTCATCGACTCCACCGACGGCCACGTTCGGGTCAACGGAGAGGCAATCGACGGCCCCCACCCGGACATCGGGATGGTGTTCCAAGATCACAGCACGTTCCCCTGGCTGTCCGTGCTTGAGAACGTCGCGTTCGGCCTCAAGATGAACGGCGTAGCTGAAGCCGAACGCAAGGAGAGAGCGCAGGAAATCATCGACCTGGTCGGCCTCAGTGGCTTCGAGGACGCGAGTCCGACCGAGCTGTCTGGCGGGATGAACCAGCGTGTCGCCATCGCTCGCACGCTCGTCATGGAGCCGGACATCGTGTTAATGGATGAGCCGTTCGGCGCGCTCGACGAACAGACGCGACTGATTCTGGGCGAAGAACTGCTCCGCATCTGGCGGGAGACGGAGGCGACTATCCTCTTCGTCACGCACAACATTAACGAGGCGGTGCAGCTGTCGGACCGCATCGCCGTCATGAGCGCCCGTCCTGGGTCGTTCAAAGCCATTGTCGACAACGACATCCCGCGTCCCCGGGACGACGACACGATGTCTACTGACGCGTTTAACGACCTCGTTGAGCGGCTCTGGGACGAGCTGAAAGCGGAGAGCCGCAAGGGTCTGGAACAGAAAGCCAACAACACCCAGTCAGAGGAAGCGTCCCAATGAGCACGACCGTCGAACAGTCTACCGGGAGCCTCACACTCACGCGCCTCCAGAAGGTCCGGGCACTACAGATTGCGATTGTCGGCTCCATCCTGCTGTTCATCGAGTTTGCGCCGCGGCTCGGCGTCGTGGGCTCCACGACGCTCATTCCTCTGTCGGAGATGCTCGGAGAGCTGCAGACGCTACTCGAGTCTGGGACGTTGACACCGCACATCGTTCAGACGTTCTCGGCGGTGTTCGGTGCGTTCGCGCTCGCCGTGGTGACCGGTGTCCCGGTGGGTGTGTTGCTCTGGCGGGTCGACACCATCAAGGAGGTTCTCGACCCGTACCTCCTCATCTACTACGCGATTCCGTTCTTCGCCTTCTACCCGCTTCTCATCGCGGTTATGGGGCTGGGCGTGCTCCCGATCATCCTCATCGCCGCCGGGTTCAGCGTCGTCATCATTATCACGAACACGGCGTCCGGGCTGTCCGAGATTCCGAGCGCCTACGTCGCCGCCGGCAAGGACATGAACCTCTCGTCCTGGCAGATGCTCCGGCACGTCTACTTCCCGGCGGCGGTCCCCTACGTGTTCACGGGGCTGAAACTCGGGTTCGTGTACGCGCTGATCGGCGTCATCGCTAGCGAGTTCATCCTCGCCGAGAGCGGACTTGGGTGGCTCATCTCCTACAACTACAACAACTTCGACGTCTCGGGGATGTACGCCGCGATGCTCCTGGTCGTCCTGCTCGCCATCGCGACCAACGCTGCACTCTCACTGATTGAAACGCGGCTCTACCGCGGGGTCAGAACATGAGCACGGCAACCGCGGTCAAACAACAAGTGGAACAGGTCAGCCTCGTCCGCGTCGGCCAGGTCGCCGTTCCGGTCGCGCTGCTCGTCGCCTGGCAGGTCCTCGCGGGCGTGACGAGCGACTTCGCGCTCGCGTCGCCGGCAGCGACGCTCGCCGCCATTTCCAGGGGGCTCGAGGCGGGCTGGCTCAGTGAAGGTCTGCAGCGAACGCTGACCGAACTCGTCATCGCCTACGCGCTCGCGGTAGTCGCGGGTGTCTGGGCCGGCATCGCGCTCGGCCTTAACGACTTCTGGTCAGATGTCTTCGAGCCCATCGTCCTGGGGACGTATGCGATTCCGAAGGTGACGTTGTACCCGATCTTCCTGTTCGTGTTCCAGCTCGGGATGGACTCGAAGATCGCGTTCGGCTGGTTCCACGGCGTCTTCCCCGTGATGATTATGACGATGAGTGCAATGACGACCATCGAGGACGCCCACCTGAAGGTCGGGCGCTCGCTGCGGTTGAGCCGCTGGCAGCAGTTCCGCCGGATCATCGTGCCCTCGATCCTCCCCGGCCTCATCATCGGGCTGCGCCTCGGGTTCAACCTCACCTTCCTCGGCATCATCCTCGGCGAGATGTTCGCCGCGCGTGCCGGACTCGGCTACACGCTCGTCGAGTTCATGGCCGGCGTCCAAGTCGCGGAGATGCTCGCAATCATTCTGCTGCTGGTCTTGATCGCGACCGTCGCTAATCTCGGGTTCTTCGCCCTAGAGAAGCAACTGGGGGCTCGCGGCCACGACACCGCCGACATCCGGATGTGACCAATCCGGCGCTCTTCATTCTTCGGCGAGCAGGGCCGCGACGATCAGGGTGACGACGAGCGTTGGGAGGTTCCGCTGGTACGCGCGAATCCGGGACGCGACCGCGTCGATGTCGTCGTTTCCATATCCGATTTCTCGGAGTCCTAGCCGGTGGTTCGAGAGTCTCAGTCGCATCTCTGCGAGGGCGTTCGCGAACAGACGGTGGATTGCCTCGTCGACGTGGGGGTATCGGTGAGTGAGATCGACCTGCGTGTCGACGACTACCTCCAGAAACGCCGGCTCCGCACCCAGTGCCCGGAAGATGTTGTTCACGTTGGATGTCTCCAGTTCCCGCTCGATACGACGGTACAGCGATTCGCGACGCCCGGAGACGGCGTCCGGGTGGTGGAGCGTGATGTCGGGGTCCTGCGGGAGGGTGCGCGCGACTCCTCGCTCCGTGTGAGCGGGCAGTTCGGTTCGCTCTGGATTCGTCGGCGTCGACGTTGCGGCGTGAGCAGCACGCGTTCGCGTTCCATCGAGTGCGTACCGGCACGCCGTGATCGCGATGCCGAGGCGGAAAACGACGAACGAGAAGAACTCCAGGGTTTCACCGAGTTCCGTGACGCACGTCTCGTCGACGGCAGGCCGAACGAGACGAGTCGCGCGCTCGGCGAGGCGTCTGGCGACCGGTGGTGAGTCTGGTGCCCTGAGGTATCGCTCTGTTTCGGCCCACGCGAGCGACGCGTAGTCCGGGTGGCTGTCGACGGCGGCCAGGTACGACGGGTAGAATCCCAGAGTGTCGAGGACAGTCGATTCGAACGTCTGCCGGCGCTCGTCACCCATTCTCGGGCGGTCAGGACGGGAGTTTCGAGGAAGGGGTCTGTGCGTCTTCTCGGACGGCGTCGTCCGCGAGTGCCTCCTTGATGAGTTTCGCCTCCGCCTTCCGGAGATGCTCCAGGCAGGTCGCCCGGGTGATGTCCAGTTCTTCCGCGAGTTCGTCGCTCGTGATCTCGCGTGGCCACTCGAAGTAGCCAGCGTCGAGTGCGGCCTGGATGACTTCGCGCTGTCGGCCGGTGAGCCGAGGCGCTTCCCCACCGACCTCGGTGAGGCTACTGAGCGTCACCTCGCCGATCTCGCGGAACTGCTCAATGATGTTCTGCAGGTCGGTTCTGTCGAAGAAGAGGATGTTGTACACCCGGTTGGACGCCGAGATGTGGTTCCGTCGCCGCATGATGGCGTTGTTCTCGTAGACGGCGGCGTACGCGCCACAGGACGGCTTCGTGATGGCGATGGTTCCATCGTCCAGTCGCTCGGCGTAGTCGACGTGGTCGGCGGCCTCCAAGCGGGTGTAGTACTTGTCGACCTCCTGGCCCGGTGCGAGGAGGAAGGTGACCTTCTCGTCGTGGAGTTCCTGGATGTGGATGTCGAATTCCGGGCCGTACTCGTGGGCGAGTTGCGAGAGGATGCAGGACTTCTCCTGCTGGAGGTGTAGTTGTGCCTCGAACATGTGTGGTAATGTCTACCTTTCTATGGGTGGCCGGGGCATAAACGTGTTTTGTCGCTGCTCGTCTTGGCGACTGCTTGAGGAGCGAACCACGAGTCCACGCGGCGCAGCGCCACGCCACCAGGCCCACGTTGCACCCACTCGGCCAAGCAGCATCCACGGCCAGAAACGGCCTGCTCGTCCGGTCCTGTCCGCCGATTCGCGGCGCGTGATAAACAGCCAACGCTCGATGGAACAACCTATTTTCGGGTCTGCTTTCCACGTACGGGCATCTATGGAGGCGAAACGCCGCGATGGGCCTCTCGACGGACTGCGGGTCATCGACTGCTCGGGTATGATAAGCGGGGGGTTCGCGACGACACAACTGGCCGACTTCGGTGCCGATGTCATCATGATCGAGCACCCGGAGAACCCCGACCCGATTCGAGAGTGGCCGCCCTTCGACGACGAGGAGTCCGATGTCTCGCTGTGGTGGAAGTCCATCGGGCGGAACAAGCGCTGTGTGACGCTCGACTTGAGCACCGCCGAAGGCGCCGCCCTGCTTACCGACCTCGTTGAGGACGCCGACATCTTTTTCGAGAACTTCCGGCCCGGGACGATGGAGCGATGGGGCCTTGGCCCGGACTCGCTGCGAGCAGACAACGAAGAACTCGTCTACGTCCGCCTGTCCGGCTACGGCCAGACCGGCCCCCGGTCACACAAACCCGGCTTCGGAACCATCGCCGAAGGCATCTCGGGGTGGGCGCACGTGAACGGTTTCCCCGACAGCGAGCCACTCCTCCCGCCGATCAGTCTTGCAGACCTCACTGCGGCACAGTTCGCGATCCAGGCAGCGATGTTCGCGATTATCGAGCGCGACGTCGGACGCGGCGGCAGCGGGACGGGACAGGTCATCGACGTCAGTCTCTACGAGCCACTATTCCGACTCTTCCTGGGTGACGTCGAGGCGTACGACCGGAACGACCGCATCCGGGACCGGACCGGCAACAGACACCCCAGCGCGTCGCCGCGGAACGTCTACGAGACCGCGGACGGCTACATCACGCTATCGGCGTCGTCCCAGCCCATCTTCGAGAACGTGATGCAGGCCATCGGTCGCGAAGACCTCGTCTCTGACCCGCGATTCGAGGATAACGACAAGCGCGTCGAAAACGTCGAGGAACTCGACGAGGTCATCGAATCGTGGACGCGCCAGCGCCCGACTGAGGAGGCCATCGAGGTGATGGAGGCCAACGACGCCATCGTCGGTCCGGTGTACGACATCGCGGACATCTTCGAGGACGAGCAGTACGAGGCCCGCGACAACATCGTCACGGTCGAGGACCCCGCGCTTGGCAGCGTCAAGACCCCCGCAGTGACGCCGAAGTTCTCTCGAACGCCGGGCACGGTCGGGCACGCCGGGCCGAGCCACGGCCAGCACAACAAGACCGTCTTCCTCGACGAACTCGGCCTCCCCGAGTCCGAATACGAGCAACTGCGCGAGGAGGGCGTGATCTGAGATGCAGTTGAGTGACGTAACACTCCGAGAGGGCGATCAGATGCCCGGTCGGTCCTACAGCGTCGAACAGAAAGTCACCGCTGGGGAGACACTCGACGAGCTCGGCCTCGACTACATCCAGGCCGGATTCCCCATCACGGGCAAGACGGACCGGGAAGCCATCCGTCAGCTGAGCGCGTCCACGGACGCCGAGGTCGTCGCGCTCGCGCGAGCCACACAGGTCGACGTTGAGGCGGCCCTCGACGCGAACGCGGACGTCGTCGAAGTCTTCCTCTCTATCTCCGACAAACAACTTGAGCACGTCCTAGGAATGAGTCGGGAGGACGCACTCGCCGCACTCGCCGACGCGGTCGACCGTGGCCACGATGGCGGCGCCAGTGTTCACATTAGCCTGGCCGACGCGTTCCGTGCCACCCCTGAGGACGTTAGGGAAGTGGCCGACGCCCTGCCGGACGTCGAGTACCTCACGCTCGCAGACACTGTCGGTGCGCGTGCGCCCACCTCGGTTCGCAGCTTCCTCGAAGAGCTCGGAGCCACCGTCGACCTCGACCGAGTTGGCGTCCACTTCCACGACGACCTGGGCGTCGCGACGGCCAACGTACTCACCGCCTACGACGTCGGCGTCGCGCGAGCCGACGTGAGCGTCGCCGCACTCGGCGAGCGCGCCGGAAATCCCGCCCTCGAGGAAGTCGTCGCCGCGGGCGCGACCGAGTACGACGACTCCTTCGGCGTTGACAAGAGTCGGCTCATCCCGAGCTGTCACGACGTCCTTGACACGCTCGGCGAGGATGTCGACCCGCGGAAGGCGGTGCTCGGATCGGAAGTCTGCGAGCACGAGTCCGGCATCCACACGACCGCGATGCTTGACGAGCCGAGCGTCTTCGAGCCGTTCGACCCGGAACGGTTCGGTGGCGAACGCCGACTCCTCTTCGGAGCCAACACCGGACGGACCGGCGCGAGGAAGCTCCTCGAACGAGCAGGGGTCGAACCGACCGAGGAGCGCGTCAGCGACTTCCTCGAACTACTGGCGGAGAACGGGGACCTGGAAACGGCGGAAGCAGTCGGTCTGGCTGAATCCACGTTCAAGGCGTAGCTACGCTCAGGTATCGAGCCGAACGTTCACCGGCGGTCGGTCGCGTCGAGCTGTTGGCCGTATTCGATCAGTCCACCAGCATCGAGAATTTCCTGGACGAAGTCGGGGAAGCTCTCTGCAGTGAACGTCTCGCCGGTCGTGGCGTTCCGGACGTCTCCCGCCGCTGGGTCCACGCGGATTTTGTCGCCGGCTTCGACGCGGTCCGTGACGTCCGGGACCACGAACACCGGGAGGCCGATGTTGATGGCGTTCCGATAGAAGATCCGGGAGAACGATTCGGCGACGACCGCACTCGCGCCGGCGCCGGCGATTGCAAGGGGGGCGTGCTCCCGCGAGGAGCCACTCCCGAAGTTCGACCCGGCGACGATGACGTCACCGTCGTTGAAGCGGTCGTTGAACGAGGCGTCCAGCGTAGCGAAGCAGTGTTCTGCCAGCTCGGCGGGGTCGTCGGAGGTAATGTGCTGTGCAGGAATGATCTGGTCGGTGTCGACGTTGTCGCCAAAGACGAATGCGCGCCCCATCTACGCCACCTCTGCCGGGTGGACTATCTCGCCGGCGACCGCGCTTGCTGCAGCTACCGCCGGGCTCGCCAGATAGACGGCACTTGACGGGTCGCCCATTCGACCGGTGAAGTTCCGGTTCGTCGTTGACACTGCGACTTCGTCCTCGTCGAGGACACCAGTTCGCATTCCGAAACAAGCGCCACAGCCGGGGTTCTCCATGGTCGCGTTCGCGTCGAGGAATATTGCAGTCCAACCTTCGTCGACGCTCTTTCGTTCTATGTCTTGTGAACCTGGCGTGACGATAAGACGAACGTCGTCGTCGACGGTCTCCCCGTCAAGAATCTCGGCCGCGACCCGGAGATCGCTGCAGCGACCGTTCGTACAAGAACCGATAACGGCCTGATCAATCTCTACGCCCTCGGACCGGACGGCTGATACCGGATGGGCGTTCTCGGGCAGACTCGGCACGGCGATCTGTGGTTCGAGTTTGCTGCAATCAATCGTCAGTGTCTCACTGTAGGTAGCGTCTGCTGTGGGGGTGTGGAGCGTGTATCCGCTCTCACAGTGAGTATCGGCGAATGCAGCCGTCGTCTCGTCGGGTTCAACGATTCCGGTCGCTGCACCGGCCTCGATGGCCATGTTTGACAGCGTGAACCGCTCATCCATCGATAGATCCCGAAGCGCCGGACCACCGAACTCAAGGACCTCGTAGACTGCGCCGTCGACTCCGAGTTCGCTGACCGTTGCGAGTGCGAGGTCTTTGCCGCTCACCCAGTTGGGCAGTTCGCCGACATAGTCGATGCGTATCGTTTCGGGGACACGAGCCCAGACCCAACCAAACGCCATCGCGAACGCGAGGTCGGTACTGCCGACACCGAGTGAGTAGACGCCCATCGCGCCCTCCGTACACGAATGCGAATCGGCGCCAACAATCACGTCTCCTGGGTTCACTAAACCATCTTCGGGGATAACAACGTGCTCTTGTCCCTGACTACCCTGCGGGTAGAAGACAGTGTCGTAGGTTTCTGCGAATTCCTTACAAGCTGTGTAGAGCTCTGCAGCGTGTTCGGAGTGTGCTGGCACAAGATGGTCTGGAAGTACGGCAACACTATCCGAGTCGAATACGGAGTTGACACCGAGCCGCTCGAATTCTGTGATCGCAGGTGGGAGGGTTATATCGTGGCCGAAAGCGAGATCGATGGGGAGCTTAATCATCTCACCGGGGGATACGTCACGCTTGATCTGATGGCTCACGATTTCCTCGGCAATTGTACCCATGATAATTGATATATCACAAGATAGAATAGGGACTTCCCCAATCCAGGTAGGTCATTTATTTAGGCTCAGAACTATCCTGGCGAGTCCCCCAGTCGTGGTGACTCAGGCGGAAGTTCCGTAGCAGTAGATTCTGACTTTACCGGGTTGCGTTGCAATCGAACGAGCGACTCCCTCGTTGATCAGATTATATCAGCAGTTGCTAGCGCGGTTTCTTTATTCAGAGCGGGAACTGAATCTGAAACGGCAGAGTCAGTAAGTAGGAGAGCGAAGTAAACACCGAGCTTTCTGTCAGGTGTCGATAATTGAGTGGTGCTGTATTGACTACCGCGGGGTGTATCGCTCATCGGATCAGCGTTAGTCCCGAGTTCGTTCCGCTGCGAACCACGAACCCCTCTTCAACAGCGACGAGCCCATCAATCGGACTAAGTCTGTACTCCTTGCGTGACCAGGTCGTTCGCTGGTCGCCCGTCTCTCGGTCGTAGAGCGTGATCCCGGTGTTCGTTCGGCCAAGCGCAACCCACTCATCGCCGATGATCGGACGACCAGTAACGATTCCAGTATTCACCTTCCAGCGTGTCTCACCCGTCTCTGCATTCAGGACGAAACTCGTACTGCCCATGCCTGCAGGGACAACCACGTCCTCGCCATGGACGGCGAGCGCGGAGTGAATCTTCTCAACATCATCGAGTGAGCGCGACCAGAACGTCTCCCCACTCCAAGCATCAATCGCGTACACCGTCCCCCGATTGTCCGCAACCCAGACCGCCCCATCCTGTACGGACGCCGACCCGACAATCTTCCCGAGCGAGAGATGCCACCGCTGCTCTCCATCGAAATCGTGGGCATAGATGCCACCCCTCCCATTGACGTTCTCTGTGCTGTAGACGCCCCTGTTGTCGAGCGCGAGCGTGTCACCACCATCAACACTCCACAAGCGATCCCCCGTCCGCACATCAATAGCACGCAGCGACGGCCCAGCGAGGAAGATCGTCTCATCACGCGACGCAACGGACGTCGCCTCTCGACTCCCAGCACTAACACGCCAATACCGCTCACCAGTCCCCTGATCTATCGCAGCTAGGCGATTCAGCCCAGGCACGAGCACAACCCCACACGTACTCAGTGGCACCGCCTTGACCTGCTCGTCGAGGTCGTACCTCCAGTGCGCCCCATCCCTCGGGGACTCCAGATCGACCGCGATGAGTTCACTCGTCACCGGAACGTATGCTGTTCCGTCTGCGACTACTGGTAGTGCGGCCGCAACTTGCTGTCGTCCATCCTCGTGGATACCCGCGAGAAGATCGACAGCGTCGGCATCAGGAACCGGAGGAGCAGTCTCAGTGTGGCCGGTGCGACCGGAATCACCACCAGCAGTTGGCCACGCACCCGGGGAACCATCACAAGCGCCCTCCACAGTGGTCTCGTCCTCGAAGTACTCACGAACACCACCCATACAGCCAGCCAAACCAGCAGAAGCGGCAGTACCGATGGTAGTCAGGAAGCGGCGTCTAGAGGGCATCAGGCGAACGTGGGGCGACCAGCCATAATACCATTTGGCTGGGTCAAATTATCACTTGAGAACTGCTGGCCTCGGGGAGCAAGGCTGCAGAATACACCTTCTGTACTGGCTGGCTATTTCAGCGCTTACCCTGAATAAAGAAATCGTATTGGTAACTACTGTTAAGAATAGGCGGACGCCATATCTAGCGAGCACACTGAGGGGAATCACAAACTACCATGGTTATTCCGTTCGGGACTGTAGACGTATGGGCCATACTCAAGCTCGGCTGGTGAGTTTCGATATCTACAAATCGAGCGGAGAAGGAGGAACCAGATGACGCTATACGGCGTGGGTCTCGGCCCCGGTGCGACGGACCTGATTACGCTTCGCGGTAAACGCGTGCTCGAAACGGCTGACGTGGTGTACACGCCCGGCCGACTCTCTGAGTCTGTCGTAACGGAGTACGTGTCGGAGTCGACGCTGAGCGAGCTTTCATTCCCGATGACGCGCGACCCGGATGAATTACGCCAGGCGTGGCGTGAGGCGGCCGAAACCGTCGCGCCGCGAGCACGGGACAGCACTGCAGCGTTCGTCACGCTCGGCGATCCGAATATCTATTCGACGTTCGGCCATCTCCGCCGGACACTCGCGGCGTTTCACTCGGATGTAGCGGTTGAGACGGTCCCCGGTGTGTCGTCGGTAACCGCGTTTGCGTCGGCGCTCGGTATCGAGATCGAAGCCGGGTCGGGCCTGGCGCTACGCGAAGCTGATTCCGGGGCGTCCCCGACCGGCCCCGACCGGATGATCCTGTTCAAGGTGACTGACGCGCCAGCGACCCACGAGGGGCTCGTCGAAGCTGGCTACGAGGTGACGTACGGCCGTCGCCTCTTCATGGAGGACGGCGAAACGGTCGTGACAGCGGACCCCACTGATGTCGCTGACCGGGATTATTATACGCTTGCGTACGCGGAGCGCGGGGACCGTGAGGACGAACCGGCAACGGCGGCTTTCAAAAGCTAACAAATTAGATATAGTTCCGAATGGGCCTATCCCCGCTTTGACTGTCACACGCACAACATCGGTAAGTTACTCTGACTGCTAGATATACGATCCGTGGGAGGTCCTATCGGTCGAGACTCACGCAGGTGACGTTGCCGACTCATCAGCGTCCTTCCACTCACCGAGCCCACCCGGATCAAGATGGACATGGACATCTGACACTGATTCGACCTCGCGGACGCGTTGGCGAAGATCTGATTCAAGATCGTGTGCTTCGACTACAGTCAGGTCTTGGTCTACTTCAGCGTGGAACTCGACTTCGACCATGTGCCCGGAGTAGTACGCGACGAAATCGTGGATCCCGTGGACGGCAGAGTGCTCTCGAATCTGCTGTTTGATCGCTTCCTGTTCTGATTCAGGCGGTGCGCTATCGGCGAGGTACTGTATATTCTCACGAGAGATATCCACTCCCTGGTGGATAACGAGCAGGCTTACGATGCTCCCCGCAATTGAGTCAAAGATCGGGTACCCGACGGCCATACCCATGACGCCCACAAGAGCTGCACCGGTGGTATAGAGGTCATTGAGGCTGTCGGCGGCAAGTGCTCGAAGGCTCGGTAACTGGAGTTCTTGATTCTTGTATTGCGTATACCAGTAACAGACGTACATATCACCGAGTGCGAACAGGAGTCCGAGAACGAGCCAAATACTGTACTCGGCAGAGACTCCCGTAAGGATCGAGTGGCCGGAATCGTAGAGGAGTTTGAGTCCGAGAAGCACGAGGACGCCACCTACGAAGAGCGCAGAGAGCGGTTCGAACCGATTGTGTCCGTGCGGATGCGAGTCATCAGCATCGTCGAAGGCGGATCGCCCCCAAATCAAGACGACACCGCTTGCGAGAAGGTCAGCGACGGAGTGCGCTGCGTCTGCGGTGAGTGCGAGGCTTCCGGTGAGTACTCCGAGTGCGCCCTCGACACCGATTTTGAGGGCATTCAGAAGAACATTAGCCCACGAGACTTTGAGAAAGGCAACACGAGAACCGGACATAGTCTGGTGATGTGTCTAATTCCCCATAAGAGACCTCATTAGCCGTGTATAATCATGCTTTTGATTCAGCCTAACCTTTGGCCAGCGTACTGAGAGTTGTCGGTAACGAAGAAACTATTCGCACTGTTTTGTCCACGTATGCATTGGAAAAGCGGTCTCAACTAATGCTGGAAACCCCCTAGGCAAATGCAGGTTACGGTTACTGAATCCGGTTACTGATTACGTATACTGTATCAGTATCCAGTAGTCTGCTCCAGCGCCTTCTGCTGTTCAGCTTCCGTCGCATCCTCCCGCACTTCTGGGAGCGCCTCTCGGAGCCCAACGCGCATCAGTAGCCGAGCGAGGTCACTCTGCGAGACACCATCGTCCGTGTCGATATCGTCGTCAAGAACTGCGGCGAGTTTCTTGGCTGTCTCGCCAAGCTGTCCAACATCGTTGAGGCCGACGAGGAGTGCCTTCAGTTGCGCGTCGCGAAAGTTGATGTTCTCCGGTGACTCGCCACAGCGAGGACAGACGCCACGAGGTGAATCCTGTGAGGGCATACTCCTGTGTTGCACGACAGGGTGGGGGAGAGGGCCAGCCGTCTCGCTTGCAGACTGGGCTTGGGGAGCGAGCGTGTGACAGCGGGTCTATCTCGCTAGGTGGCCTCGATACCCTCAACCACATATACCCTAGCGCAGTACAGTGATTCGACAGATCCGAGCGGGAGCAGCTACCGGCGGCGACCACCCCTCACCACGATCACGTTGGCAGATGAATCGCCACACGTTAGCGGAAGTCCAGGCAGGGTGGAACACCACCACGATCTGAATCGTCAGTCTGAATCACCGATATGAATCGGTTGTACGACCAATCTCTGCGACTGGCCTGTGCGACTAACTTGTGCGGCTAGCTTGTGCGACTAACCTCTGCGACTAACCTCTGTGAATCGGGAGTGCGGGTGTGACTGGCTGTTTGTTGTGGATTACCGACTAGCGCAATCGACCATTTGGTCCCACCGCAAATCCTGGACCGGCTGACCTGAACGCACAACTCCCGGTGGAATCCACGACTAAAAACACCCGAGTGGGTTACTGGTCCCCGCGACTCCTTGATGCCCCGAGCATCTAGACAATACCCCAGATACTCCATTTTGACATCAGGAATAGAAATTCACAAATTTAATATTATATTGCGACGGTAAGAACTGGGTTGACCTGTTATTTGGCGAAGCAGAGTATAGGGCGAGACTTCACCCCCGCCTCCGGTGGATTAAGAAATTCGCCCGTGCCATCGTCAAAGTTACCATGGAAAGTAGAGTCAGTCGGCTACTGACGTGACGACATCTGCGAACGTCTCTAATTGAGCGTCCATCTTGCGCCGGTATCGCGCTGCTCGTTTCTGTCCACGAGCCACATACTTCTCGTACACTTCGTCATCTCCGAGTCTGTCGAGAGCGGCCGACCACGCATCAATTGAATCGTAGTCCTCAACCATAATTGCAGCTCCGTCGCACGCCTCCGGTAGTCCGCCAACCTTACTTGCGATAACCGGAATCCCATTGTACATCGCTTCAATTACTACTCGACCGAACGATTCCTCCCACTGTGAGGGAACCAACAACGCTCTCGTTCGCCGGTAAATATCTAGGATATCCCCCTCGCGGACATAGTCGATGTTTTCGATAGTGTCTAGGTCTGGCTCGTCTGGGGGAGTCAAGTAGAAGTCAAGCGATTGTGAGAAAATATCATAGATATCCCGATTAAAGGAGTTGTCGTCCGTGCGCTGATGGCTCCATCCCATTTTCGCTAAAAAGGAATCCTCCGGACGTTGGCGTGCGAGCTCGCTAAACACTTTACCGCCTTTGCTTTCGACGGGGTTTATGATCGTGTAACACGAGCGCTCTTGGTCAGTGATGGAATAGTAGTCAAAGTCGATCGGTTGATAGATTGTTGTTGCAGGAGTCCACTTGTAGACGCCCTTTGCTCTGGCACGAAACTCATCCGAGACAGCAATGATGTGTGTCGGCTCTGCATCGGCAGCGAGTCCGGACGTAATCTGTAGTTCGAAGTTACTCATAACGCAGAGTATACAGGGAACGTCATACTCGTCGGTCGCCCAGAGCGCAATATCCGACCAACCGCCCTGTGTGAGGACGACATCCGGCGGATCTGTCTGTAGATAGTCTACGATTGTCCCGAGTGGTGCCTTATCGTCTAAGCGCATCACGTTGTAGGGTGGGTCTGCTTGACTTCCTCGCGTTGGAGGACCATATGTGATGACGTCGACGTCCCATCCCTGGTTGCTAAGATACTCGAGCCAGCGTGTGAGTGTCCGCTCTGCACCGGCGGTGTCCGTGAATGGATCCTGTGCGGTGATTAGAGCAATCCTCATGACAGGTTACTGTTCTCTGTACACAACTTCACCTTTTCCGTCGATCGTTTCGCGTCTACAGGCGGAGACAGCCGAGTGCGCCGGGGCTTGACCCCGAGGTAGTTCACTTCACAGGTATCCCATCTGTTCGGCCGTATTGAATCGCCAGACTGAGATTGATTTTTACGGTTTCAGAGGCCGCTTGATGTTTTGAACGGCACAGATCAGAACGATTTCGCGGAATTCGCCATAGGGAGTGACCTAAGAGGTCTGGAACTTTCTGACACAGGTGAGATATGATTGATTAAACACTAACAGTGAGGGGGAACAGGTGTTCAGTAGCTAGTGCGTAGATAGAGAGTCCTTCGGAATCAGCCTTATTAATATTATAGATATCCAAGGTATTCCAACCATTCTTCCATATCTTTGGTCCCATTGTATTGTTCTCCGATGGGGGTTTCTGATACAGTCTTCCTCCTATCATTCTTTTGCACCCACGCCCACGGAACGTGTGTCAGTTCAGGGACGTACATTTCTTCAAAATGTTCGTATCCACGGACTGGGATCGGAAACTGGCGCTCGCCCAGTAACTCACCGTGATCAGCAGAGACAACTACAGAACCGTCGATCTCCTCGATTAGTGTTTCAACGTATCCCCAAACGAGTCTGAGATTCGCAGCGTATGCTTCTTTGAGGGCGTCCCGAGTCGTGTTTTTATCTGGGTAGTACATCTGCCCCCGACGCCTTAGGTTCACGTTCGGGCCGTCACCGACAAATGGGTAATGAGGTTGCATATAGTGGACGATGATTCGCTTGTGAGGGTGATTTTCGTGAGCCTTGCGTGCCACAACAGTTGTTTCTGAGGGTGACACCACCCCACCACCATCTATCTCAGATGTTCCAACAGTGTAGGATGAGTAAAAATTATTTTTTACTGGCTCAACGAACGGATTTCCACCTACGTAGACAGTATCGTGAAGATCCTGCCCCCTATAGAAGGCATCTACGTATTCTGAACTTGAACTGGCAGGCACTCGCCGTGGTTCACAATCCATACAGATGCGTGAAAAATAGTCGTGCCGACAGGCATCAAGAAGGATGAGCGTGTCCCAGGGTTCAGAAATAATGTCACCGTCGGAGAGAGGGCCTCGCCACCGATGGTAGGCCTGATTAACCTTCGTGAGGTAACGATTCGCATCCCCCCTGACTACAGATGGCTGATATCGTCTTTTCGAAAACATTGACAGTAGTAGAGTGGTGCCGGGTTGCTTATGGTATTTTTGACGAGGCACTGTCTAGTTGAGCCAGTTTGAGAAGTGAACAGGTCGTTGAGTGAATTGGGCTAAAATGCTCGCAAACCTACTCAGCGAGAGCTACGCGGCGGATTTTAAAGGATCTTGGGAGAATGAGCGGACGGCGAACGCCCACCCGGGCGTTCGCCGTCCGCCTCCACACAACCGATTGTTCACTCAGGGAGACAATAACGATTCTCGCTGAATTAGACGTTGAACGCCCTCATCAAGCAGTTTGGCAGTGGGTACATCGGCTGGCTGACAGCGTTCCCGACCCGCCAACGGTGCAGCCGTCGCGGGTCGCAGTCGACGAGACCGCTGTCAAGGTCAACGGCGAGTGGTCCTGGTTGTACGCTGCAATAGACATGGATACGAAGTTGATCCTCGATGTAGCGTTGTTTGGTCGGCATGGTACCGATCCAGCGGCAACGTTCCCGCTTGGACTCCGCGAGAAACACGATCTCTCCGGCGCAGTGTTCCTCCTCGACCAGTTCGGCTATCGAACTGCCCTTGCTCGACTCGGATTGCAAGGTCGGGTGGACTATACCAACCGAAACCTCATCGAAAAGTGGTTTCACACCCTCAAAATGCGCATCGATCGTTTCCTCAACTCGTGGGTGGCAGTCGGGCGAGTGCCCGCGAGTGGTTTGAACAGTTCGTGCATTACTATAACGGTCAGCGACCGCACCAATCGCTCGACGGACAGACGGCAGCTGACGAGGTGCTAAACTAGACAGTGCCGCTCGTTGAAATACTGTTGAATCGGTGACTATCTCGTTGAGATCTGGTGTGTTCCCTCATATCCCCCGCAGAATGATGTTTGGTCTGCACGGAGGCTATCTACCGAGATTAATATCACATTCGGTTGTTCTGAGGCCATTGACGGATAGTCGGTTTCTAGTCAAATAGCATCACTTTTGTTGTCGTGTTGTTACGAACGAACTATTAATTGGGTTGATGAGAATGATTGCGGAGACACGATGACTGACATACTGATGGTGTTTCTGCAGGACCAGTGGTACGTTCCTGATACGGATGCACCGAGCAACTTCGACACGTCGATTATTGGGGATCTCTTCGGTGCCGACGTTGGGTGGCCGGTTACAATAGAAGGAGACTCAGTCCAGTTTAAACACTCCGAACTACGCGATAAGGAAGTGTTACAAACGTCAGTTCACTACCCGACAGGAACCTGCTACGACGAGCGTTACGTCGTTTCTGAGCCGGAATCATTCTCCACACAGGTCGAGCTTGCAACGGGAGAGCAAGTAGATATTGGCGACTATGACGTCGTCTGTATCTCACACTTCTGGATGCATCATTACTACCTGCGTTATCTTCTCGACGAATGCCCCGAGGTCTCGTTCATCGGAATCCAAGAGGAAGCGGTTCAAGACCTCGCGCAGACCTCCTCGACAATGCAGGCTGCACATTTCGAAACAGTCGAGAAACTGGACGGCTATATCGCATTTAACGAGCAGTTTCGGGAATGGATCGCTCCACATCGACCGAACGTCATCCAGATGTCGCTTCCCATCCCAAAGAACCAGTTCCCGCATGAACCACTGCCGCGTGAAGACCGACGAGACGCTGCTTGTCTCGGCATCGCGACATGGAACGTTGATCTAGCGAACTTTTACTCAAATGTGCGGGTTCTTGACCAAGTACGGAAGAATGGATCACCGCATAGTGGCGAGATTATCGGTATCCGGGATCGACAACGTCCCGACACTGATGGGCTAGAGGAACGCTTTGACTTCCTTTCAGTTGACGGGTTCATTGAGGAAGGTATGTATGAGCGAATCGCAGATTTCGACTTCGCAGTTATTCTTTCGATGCGTGCGACGGCAGGCCGGGCCGCAGCTGACCTCGCTGGTATGGGTGTTCCATGTATTGGTAATATCCACAATGACTTCCAAGCTCGGTGTTTCCCTGACCTCAGCGTTGAACCACACGATGTCCCGAAAGCAATCGCGCTCGCAGAGCGACTACAGACTGACGAAGCCTTCTACCAAGACGTCGTAGCACGTGCTCGCCGTGAAATTGAGGACTGCCAGGATCACGATTACTTCCGTGGTCGTCTCGAGCGGTATGTTGACAGTGTAGCCACGTCCTCTGCGTAACCTAATCCGATTCTGTCTCCTCCGCATTGACCGCCTCTTGCATTTTTGCACTATCAACGAAGCTTTCCATCCGGACAATTTTACCGTCCTCTAGGTCGTAGACGTGTGCTGCTTTCGCGGCCATTTCAGCGCCAGTGTCCTGGTAGACACCTCGTTCGGTTCCGATTGCGACAACCGTGTCCCCAGCATCGATAAACCGATCAATTTCTACGTGGAATTCTTCCCACCACTCGGCTACCGTTGACGTCATGAGCTCTCGAACGGTCTCGCTGCCGTGATAGGTCCCTCCGAACTCGCTGCCCTCTGGTTCGATCCAGACGACGTCATCTGCGAAGTGCTCCATGTATGCATCGATGTCACGGCGGTCAAGAAGTTCGTACAGTGAGCGGACTACTTCTACGTTATCGGATTCTCCCATATGTGGGCTGCTTGTACACAGAGTGATTATTAAACGATTTGTGGAACATCTCTTGTGGTACCTGGGAGTGTTCTATGGCGTTGCAAGGCGGTCAACGATGTCTTCCCAGTTCGTCGCGACAAATGATCGCTTGTGGTCCATTAATCGGTTGTACGGTCGATCAAGTAGTACACCATACATGTCCGCTTCGGCAGCGTCGTGGACATGTCCGTGGAAGTCATCGATAAGAACGTCGCCTGGGACATCACTCTTGCTTGCTGGAACGTCACTCACATACCGGTCGTAAGTGAAATTGTGTTCATCTAACCACTGTTGTGTAAGATGGTGCGTTTCAGGATGACGGTGCGTGACAATCCAGATCTCATACCCTTCGCTGGACAGGACATCAAGAGCATTCCGTGCGCTCTCGATCGGTCGTAGATCCTGCATATACCATTCTGCTCGTTCCTCCATTAGATAGTCGAATACATCGGTTAACGTTATTCCGAGTTCATCGAACTGGTACTCCCATTCAGTGATATCATCAGGTGAGACTTCTATACCGTACTCATCTTCCACGTACTCTAGTCCCCGTGGAAGGTTATTGCAGATTGTCCCATCGACATCAATGAGTATCCGCTCAATATCTTCGGTGCAGTTCATTGCTATAGCGCAGCTTATACGTTCTGCGAGTTGTATCTTGTCTCTCAGGAGTCCGCTAGCCGGCTGAGTGAAGATATTTGTATAGTGGTGACAGAACCTGTTGTGGCGATCTTATTGCTGTCCGAACACCATTATCTCGGAAGAAGCGTTTTTAATACCCAAATTCCATGGAGTGACCACTCAAGCTGTACTCACGTACTGTGTTGCTCTATCCCGATGCCACGGACTGATAAGTGTAAGCGCACCGGCGTAAAATACGGTCCCCGAGCCTACGATAACCACGATAGTTAACCAGGGTGCCACATCCAGGATAGACCTGACTGCGGAGACTCCTGCGAACATCAACCCCCCAGCGACGAGTTGGTCGAACAGCGGTCGGGAGAGGAACATCGCCGTCCCAAGTTCGTTCCGGAGTACGACGATGACTGCCACGTACCTGACGATCTCCGAGACGATGGTGGCAAGGACCACCCCGAGAATCCCGATTTTCATGATAAGTACAGCACCGAGGAGAACGTTCGCCAGAATCGTGACCACCGAAATTTTCAGAACCGAATCGGGCCGGTCAAGACCATAGACAGTGTTCTCTAGTGGGTCACTCTGCGAACGTACCACACGGTACAGAGCCAATCCAACGATAAGCTGGACTGCCGGAAGGTACTCCGCTCCGAAAAGAGTGACAACGAGTTCACGGCCGATTACGGGGGATCCGAACAGTATTGGTATAGTCAGCACACTAGTAAATGCCACCGTATTTTTGATTGCTCCCGTAGCATTCTTGTGTTCAATATTAGATACTTTCGCCATTAACCCCGAACCGGCTGCATACGCGATGAAGATTCCAGGTAATGTCAACTGCCATGCGATTTCGTAATAGCCGACAGATTTCGAGGTCAGCACGAAGCCAAGGAGGAGTATATCAATGCGTTTGGCCACCGTCCCAAATATGGCTGCAGGGATGCTGTATTGCCCGAACTCGGCGTACTCTCGTAGCCGGTTGACGTTGGGAAACCGAGGGTGCACACCAGCTAGATAGATTACGGCTGGGATGATGATCCCAGGAACTAATATCGAAGCGTAGATTATCCCAACCCCTCCAAAAACGAACATTAGTCCGACTCTAGCAAGGAACGAAAAACTCCGACGAGCGGTTTCGACCCAATAGGAGAGGCTAATCTTCCCGATACCTTGTAGTATCTTGTAGAAGGTGTCTAGCGTCGTTCCGGTTAATACGTAGAGTACCAGTAGAAGCGGAGCGTACTGTATTCCAGTCGAAGCAGTCAAGTGTTCGCCGAAGGCAAACGCCCCCACTGCGAGGATACAGGCCCAGAGTGTATTAAACACCAACTGCGTACCCACTGATTCGTCCACGCGGTCGATATCTTCCGAAACACGCTTTTTTACCGCCATCGACCACCCGTTCATAGGCTGATCGACTAATGTTCCGACCGTCATGAAGAACACAATCCCTCCGTATCCCGTGGGGTTGAGATAGCGCGCGAAAATGATAGTGCCACCGAATCCAACTAGCGCCTGAATGAGACGCGCGATTTGACCACTAACCGCCTCTCGACCAATGTGGAGGTTAGAAAGCTGTGACATAGCTATAAAATCGGTTCTGCTGAAACCATTCATAGTTGATACTTGAGAGACGGCTGCTACTGCGTAGTCGCGGCTGATGTCGTAGAAACGGGTTTCTATACAAAACCACCCGATTGCGAGAGGGTTTTAACAAGGTCATAAAATCAGCCTGGACTCATTACAGACCTTTGACTGTAGGGATTCGGTGGTAGCCTCGATTGAGATCATCGATATCCTAGCTCTTCCAGTAACTTTACTCGCGATTTAGAGAGTCCTTGGGACTGTTTGACTGTCGGAGGCGGTTTCTCAGGGATAGCCTCCTTGAATGAACGCGCTTTCGCTCGATACCGGCGTGCGTCGTCGACTTCCTCGTCCGACAAGCCGCGTCGCTCCCCGGGGTCTTCGCGTAAGTTGTAGAAACACTCTGTTTCGTCGTCTTTCACGTACTTCTTGTTGACACCGCGAACGGCGGTGGCTCGCCCGTCTAGCGTTCTCGATGTTACCAGCTCTTCAGACCAGCGCCCGTCTATCGGTTCTCCGTCACCAACAGCGGAGAGCATCGGTGTCAACGATCGAAGCGAGATAGGGTCTGTGACGCGCGAACCGGATTTCTCCCCACCGCCTGCGACGACGAGGGGGACTCGGATGTTCTCCTCGTACAGCACCTGATGGTGACCGTAGGTTCCGTGGTCTCCAAACGCCTCCCCATGGTCCGAGTGAACAGCCAGTATCGCTTCTTCGTCTATGTCGTCGTGGAGACGGCCGAAAAACGAGTCCACCGACCGCACAGAGTCCCGGTACGCCTTAAGAACACCTCTGTGGACTCGCTTCGACATGTTCTCCTGAAGCGCGCTATCTCCGGAGTGAGTGAGCACGCTGTTGGAGCGTAGGAGGTTGTAGTACATCCCAAACGTCGACGATTCCTCGCGATACTCTCGCGGAACGACGTAGGGGTTGTGGGTATCCATGAGGAATATCCACAGGAAGTACGGTTCCGGGAGCGTGTCGACGAGTCGCTCAACGTCGCCGTACAATGTTGGCCACTGTGAGAAGAACTGTCTGTGGTGGAACCAGCGACTGGCCCAGAGCGCCATCGTACCGGCGTGGGTACCACCGAGGACCGATAGAAGCGACTGAACGACCGGACTCACTTCCGTTACGTCCGTGTGGTCAACGAACGTGTCGAACAAGTCGTCGAACCCGGTCCACGAAGATGTCCATGGGTTGGCATTCACGGCCGCGGTCGTGTAATCCCGCGACGCTAGTTCTTCGGGGAGAGTCGTGTGCTCCGTCACATGGTCTGCGATATGATGAGCACGTTCTTCGTCCGGGCAGTCGCCAAGTGCGGGCATCAGGGCCCCCGTTAGCGTCTCCGGCATCGAAATCGGCGTCCGCGGCCCGGGGGCGATAGCGTTCTCGAAGACGACACCCTCTGACGCGAGTGCGTCGAGGTTAGGGGCGTCTGGCGCGTTCGAAGTGAGGAAGCTACAGTGATCTCCCCGGAGACTGTCGACAGTGACAAGGATAATATTCGGGTCGGCGTTAGACATCGCAGTCCTATTCGGATATCGGCAGATGGATAGTTATATACGCCATACCCCCTGTTTTGCCCGTTCTGGGAGTGGTGCCGCGCTCGTCAGGGGTATTCCCCGATCACTGGTCGTCGGAGAGTACTACACCGGTCGCGGAGAGGACTACCCCACGCTGACCATCGGACGCCCGGATTATGCACCGATGAACTAAACTACTCGGTCAGGTTTTCGCACTCGCTATCATGCGTCACAAGCGGACGGTAGCGCTGTACATTCCCGCGCTCAATCTCGGCGGGGCACAGCGTGTTACAGTTGACATAGCAAACGGCCTTGCAGACCGGGGGTACGACGTTCATTTGCTTCTCTCCTACCGACGGGGGGAACTGCTTGCCGACGTAGACAATAACGTCCAAATCGTCGAGTTGCACACGCCGCACGTCCCCGGACTCGGGGTTCTCGCGAGCTTTCCCTCTTTCGTTGAGTACCTCCGTTCTGAACGCCCGGATGTCCTCTTCTCACAGATGACGTACGCGAACGTGGTTGCGATACTCGCCTCGAAGATTTCGCGGACGGGCGTCACGATCGTCGCAACGGAGCACGACTCCTTCGCCGCGGAAGCACGAACCAAAGATCGCTTCGTCTCGTTTGGTGCAAGGGCAGTCTATTGGCTGGCAGACCGCGTTGTCGGCGTCTCTCGGGGCGTGGCAGAGACCGTCGTGGAAGAGACGTTCATCGATGAATCGGACGTGGCCGTCCTACGCAACCCGATTCCGATAGAGGAGGTATACGAGCGTTCCACTGAATTTACCAACTCGGAGTATCTGGAGGACGACGAATACGAGACGATACTGACGGTGGGTCGGCTGAGCGACCAGAAGGATCAGGCAACTCTGGTTCGGGCCTTCGCGCGTCTCCACGAACACCGACCGAGAACACGCCTCGTCATCGTCGGGACAGGCGAGAGAGAGTCCGAGCTACGGTCACTCGTCGAACGACTTGGTCTGACAGATGCCGTGTCGTTCGCAGGGTTCGTCGACAACGTGTACGCGTACATGGGGTCTGCATCGGTCTTCGTGCTCTCGTCGAGACATGAAGGCCTCCCGACCGTGCTCATCGAAGCGATGGCCTGCGGTTGTCCCGTCGTCGCGACCGACTGTCCGAGCGGTCCCCGGGAGATTTTACAGGACGGAGAGTACGGCCCTCTCGTCCCCGTCGGTGACGAATCATCCCTCGCCGAGGCAATTCTCGAGGCTCTGGACTCGCCGGTGTCCGACGAATTGTTGCGAGAGCGAGCGTCGGACTTTTCGACCGAGTCCGCCCTCGAGGAGTATGTGGAGTTCATCCGGGCCGTACCGGGTGGGAGTTAACCGTCGGGAGACAGGACACGCGAGTAGAATGAGTCGAACTCGTCGACCATCCGTGGGATAGTGAACGAAGACTTCGCTCGGTTCTGTGCGTTCGTGGCCAAATCGTCGGCCAAGTTCGGGTAGTCTAGGAGGAGCGTTATCGCCTCGGCTATCTCGTCGGACGCACCGACGCCGACGTGGAGGCCGTCACGGTAGTTCGAGACGAGTTCCGCACTTCCGTCCACCGGCGTGGTGACGATGGGGCATCCTGCGGCCATCGCCTCCAGTAATGCTCCCGGAAGTCCCTCGAAGTGCGATGGGAAGACGAAGACATCGAACGCTTCGAGTAACTGGGGTATGTCGTCGCGGAACCCGAGGAAATCGACGGAATTCCCGATAGCTTTCTGATCGGCACGCCGTTCCAAGCCGCTTCGTTCCGGTCCGTCACCGACGAACACCAGCCTCGCGTTCGGGCGCGATTCGAGTACGTCCGGCCAGGCGTCTAACAGATCGTAGTGCCCCTTCCGTTCGATGAGTCTCCCGACCGTTCCCACAAGGGGAGCACCGTTGGGAACCGTCAGGGGCAGTTCAGTATCGTCGTCCGGCCGGTCGTACTTCTCAACGTCTCGGCCGTTGTGGATCACTTCCACGTCGTCCGGGGAGGCACCGCGTTTGACGATGAACCGTGAACCGGCCCGCGAGTTCGAGACAACGTGGTCGGCGAGCGGGAGCGTGGTTCTATCGAGGAATTCCTGCCAGAACGGTCGTCGGGTAGGTACTGATCGGACGCCTGAGACGACGACCGTCGATGGACTGAGAATCCCGGCGAGCCGAGCGATGACGTTGTCGTACAAGAGGAACGACTGGACGATGTCAGGACGTTTCCGTCTGAGGGCGACTGCGAACCTAAGCGGCGCGGTCACGACGTCACGGGGATCTGTGAGCCCTTCGACGTATGTGTCGTCCTTGTCGGTCTCCCCTGAGACGCCAAGAGTCCGAAGATCGATCCCTGGGCGGAGGTCGGACGCGAGCGGATTCGAATCGAACAGCGTCCAGATAGTTACTTCGTACTTCGACTCGTCGAGGTTGTTCGCCAAGTCGACTAACGTCTGTTCTGCGCCACCGATGGACAGCGCAGTAATGAAGAACCAGAGACTTGTTCGGTCGGACGATTGTGAGGCACTCATAGGAGCTCTTCGAGGTGGTTTGTCGTTTGCCTCACAGTCTCGTCCCACCCGAACTCCTCTTCGACAATTTCGCGTCCTCTTTGCCCGAGTTCGGCGCGTTCATCCGGGTCGTCGACGAATTCGAGAACCGCATCGGAGAATTCCTCAATATCACCGACCGGTACCGTTCGACCCGCCGCATCCACGACCGGTGCCACTTGTTCAAGTCGACTCATGACGACGGGCGTTGCCGAAGCTAGCGATTCCAGAACCGTTCTCGGGAATCCCTCAGCCTCTGTCGGCAAGAGGAACAGGTCGGCAGTTCGGTACAGTGACGGCATCTCTTCGTAGTCTACGGTACCGATGAACTTGACCGCGTCCTCTAATCCTCGCTCACGGACCATCTGTTCTAGCTTTGGCCGAAGCGGGCCAGCCCCGCAGAGATAGAGAGTGACATCTTTCGAGCGTGACACCCGTTCGACGATACGAATCGCGTCCCTTGGACGCTTGCCGTCGGACAGACGCCCCACGAAGAGTACAGATACCCCCCCACCGTCGATTCGATCGCTCTCGCCGCCGTCCGGATGGAAGCGATTATGATCGATTCCGTTGTGCACGACCCGGATGTCCGTCGTAACGCCGACTTCGCGTAATTTCTCCCTTTCCACGTCCGTGTAACAGAACACGACGTCAGCAGCGTTGTACGTCGCTCTGCCGGCCGTCAAGAGGTGCGTCTTCGAGACGATGTCGGGCACGCTGACGGAGTGTATCCCGTGACACGTAATCGCGAGAGGGACATCGTCGACAAACCGCCGCAACGCAGCGATATTTGTCGACGGATAAACGTGCGAGTGTGCGTGAACGACGTCGGACTGCCGTTCACGCAGTATGAAGCGTCCGCTTCCGTACGAGATGTCGTTTCCCAAGACGGTTAGCGTGGGCGGGAATTTGACGAGACGGTATCCGTCTCGTCGTTCTGTTTGACGCGACTTAATTCGATTCGAAACCGTGACCGTGGTTACGTCGTGCCCCATTAAGGCTTGGTCACGACTCATCGCGTGAGTGTGGTATGAACCACCGCCGACAACTTCCGGATACATATCTTGAGCGACGCGGAATATCTTCACGAATTTCTATCTCAGTTTCCTTCGGTCTGTAGTACTGGATGAAACACTTAGTTATTATTCTCAAACCCCGGCCCCACGGGACAGCGTTCCCGCTGAACGCCGGGTTTACTTCGGTTATCGTGCCGATTGTGCAGGTCGGGTACGTTATCGTCCTTCGCCGCTGGTGTCAACGGTCCAATTTCCGTTAGTGCGTCCCCTCTTCGCCGATGAACTCTCTTAGAATCATATGAGAGGTGCGGGTGTCGTCGCGCTCTGGACGTCGGAAGCAGACGCCAGCGAGAACGACAACTAGTGGATTGCCGATAGCGCCTTGCTCCGTGAAAGCATGAGCGACCCGACCTATCAGCGATATCTACACTGAGCCCACGCGGGCCCGGTCGCGGTCGGCGACGAGTGGGGAGGTTGTCAACTGCAGCTCTACGAGCCCGCAAATTGAGATCATCCGGGTTGAACAAATTGACGGTGGAAGGGCATTCAGCTTGGACACGACCATCGAGGTCGTTGCCCGACGAGACGCCGTCGAAGCCGACGACGAGGAGACAGGCAGAACCAAGCGGTGGGAATTTAGACTGTTTCCCTCTGTAACCTTTCGCATGTTTCTGTCGTCGTCCTCCGCGCCGAGGTGGCAAACACAATTCGCTGAACAGATTCGGAACCGGTACTATCTTCGAATGAACCTGGTATCTGCGTCGAATTACTGTCGATACTCGCTCTGACGAGTCACTACTGACCAAGCCAAGACGGACCGCTTGAGAGATAATCGATTCGACCCTTTCGGAGAACACTAGACTGAACAGTCCCTTCTCCGCGCTAACCCTCTTGGGAGGGACATCCTATACAATCAAATCGCTATTGAAGGGAGAGACATCCAGCATTATACCCCTCATTTTTGATAATTTCTCGAAGCTCACGCCACGCAAACTCGGCGACTGCGTACGCCTGACACGGTTCGGTGGAGCGGTGACGACAGCTAGGAGTTCCTGACGAGCGGTCCATACCACTCTCGGTTTGCCTCGTACCAGTCGATGAACTCCGCGACACCGCCACGGATTGAATAGGTCGGCTCGTAGTCAAGGAGACGGGAGGCCTTCGAGATGTCAGCGTGGGTGTGTTCAGCATCAGCCGCACTCCGTTCGCCATACTCGATTTCTAGGCCGGGCGAGAGCTGGTCTCTGATTTCGGTCGCGAGCTCGGCGATAGAGATGTTATCCGAGCTCCCGACGTTGAGTATCTCACCATCGGCGGCGTCGGTATTCAGAAGCTTCTGATTCACCCGCACGACATCGTCAATGTACGTAAAGTCGCGCGTCTGCGACCCGTTGCCGTAAAGCACAGGCGGTTCACCGTCGAAACAGCGCGACACGAAGTTACTGATGGCCATGTTCGGGCGCATCCGGGGGCCGTACACGGTGAAGTAACGCAGGGAAACAATCGGGAGATCGTAGAGGTCAGCGAGCACGCGACCGTACTGTTCACCGGCCAGTTTTGAGATGCCGTACGGGCTTACGGGGGTCTTCGGATGATTCTCGCTGTAGGGTAACGACTCGGCGACACCGTACACCGAAGACGAACTGGCCATAACGATGCGTTCAAGATCCGTATCGCGGGCGGACTCGAGTATATTTAGGGTGCCGACGATGTTGATATCGCTCGGCTTCATGGGATTACTCACGCTCGTACGGACGCCGGCTTGTGCCGCTTGGTGGAAGACTGCATCGGCGTTGGCGACGAGCTCGTCGACAAGGTCGCTATCGCGAACGTCACCTTCCACGAGCTCGTACGTACCGTCTCGCTGTCTTGCTGTCTCGCGAGCAACCTCCACGTTGTGTTCTTTGATCCCGAGGTCGTAGTATGGTTCGAAGTTGTCGAGGACGACTACGTCGTGCCCTCTGCTGACAAATTCCTCGGCTAAGTGCCCGCCGATAAACCCCGCACCTCCTGAGATTAGTATCTGCACATCTACAAGTCTGTCACCTAATGTCAAAAATCTACTGTGTAAACGGGCTCTGCGACGAAACGAATACAGCGAATTCGGTACGGTCTACCCCCACGGAGGGACGTAGTGCAGTTCTCAACCGGAGTGACTGAGTCCCGGATACAGAGATTCGACGCCGGATGATCGCTGGTACTGCAGGGCACTACCCTCGACGAGACGAGGCTAGGAGCGCAGAACCAATCCGGTGAAATATCAGTTGGGTTGCGATACTCTCTCTGAAGAGTGCCTCTACGACTCGGAGCCGGCGTCTTGAATCCCTTCCTAGGTTCTCTTCTGACCGAGCTCTTTGGATAGATGGATTACTTCAGTGTAGCACATTGTGGATTTCAGTCTCTGTCCTGATTCGCCGAACAAACTACCTCGTTGAGGCAAAAGCAGGGGCTACAACAGCAATCTGTGTCCTGGCCGCGTCAATTGAGAGCTATCGCTGAACCAGATCCACAATCTCCCGCAGAAGAGCGTGAACCCCCTCGGCGTCAAGCCTCGGGCATTCGCCTCAACGCCGGTAATAGATAATTAAGTCTTGTTTGCGAACGATTGGTGGTATATAACTATAGAAACATAATGACGATTTCCTCTAAATACATGAATTCGTCAGATTTGGACACGACGTCATCCCTACACGTCTCTTCTACCGAGTATGCGATTGGAGTACCTTTCTCCAAGGGCGACGAAGATGCCCTCAGCCGTATCGTACTTAGAGCGAAACAGCATAATTTCTCCATCGTCGTCATTTTGTTAGACGACAGTCGGCTACCGGCTTGGATCGAGAACCAACCCCACGTTACAGTCCTCGTGTCGCCCGATCGGGCGGATGGATCCGACTTCCGTGAGTGGTTATCAGATATAATCGCGAGGCTTAGCTACCGAGATATCGCGATACACGAATCGTTAGACGAACGAATCGATTTCGCCGAGACGTTAGATGCGATCAATCAGACTGACGAGAACCTAACCGATACCTTGACTCACGCCAAGGCGAGCGACTCCGAGGGCGATATCCTCGTCGGGATTCCGGCGTACAACGAGGCATCTGCGATAGGTGACGCGGTCAAAAAAGCACGTGTTTTCGGAACGGTCGTCGTTGTAGACGACGGTAGTGACGACGACACAGAGTCTCGCGCCGCTGAAGCCGGAGCAACTGTTGTCTCGCACCAGGTCAACCGGGGGTACGGCGCGGCTTTGAGAACGCTCTTTAGGGAGGCGAAGTCGCGAAATTCCCCTCATCTCGCGGTCATTGACGGCGACGGACAACACGATCCGAGCGACATCCCCCGGTTGGTCCGCCAGCAAAAAGAGACGGGCGCGGGGCTCGTCATCGGCAGTCGATTCGGCGAGTCCGGAACGACCGATATCCCCACGTACCGCCGGTTCGGACTCCTCGCGGTGAACACCCTCACAAATCTGAGCTTCGGTGTCCTCCGTTCGGAATCGTGGGTCAAGGATACTCAGAGTGGTTTTCGGGTGTACGACCGACGGGCGATAGAGACGCTAGCGGAAGACGGTACGATTGGCGACGGCATGGGCGCGAGTACCGACATCCTCCACCACATGCACCGAAACGATTACAAGATCGAGGAGGTCGGGACGTTCATCTCCTACGATGGTGAGGACCGCAGCAAGCATCATCCGTTGTACCACGGATTGATATTGGTGAGCAATATTCTTAGAACAGTCGAACGCCAGCGTCCGCTCACTGCCCTCGGAATCCCTGGATTCCTCGTTTCGTTCTGCGGAGTCGGATTCGGTTACTGGACGTTCGTCAATTTCATGCAAACTCAAACGTTCCCGGTCGGGCTCGCTATCACCTCCACCCTACTCATTCTCGCCGGTATCTTCGCGTGTTTTACGGCAATCATCCTCCACTCGCTCGAAACCCACTGGCGGAGTCAGGCCTGAGAGACGACTAGCCGTCCTCTCGTACCGACTCCGTCGGCAAAGTTCAGTACGGTGTGTCGCTGTCACGCCGACTTCCGGCGGAAAGACCCGATAGTAGGACGCTCTGCAACTCCTCCGGTGGAGGACTTAGAAGTCTCCGGGTGATACTTCCTTCCCGTCCAGGAGTATCGTCGCCTCGCCCTTGGTGAACGACCAATCGACGATGTCGCCGACGAACTCGTACATATCGGTGTCTCCGGAGACGTCACCGACTATCTTCATGCCGGTGATCGAATCGTCGGAGTCAAGACTCCCGGTGAATCTGCGGAGTTTGCTTCCCTGGCTTAGACTAAACTCGTACTCGGTGGCTTCGGCGTCGGTTCCGTCGACTACCAACGTGTGCGAGGTCATGGAGGCATCTCCCGGAGTGATCTCCTCTCCGTTGAGGTAGACCTGTCCTGAATTCTCGACCCACTCAAACGTCTCTAAGCTACCAAGGAAGGTGTAGCTGTCCTTCCCTCCCCATAGTTCGCCCTCTGCGGTGTTCTCGCTAATCGTGTCGCTGTCATTGATACTCGCGCCGTTTTCTGTGCTCTTGTGAAGCTCCCCACTGACGGTGAACGTGTACTCGACGTAATCGTCCGTCTCCGACCCGGCGAGCGTGATAACGTTCCACTCCGCGGTGGAATCGTCCTCTGTCGAGGTTTGCGTCGTCGTATCCTCGGACGTCTCTGTACTGTCTGACCCCCCGAGGTCAATTTGGTTCTCATCGACGTAGACCGGACAACTGGCGTCGTTCCGGAACGTGAACGAATCGAGTTCTCCGGTGAACTCATAACTATCTTTTCCGCCTTTCACATCTCCGGTGGCGGTGGAGCCCTCGATTATATCATCGCTGTTGAAAGTTGCTCCGTCTGCGGTGCTCTTCGAGAGCGTTCCGCTGACGGTGAACTCGTACTCCGTGTACTCGTCGTCATCCGATCCGTCGATTGTGATGACGTGCGTGGTCTCTGACGCAGTTTCGGTCGAAGTACTTGTCTCGGTGTCCGTCGCGGATGCCGACGTTTCGAAAGCACCTAAATCGGGATGTTCTCCTTCGTATTCGACTTCGACGACTACGCCGGCGTCGACCACGGGGCTGTCCTCCGTCGGAACGAGAAACTCGTCTGTGCTGTCGTCGATGCTCGTGAACATTGGGTCCGAGATGCCCATGTTCCACGAGTTCGCTTCGTCGGTCACACTCCCGTCTAACGATGCACTCCCCTTGTGAGAGATGTTGTTCTTCAGGACGTGACTACCCGAGAATCGGTAGTTCTGTCCGCCGTTGTTCCAGGACGTGTTGTTGTAGAGCGTGATCGTCTCGTTCGCACCGTTGTGGTCGAACCCTCGTGCCCGGTTCTGGTAAGCGATACAGCGGACTACTTCCTGTCGCCCACTGTTGTCGCCACCGCCGAGTTTGAACCCGTTTCCGTTCCCCTCGTCGCGGCCGTTGTCACACGCGATCGAACGGTAGATGCGATTATCGGTAGCCTCCCAGAAGTCGAAGCCATCGTCGGAGTTGGCGTACGACGTGCACTTGATGACTCGATTGTCAGTCGCTTCTCCGCCGGTTATCTGAATCCCGTCTGCGTTCCCGCCGTCGCTCTGGAAGTCGTAGTTGTCGTGCGATACAACGTTTCGGAGAACGTTGTGCTTCGCGTTCCCGGCGATGTGCACCCCGGGGAGGTTGTTGTGGTGAACTTCGACGTCTTCGATGACGTTGTTGTGCGCCTCCGAGTCTCCGTAGATATTGATACCCTTGTACGGGCTGTCTCTGATCTCTAAGTTACGAATCTCCCAGTAGGAACTGTTCGCTATCCTGATTCCGCCGGCTGCCTCCCAGTTCGAGGTCCCTCCCCCCCACTTCAGGACCGGTCGCTCGCCCGGATATCCTTCTAACCGAATCGGGTTACTCTCCGTCCCGGACTTACCCCAGATTCCAAGGATGTCGTCCATCTCGTACGTTCCACCTCGAACGTACGTCAGATCACCTGCGGACATCTCCTCTGTGGCCTTCTTGACGGATCCGAACGGTTCCGACTTGGTGCCTGGATTCGAATCGTTGCCGTCCGTAGCGACGTAGTAGTCTGCATCTTCCGGTTCTTCACCAGCAGCAGACGCCCCCGCGGTGGTTAATCCAGCGACACCGAGTCCGATAACTATCTTCCCGAAACCTCGTCTTGTAGGCTTTCCTGTCATTATGAGGGTCCTACCCACCGGGCAGGATGAGTTAATGGATACATAAACCCTTCTGAAAATCGAAAATAATAAATATGTGGAGGGGACGTCGGAGGCTGGCACTTTAGCCCCTAGTGGCGTTTTTACGATTTTATTTCTAACTTCATATTATATTTCAATGTCATGCAAAATAGAAGAGCGAATCCTACTTGAACAATGGTCTGGTGACAGATAACCAACTCAGGCATCAGAATTAGTGGTAATATGCTGCCATGAGCCGCGTTTAAAACTACTCCTGGCTGTCGGTCCTACTATGGTGAGACGGTTTACGAATGGAACTCGAACGCTCCCAAGTCCGGGGCTTCACCAGCGTAGTTCAATCCCACGTCGCTCCCTTCATTGATGGCTGGACTGGACGACGAAAGGTGAAGAAACATCGACGAGGATGGATTCTCTGTGAGGAACTGCGGGTCGCCAATATCCATCTGCCAAGAGTTTGAGCGGATAGAGACGGCGTCGTCCACTCGGGACTCTCCGTTCCAAGCGAGATTGTTGACGAGTTCGTGTCCGTTCTCTCGTATCCGGTAGTTCGTCGGGTTCTTGTGCGCAGTCGTGTTGTAGAGCGTGACCAGTATCGTCGACCCGTTTCCGCCGAAACCGGTGCTCCAATTTTCGTGAGCGACGCATCTCACTATCCGGTGTCCACCGGTCTTGACGCCGCTCCCTGCACCCCCGAGTTTGAACCCGAACCCGTCTCCGTTCGGAGAGTGCCCGTTTTGCCAGCTTCGACACCGCTCTGCCGTCGTCTCCTTGCTCGTCCACAGGTCGATACCGTCGTCCGAGTTCCGGTACGCAAAGACGTGGCGTAAGTGGTTCCCGGTCGCCTCTCGGCCGGATATCTTGACACCATCTGCGTGTTCTCCTCGGGTTTCGGTGTCGTAGTTGTTGTACGAGTAAATCCTGGACAACCTGTTGTTCGATCCCTTGAAAACCTCAACTCCCGTGTTTGCGTTGCTGTGGACGACGAGCCGTTTGAAGACGTTGTGCGTCGCGTCCGGATTCAATACCTGAACCCCTTTGTCGGGACTGTTCCGTATCTCTAGATTGCTGACGTGCCAGTGAGAGACTCCATCGAACCGTAATCCACCGCTGGCCGCCCGATTTGTCCATTGAATAATCGGACGCTCAGCGTCTTTTCCCTTCATCACGATTGGCCGATTCTTCGTCCCAGAAACGGCGCTTATCTCCAGATCAGTCCTTCGTTCGTACGTTCCACCCGAGATTACGATTTTGTCTCCCGGCGCAACGCGTCTGACCGCCTCGTCTATCGTCGCGAGCGGGTCATTCTCTGTCCCCGGATTCTCGTTGGACCCGGACGTATCGACGTGGTACGTCCGAAAGCGCCCCTCTTTCCGCGTCCCGGCGTCTTCCCCGGTGCGGGGCGGTGAGGGCTTAAGCGATGATGACTCGGTCCCTGTCGATTCTGAACCCAGTCCGGCACAACCCGCTAGCGCTGCAACACCCAGAGTAGCAAGAAGGCCTCTGCGGGTAGTCATTTCCCTCATCGGTATGAGATAAGATTCCGACAGATGTCAGTCTGTTCCCCCAGCAATGTCGATATGACGCGGTCACTGCGATTATCTAAGTGTTAATTCTCCGTCTGCAGCGTTTTGTTCTAGATAACTATCAGACTCCGGGAGCGAATATGGGTAGATGAGTACCGGTCATCCAACGACGCTCGAACCATTGTCAATGGCCCGGACGAGCCGGTGGCACCGCTTCGTCGACGAACACGAAGCGACGACGCCGTTTCATACGCGCAGTTGGATGAAAGCTGTTAGCGCATCGTTTAGTTACGACGACCAACACCGCCTCGTCTTTTGCGGCGAAGACCTCGTTGGGGTTATACCCGGCTTTCGAATTCCGAGTGTAAGCGGTTTCGAGACGACCAATCCTTTCTGCGCGTACGGCTTTCCGCTCCTTCGAGAAGGAATCGATGCTGTTGCGGTCCTGGAAGCACTTGCTTCGGACGAAGGCCTGCAGAGTACGCGGATAATCAAAGACGTGCCTTGGAGCGGTGTGCGGGGGTACGGCCGTTCAGGATACGGTGCCACGGAGACAGGACAGACGTGGCGGCTCGAACTCGACGCACAGTTCGAGACGCTCTGGGACCTTGACTTTGATACGACGCTGCGAACGAAAATCAGAAAGGCTCGGAAGAACCTCTCCGTACGGAAAACGACCGAGACAGATGCGTTCTATCGGCTGTACTGTCAGACGATGCGGCGGAATGGCAGTCCCCCCTTCCCCCGACAGTTCATCGACTGCCTGATTGAGGAGTTCGGTTCCAACGCGACACTACTGGTAGCCGACGCCGGAGGGGAGACGGTCGCCGGGCTTCTTGGACTCGATGGGGGACCGACCAGGTCTCTGTTCGTCGCGGGTTCGGACCCAGAACACTGGGATCGGTACCCTAACGACCTGCTTTACGAGGAGCAGATACGTCGGGCGTGCGACGAACCGGGCATTGAGGTTGTCGACTTTGGTCGAACTGACCCCGGGTCGGGCGTTGACGAGTTCAAGCGACAGTTCGGGGCCCGATCCGAACCGTTGTACAGTTTCGTCACGCCACCGTGGCGAGCTGGGCGGGCGTCGGTCTCGACGTATCGTCGCCTTGAGCCCATATCGAGACGGCTTTCGCCAGTAATCGCGAATCCGACTGTCGGCCCCAAGCTGAAGGAGTGGATCCATGAGTAATAGACGTCTACTCAGTCTCGTCGGAGGCTTTGTCGGCGTACTCGCCGTCAACTATCTCTACTGGCAGCATCGCCTTGACAAGGCGGTTTCGAGTGTTTGTGAGAGCTATCAGTACGACACCGAGTACTCGTACCCGTCACGTGAGAGTCGAACGAGTCGTCCTTTACTGCGGGCTGCCGAGAACGCCGGGGTTCCTCCCGAGGAACTGCCGGAGTGGGTTGAACAACAAGACGAACGCATAGCTGAGTTGACTTCTCAACCGGAGAAGATTCGACAGCGGTGGACCAATGCGTGGTGGCGAGCTGCGCAGATGGAGGCGGTCGACCCCTCCTCTCCCCGCGAACTCGTTGTAGTCTCTGACGGATTTGAGATGGATGACGTGGCCGAACTCGCGAAGCTCACCGTCCAGCAGGAACGGGTTGTCGCCTTCATCGGCACCTCGCGGGACGGAAGTTTCGCTGTTACCGTCGGTGAGGAGAGGCGAGACAAGCACTCCGCTACTGAACTCGCGGAGAGAGTTACGAGAGAACACGGTGGGGGTGCCGGAGGTAGCGAGTCACTCGCGACAGGACGCACCGAGTCCGAGAACTTACGCGAACTGCTCCATTCGGTCAGCGCTGACCTAGACTGAGCGAGGCGTTGGCCGAGGTATCCGACTCGACGTCCATCCAGAGGTGGACTTCACGGTAGGCGTTCACAACGGTAGGGTCCGAGGGAGGATCTCCCGCGTACAGGAAGTAGACGAGTCGCACTCGCTCGCCCGTCACATTGAGCGGTACTTGGCTACGGAACCGAACCGCCTCTCCCTCGCCGACGGAGTACGTCGAACGGCCGACTTGTCGTGTCTGCATTACGCTCCCGTTCGACGAGGATATTTGCTGTACCTCCGTGATGAGCGTATAATCGACGAGTTCATCCTCTCGATTTTCGATACCGACTGTCAGCGTCCTCGTTTCACCCTCCGTGAACGACATCTCTTGGCCCGCAGCGATTAACTCCCCCTGGTCGTTCTCGGAGAGTACATACAGTTCTGTGAACTGTTCTCCGTCGTCCCGAACGGTGACTGCAAAGGTGATACTGGACGCGACGACGAGCACGGCGAACGCCACGGCGAGTGTGGGGGCGAAGGAGACGCCACTCTCAGCCGAACGGTCCGACGTCCCTACCCGACTCCATGCCGCCGTTAGGGACGGTGCGAACCGGCGCTCCATCGGCACGTTGAGACGCCTGAGAACCGCGATGCCCACAAGGAGGAGCGTGATTCCAACAATTCCCGTGAGAACCGGGAGCCGGCGAACGCCGTACTCTGTAAAGTTGAGCGTGATTCCGACCAGTCCAGAGACGACGAAACTCAGTATGAGGCTGTAGACGATTCGCTCGATACCTGTCGTACTCCGAGTGCTGTCGTTCGGGTCGTCGACTGACTCTGCTCGCGTCTCCGGGAAGAGAGCAGCCATAAGCGTCCATCCCGGTACGAACAGCACGAACACCACCGCGAAAATCGGTCGTACGACTGAATCACCCGGGAACGGAAACCAGGTTGCAAACGCCGTTGCGAGCAAGATACAAAGTACGAGCGTAAGGTCAACGCCGACAGCGTCTCTGTACCTTCTCTCTCCCGGCATTGTTGTGAATGTTGAGGTACTGGACAAATAAATAGCCGTTTGCTAAACGCCCGCTGAGAACCTCCGCTAGAACGTCAGCAAGTCGACGACACGTCGGAATATTACGAGCAGGACACCGACGTATCCGACAACGAGCACCCACCGCACTCGTCGCCACGGCCGCGCCGAACGGTCTTTCGGTAAGACAGCCTCGGCGAACATGAGTAACCCGAGATACAGCGCAACGTAGTACACCTCTATCGAGAAATTGCCGATAAACGCGAAGAGCACGGCCAGCCCTATCGCCCACACGGCCTGGAGGAATGCTAACTGGTAGATTCCTTCGCATGTCATGTCTCGCATCCCTCCTTGAGTTCGTCCTCCGGGTCGGTCGCGTTCGAGTCAATTCTGTTACGCAAGTGGCGGTGATAGACGTCGACGAGAGCTGTCGAATACCCTCTCTCGAGGAAGCTCTGAAGAATCTCTTTGAGAAGCTCGAATCCGTTGTCGTTGCGGCGATAGAGCGTTCGGTAGACGAGCGGAAGATTCCGAACGCTCGACGGCGTATGCAGGTCATGCATGTGAATATTCAGCACTGTTGGACGCGGCGGATGGCGTTTTAACAGTTCGACCAACGGACGCCCGACTACTCGGCAGTACGACAGGGCAGTCGGGACCCGGAGGGACGAACTGTACACGGTGAACGGGATTTCGACAAGATCGTGTGTCGGCAGATACGTCGGCATCGTCGGGGCGGTAACGTTACTGAAGCGCCCAGGGCGCCAACTCGGGAAGATGCTCGCGTCGAATCTGTACCCAGCCGCGGCGAGGTGTTTGTAGTCCTCGTCGCGGATTGCGCCATCGGGGAAGCGATATCCGACCGGCCCCTGTCCAAAGAACCGTCGATACCGCTCTGTACTCTTCTCTATCTCGTGCTCGGCGCCGGTCTCTCCCCGTGGGAGATGAGTATGCGAATGGGGGTGAAACGAGACATCGACGTCGCTCGTACGGAACCGCTCTACCTTCTCCGGGAACTCCTCTAGGACCCTCGTCTGAATGAAACAGGTCAGCGAGACGCCGAGTTCTTCGAGCAGTTGGACCAACTGCTCCGTGTACTCAAGGGCCTCGTACTGCTCTCCGGGGGCCGCTGTTCCGAAGTCTCGTTCGTAATCGAGCGTTAGAAAGAGGACTCTGTTCGGGATGTCTTCTCCTCCAAACTGGACGTATTTGGTCACGTAGTTATCTCCCGTTCGATTCGATCGTGTACCGAGTCGGGGGCTCGACCGACACACCGTCTCGGCGTCGTCGACTCAATCGCGTATGCCGCCCGCCTCTG
>Ga0207754_100032_pt1 | contig 164605 bp, 177 predicted proteins | sample A23E1SouthBayCA_FD_187728 | JGI IMG/M metagenome (GOLD analysis project Ga0207754, IMG submission 187728) | Aerobic enrichment media microbial communities from Eden Landing Ponds, California, USA - A23 E1 (SPAdes) | ecosystem: Environmental > Aquatic > Marine > Unclassified | place: Emeryville... | reverse complement strand
TGGTATCGACAGAAGTTGATGGACTCGCCGGGAGTCCCGCGAGCGCAGCGAGCGGGACGTCGGCGAGTCCACGAACGACTGACCGAGCGAAGCGACGGAAGGAAGTGAGTGGACTCGCCGGGATTTGAACCCGGGGCCTCTCCCATGCCAAGGGAGTGATCTACCCCTGATCTACGAGCCCGCACCCTCCGATAGCCGTCGCCCGTTTAGAAGCCCTTCGATTCCGACCGGGGCGAGTCGGGGGCGAGTCGAAACGGTTTAACCCGGCGCGCGTGGACAACCCGATGGGAATCCAGCACGGCCGCAAATCTGACTCGCCCAGTTTGGGCTTGGGATTGCGGTAGTGCCCCGGTAGTCGGTGATACGACTGCGGGGTACTCGTTTCTGCGGTCAGTGCGGTTCCAACCCGCAACAATGGCACGAATGCACACCCGCCGCCGTGGCTCGTCCAGCTCGGACAAGCCGGTGGCAGACGAAGCACCGGAGTGGAGCGACGTCGACGCGGCTGACATCGAAGCCCGCGTCGTCGAACTGGCAGAACAGGGCAAGGACCCGAGCCAAATCGGCCTGTCCCTGCGCGACGAAGGCGTCAAGGGCGTTCCCGTCCCCGACGTCAAGCTCGCCACGGGCAAGAAGGTCACCACCATCCTCGAGGAGAACGACGCCGCAGGCGACCTCCCCGAGGACCTCCGCAACCTCATGGAGCGCGCCATCCGCCTCCGCGAGCACATGGAGGAGAACCAGCAGGACAAGTCCAACCGTCGCGCGCTCCAGAACACGGAGTCGAAGATTCGCCGCCTCGTCTCGTACTACCGCGGCGACAAGCTCGACGACGACTTCACGTACAGCTACGACGTCGCTGTCGAACTCCTCGAAGAATAACTGAATGTCCGTGAGCCCCGCCGAACAGACACCCGCCGCCGACGCCGCCGCGACCCTGCGCGAGGCGACGTTCGTTCGCCTCCGCGTCCACGGGAGCGGTGCCGCTGTCGCGGCCGCCGGTGTCATCGGACGGGCGCTCAGGACACTCGACGTCCCCTTCCGCATCCGCGCGACCGACGCCCCGGACACTGTCGCACACGACGACGTTGTGGCAGTCGTCGGACTGTCGGACGCCGATGCGGACCTCGAACTCGACCCGAACGACGCCGTGTCGGTCGTCCGCGAACTCGGGGTCGACCCCGACCCGGCGGTCGCGCTGGCCGGCCTCCACGCCGCCGGCGAATCGCCGGGCGACGACACCGACCTCGCGGACGCCGCGGGCGTCGAAGCCGGACCCGGCGTGGCCGTCCCCACGGGCGACCTCGCAGACGGGCTGGCGCATTCGACGCTCGTCCACGCGCCGTTTTCGGCCGACAGGGAGCGCGCGCAGGCGGACCTCGCCGAACTGTCGCTCTCGGCCGAACTCGACGCCGACGCCCGCAGGCGCGTCGCTTCCCTCGTCGCCATCGACGCGACGAGCGGCGAGGCGACCGCCCGAGCGGCGACCGCCGTCGAACGCGTTTTGGGCCCGGAAGCGACTCCGAACGGACCGTTCGAAACCGTCGGCGGCTTCGCCGACGTGCTCGACGCGACCGTCCGAGAGTCGCCAGGGACCGCCGTCGCGCTGGCGCTCGGACACGACGTTCGCGACGCCGCGCTCGACGCGTGGCGCGACCACGCGCAGGCGACCCACGCCGCGCTCCGCGAGGCGACGACGGGCCGCTACGAGAGCCTCTACGCGCTCTCCTGTGACCTGTCGTCGCCGGGGCGACTCGCCACGGTGGCGAGGCTCGCCCGCGACTTCCGCTCGCCCGAGCCGACCGTTCTCGCGGTCGGCGTCGGTGCCGCGGCCCTCGTTTCGACCGGCCCCGCCGGACTGGACGAGGATCTCGTCGCGGCCGCGAGCGAACTGCCGGACGCGTCCGCGACCGGGTCGCCGTCGGAGGCGACGATGACGTTCGATTCCGCGGTGGAGTCGAGCGACGTCGTCGCGGCCGTCAGGGAGGTGCGCCGATGACCCGGCGTGCGACCCTGCGGACGACCCACGACGACCCCGGCATCGTCGCCGGCGCGCTCGAACCGGACAACACGGAGTCGATGCGCACCCGAGTCGAGGGGGACGAACTCATCACCACAATCGAACGCGATTCGACCGGCGGCCTGCACGCCACGGTCGATGATTACGTCGTCAACGTGACGGTCGCCGAGACCGTCATCGAAGCCACACGAACGCACACAGACACTAACCATGAGTGAACGATCCGTCTCCAAGCAGAAGCGCGGAAAGCGATGGTACACCGTCATCGCTCCCGAGAATTTCGACCGTAAGGAACTCGGTTCGACCTTCGCGGACGAACCCGAGAAGATCAACGGTCGCACCGTCGAGTCCACCCTCGGCGACCTCAACGACGACCAGGGCGCGAACAACGTCAAGCTCACGTTCAAGATTACGGACGTGGGCAGCGACGCCGCCTACACCGAGTTCATCCAGCAGGAGCTCACCCGAGACTACCTCCGTAGTCTCGTCCGCCGCGGCGCGTCCAAAATCGAAGCCAACGTCACGGCCATCACCAAGGACGACTACCGCGTCCAGCTCCAGCCCGTCGCCTTCACGACGAAGAAGGCCGACCGGAGCCAGGAACACGAGATTCGTCGCATCATGACGAAGCTCACCCGCGAGGCCATCACGGGCCACACCTACGACGCGCTCACCGAGAGCGTCGTCGAGGGTCGCCTCTCGTCGGCCATCTACGGCGACGCGAAGGTCATCTACCCCCTGCGCCGCGTCGAGGTCAAGAAGTTCTCCCTCGAAGCCCGTCCCGAAGAGGTCGAGGCCGAAGAGGAAGCCGCCGTCAGCGTCGACGAAGGCGACGTCGCAGTCGACGTCGACGACGACGAGACCGAAGCGTAAGCCCGTCTCGCCGACGGCTCGACTTCGAACTTCGACTTTTTACGCGGCCCACCTGCGCGATGAGCGACGCCGCTGTCGGGTGTTGAATCCGGGGCAGACGGCGGGCGGTGAGTTCCGGGCTACTCCTCGACGACGATAGTGCCGACCATCCCCTGTTGCTCGTGGGGAACACAGAGATACTCGTACTCGCCGGGCACGTCGAAGGTGTACGAGTACGTCTCGCTACTGGCGATGAGGCCGCCGAGCGAGTTGGAATAGGCGTCGCGGGCGGCCTGCTCGGTCTCGTAGCCGCCGCTGGCGAAGAACGCGGCTCCCTCGGGGAGGGTGCCCTCGTAGGCGGTGACGGTGTGGCCGCGGGAGCTCGTGTTGCGCCAGACGACCTCGTCGCCGGCCTCGACGGTCAGCGTCGGCGGGTCGAACGCGACCGCGGTCATCCCGATGTCGAAGTCGTCGCCCGACGCCGTCAGGGTCGCACAGCCCGCGAGGCCGGCGGTCGCCGCCGCACCGGCCGCCGCGAGGAACTGACGCCGCGTCCGACCGTCGTCCGAAGACCCGTGGTCTCGCATGGTCGCCTCTCGGGACGCGACCGATAAATGTCGCATGGTTCGCCCGCCGAACCGCCGAACGGGGCGGAACACGCCGTGACTGCCGGTTCGAGCGACAGCGACGCGAAGCCGGCCGCCGACGGACGGAACGTAAGAGGGAAAGGGCAGGTACGCAATCGCATCGGTATGAGACCCCGATTCGTCGGTCGGTTGGGCCCCGCCGACGTGGTCACCGCCGGGAACGCGGCGCTGGGATTCGTCGCGGCGGTGTTAACCGCGGTCGACGTGCACCTCGCCGCCAAGGTCATCCTGCTCGCCGCGATGGCCGACGGCCTCGACGGCGTGGTCGCCCGGCGCTACGGGGGAACCGACGCAGGGCCGTACCTCGACTCCCTCGCGGACGTGGCCTCCTTCGGCGTCGCGCCCGCCCTGCTCGTCGTCGCCGTCGTCCGCGAGATGTGGGGCTTCGACCGGGTTCGGGTCGTCGCCGGCGTCGCCGTCGCCGCGCTGTTCGTCGCGGCCGCGGTCGTCAGACTGGCGCTCTACACCGCCTACGACAGCGGGTCCGACGAGACGGTCGGGGTGCCGACAACGCTCGCCGCGACGATTCTGTCTGCGGGCGTCCTCGTCGGCTTCGTCGAGCCGATGTTGCTCGTCGGCCTCTCGGCAGTTATGGCCGCGCTGATGCTCTCGGACGTGACCTACCCCGACCTCCACGCCCAAGACGCGCTCGTCATGGGTGTGGTTCAGGGCCTCGCAATCGTCTGCTCGGGGACGCTCGGTGAGGGCTTCTCGTTCGGCTTGCTGTTCTTGGCGCTCGGCTACCTGTTTCTCGGGCCGCGCTTCTACTGGGCGTGACCGGGGCGGCGGAACGGAACGCGCCCGCTTACATCCCCATGTCCGCCGCGTCGTCCGGGACCGGCAGGTCGTGCGGCGAGACGCCGAGGAGTTCCGCGGCGTGGTCCAGCGCCATGTCGAAGCCGTAGTAGCGTTCGAGTTCGTCGCCGTCGGCGGTCGGTCGGACCTTCAACATCGCGTAGCCGTCGATGTTCTGGGCTACGGCGGCGGTCCGCCCGTCGCGGTCGAATTCGAGGACGCGCTCGGCGTCGGTGACGTAGTACCGCGCGGTGACGCCGTTCGCCTCTGCGGTTGCGTCGGTCATGCGAGGCGCTAGGGAGCACGGGCTGTCTAAACTATCGGTTCCGGCGGACTGGCGTGGGAGAGCGTGGCTGGACGTGACGGGCCGGCAGACCGGCGGGCCGGCGGAACGAAAGTGACGTGTGTCTCTCCCACGAGACGGGAGCTATGTGGTTTCAGAGCGGCCGCCGGCGCGACCTGTGTGCCGTCCTCTACGACGCGGGCGAACTCCGCGGGCAGAAGCTGAAGACCCGGTTGGAACGCTACTACGACCTCCGAATCGACCCCCAGTCGTTCTACGGGACGCTCGACGCGCTCGTGGAGGCGGGCCACCTCCAACGGCGGACCGAGGGTATCTACGACGTGTACGGCCTCACCGACACGGGCGCAGAGCGGGTCGAGTCGTACCACGCGTGGCTCGCGGAGCGAGTCGCAAACGGGGCGCGGGGCGCGGAGGACGCGGAGGGTACGAACGAATCGGTCGTCGACTGACGTTACTTCTGGAGCCAGTCACCGATGGTGTTGCGGAGAATCTCGCTCGTCCCCTCGTAAATCTCGTTGAGCTTCGCGTCGCGGTAGTAGCGCTCGGCGGCGAACTCCTTGGTGTAGCCGTAGCCGCCGTGAATCTGGATGCCCTCGTTGGCCACCTCGCGGCTGATTTCGCTGGCGTAGAGCTTCGCCTGTGCGGCCTCCTTGATGAACGTCTCGTCGCGCATCTTTAGGTCCGCGGCCTTGTGCATGAGGAGCGTCGCGGCCTGCACCTTCGTGTCCATGTCCGCGAGTTTGTGCTTGATGGCCTGGAAGTCCCCGATGGGCTGGTCGAACTGCTCGCGCTCGCCGGCGTACGTCACGGCGTCGTCGAGGGCGGCGCGGGCGATGCCGATAGAGCGCGCCGCGATGGTGATGCGGCCGCCGTTGAGCGTCTTCAGCGCCTGCACGAAGCCGTCGCCCTCGTCGCCGAGGAGTCGGTCTTCGGGGATGCGCATGTCGTCGAAGCGGAGTTCGGCGGTCGGACAGCCCTTGTCTCCGAGTTTGTGCTCCGTGCCCTCGACGACGAAGCCGTCGTCAACCTCGGGCCGGACGACGAACGACGAGATGCCCTTGTTACCCGCGTCGGGGTCGGTCTTGGCGAAGACGACGACGGTGTCCGCGACCGAGCCGTTCGAAATCCAGAGCTTGCCGCCGTCGACGACGTACTCGTCGCCGTCTTTGACCGCCGTGGTCTCCATGGCCGGCACGTCGCTGCCCGCGCCGGGTTCGGAGAGCGCGAACGCGCCGATGTCGGTGCCCTCGTTGAGCGGGGTCAGATACGTCTGCTTTTGCTCTTCGTTCCCGAATTCGTAGAGCATGTTGCCGGCGAGGCTCGTGTGGGCGGCGACGATGGTCCCGAGGCCGCCGGAGCCGCGGGAAATCTCTTCGAGGCCGATGGCGTAGGAGTGGTAGTCGAGGCCGGCACCGCCGTACTCCTCGGGGAAGGGCATGCCCATCAAGCCGAGTTCGCCCATCTCGCGCACGAGGTCGGCGGGGAACTCGTCGGTCTCGTCAATCTCCGCCGCACGAGGCTTGACCTCCTCGTCGACGAACTCCGAGACCATCTCCTTGATTTGCTTCTGCTCCGCAGTGAGCGCGAAGTCCATGTCTGAATCTTTCATCGACTATGCTTATGGTTTTCTCCTGCGTCGTCCCGGCCGTCCGCGGATGCGGCCCCCCACGAGACTTTTTATCCCCCCTTCCGTAATACGGGTACGCTTCGAATGTCTCGACACGCCGATGCCCGGCCACCGGCAACTGATGACGACCTCGATTGGTGTCACGATGCAGTTCAGGGGGTCTCTCGGACCTTCGCCCTCACGGTCGACGTCCTCGACGAACCGATGGCGTCGCACATCTGTATCGGATATCTCCTCTGTCGAATCGCCGACACCGTGGAGGATTCGTCTTCAATCGCGCCCGACGAGCAGGCACACCTCCTTCGACTCTACGACCGCGCGCTCGACCCCGACGACGACACCACCGTCGACGAGTTCGTGACCGCAGTACAGCCGCACCTCCCCGCGGAGGGCGAACAGTCCGACGACTGGATGGTCGTCGCCAACACCGCTCGGGTCTTCCGGACGTTCGAGGCGCTGCCGGAGGACGTGCGGGAGGCGGTCAGGCCGCCGGTCCGCGAACTCGTCTCGGGCATGGCGATGTTCGTCGAACGCTACTCGCAGACCGGCGGGCTCCGCATCCAGTCCCGCGAGGAGTTAGAGGAGTACTGCTACTACGCCGCCGGAACCGTCGGCAACCTCATCACGAACCTCGTGACCCGCGGCAACGTCGACAGCGAGCGCCGGTCGCGGCTCTACGACACCGCCGAGGAGTTCGGCCTGCTCCTCCAGCTCGTGAACATCGCGAAGGACGTGCACGACGACTACACCTCCGAGAACAACGTCTACCTCCCCGCCGACTGGCTCGACGACGCGGGCGTCCCGCAGGAGGAGGTCGTCGACCCCGAGCACAACGACCGCACGGCCTCGGTGGTCGCGCGGACCGCCGACCACGCGAAATCGTTCCTCGACGACGCGCAGACCTACTTAGAGACGGTGCCGCTCCGCGAGGGCAACACGCTCGCCGCGTGGGCGATTCCGTTCCTCCTCGCGGTCGGGACGCTCCGCGAACTCGTCGCCAACCCCGAACACGCGGTGACGGGCGAGGGGGTCAAAATCTCCCGACAGGAGGTGTTCGCCGTCGTCTCCGAGATGAACGGCGCGAGCTCCGAGTCGCTCGCCGAGATGCGCGAAATCATCTCGCGCCAGCCGTTCCACCGAGCAACGACGAACCTCGACTGAAGACGACGCCACGCCGTCGGTCGGGCCTCGGTTCCGTTTTCGCGTCTCTTCTCCGTCCGTTCGCTTCGAGCGCCGCCGAACGCGGCGGTGAGTTCCTCTCCCGTGAACGCCACGCTTCGCACCCGCCGCGACCCCGTCGGAACCGAATTCGAGGGCCATGCGGTCCCGTGACGAACGCGGTTTGGGAGGATTTTTAGTAACCCAAGCATAACGGGCGTCTATGAGTACCGAAGAAGCACACGACGACCACGGCCATCACCTGCCGGCGGTTCAGGACTGGCCGCGCGGCTTCGGCGAGGCGAGCTGGTGGCCGTTCGTCACCGCCGTCGGAGGCGCGGGCATCTACGCCGGTGCCGGGCTGTACGTCATGGGACAGGACGGAATCGTCGGCCAGACGGCGGGCCCCGCCGTGTTCATCGGCAGCATCTTCCTCTTCCTGGCCGGACTCTACGGCTGGTTGTACCACGCGTTCGTGAGCCACTTCTGGTCGCGCGACGCGAGCCAGAAGAGCGCGTCGAAGCTCCGCTGGGGGATGATTGCCTTCCTCGGCTCCGAACTCGGGACGTTCGGCGCGCTGTTCGCGTACTACTTCTTCATCCGCGCGGGGACGTGGCCACCGCAGGAACTCCCGCATCTCACGGGGTCGTTAGTGCTAGCGAACACCGCCATCCTCATCGTGTCCAGTCTCACGCTCCACTGGGCGCACGTCGCCATCCGCGAGGAGAACCACCGTAACTTCGTCCTCGGGCTCGCGGTCACGCTCCTGCTCGGCGTGATATTCATCGGCGGGCAGGTGTACGAGTACTACGAGTTCATCGTCCACTCGAACTTCTCGATTACCGACGGCATCTTCGGGTCGGCGTTCTACGGCCTCACCGGCCTGCACGGCCTCCACGTCAGCCTCGGCGCGGTGCTTCTCGGTATCGTCTTCGTCCGCGCGCTCCGCGGGCAGTACTCCGCCGAGCGCCACGTCTCCGTCAGCACGGCCTCGATGTACTGGCACTTCGTGGACGTCGTCTGGATCTTCCTCGTCGTCGTCCTCTACGTCGGCGCGGAAGTCGGCGCGTAACGTCACCGTCCGTCGCCGCGACGCCGCGGCACCGATTCTTTCGAACCGCTCTTTTCCGAGAGCCGCGCACGTCGACCGACGGCCGGACCGACCCGTCAGCGGCCGCTCACCCGAACTGCTCGTTGAAGCGGTAGATGTCTTCGTCCACGCCGGCGACGACGAGGTCGTCGTCGGCTTCGACCCGGAACGCCGGGCCGACCTCGGTGACGAGCGCGCCGTTTCGCTCGACGGCGATGACGGTGCAGTTCGTTCGGGCGCGAACGTCGGCCCCGGCGAGGGTCCGCCCCACGAGGCCGGGGGCGTTCGTCCGGACGATTTCTATCTGCGACTGCGGCGCGATGACCTCCTCGTCGAGCACCGTCGAGGCGAGCATCCGGCCGGCGACCGTCGACAGCGCGAGCACGTAGTCCGCGCCGGCGCGGTAGAGTTTGGCGATGCTCTCGGTCTCGTTGGCGCGGGCGATGACCTCCGTCTCCTCGGAGACGCGCTCGGAGACGAGCGTGGCGAAGACGGCCGTGGTGTCGTTGTCGAGCGCGAGGAGGACGCCGCGGGCCTCGGAGACGTTCGCCTCGGAGAGCGTCTGCGGGTCGGTGATGTCGCCGACGAGGTCGACGCCGGGCTTGTCCTGCTTGTCGACGACGAGGTGCGGGACGCCGGCGCTCGCCAACTTCTCGGCCGCGGTGGAACCGACCTCGCCGTATCCGGCGACGATGACGGTTCCGCGGCGGAAGCGCCGCGCCGACGACAGCGTCAGCGCGCGGAGTTCTTCGAGTTGCTTCTCGCGGCCGACGACGAGCAGGATTGTGTGTTCGTCGATGACGGCGTGGGGGGCCGGCGGGGAGACGAACTCCCCGGTGAACCACGCGCCGATGACGTTGACGCCGGTGACGTCCCCGATGCCGCTCTCGGCGATGGTCCGACCCTCGGCGGGGCTGCCGCGCTGGACGAGCAGCTCCGCGACCTCGAAGTCCTCGCCGATTTCGATGGCGTCGCCGAGTTCCGAGGAGATGGACGTGGTCGCCTTGCCCGCGAGGCTCTCGCCGAGGAGTCGGCGCGGCGAAACGACCCGGTCGGCCCCGGCGTAGCGGTGGTAGTCAGCGACATCGGGGTCCTCGATGAGGCTGACGACGCGGGCGTCAGGCGCGGCCTGCTTCGCGGCGAGGATGATGCTCGCGTTCGTCTCGTCGTCGTCGTCGGCGACGATGGCGAGCGCCTCGGCCGCGTTCGCCGCCTCCAGCGACTCGACGTCCTCGGGGTCGCCGTGGACGACGTCGTAGCCCGCGCCGTGTAGCTCCTCGGCGCGGTCCCGGTCGGCTTCGAGAATCACGTAGGGCACGTCCATCGAATCGAGTTCGTCCACGAGGGCGTCGCCGCGAGGGGTGAACGTGCAGATAACGACGTGGTCCGAGCGCGTCGACGCCGTCGGCGGCGCGGTCCGCAGGGCGTCTTCGACGAGCGGGACGAGAAATAGCGGGAGCGTGAGGAAAACGGTCGTGACGCCCGTGAGTTGCATCAGAATCGACAGCGCGAGTAACGGCGGATGGTCGACCCAAAACCGGGTCTGTTCGCCGTAGCCCGTCGTCGTGAACGTCTCGACGACGACGTGGACCGCCTGCAAGAAGGTGATGTCCTCGCCGGCGAAAAAGCCCGCCGCCCACTGGTAGGCGATGGAGAACATGAGCATCAACAGCCCGGCACCCGCGAGATAGCGGCCGAGTCGCCGCTTCGCCTTCGACAACCCGGGGCCGTCGCCCGAAATAGACATAATCGGGCTATGTGCGCCGGTGGCTAAAAGCGTCCTGACGCGGGAGGCGTTCCGTGAGCCGCCGTCGAGACGCCGCGCTCGCAATCGCGGTGCTCGTCCCCGTCGCGGCCGCGGTGGTCCTCCTGGGGACGCCGATGACGCCCGAACCGGTCTTCGTTGGCGTCGCCGGGGCGCTCGCCCTCGAAATTGCGCTCTCGGTGCGGGCGTCTGCCGTCCGAAGGCTGTGGGCGCGACGAACCGTGCGAGCCGCGTCCGTCGCGGTCGCCGTCGTCGGCAGCTCTCTCGGCGTCGTCGTCTTCGGGCAGGCGTCGCTCCTCGCCGTCGCGGCCGGGCTCTCGACCTATCTGCTCCTCCTCGCGGCGGTCGAGTTTCGGAGTCGCGGCCGAGGGGAGAGCCGCCCGTGACTCTGCCCCGCAGACCTGTTACGCGAGGAATACTTAACAGCCGCCCGTCCCCCTGTACGGGTATGTGTAGCACACCGTCCGACCGCCGAGGCGACAGTCGGCGGCCGTGACGCTTTCGGGAGACAGCGCGGCGACGCCGCGGACGACACGTCGGACGAGACGGCGCGTGCTCGAAACCGGCGGCGCGGCGGCCGCGGCCACGCTGGTGGTCGGGGGACTGCTCGCGGTCGAGTGGCTCTGGCTCGTCTCGCGGGCCGCCCCCTCGCCCGAGACCGCCGCGGCGACGTGGGCCGCCGGGACCCTGCTCGTCGTCGTCGGGCTCTGCGCGTACGCCTACGCGAACGCGGACGAGAACGTCGCGCCCGGAAACGCCGGAACGGCCGAACCCGCGGCGGGGTCGGCCCGCGCCTACGACGACCTCGGGGTCCCGACCACCGTCACGCTCGTCCGCGGGTTTCTCGTCGCGGGCGTCGCGGGCATCGTCGGTGTGGCGCTTCACGGGTCGCTGAGTCCGCCGTGGGCGTGGGCCGCCGCCGCCGGCTACGGGGTCGCCGCCGCGCTCGACGCGCTCGACGGGGCGCTCGCCCGCCGACTCGACCGCGTCAGCCGCCTCGGCGCGCGACTCGACACCGCGGTCGACGCCTTCGGCCTCCTCGTCGCCCCGCTCGCGGGCGTCCTCCTCGGCGAACTCGCGTGGTGGTATCTCTCGGTCGGCGCGGCGCGGTACGTGTTTCTCGTCGGCCGCCGCCTCCGCGAGCGAGCGGGCCGGCCGACGTTCGACCTCCCGCCGCGGGCCTCGCGGCGCGTCCTCGCCGGCGTCCAGATGGCCGTCGTCCCGCTGGCGCTCGCGCCCGGCGTCTTCGACTCGTGGATGCCGCTCGTGACCGGCGTCGCGGCCGCGGCGCTCCTGTGCGGCTTCGCTCGGGACTGGGGCTACGTCTCGGGGCGACTCGGGAGCGAGAGCAACGGAGACGCGCCAGTCGCGGAGTAATCAGTCGAGTTCGGCCAACACGTCGAGGTTGTGAGCGACGTACGTGAGTTCGTCGCCCGCGAGGGCGTCGTGTCGGGCGTCGAGCCACCCGTCGAGCGTCGCGCGGTCGACCGCGGCCGACTCGCCGACGGATTCCTCGACGAAGCCGAGGATGCGGTCGAGGAAGATTCGCGCCTCGTCGTCGTGCGGCGGGTGGACGACCCAATCCGAGCCGCCGGCCGCGACGACCGGCGCGCCGAGTTCCCGCAGGGTCGACAGGAGGTCGGAGCCGGTGTTCGGTCCCGCGCGGTCGCCGCCGCGCATCGTCTCGTGGTACGCACCGAGCACCGCGTCGTCGTCGGGGTGGCTCGGGCGGAACGCGGTTCGACCGTCGAACGTGATGGGCGCGTAAAAGAGGCCGTCGTCGGTGAGCCGCGAGAGGAGCGCGTCGACCGCCCGTCGGAGCGGGAGCACGTCGAAGACCGCGTGGGCGACCACGAGGTCGATTGCCTTCGGGAGGACCGTCATCGCCTCGAAGAGGTCGCTCGTCACGTAGGTCAGCGAGACGCTGCGGCCGTGGCGTTCGATGCGGAAGCCGTCGGGCGTCGGCTCGGCGGTCCAGCCGGCGGCGCGCGCCCACTCAGCGAACGCCGCGGCCGCGTGGTCGGCCATCCCGCGCGTTCGGTCGACCATGACGTACTTTATCTCGTCGTGCGCGTCGAAGACGCCCCACGAGAGGAGCCGCCGACACATCGCGCCCGTCCCCGCCCCGACCGAGACGACGCGGAGCGGCTGTCCCGACCGCGACTCGGCGCGCGCCTCCAGCCGGTCGATGAGGCTCGCGAGCGTCGGTCGGTGGAGCGCGCGGTCGTCCACGGGCTCCTTCGCGCGGAGGTAGTGGACGAACCGGTCGTCGTGGCTGGTCACGACCGACCCGTCTCGGCGGACTCGTATAACCGTTCTCCCGGCTCGGTCCCGACCGCGGCGAGCGAATCGGTCACAGCAGACACGCTGAAGTGTGAACTGAGCTAAACATTCGCTCGATTCGCCCGGAAAGTATTTGATTCGGTTCCGGTGATGTAACCCCAAATGGATAGCGAGATTATTGACGCGGTGACCGGGTGGGACTCTGCACCCGCCGAACGAGGCTACGGTGGCCTCCGGTCGCTCGCGGACGACGGCTTCACAGGAGCCGTCGTCGCTGGCATGACGTGGGGATTCATGCTCAACGGCCGTCTCCTCGGCGTTTTCGACGGGGCGGTTACAGATTTCGAGGGTGAATCGTTCGAGGCGCACCGCGCACCGGACCCAGCGCTGCCGCTTCTGTACGCGATGCAGGAGACCGGCGGCGACGTCCGCGCGCAGTACTACACGGAGGAGACGCCGCTGCAAGACGCAAACGGAACGCTCTCGTCGGGCGGCTTCACCGGCTACGTCGAACTGTCCGAGAACGTGCTCTCGGGCGACTACTTCGTCGTCTACCACGGGGGGAAGTCGATGAGCGCCGCCTTCGTCGGCAACAGCAAGCGGCTCATCACCGGCGACGAGGCGTTCGAGCGCGCGAGCGACGAGGTTGGCATCTACAAGGTTTACGACGTGGATATCGACCTCGTCGACATTCCCGAGGCCGACTCCGACGAGGGAGCCGACGATGCGACGGGAGCCGCCGCGGGCGGCGTCGCTCCGGCGGACGACGAGACCGACACGACAGACCCGTCCGAGGAGCCGGAGCCCGAACCGGTGGTTCCTGACGAGTCGGGGGCGGCAACCGCTGCCGACGAGACCGCACCCGAGCCCGCCGACGGTGACGGCGATGACGATGGAGACAGCGACGACGGCGAACCCGTCGACAGCGAGCCGGCGATGGCCGACGCTCCGGCCGACGAAGAACCGGACCCCGCGGCGGCCGCGGCTGACGCGACCGCGGACGACGCCGAGCCGGCAGCGTCGACGAGCCCCGACGACGAGTGGACCGAGACGGGGTCCGGACCGTCTGTGACTCCGGGCGGGTCGCGGTCTCCGGAGTCAACCGAGGCGGCCGCGTCGCCCACGAGCCGGCCCGTGCCGGAGGAGTCGCGGCCGCCGACAGGCGAGGGACCGGTCGTCACCGACACCCCTCAGAAGAACGGCGAGGCGGCGTCTCCGGACCCGGACCCGGACCCGAATCCGGAGGGCGGCGCGACCGGCGACGACGTGTTCTCCGCCGAGGCGCAGTGGCGAAACGCCCGGTCGATTCCGTCGCTCGACCCCCGCGACGCCGAGGGAGAGTCCGTCGACGGCCGCCCCGGGACGCCTCGAAGCCACCAGCGGAACACGACGCAGGCGACGCATCGCCGGCAGTCACAGGGCGAATCGCGGGCGTCGCCGCAAGACCAGAGCCAGCGGCCGAACCAGCGGCAGGCCCAGCCGGCCGACGGGACGCCGGACGAGCCCGCCGCCGACCCGGCGGAAGCCGAGTCGCTGAAAGAGCAGGTCGAGGCGCTGGAGTCGGAGCGCGACCGGCTCGAATCCGAGCGCGACTCACTCCGCGAGGAGCGCGACGAACACCGCTCTCGCGCCGAGGAGCTGGCAGACCGCGTCGCGGAACTCGAATCCGAGGTCGAACGGCTTCGGGGACAGCTCGACGAGGCGGGGATTCGGTCGACCGACCGCTCGATGTCGGCCGACGAGGCGCTCCGCGGGACGAACCTGTTCGTTCGCTACGCCCGCAAGGGCGAGGCGACGCTGGAGAAAGCCCACGACGGGCAGGCCTCCCGCGAGGAGGTCGTCGAGAACCTCCGGCTCGAACACCACACCACGTTCGACACGGAGGGGCTCGGCATCGACGGCCAGCCCTACGAGGAGTTCCTCCACGAGACGCCCGAGTACGGCTTCGCCAAGTGGGTCGTCACCGACCTGCTCTACGAAATCGGCGAGACGGGCAACCGGTCGAGCCTCGCGGGCGTCTTCGACTCGATTCCGAAGGCCGACCGAATCGAACTGTACGGGAGCGTCTCGATACCGCTCGGCGACGGCGAAGCCGAGTCCCGGCAGTTCGACATCATCGTCCGCGACCAGATGGGCGAGCCGCTGTTCGTGGCGAACCTGAACGACTCGCGGGACCCGGCGACCCGGCCGATGGTCACCCAACTCATCAAGGACTCGAAGAGCGTCGCCAACGCGAAGGAGACGCTCGGCTCGGCGTTCGTGGTCACGAAGAGCTTCTTCGAGCCGGGGGCGCTGGAGGCCGCCACCGAGGAGACCGGCGGGGGTCTCCTGAGCCGGTCGAAACGCAAGAGCTTCGTGAAGCTCTCGCGGAAACAGGGCTACCACCTCTGTCTGGTCGAAGCGCGGGGTGGCGAGTTCCACCTGAACGTGCCCGACCTCTGAGTCGGCCCCGATTCGACCGTCGCCGCGGTCGCTGTCGCTGTGTTAGTTTGTGCCCGCGGTCGCCGCGGCTGTCGGCGGTACTAAGCGATAGTGAAACGACCGCGGGGCTCGGAGAGCGTCCGCGGCGAGTGTCCGTGGTGTCGGGTCGGTACCGTTCGGTTCCGACCGCGTCGAAGCGTCGCTAACGCGGTCGGTCCGATGTCGTGCCCGGAGAGACTCGTCGGACGAAACAGGATAGAACGACCGCGTGCGCCTGAAGTGTGGTTAGTTCTCGATTTCGGCCGCTTCCTCGATTTTCATCGATTCGAGCTTGCCGACGATTTCGTCGAGCTTGTCGTCGAGTTCGTCGACGAACTCCTGGGTGCGCTCGGTGGTGATTGCGCCCTGGCTGGAGGGCTCGATGAGGTTCTCTTCTTCGAGAACGCGGAGGGAGTAGCGAACCTTGTGGTGCGGGTAGCCCGTCTCGTTGGACATCTTCACGATGCCGATCGGCTCACTTTCGATGACCATCTTCAGGACCTGGAGATGGCGCTCCAACATATCGACTTCCTTCTCAAGTCGGTCTATCATGCCATTTGTTAACTCTTCTTGGGAGGCTTTAAGCCTTGCCCTCCGAGCCGGCGAAAAATGAGATAACGCGACCTTAACGAGGACACTAATTAACCGTTGTGTTATCCGTCGCCACGCCAATGCGTGTTCATGGCGTATTCCTCGGAAACGGTTCGGGAATTAGACACGAACGTGCATTGCTAGTCGGCCGCGACCGTAATCTGTTTAGTCCGGCGCGGGGAACGGCCGACGTATGACTGTTACCATCGTCGGTTCGCAACTCGGCGACGAGGGCAAAGGCGCGCTCGTCGACCTGTGGGGCGGCGACGCTGATATCGTCGTCCGCTATCAGGGCGGCGACAACGCCGGCCACACCGTCGTCGAAGACGGCGAGGAGTACAAGCTTTCGCTCGTCCCGAGCGGGGCCGTCCGCGACAAAATCGGCGTGCTCGGAAACGGCTGCGTCATCAACCCGCGGACGCTGTTCTCCGAAATCGACGACCTCCGCGAGCGCGGCCTCGACCCCGACGTGCGCCTCGCCAAGCGCGCGCACGTCATCATGCCGTACCACCGCCGCCTCGACAACATCGAAGAGGAGGCGAAGGCCGACTCGGACCTCACCGTCGGCACGACCGGCCGCGGCATCGGTCCCACCTACGAGGACAAGGCGGGCCGCCGCGGCATCCGCGTCGGCGACCTGCTCGACCCCGACGTGCTCCGCCAGCGACTGGAGTACGTCGTGCCCCAGAAGCAGGCGCTCATCGAGGACGTGTACGGCCTCGAAGCCGGCGAGGAGTGCGACGTGGAAGCGCTCGTCGAGGAGTACACCGAAATCGGCCGCCGCCTCCGCGAGGACGACATGGCCGTCAACTGCGGCGACTTCCTCGCCGAGCGCCGCGAGGCCGGCGACAACGTGATGTTCGAGGGCGCGCAGGGCACGCTCATCGACATCGACCACGGGAGCTACCCGTACGTGACCTCCTCGAACCCGACCGCGGGCGGCGCGGCCACCGGCACCGGCGTCGGTCCGACCGTCGTCGGACAGGGCGAGGTCGTCGGCATCGTCAAATCCTACCTCTCCCGCGTCGGCGAGGGCCCGATGCCGACCGAACTGAACGGCAACGACCGCGACGAGGAGCTCGCGGACTTCATCCGCGAGAAGGGCGGCGAGTTCGGCACCGTCACCGGCCGCCCGCGCCGTATCGGCTGGCTCGACATGCCGATGCTCCGCCACGCCGCCCGCGTCAGCGGCTTCACCGGCATCGCCGTCAACCACCTCGACGTGCTCGCCGGCCTCGACGAGGTCAAGGTCGGCCACGCCTACGAACTGGAGGGCGACGAACGCCTGACGATGCCCGCGACGACCGAGCGCTGGGGCGAGTGCGAACCCGTCCTCAAGGAGTTCGACACGTGGCCGGAAGTCGACTGGGCGGCCGTCGCCGAGGAGGGCTACGACGCCATTCCCGACGCCGCACAGGACTACCTCGAATACCTCTCGGACGAACTCGACGTGTCGATTTACGCCGTCGGCGTCGGCCCCGGTCGCGAGCAGACGGTCCACCTCGAAAACCCGTTCGACGACTGAGCGCCGCGCAGTCGTCCACCCGGCGACGGCGCGCTTCCGCCCGCCGACCACCGCCGTGACGGCGGCGAACCCGTACGCTTTTACTTCGCGCAATCCACCGTCACGACGATGAAAGAATCCCTGATGGACATCCTCTGTGACCCCCTCGACAAGAGCGAACTCGAGTTGGAAGTCGACGAGCGCGACGGCGACGAAATCATCGAGGGGCGGCTCATCGGTACGGTCACCGGCGAGGTGTACCCCATCGAGGACGGCATCCCGAACCTCCTGCCGCCGGACATGCGCGACGACTGAGGAGACACCTCATCGGACCTGAACGTTTTTCTATTCTCGTCTCGACGGTGAAGCCGTGTCGAACGCGCCGCTCACCGTCACGCTGAACGACGAGCGCCCGCACGATCTCTCGGTAGCGCCGTCGTTCTCGACGAACGGGCCGTTCTCGGTCGAACTCGCGAACGAGGGGCAGGCGGTGCACGTCCACCTGCACATCGACGACGAACTCTCGCGCGCGGCGAGCCTGTCCGAAGGAAATCACTTCGTCGACGGCGACCAGACCAAGACCGTCGAGGTGTTCGTCACCCAGCCGTCCGAGCCGGTGTCGGGGAAGCTCAAAATCGTCTCGGGCCACGGCTCGGAGACGAGATACGTCGACGTGACCGTCGAACCCGGCTCCGGCGGCAAACCGCCGGTCGACGTGGACGAGACGCTATCGAAGCCGAAACAGCCCGAACCCGAGCCGAGCGTGACCGAGAGCATCGCCGACGTGTTCCCGAGCGTCGACCCGCGGGCCGCCCCGCTTTTCGGCCTCGCGCTCGTCGCGCTCGTTCTTGCGGTGGCGCTCGCCTCGCTGTTCGAGAGCTTCGCCATCACCCTCGGGGCCGGCGTCGTCGTCGGCGGCGTTCTCGCGGCGCTGGTGCTGACGATGCGGTGACGGCATCGAAAAACGAAACGCGGAGCGCCCGCGGCGCGGCCTACTCGTCGTCGGGCGCGTCGGTCGGGACGCCGCCGAGGTTGCCCTCGTCGTCGAACAGCTTCGCGCGCAGGAACCGCGCCCGGTAGCGGTTCGCGCCCTCGTACACGTCGGCCTCGCGGATGTCGTCGATGCGGCCGTCCGCGACGGCGTCGATGATGTCCTCGACCTGTTGTTTCTCCGAGGGCGTGAGTTCGAACTCGTAGGTCCGGGTCTCCTCGCCCTCTAGCCGCGTCCACTTTCGGGACGCCGCGATGACGACGGAACACGGCTCGCGGCACGGGAACGCGCCGTCGCCGCCGTCCACGTCGAGGTCGGTGTCGTCGTCGTACTGCCACTCGCGGCGCTTGACGCACTGGCTGTCGGCACAGCAGGCCTCCGCGACCCAGTCGACGTGTTCGTGACCGTCGCCGCGGTTCCACGTCTTCACGACGCTGTACATCCCGGTCTGACGGCCGATGGCGTCCTCCCAGTGGGTCACGTCGAGTTCGCCCCGGCGCTCGCGGTACCAGTTGGGAACCGACGCGGGGTAGAACGTCTCGACGGTCTCCACGAGGTCGCGGCCGTCGAGGGCGGGGAACAGCCAGCCGCCGGCGAGGTTGCTGCCGGACTTCAGCGGGCGGTACCGCCCCTTCTCGTCGTAGGTCGCCAACTGGCGGGCCGCGAGCGGTTCGTGGTAGGCGTCGAGGTCGTCGCGGTCGGCGGCGGCCTCGTCGGCGTGGCGGAGTTCGTAGGACCGCTCGCCGTGGTCGTCGACCGTGACCGTGACGAGCAGTTGGCCCCACTCGCGGCTGACGCCGTCCCGGAGGTCGTCGTACCGTTCGGGGACCGAAGCGACGTCGGCGTCAGCGTCGCTGGCGCTGTCGCTTCCGTTTCCGTCGCCGCCCGTATCGACCGGCGCGCCCTCGACCCAGCGGAGGAACGCCCGTCGTTGCGGGCTGGACTCGCCGACGACCTCGGACCAGAAGTACCAGTTCGTCGCGTAGTCGTCGCAGTCGTCGAGAGCCTCGCGGAGTCCGTCTTCGGTGAGCCCCGAGAGCGTCGCGTCGGGCGTTTCGAGGCGGAACCCGCCGTCGCCGTCGGGGGCGACGGTGAGGCCGTCGAGCGAGACGCCGTCGCCGGTCGTCGCGGCGTCGACGAGGGCGTCGCGGTGGTGCTCCATCAGTTCGCCTCCTGCGGCGTCTTCCGGGTGCGTTCGCGCACGACTTCGAGGCTGTTACCGATGTCGGCACCCGCGTCGGCCGCGCGTTCGAGTACCACGTCGGCCATGAGCCCCTCGGTGCCGACCGCGCCGGCGTACCAGATTCGGTGGCCCTCGACCTCGGCGGGCACGTCGTAGCCCGTTCGGTAGTCGTCGGTCAGGCCCATGTCCTCCGGGATGTCCTCTTGGGTGTGGAAGCCGTCGGCGATAAACAGCGGGACGACGACCACGTCCTCGGAGTCGAAGTAGTCGGTCACGTCGTCGACCTCGGGTTCCTCGTCCATGTAGAGCGCCTGTACCTCGTCGAAGCGGCCCATCTCGCGGATGCGGTCGGCGTGGTACTCGATTGCCTTCGCGGAGTTCTCGTTGCGCTCGGTCCCGTGGCCGACGACGGCGAGGCCGAAGCCCTCACCGACGTTCGGGTCGCCGGTGACCGTCTCGGCCCGGCGGACCAACACGTCGGTCATCGCCGCGTGCGTCCCGACCGGCCCGCAGTAGTGAATCGTCTTCTCGGGCACGTCGTTCGCGGTGAGGGTGACGTGCGACGCCGACAGGCCGTCGGAGTCCCAGTCGGCCACGTCCCACCCGTCGAGGCGGAGTTCCCGCGGGATGACCTGCTCCGTGAAGTAGCCCTCGCTGATGAAAAGCGGGACGACGTACACCTCGTCGGCCTCGACGGTCCGGAGCACCTCGCGGATAGACGGCTCTTCCTTCCAGAAGCCGGTCCGTACCTCGTCGAACGCGCCCACCTCGCGGACCGTGTCCGCGTGGTCGTAGGTGGGGGCGCTCGAATCCGGGTTCAGGTGCGACCCGTGCGCCACGATGACCAGAGCTTGCATGTCCGGGGGTTACGAGGGGAGTGTCTTATGAACTTCGCATCGGAGAAAGGAATCTTCGGGTTCGGCCAACTCGCGTTCACTACTCGTTCAGGTGGCGCGACGCGGTGGGGCGGGGAGTCGCCTCCGAGACGGCCGCGACAGCGCCCGACGAGCGGCGCTTTTTTGCGCGCGCCCGACCACGGCTGAGGCATGTCCCTCGCCGCCGACGCGCGCGACGCAGTCCGCGAACGACCGTACCTCCTCACCGCGCTCCGCGCGGGCGTCGTCAACTACGCCGCCGCCGCGGCCGAACTCGACCTCGGCGACGACGAGGCGGTCGCGGCCGCGCTCCGCCGGTTCGCTGACGACCTCCCGTCGCTGGAAGCCGACCCCCGAGACGCGTCCGTGACGATGCGGAGTGGCGTCGGCCTCGTCGGCGAGGACGTCGAGGAGACCGACGACGACCCCGTGCTCTCGGTCGCCGGCGTCGACCTCGCAAGCGGCGGCCCGCTCACGGCTATCATCGCTGAGGGTGAGGTCGACTCGACCGTCCTCGCCGCCGTCCTCTCCCGACTCGACGCCGAGTCCGTCGTCGTCGACGCCGCGGGCGTCGCGGGCGACGCGCTCGCCGTGGTCGTGCCGCGCCGACAGGGGGCCGCCGCCCTCCGCGTCGTCGAAGCGGCCGTCAGCGATTTATACGTCTGAGTCTCGGCTATCAACCGTGATAGCCGGCGGCCGGCGCTTATTACCTCGGAGTCGGTGAGTTCCTCAATGGTTTCGCCCAGCCCTCGCGACGACGCCGGCAACATCTCGCTTTCATCCACGGAACTCCTCGCCGAACTCGACCTCGACGGCGACGAGTTGGGCTGGCGGCAGTCGTTCGTCGGCTTCGACGACGAGGACGCCGCGCGTCTCGCAGACCTCCGAGATGTCGTCGAGGCCCGCGACGAGGCGCTCGTCGACGGCTTCGTCGAGCCGATTCTCGCGAACGAGCGGACGACGGACGTCATCGACCGTTCGAAGACCGACCTCGACGGCCTGCGGGCCGTCGTCTCCGGCTACTACCGCTCGTTCACCGACGGGAACTACGACCGGAACCACTACGCGGCGCGCACCCGAATCGGCCTGCTCCACGACAAACTCGACATGCCGCTGCACTACTTCGGCGGGATGTTCGCCAACGTCACCGGCATCTTCGCGGACGAACTCCGCGGGCGCGCCGTCGCCGACGCCACCGAGTCGCTGTCGGGCGACGACGCCGACCGCGTCGAACACACCATCGACGAGGCGTTCGCGGACATGATGGCCGTCGTCCGCGGGCTCAACCTCGACCGGCAGGTCGTCAACGCAACCTACCTCTACTCGTACTCGCTGGACGTTCGCGAGGAGGTCCGCCGGGCCAGAGAGAGCCGCGGGGACCTGGAGTCGGTTGCGTCCCAGCTTCACGAGGAGACCGCCGACACGAGCGAGAGCATCGCGGAAATCGAGGGACTGGCGGCCCGACAGGCCGACATGACCGAGGAAATCGCCGCCGAGCTATCGAACCTCAGCGCAACCGTCGAGGAGGTCGCGGCCACCGCCGACGACGTGTCTTCCCGAAGCGACGAGGCCACCACGCGGGCCGAGGAGGGCCGCGCCGAGGCCGGCGAGGCGATCGACGCGATGCGGCAGGTCGGTGACGACCGCGACGAGATAACCGTCAACGTCGAGGCGCTCGTGGCCGCCATCGACGAGATTCAGGACATCGTCGAGGTCATCGACGAGGTGGCCGACCGGACGAACCTGCTCGCGCTCAACGCCTCCATCGAGGCCGCTCGCGCCGGCGAGGCCGGCTCCGGCTTCGCCGTCGTCGCGGACGAGGTGAAATCGCTCGCCAACGAGTCGAAGTCGCAGGCCGAGCGCATCGGCCAGATGATAGAGGACGTGACCGACCACATCGAGGACACCGCCGAGGCGCTGTCGTCAGCTGACGAGAACATCGACCACGGCATCGAGCGGGTCGAATCGACCGTCGAGAGCCTCGACGAGATAACCGACTCGGTCGCCGACGTGACCGACGGCATCGACGAGGTGGCGCGGGCGACCGACGAGCAGGCGACGCTCACCTCCGACATCGCCACCTTCGTCGACGACGCGGCGACGCAGGTCGACGAGGTGACCGAGGAGATAGACCGCATCTCCGAGAGCGTCTCCGAGCAGGCCGAACAGGCCGCCGACCTCGACACGGCCGTCGAGGACCTGGACCGCGAGGCCGACCTCGAATCGTTCCGCCGGCGCGCGGAGACGACGACCGACGGCGGCGTCGCCACCAGAGGCGGTCACTACGCGCTCGCGTCGGCGGCGAACGCCGACCGCGCGGTCGGAGGAGAGACGGAACCTGCAAGTCCGACGGGCGACCGAGTCGGCGGCGCGGAGTCCACCCCGACCGGCGACGATGCAACCGCCGACCCAACCGACCGGATTCCGGCGTTCGTCAAGCGACTGCTCTCGGAGGAGACGCTGGCGAAGATTCGCCGCGGCGAGGCCGACCGCCCGGAGTGGACGAAGTAACCGCTGCGATGAGGTGACGACGGCGCGGCGGTCGGCCCGTGAGGACGGCGGCACACCGACTCCGAACCGGCCGCGCTTCCGACGGGTTGAAAGCGGTCCCGGAAGTAGCCGAGTGTGATGACCCTGTCCGTGACCAACACCCTGACGGGAGAGCGCGAGGAGTTCGAGTCGCACGGCGACGAAGTGTTGCTCTACGTCTGCGGACTGACGGTCTCGGACCACGCGCACCTCGGCCACGCCCGCCTGTGGATGCACGCCGACCTAATGCACCGCTGGCTGGACTACGAAGGTTACGACGTACGCCACGTCGAGAACTTCACCGACGTGAACGAGAAGATAGCCGCCCGCATCGGCGAGGACGACCTCGGCGGCGACGAGGCGGGCGTCGCCGAGCACTTCGTTGGCGACGTAATTCGCGACATGCGCGGGCTGAACCTGAAGCGCGCCGAGGTCTACCCGCGCGTCTCCGAGCACATCCCCGAGATTATCGACCTCGTGCAGACGCTCGTCGACCGCGGCCACGCCTACGAGTCAAACGGTTCGGTGTACTTCGACGTGTCCACGTTCGACGACTACGGGAAGCTCTCGAACCAGAAGCTCGAGGAACTGGAGTCGCGGGCGACGAAAGACGAGCGCTCCGAGAAGCGCAACCCGACCGACTTCGCGCTCTGGAAGGCCGGCGCGGTCGACCCCAAGACGGCCGCCGAACACCGCGACCCCGACCTCGACCCGCTCCACGAGCCGTGCGGTCAGACGTGGGAGTCGCCGTGGGGCGAGGGCCGCCCCGGCTGGCACATCGAGTGCTCCGCGATGTCGATGACGCACCTCGGAGACACCCTCGACATCCACGTCGGCGGCCGCGACCTCGTGTTCCCGCACCACGAAAACGAAATCGCCCAGTCTGAGGCGGCGACCGGTCAGCAGTTCGCCCGCTACTGGCTCCACGTCGGCCTGCTCCAGACGGAGGGCGACAAGATGAGTTCGAGCCTCGGCAACTTCTTCACCGTCGGCGACGCCCTCGACGAGTTCGGCGCGGACGTGATTCGGACGTTCTACCTCTCGACGGCCTACGGCTCCGAACAGACGTACTCCGAGGAGACCATCGCCGAGGCCGAAGAACGCTGGGAGCGCCTCGAACGCGCCTACGAGGCCGCCGTCGACGCGGTCGACAGCCCCGACGCCCGGACGAAAGTCGAGGCGACCGACCTCCGCGACACCGTGACCGAAACCCGCGAGAACTTCCGCGAGGCGATGAACGACGACTTCAACGTCCGCGAGGCGATGGCCGAACTGCTCGGCCTCGCCGGCGCGGTCAACCGCCACGTCGCCGACGCCGACGAGTACGACTACCGCGCGCTCCGCCGGGCAATCGAGGCGTTCGAGGACCTCGGCGGCGAGGTGTTCGGCCTCTCGTTCGGTGACGCGGGCGAGGGCGGCGACGTGTCGGTCGCGGAGGACCTCGTCCAGCTCGTCTTGGACGTCCGCGAGGCCGAGCGCGAGGCGGGCAACTACGAGCGCGCCGACGACCTGCGCGACGACCTGACGGCGCTCGGCGTCGAGGTCGAAGACGGCCCCGACGGCGCGACGTTCCGGTTCGAGTAATCCTCCCGGTTCCCCGGCTCACATCGTAAACAGGTGCGAGTCGTCGGGAACGTCGAACAGCCCCATTCTGACGCCCGCATCCAGCCAGCCGTAGCCGTACGAAAAGGACGCCAGCGCGTTCACCCAGTCGTCGTCGGCTTTGAAGTGCCGGCCGTCGTCGAGGTAGGACTCGGCCATCTCCAGACAGTCGGCGGCGGCGTCGCCGAGGTGCGTCTCGTCGGGGACGGCCTGCACCGCCTCGTCGAGTGCGTCGGCGAGCATTCCCTCGTAGCGGTTCGTCTTCTCCTGTAAGTCGGCGGCCATGCGGAGTCGTGCGTCCGCGACGGATACCGGTCTTTCGCTCCGCGCGCCGCGAGAACTGTGGCATGCGTTGTCGTGTCGGTGGTGTAGCGCGCCTCGCAATACAGCGAAACCTTAAGACGCCGGTGTAGCGAACTATCGGCTATGACAGAGGACGCCGATTCGTTCGTGGAACACAGGAAACTCATCATCGCCGGCTCGGGTATCTCCGGCCTCTCGTCGGCCATCTACGCGGCCCGCTCCAACAACGAGCCGCTGGTGCTGGAGGGTGACGAGCCGGGCGGACAGCTCACGCTCACGACCGAGGTCGACAACTACCCCGGCTTCCCCGAGGGCATCTCCGGCCCGGAGCTCATCAACAACATGAAAGAGCAGGCCGAGCGCTTCGGCACGGAGATTCGCCACGGCATCATCGAGGACGTGGACGCCTCCGAACGCCCCTTCACGGTCACGCTCAAGAACGGCGATGTCTACACCGCCGACGCCCTCATCGCGGCGTCGGGCGCGTCGGCCCGCACCCTCGGCATCCCCGGCGAGGAGAACCTGATGGGCTACGGCCTCTCGACGTGTGCGACCTGCGACGGCGCGTTCTTCCGCGACGAGAAAATCATGGTTATCGGTGGGGGCGACGCCGCCGTCGAGGAGGCCAACTTCCTCACCAAGTTCGCCTCGACGGTCTACCTCGTCCACCGCCGCGAGGAGTTCCGCGCCGAGGACTACTGGGTCGACCGCCTGATGGAGAAGGTCGACGAGGGCGAAATCGAACTCATGCTCAACACCGAGGCGACGGAGCTTCACGGCTCGCCCGAGGAGGGCGTCGACCACGTGACGCTCGTCCGCAATCCCGAGGGTCACCCGAGCGACAAGCTCGACGACCCCGAGACCGAGGAGTTCGACTTCGACGTGGGCGCGGTGTTCTACGCCATCGGCCACACGCCGAACGCCGACTACCTCGACGGCACGGGCGTCCAGCGCGACGACGACGGCTACATCGTCGCCAAGGGCGGCTCCGGCGGCGGCCAGACGGCGACCGACGTACCCGGCATCTTCGCCGCGGGCGACGTGGTCGACTACCACTACCAGCAGGCCGCGACGGCCGGCGGCATGGGCGTGAAGGCCGCCCTCGACGCCGACGACTACCTCGAAGAGCTCGAACGCGAGGAGAAGCGGGCGGCCGCGGGCGCGGCCGAATAGGCGGTCTCGCGCGCTCGCGCTCGGCGTTCGTTTTTCGGGTTTCTCTCGATTTTCGTTCGGTGCTCCCTACGTCAGCGACCGCAACAGCCACGCGAGAACGAAGCTAATCGCCACGAAAATCAGGTAGACGCCGGGCGAAAAGCGCGCGTCCACGACGCCGACCGCGTCCGCGACCGCGACGGCGAAGATGACGAGACCGACGCCGACGAGCCCGTTCCCGAGGATGTTCGGAACTCCCCGTTTGGTTTCCATAGCCGCGGTTGGAGTCGACGAAAAATAAGCGTACGGAGCGTTCCCAGCGGGTGAAACGGGACGCGGTTGTGGTCCGACGGACGCGGCCCGCCCGCAGTCGTCAGTCGGCCGCGCCCGGACTCGCGTCGGCACCCGCGCCGCGCTCGTCGGGCGTCAGGTAACACTGCGGGTCGGGCCCGAACAGTTCGCCGGTCGCAGCGAGCGACCGAAGCCGAGAGGAGCCGCGACACACGTCCTGATACTGGCAGGTCGCGCACTTGCCGGTGAGGTGTTCTTCCCGCTCGCGGAGTTTGGCGAGAAGCGGGTTCGACTCGTCGTCCCAGATGTCACCGAACGGGCGGTCCCGGACGTTGCCGAGGCTGTATCCCTGCCAGAACTGCGTGAGGTGCACGTCGCCGCGGTAGTCCACGTCGGCGACGCGCTCGCCGGTCGGGTCGCCGCCGTTGACGCGGAGATACCGGTGAATCCGCTCGGCGTGGTCGCGTCCGAGTTCGTCGCGGGCGTACTCGACCACGTAGGCGGAGTCGGCGTAGTTGCCGACCAGGAGCGTCTCTATCTCCTCGCCCTCGGCGTGGTACTCGCGGGTCATGTCGAACAGCCGGCGGACGGCGCGGCGCTGGGCCTCGTCGTCGAGGTCGGCGTCGGCGATGTCGCCGCCGCGGCCGCCGTAGTCGAGGTGGTAGAAACAGAAGCGGTCGACGCCCACGTCGTACAGCAGGTCCACCACGTCCTCCATGTCGGCGGCGTTGTGCTCGGTGATGGTGTACCGGAGGCCGGTCTTGAGCCCCACCGAGAGGCAGTTTTCGATGCCGCGGACGGCGGCGTCGAACGCGCCGTCTTTCCCGCGGAAGCGGTCGTTGCGCTCCTCTAACCCGTCGACGGAGACGCCGGCGTAGGAGAGGCCGGCGTCGCGGAGCGCCCGGGCTTTCTCCTCGGTGATGAGCGTCCCGTTGGTCGAAAGCACCGCCCGGATGCCGGCGTCGGTGGCGTAGTCCACGAGTTCGACGAGGTCCTCGCGGACGAGGGGTTCGCCGCCCGAGAACAGAAGCACGGGCACGTCGTAGGCCGCGAGGTCGTCGATGAGGCCCTTCGCCTCGGCGGTCGAGAGTTCGCCCTGCGCGGGGTCGAGGTCGGCCCCGGCGTAGCAGTGTTCGCAGTAGAGGTTACAGCGCCGCGTCGTGTTCCAGACCACGACCGGACGCTGCTGTTTCTCCTCGCGTATCTGCTCGATGTCGGCGTCGGGGTCGTCGTAGCGGAGACCGTCGCCCTCGGCTCCCTGCCCGCAGAGGAGCTTGCTGATGGAAATCACTCGGCGGACACCCCGTTTTCGGCACCGCGGGCGTCCCCCGCATCGTCGCCGGTTCCCGCCCCGCCGTTCGACTCCTCGCCCTTCGCAGCGAGGTCGTTCCCCCCGAGTCGGAGGAACTCGTCGGCCGGCGCGAGCCAGAGGTCCGCGTCGCCGCCGCCGAACAGCGTCCGCGCCTGCTCGGTCGCGAGGTCCTCGGAGGGCGCGCTCACGCCCCCGACGTGGCGCATCGGCTCGGTCGGCACGTCGCGGTAGAACACTTCCCACTGGCGGCTGCCGTCGATTCGCGGTCGTCGCCTCGGGTCGTCGTCGTCCATGCCGTCGCCTTCGGGCGGGACGGTCACGCTCGTTTCGCCCGTTTTCAGCGCGTGGGAATCGAAGCTTTCGACTTGTTCGGCCGCTCACTAGAGCCAGCTAATGACGCAACGGTTCTCCCGGCGGTCGTTTCTCCACGCAACGGCGGCTTCGACTGGTATCGCGCTGCTTGCGGGCTGTTCGAGTTCGTCCGGCGACGGCTCCGGCGGCGCGGGCAACGGGGACGGAGCCGGCGGCGACACGTCCGGCGGGGACGACGCGGCCGACCACGAGATGCGGGACTTCGGCGGCTGGTTCGACCGGACGCAAAACTACGACGGCGTCCACGACCTGACGGGACAGGACAGCGTGACGGTCGCGGTCGGCGCGGCAGGCAACGGCGGCGGCTACGCGTTCGCCCCCGCCGCGGTGCAGGTCTCGCCGGGAACGACGGTCGTCTGGGAGTGGACCGGAAACGGCGGGACGCACAACGTCGTCAACCGCGAAGACGGCCTGTTCGAGTCGGAACTCACCGTCTCCGAGGGCCACACCTTCGAGTACACGTTCGAGGAGTCCGGCGAGTACAAGTACGTCTGCGTCCCCCACGAGACGCTCGGCATGGTCGGCGTCGTCGTCGTCGAGTAAGCGTAAGCGGCCGCGGCGTTGGAACTATCCTCGGCTCGTTCCGGACGAGTGACCCCCTCAGTCCGCGGGCAGGTCGTCCGGTGGCGTCGTCACGCGGACTTCGCGGCGTCGTTCAGCGGCGCGGTACAGAGGACGCAGCCGGTCTCCCGGAGCGTCCGCATCATCGGCTCGTTGACCCGGTAGCGCTCGCCGCACTCGGGACAGGTCACGTCGAACTCGCGCATCGTTGCTCACCGGCTAGCGGTACGCCGCGGGGCCCCGAGGTGGCGCACCCTGCATTCGCGGGGGACTGATACCCCGGCGACACGTCTCATCTCGTCACTCCTGGAGAATGGCACCCATGAGCTTCTTCTGCGCCATGGCGAGGTGTTCGGAGAACGTCGAGGTCGTGATGCCGAGTTCGGCCGCGACCTCGCCTTTGTTCGCGCGCCGCGGGTGGTCGAAGTAGCCCATCTCGTGGGACGTCTCCAGCACCTCGCGCTGGCGGTCGGTGAGCTGGCCCCGCTCGACCAACACGAGGTCCCGCGACTCGTCGGTCGACGACTGGAGCAGCCGGCGCACGTCCACCGCCCCCGACGACTCTCGGAGGGCGGCGACCACGTCGCGGAGCGTCTCCACGTCTGGCGCGTGGAACGTCAGAAACAGCGCGCCATCGCGCGTCTGTACGTCCACGACCGGGCAGTCGAACGCCTCGACGCGCTCGCAGGGACAGCCGATGCCCCCCTCGCGGTCGAACCGGTAGACGCTCCCGTCGCCGTACTCGAACAGCCGTTCCATCTCCTCGGGAACCTCGTCGTCGTCGTCGAAGACGAACTCCTCGACGACCGACCCGCGCTCGTTGGGAGCCATGCTCCGCGAGAGCGCGTAGCCCGAGGTGTCGCCCTCGGAGACTGTCGCGACGGGACAGCCGTCCGGGCCCGTCACCTTCAACTCCGCTCTGATGCCCGCTGCGCTCGTCATAAGAGTACGAAGTCGCCCCAGCCCCTGATATAAACACCCTCGATACACCGGGCCTTTATATCGTGGTTCGTGTCACCGCCGCCACCGTCGACAGGCGGGCTGCGGCCGGTCGGTGGGGAGGTATAAAGCGCCCCGCATATTCGGGGTGCTCTTCGACGGACGACGCGGCCGAACGTACGAGTGAGCATGCAGACCGGCCTCAGACGCACGCCGACCGGACCGAAGCCCGCCGAGTTGGAGGCGGAACAGGTGCTGGAAGCGCTCTCGGACCGCGCGTGCCGGCAGATTCTCACGACCCTGCAAGGCGCGACCGAGCCGATGACCGCACAGGACCTCTCGGAGGCGTGCGACGTGCCGTTGTCGACGACCTACCGGAAGGTCGAACAGCTCTCGGAGGCGGCGTTGCTCGACGAGACGCTCCAACTGCGGGCGAACGGGACGCACACCCACCAGTACCGGTCGAACGTCGAGTCGGTCACGGTCTCGCTGAACGACGACCGGGGACTCGAAGTCGCCCTCGGCGGGGACCGCTGATGGGCTCGGGGCCGGTACACCCGCCGGATTCGGGGAACGAAGACCACGCTCGCCCGCGGCTCGCGTCTCGGCTGACCACCCACCCCGACGGGCGCGAGGAGTGCACGATTTACCCGGCCGATGCGACGCCCGAGGCCCAACTGACGCGGTGGATTTCGGCGTTCGAGGGGAGCTTCGTCGACCTCGATGCGATGGAGTAGGCGTCGGGGTGAGAGGAGACCGGAGGGTTACAGTCGGTCGGGGTCGACGCCGTCGTCGCCCCTGGTCCACGGGCGCGGGCTGTCGAGCGCCATGAGGTACTCTTCTAAGAGGGTCGGAAACGCCCGCCCGCGGAGGTTCCGCAGGCCGAAGTCGGCGGCCCAACTGATGATGCCGGTGTCTTCGGTGACGACGCCGGCGTTCAGTTCGCGCGCGAGGATGAGGAGGTCGAAGTCCTCCCGAGAGTCGAGCACGCCCTGTCTGAGCGCGCCGCGGTAGTCCTCGCGGAGGTCGGAGATGACCTTGTCAACGTCGGAGAGCTTTGACCCCCCGTTGGAGCGCTGTTTCGACTCCTCGGCCTTACGGACGGCCTTCTCGGAGACGCGGAGGCCGCGGTTGACCCGGTCGGACATCTCATCGATAAAGCGGTAGACCACCTCGGCGGGGATGTACACCTCGTATCGGTCGGGGTGTTTCTTGATGACCCACGTATCGAGTTTGCCGAGCACGTCCTCCGAGACGCCGCGCTCGCGGAGGATGTGTTCCAACTCCGCGGCGATAGACGGCGGCATGTAACACGAGATGTTCAGGTCCAGTCGCGCGGCGGCGATGGTGTCGAGGAGCCGTTCGATGCCCTCCTCGAACGTCTCGTCGTCGTCTCGAATCTCCTCGGAGAGAAACAGCGAGGTGTCGAGCACGAAGCGTTGTTTCAGCGGGTACTCGGCCATCGTTCGGTAGTTGGTACCGCGGCACTATGACCCTTCCCCGCGGTCGAGGGTGAGCGGTACCGGTGAGAGAAACCGGACGAAGACGGCTCAGAACAGCGGTTCGATGCGGTCGTCGCCGGTCGAGATGAGGTCGTCGAGCGACGCCGCGCTGGACTCGCGTTTGGCGAGCATATCGCGTTGGGTCTCGATGGCGACCGCCTGTAACTCCTTGACCCGTGGCACGTCGTAGACGCCCGACAGGAGCACGACCGCGGCGACGAAGTTCGAGTCGATGGGATAGTCGCCGCCGCGAATCTCCATCGTCCCGGTCTCGTCTTCGAGCCACGTCCGCGCGCGCTCGATGCCGCGGCGCGACAGCACGTCCGACGGGCCGGCGACGACGACGAGGCCGCGCTCCGCGCCGGAAATCTCGCAGGGCAGCGTGAGCCGCCCGAGCGCGGCGCGGCGCACGAGGCTGGTGATTCGGTTCGTCGAATCGCCGCCGTCGTCGGCCTCGGCCTTCCCGCCGGAGAGCCGAGACAGGAGGCCCCGCTTCGGGCGGTCGAGTTCGACGGCGGCGTAACCGATTGTCGAGACGCCGCCGCCGCCGAGCGTGTTGATTATCTCGGAGGCGTCCACGACGGACTCCGCCACCGCGCCGGAGCCGTCGCCCTCGCCGGCGCTGAACAGCACGCCGAGCCGGCGGGCGAGTTCGGCGTTGAGACTGCCGTAGCCGGCTTCGAGCGACTCGCCGGTCTTCCGCCAGGCGTCGTTGTCGAACACGATGAGGTTGTCGACCTCGCGGACGAACGTCTGGAAGGAGCGCGCGGCGTTAAGCGTGTAGATGCCGCCTTCGTCCCGCGCGGGGAGGATGCCGAGCCCGTAGACGGGTTCGGTGTAGATGTGCTTTAGTTCCCGCGCGATGACGGGCGCGCCGCCCGAGCCGGTGCCGCCGCCGAGTCCGGCGACGACGAGAAAGGCGTCAATCTCGTGGACCGGGAGGTCGTCAATCATCGAGAGCACCTCGCCGACGTCTTCCGCGATGACCTCCGCGCCGAGTTCGTTGTCCGCGCCGACGCCGTGGCCCTTCACGCGCGTCAGGCCGACGAGCACCTGCCGCGACTCGGGGACGGTTCGGAGTCCCCGAAGGTCCGCGCGGGCCGAGTTGACCGCGATTGCGTCGACGACGAACCCCGTCTTCGCCCGTCGCTCGTAGTCGACGAGGGCGTCGACGACTTTGCCGCCTGCCTGTCCGATACCGATGAGTGCGAGTTTCATGTCCGTCTTCCTCTCAGAAATCCGACCGACTAGACGTGCGCTCAGATATTGAATATGCTGTGCGTAGGGCCGCGCAACGACAGTTTAACTGGAAAATAAGTCCGACACTCTGTCGTCGCTGACAGCGTCGGCGTCGGTCGATTCGGCGTCGGTCGCGCCGGACTCGTCGGCGGTCGCTCCCGTCTCGCGGTCGGCGTCGCCGGTCGCGCCGTCGTCGCGCGCTGCGAACGCGTCGCAGGCGAGGTCGCCGACGGCCGACAGGAGGTCGCCCGGTTCGACGACGCGGCCGCGCTCCCGCAGGCGCTCGTAGACCGCGAAGCCGTCGTCGCCGGCGTAGTTCCGCTCCGAGAACGGTCGCTGTTCGACGAGGACGAGCCGGTCGGCCTCGGCCGCCGCTTCGAGGTTGGCGAGATTGCCGTCTCCGACCTCCACGTCGGCGACGACGGTCACGTCGGCGGCGTCGACTCGGGATTCGACCGCGGCCCGCGCCGCGTCGTCGACCGGCGAGTACGGCGGCACGGTCACGAGGTCCGCGCCGACCCGGCGGGCCGCCTCGGCGTCGGTATCGCCCTCGTTGAGCGCGCCGGCGGACAGGGCGTAGCCGGCCGCCGACAGCAGGTGGAGCGCCCGCGCGCCGGTGCCGCCCCCGCCGACGACGTGGACCCGGCCGTTGGCGTCGTCCGACGACGGCGGGAGGGCGGTCACGTAGACGGAACCGGTGACGGGGTGCCGCGAGACGACCGCCTCGGCGTCGAACGCCTCGCGTAAGTTCCCCTCGGTGAGCACCGTCTCGGGGTCGCCCGCCGCAAGGATGCGCCCGCCCGACAGGAGCACCAGCGCGTCGCAGTAGTGGGCCGCGAGGTTGAGGTCGTGGATGGCCGCGACCGCGGTCGTGCCATCCGCGACGAGGTCGGAGACGAGTTCGAGCGTGCGGACCTGGTGGTTGATGTCGAGGCTGGCGGTCGGTTCGTCGAGGAGCAAGAGGGGCGTCTCCTGCGCCAGCGCGCGGGCGATGAGGACGCGCTGGCGCTCGCCGCCGCTGACTTCCGTGACGGGGCGGTCGGCGAGCGACTCGACGGCGGTCCGGCGCATGGCGGACTCGACGGCGGCGTCGTCGCCCTCGCGCCAGCCCTCGAAGCGCCCGCGGTGGGGCGTGCGGCCCATTCTGACGACCTCGCGGACGGGGAAGTCGAAGGTGACGCTCGTGGTCTGCGGGACCGTCGCCACGAGCCTGCTCGCCGCCTTCGACGACAGGGCGTGGACATCTTCCCCGACGACGCGAACCGACCCCTCGTCGGGCGCGAGCGCGCCGTTGAGCGTCCGGAGCAGGGTCGTCTTCCCCGCACCGTTGGGGCCGATGAGTCCGACGAAGGTTCCTTCGCCCACGTCGACCGAGACGGAGTCGAGAATCCGGGTGTTTCCGAGCGAGAGCGAGACGCCGTCGAGCCGAATCGCCGGCTCGGCGTCGCTGAAGGGGTCGGAGCCGTCGGAGTCGGGACCGGCGAAGTCGGAGTCAGCGGAGTCCGCGTCGCCGACGCGGTTAGGGTCGCTCACGGTGAGTGCACCTCCCGCGTGCGGAGCAGGTAGAGGAAGAAGGGCGCGCCCACGGCGGCGGTGACGACGCCGACCGGAATCTCCGCGCCGCCCGAGCGGGCGACGGTGTCGGTGGCGACGAGGAACGACGCGCCGGCCAGCGCCGACGCCGGGAGCAACACCCGGTGGTCGGGACCGACGAGGAGCCGGAGCATGTGGGGGACGACGAGGCCGACGAAGCCGATGACGCCGGAGACCGAGACGGCCGCGGCGGTGACGACGCTCGCGGTGGCGAGAAGCAGCTGTTTCGTCCGCTCGACTTCGATGCCGAGGGCGTGGGCGTCCTCCTCCCCGAGCAGCAGGACGTTCAGGTCGCGGGCGTGGACGACGAGGAGGAAAAACGGAAGCGGCAGGACGAGGGAGAGCATCCAGACCTCGCTCCACGTCGCGCCCGCGAGGTGGCCCATGAGCCAGAAGACGACCTGTCGGAGGCTCTCGCCGCTCTGGAGGAGGAGAAACGAGATGACCGCGCCGAGAAACGTCTGGATGGCGACGCCCGCGAGAAGCAGGGTCGCAACCGGGGTTCGGCCGTCCTCGCTGGCGAGCAGGTAGACGACGAAAGCGGTGACGACGGCGCTGACGAAGGCCGCGCCCTCCAGCCCGAACGGAATCGAAAGCGACAGCACGATAGTCGCCACCGCGCCGACGGCGGCCCCGGAGGAGACGCCGACGATTGAGGGGTCGGCCATCGGATTGCGGAAAAAGCCCTGCATCACGGTTCCCGCCGCCGCGAGCGCGAAGCCGACGAGCGCCGCGAGGAGGATACGAGGCAGGCGGACTGAGAGCACGATGATGCGAGCGGGTCGGGGAACGGCAAACTCGAACGGCGAGACGAACTCCAGCGTCGGCGTCGGAACCGACCCGACGACGGGGAAGGCCGTCGCGCCGCCGAGCGAGACGCCGACGGGGACGGAAACCGCGTCCGCGAGGATGGCGGCGACGGTCCGAGGCGGGATGGTCACGGCCCCGATGCCGGCGCTCACGACGACGACGAAAAACAGGAGCCCGGCGAGGCCGAGCGACCACGAGGTCGCCCGCGTTCGAACGCTCATTGGGCACAACCGCGCTTTCAGTAGGTAAATATTTATTGAACAGCCGCTGAGGCCACTACCGTGAACCGACAACTCGTCGTCGCCCTGCTCGCGTTCGCGACCGTTCTCGCCGGAATTCCGGCACCGGCCGCGGCCGCGGTAGGTCAGGCGGCACCGCAGCAGACCGCGGCCTGTACGTTCCCGGTGACCGTCACCGACGCGACGGGGACCGAAGTCACTATCACCGACGACCCGGAGCGGGTCGTCACGACCAACCCGAGCGCCGCCCAGACCATGTGGGAACTCGGCGCACGCGACGAGGTCGTCGGCGTCTCGCAGTACGCCATGTACCTCGACGGCGCGGCCGACAAGGGGAACGTCTCCGGCTCCGGCGGCCTCAACGTCGAGGCCGTCATCGGTCTCGAACCGGACCTCGTGTTGGTCCCGAACTCCTCGTACAACGCCGAACCCGACCGCATCGAACAGCTTCGCTCGGCGGACATCTCGGTCGTCGTCTTCGAGTCCGGCGAGTCGCTCGCCGCCGTCGCCAACAAGACCGAACGTGTCGGCCGCATGACGGGCAACTGCGAGGCCGGCGTCGAGCGCGCCGCGGAGATGCGCGACTCGATAGCGAACATGGAGCAGGCCCTCGACGGCGCGGAGCGCCCGGTCGGCCTCAACTCCTTTTTCGGCTACTCCTCCGGGTCGGGCACGTTCATCTCCGACATCATGACGACCGCGGGGCTGCGCAACGGCGCGGCGGAGGCGAACCTCACCGGCTTCGCCCAGATTAACGAGGAGTTCGTCGTCGAGATGAACCCCGAGTACATCGTCGTCCCCGACCACGCGCCCGTCCCGAGCAGCCCGGCGTACAACAGCACGACGGCGGTACAGGACGGTAACGTCATCGTCATCGAGGCGCACAAGCTCCAACAGCCCGCCCCGCGAGCCATCGAGGCGAGCGAGGCGATTCTCGAAGCGGTCCACCCCGACGCCTACGAGCGCTACCGGCAACTCGAAACCGAGTCGGTGACGGAGTCGACCGAGTCCGCGACCGAGACGACCACGACCGCGGACGCGACTGCGACCGACGCCACCGAGGCAACCACGACAACCGAGTCGTCGGAGTCCACGACAGAAAGCGACGCGCCCGGGTTCGGCGTCGTCGCCGGCCTCGCCGCCATCGGCGCGGCGGTCCTGCTCGCGCGCCGCCGATAACCATACAGACACCCACGCCGGCTCCGTTTCTCCGCCGCACGCGCTCGGCTTCGTGAGACCACAACCGTATTACCGTCGGGTGGCAGACACACGAGTATGGTCGAGAACGTCATCTACCCCGCCTACCTCGACGCCTCTCTCTCGCGCAGCGAGGGTCGGCGGGTCGCCCAGTCCGCGGCGGTCGAAGCGCCGACCGTCGACGAGATTGCGAAGGCCGTCCAGCAGGTCGGCTACGACGCCGTCATCGAACGGGACAAACGGTACTCCCGCGAGTTCGAAACCCGCGGGCGCGTCCTCGTGAACAACGCCGACGACGCCACGAAAAACGACATCGTGCAGGCGGTCGCCGCCTACGTCGGAATCCTCCGCGACTAATGCGACGAATCGGCACGGTCTCCCGGACGGCGCAGGGCCTCGCTATCGTCCGCCTCGACGACGACGACACGCCGGACATCGGCACGATGGTCCTCGACGAGTCGCTGTCGACGGTGGGTCGCATCGTGGACGTGTTCGGCCCGGTCGACCGCCCTTACGTCGCGGTCACGGCCGACAGCGGCTCACCCGCCCGCCTCGTCGGCAGCAAGCTCTACGCTCGCTGACGACGCCAGAGCGCAACCCCCATACTCCTCGGGTGGGAACGGCCCTCTATGTCACGCCGCGCCTATCGGGGGGTCGCCCTCGCCGCCCTCATCTTCCTCGTCGTGCAGGTGGGTGCGCTCGCCCTCGTGCCGACGTTCTTCGAACAGGGGTACCAGACGGTCGAAGACCCCTCGGACCCGACGAACAGCCTGCTCTACATCGGCGCGATTATCGCCATGACCGCGTTCATGCTCGCGGCGTTCAAGTACGACCTCGACCAGCTCATCCGACTCGTCATCGTCTTCACGAGCGGCCTGCTCGCGTGGTACGTCTTCGCCGCGCTCATTCCCAGCGCGCTCGTCGCGGTCGGCCTCTCGGCGGCCGTCGCGCTCGCGCTGCTCGTCTACCCCGAGTGGTACGTCATCGACGCCGCGGGGGTGCTCATGGGCGCGGGCGCGGCCGCCCTGTTCGGCATCAGCTTCGGCCTGTTGCCCGCCATCGTGCTCCTCTCGGTCCTCGCCGTCTACGACGCCATCAGCGTCTACAAGACCAAGCACATGCTCGACCTCGCGGAGGGCGTGATGGACCTTCGCATCCCGGTCGTGCTCGTCATCCCGACGACGCTGTCGTACTCGATTCTCGACGACGAGTTCGCCCGCGACGCCAACGAAGTCGGCGACGGCGAGAACGCGACCGACGGGGGCGAACCGGCGGAGACGGCCGATGCCAATACGGAAACTGAGACGGCCAATGACGACGCCGAGGACTCCGAGTCCGGCGAGCGAGACGCCTTCTTCATCGGCCTCGGCGACGCGGTCATGCCGACCGTGATGGTCGCTTCGGGCGCGTTCTTCTCCGAAGCACCGTCCCTCGGGTTTGGTACGCTCCCGGCGCTCAACCTCCCGGCGCTCCTCGCCATGGTCGGGACGTTCGCCGGGTTCGCCGGGCTGATGTGGGCCGTGATGAAGGGGCGGGCGCACGCCGGCCTGCCGCTTCTCAACGGCGGCGCGATAGGCGGCTACCTCGTCGGCTCGGTCGTCGCCGGCGTCCCGCTCGTCTCCGCGCTCGGACTCGCGCCGTACCTCTGAAACGCGGGTCCGTCGAAGTTCTCGTCCGGTGATTGTTTGTTGCGGTGGTGCTGGATAGAGCGCGAATCGGTCACGGGAACTTACCGGGCTTCGGCCGTCCGAATCGGTAGATAGAGAGCTACCCGTCGATCGTGAGTGTATAGCTCCACTCAAACGCTTCCCATGTCGTGTCCGCTCTAACTTTCGGCACAAATGATTCGGTAAAGCGGTGTTCCCCTGCGGGAAGACAGCCCACATCTTCGGGTCGATTGCTCACCCACTTGTCCATCGTGGCCTCCAATATTTCTCGCTCCGGGTAATGCAGTACAGTGTATTCGGTCTGAATGCACTCCCCCGCATCGAGTGACTGCCATCTAAGCACGTCAGGAAGAACGAAGTGAACAAGATTCGTCTGCCAGCACCCCTCGACCGGGCGGTCCGGGATAATCTGTTCGTCTGTTCCGAAGGCGTGTTTCTGTACCCGACGGTCACTCGGAATGAGAACAAGCCATCCTTGGCCTTCACTCCAAATACTGGAGTACGGCTGGATTGCGCCGAAGCCAACCGTTTGCTCTTCGGAGGAACGATTCTCAAATGAACCCCGAATCTGAGCAGGTGCATCGGATGAGAAATCGCGTAGCTTCTCCATACTGAGCTGGAAGGGTTTCTTGCTGGGTTGAGGTCCTTCAGTAACCGTGATACGGGGGTAGCGCCCAGAAGCCATAGAAAACAACGACGCTCCAATCAAGTAACATTATTGAACCGATTTGGGCGAAATCAGTACGCTAAGACGGTGGTTGATACGGACCCCAACTGGAGAGGTTTAGAACGTTGTCTGTGGGTAGATGCCTCTTTGTCGTGCTGAACTCTCTCTACGTCTCGCACGCCATCTCTCCCACCCCTCAATCCCAACAGCGGCGTACCGGCCGAGTCTCCCCCGACTTCACCTCACTCTTCGTCCGCGCCCTCGCGGACGCGAACCGCCATCCCCGCCTGGAAGTCAAGCATCGCATCCGCGGAGAGTTCCGCGCGACCGACGCCCAGCAGGTCGCCGTCGGGGCCGACGACGCACACCTCGTCGCCCGAGCGAACCGCCGGGTCGGCGGCGGTGACGAACTTGGCGAAGGCGTTCTTGCCGTCGCTGACGAACGGAACCGACTCGTCGCCGACGCGGACGACGTAGGCGTCGCCGTCGAGAGCGTCGTAGAGGCGGCGGCCGCCGGCGACGCCGAGCGTGAACCGGCCGTCGGTGCCGTAGGAGGTGACGCGGTCGCCCTCGACGTACACCTGTCGCGGACGGCCGCTCCGCGAGCGGGAGAGTTCGATGTCCGCGTCGGCCGGGAACAGCGCGTCGCCCGCACCGGCCCCGAACTGGTAGTCGGCGACGACCCGGAGGTCGTCCAAATCGGTCGCGTGGCCTTCGGTCATACCCCGCCGTTCGCCCCGCCGGCTAAAGTGGGTCGCGGTCCCGGCCGGACGCGTGCGCCGAGCTACCACGCCCGTTCGAGACAAAAAGCCCTAAGTACGGGACTGACCGCCCTCAGAGTATGTCTGTGGACGTTCGACTCGCCGCCGTGGGGACCGCGCTGCTGCTCGCGAGCAGTGTGCTTCTCACGCAGACGGCGCTCGACTGGCGGCTCCCGACGGTGCTCGCCGCCATCGCGGCGCTCGGCGCGGTCGCCACCGTGGCCCGATTGGCGACGCCGACGGCCTGAGTTCCCACCCGCGGGCCCGGATACGACCCCGACCACGCCGGCGTCTCGACCCTCCCGTTTTACGTATTGTCGCATCGACAGGTCGAACTATGGCTGCGATTAGCTCCCTCCAGACCGCCCTCCGAGGCATCCGGTCGAACCCGGTGTTGTTCCTCGGCAGTCTCGCCTTGGGCCTCATCACGCTCCCGCAACTCGCCACGCAGTTGGCGCAGATACCGTTCGTTCCGACCATCCTCATGGCGGCGACGTTCTTCGTCACGCCGTTCGTCGCCGCCGGTCTCTACGGCATGGCCGACGAGGCGGTCGGCCGCGGGGGCGGTGGCTCGACCTCGCTGTCGACGCTCACGGCCGTCGGCCGCGAGAAGTACGTCTCGGTGCTCCTGGCGAATTTCGTCCAACTCGGCATCGTCCTCGCCTTCGGCATCGTGTTCGTCATCATCGTGGTCGCCGTGGCCGTCTCGCTCGGTCTCGGCGGCCTCGCAGCCAGCGGTGGCGATGTCTCCAATCTCGCCCTCGGCGGCGGCTTCCTGGTCGGCATCGCCGTCCTGGGTCTCCTCGGACTGGTGTACCTCGTCGTCAGCTTCCTCATTCAGTTCTACCCGGTCGCGGTCGTCGTCGGCGACAAGGGCCCCATCGAATCGTTCGGCGAGAGCTATCGACTCGTCCGGCACAACGTCGTCCCCACGCTCGGCTACTCCGTCATCCGGTTCGTGGTCGGTCTCGTCGTCAGCATCCCCGCCACGGGCGTCATCCTCTTTGTGTCGTTCCAGAGCGTCCAGCAGGTCCAGGAGGCGGCGAACCCGGCGGCGGCGCAGGCCGGGGTCGGCTTCGGGCCGATGGAAATCGCCGCTATCGCCGTCCTCTCGATAGCGACGCAGACGATTCTCGCGGCGTTCCAGTACACCTACGCGGTCGCCTTCTTCGAGGCTCACGACGCGGGGACCGACGGACCGACCGGGACGGCCGGTCCCGACATCGACGGGGACGCGGCGATTCCGCAGTTCGAGTAGTCGGCGGAGATTACAGCAGGAACGTCTCTTTTCGCTCCGACAGGTCGATGAACGTGTCCGCCGCCGCGACGAGTTCCTCGGCGGTGGACTCCTTGAACGCCATCACCTCGACGCGGACGCCCTCGTGGCGGAGGTGCGTACAGAGTCGTTCGAAGTCGCCGTCGCCCGAACAGAGGACGACCGTGTCCACGTGGTCGGCGAGGCTGACCGCGTCGAGCGCGATGCCGAGGTCCCAGTCGGCCTTCTTCGAGCCGTCACCGAACGTCTTGATATCCTTGATTTTCGTCTCGAAACCGATGTCGACGAGTGCATCGAAAAAGCTCACCTCGTCGGGCGAATCCGCCCGGATGACGTAGGCGATGGCGCGGGTGAGCGCGCGGCCCGCCGTCCCCTTCTGGAGGAGCGACGAGTAGTCGATGTTCCGCGAGTAGAGGCTCTGTGCCGTGTGGTAGAGGTTCTGCGCGTCTGCGAGGATGGCGACGCGTTGGTCGGGGTGAATCTCAGTCATTCGTACGACGCTTGGGCGGCGCGGGCTAATAACCGTCCGGGGAGACGGGGGTGCGGCGGACGGGCGTCCACCGTCGCGGCCGGAAACCGGACGGAGAGCGCCGCGAATCGTGCCTCAGCCCGCCCGTCGGGTCCGGCAGGTCCTGCAGACGGCGCAAGTTATATTACGTTTCCAGCACCTGCATCCGGTGTGAACGACGCGACGCGGCCCTCGCAGGTCACCACACCTTCGACAGCGTCGCGTGCCGCTTTCTTTTCGAAAAAACGTGCGTACTGAATCGCTCGTTGCGGGAGTAGCGACCCCGTCTCGGGCGGCCTTCGGCTGACGCACGTTCCGGTCACACGACCGTATCAACGCTCTCGCGACCGTCACCACATCCACCAACGACACATGACATCATTCGACTTCCGCGGCGTCTATCCCGCGATGACCACGCCGTTCCACGAGGACGGCAGTATCGACTTCGAACAGTTCCAGGCCGACGTGCGACGCCTCGAAGAAGCCGGCGTCGACGGCGTCGTGCCCGTCGGCTCGACCGGCGAGTCCGCGACGCTCACTCACGACGAACACGTCGAGGTCGTCGAAGCCGCCGTCGAGGCCGTCGAGGAGGTGCCCGTCATCGCCGGCTCCGGGTCGAACTCGACCCGCGAGGCGCTGGAACTCTCCCGGCGCTCCGCCGACGCCGGGGCCGACGCGCTGCTTCTCATCTCGCCGTACTACAACAAGCCCGAGCAGGCTGGGCTCGTCGACCACTACCGGACCATCGCCGACGAAATCGACCTGCCGCAAATCGTCTACAACGTCCCCGGCCGCACCGGGAGCAACATCCTGCCCGAGACGGCCGCGACGCTCGCAGAGCACCCGAACATCACCGGCTACAAGGCTGCAAGCGGCGACCTCGGCCAGATTTCGGAGGTCGTCGAGCGGACCCGCGACGAGCAGTTCGCGGTGCTGTCGGGCGACGACGCGCTCACGCTCCCGACGCTCTCTGTTGGCGGCGTCGGGGCCATCTCGGTCACGGCGAACGTCGAACCGGCGCGCGTCGGCGCGATGGTCCACTCGGCGCTCCAAGGCGACTACGAGCGCGCCCGCGACATCCACCACGACCTCGCGCCGCTGAACCGCCACCTGTTCTCCGAGACGAACCCCATCCCGGTCAAGGAGGCCATGGAGATTCGGGGCTACGGCCCGGCGCGCCTGCGCCCGCCGCTCACCCGACTCACCGAGGAGAACGCGGAGGAACTGCGCCGCCTACTGTCGGACCTCGAAGCGGAACAGGCGATTCCGGACGGGGGTGCGGGCGAGTGACGGTCTCCGTCGGCGTCACCGGTGCGACCGGGCGCATGGGCGGGGAAGTCCTCGCCGCGGCCGCCGACCGCGACGACCTCTCGGTCGCTTTCGCGGTCAGTCGCTCGCCCGGCGACGAGGTCGAAGGCGTCGCCGTCGAGGACGCGGCCGACTTCGCGGACCTGCTCGCCTCGCACGACCCCGACGCCGTGGTCGACTTCACCGGCCCGGCGTCCTGCATCGAGTACGCGTCGGCCTGCGCGGCGGCGGGCGTCGCCTTCGTCACGGGCACGACCGGCCTGAGCGAGGGCGGCTTCGACGCGCTCCGCGAGGCCGCATCGGAGACCCCGGTACTGTACGCCTCGAACTTCTCGCGTGGCATCGCGGCGCTCCGCCGGGCCGTCCGCGAGGCGGTTCCGGCGCTCGACGGCTACGACATCGAACTCACGGAGACGCACCACAACGCCAAGCGCGACGCCCCGAGCGGGACGGCGCTGACCATCCTCGAAGATGTCGACGATGTACGCGGCGAGTCCGAGCGCGTCCACGGCCGCGAGGGCGAAGCACCCCGGTCCGAAGGCGAGGTGGGCGTCCACGCTCGTCGGGCGGGGGATATTGCCGGTGAGCACGAAGTATTACTGGCTGGAAATCACGAGTCTCTTTCACTCACGCACCGCGCGGGGTCGCGGGGAGTGTTCGCCGCTGGCGCACTCGACGCCGCGGCGTGGCTCTCCGGTCGCGACGCCGGGTGGTACGACTTCACCGAGGTACTCGAATGAATCTGGAATCCGACGTACGAGACCTGTGGCAGCGATATGATGACGGCGACGTAGACGCCGAATCGGCGACCGTCGACGAACTCGACACGCTCGACGCGTTCCTCGACGCCCTCGAAGCGGGTGAGGTGCGCGCCGCCGAGAAGACCGGCTCCGACGTGACCTCGTGGGAGGCCAACGAGTGGGTCAAGCGGGGTATCCTGCTCAACTTCGGCCTGCGCGAGACGCTCGCCCGCGAGTACGGCGACGTTCGCTACCACGACGTGCTCCCCCTGCGCGACACCGAAGACCTCAGCGAGCGCGGCACGCGCAACACCCCGGACGGCACTGCCATCCGGCGCGGCGCGTACCTCGGCTCCGACTGCATCATGATGAGCCCCTCGTTCGTGAACGTCGGCGCGCACGTCGGCGACGGCACGCTCGTGGACTCCTGTGACACCGTCGGCTCCTGCGCGCAGATCGGCGCGAACGTCAAGCTCGGCGCGAACACGCTCATCGGCGGCGTGCTCGAACCCGTCGAGGACGCCCCGGTCGTCGTCGAAGACGGCGCGGCGCTCGGCGCGGGCTGTCGCGTCACCTCCGGCTTCGTCGTCGGTGAGAACTCCATCGTCGGTGAGAACACGCTTCTGACGCCCCGCATCCCCGTCTACGACCTCGTCGACGAGGAGATTTACTACGGCCACCTGCCCGCGAACCGCCGCGCCTTCACGCGCTTCGTGGAGTCGTCGCTCGGCGACCACGACCTCTTTGCCGGCGGCGCGTACAAGCCCGCGGTCGTCGCCCTCGACATCGAGGACGACACCCTCGACGCGACCCGTCGGGAGGAGGCGCTGCGCGAATGAGCGGCGGCGGGCCGGCCGTCCGGCGGCTTTCCGACTGGGACCGCGAGCACCTGCTGTCGCTCGCCGACGAGTTCGGCTCGCCGCTGTACGTGACCGACCTCCGTCGCGTCCGCGAGAACTGTCACCGACTCCGCGAGGCGTTCCCCGAGGCGCACGTCAGCTACGCCGTCAAGGCCCACGCCGGCCGGGCAGTGCTCGAAACCGTCCGCGAGGCCGGCGTCGACGCCGAGTGCGCCTCCGCGGGCGAGGTCGAGCGCGCCCTCGACGCGGGCTTCCCCGGCGAGCGCGTCCGCTACACGGCGGTCAACCCGCCGGACGCCGACCTCGACCACGTCGTCTCGCGCTGGGAGTCGAACCCCGAGATGACCGTCACGGTCGGCGCGGCGGACACTATCGACCGCCTGCGCGAGCGCGGCTTCGACGGGCGGCTCTGCCTCCGGGCGAACCCCGGCGTCGGCGCGGGCCACCACGAGAAGGTCACGACCGGCGGCCACGCGAAGTTCGGCATCCCCATCGACCGCGTCCCCGACCTCGCCGCCGACGTGCGCGAGGAGTTCGACCTCGTCGGCGTCCACGCCCACGCGGGAAGCGGTATCTCCGGCGACGACCTCTCGGCGCACCGCGAGTTGGTCCGCCGGATGGGCGACCTCGCCCGCGAGGTCGGCGGCCTCGAATTCGTGGACGTGGGCGGCGGCTTCGGCGTCCCCTACCGCGAGGACGAACCGCCGCTCGACCTCGCCGCCGTCGCCGACGCGACCCGCGAGGCGCTCGGGGTGGTTGACGCGCAACTCGCAATCGAACCCGGGCGCTACGTCGTCGCCGACGCCGGCGTGCTCCTCTCGCGGGTCAACACCGTGAAGGACGCCCCCGAGGCGACCGTCGTCGGCATCGACGCCGGTATGACGACCCTGCTCCGACCGGCGATGTACGACGCGTACCACGCGATTTCGAATCTCTCTCGGCCCGACGCCGACCCGGTTTCGGCCATCGTCGCGGGCCCCGTCTGCGAGACGAGCGACGTGTTCGCGGACGGCCGCGACCTCCCCGACCCCGAGCGCGGCGACTGTCTCGCGCTCGGCAACGCGGGGGCGTACGGTTACGAGATGGCGAGCACCTACAACTCTCGACCGCGCCCCCCGGAAGTCGTCCTCGATGCCGACGGTCCCCGAGTGGCCCGCCGGCGCGAGACCCTCGACGACGTCACCGCACTCGAACGAACCGCATCCGAGCACATCCCCAACTGACCAAGCACCCACACAGAACCATGAGCGTACTCAACACCGTTCCCTTCGAAAAGTTCCACGGCACTGGAAACGACTTTTTCGTCGTTGACGCAGACGACCCGGTCCCGGACCGCCCCGCCTTCGCGCGCACCCACTGCGACCGCGAGGCCGGAATCACCCTGAGCGAAAGCGAGCGACGCGGCGCTGACGGCGTCCTGTTTCTCGCGCTCGAATCGCGCTACGACCCGCCGCGGGTCGTCATGACGCTCGTCCAGCCCGACGGCTCCGTCGCCGCCATGTGCGGCAACGGCGCTCGCGTCGCGGCCGCGTGGGCCGCCGAGCGAACCGGCACGAACGAGGTCATGATAGACACGCCCGCCGGCACCCGGCGCGCGAGCCTCGACGGCACCGACGTGACCGTCGAGATGGGCACGCCCTCGTTTGCGCCCCGCGACGTGCCGCTCGCGGCCGACGACGAACTCGTCGAGGCCGAAGTCGAGGGCCTGACCGTCACGGCCGTCAACACGGGCGTCCCCCACGCGGTCGCCTTCGTCGACGACGTGGACGACGTGGACCTCGAATCCGTCGCGCCGCCGGTCCGCCACGCGTCGGTGTTCCCGGAGGGCGCGAACGTCACGCTCGCCTCTCCCGACGGCGAGGGCGGCTTCCGCCAGCGCACCTTCGAACGCGGCGTCGAGGGCGAAACGCGCTCCTGCGGCACCGGCGCGGTCGCGGTCGTCGCGGCCGCGAAGCGCCTCGGGCGCGTCTCCGGCGACGACCCCGTGACCGTCACCCCGCCGGGCGGCGCGCTCTCCGTGACCGTCCCCGACGAGGGCGCGGCGCTCCTCGGCGGCCCGGCCGTCTACGAGGGCGACGGCGAAGCCGACATCGTCTTCCGCGAGCGATGAGCGGCGACGCCGACGGGTTCGACCCCGTGGCGTTCCTCGAACGGGCCGTCCCCGTCGCGTCGAACGACGACGTGGGCGAGATGCGCGACCTGCTGGTCGCGACGCTCGAAGCCGAGGGCGTTTCCCCCACCGTGGACGACGCCGGCAACACCGTCGCCACGAAGGGAGCGGCGGAGCCGACGACGCACCTCGTCCTCAACACGCACATCGACACCGTCTCGCCGCACGTCCCGTACGAACGCGACGAGGGCGTCATCCGCGGCCGCGGCTCCTGCGACGCGAAGGGGCCGCTCGCGGGCCTGCTGGCGGCCTTTTTCGCCGTCGACCCCGGACCCGACAGCCGAGTCACGCTGGCCGTCACGCCCGACGAAGAACTCCTCTCGACGGGCGCGGCCGCCCTCGACCTCGACGGCGATATGTACATCGTCGGTGAGCCGACCGGCCTCGACGTGTGTACGGCCGCGAAAGGCCGGTTCGAGGGAACGGTGTCGCTGTCGGGCGTCGCCGCGCACGCCGCGGAACCCCAATCGGGCGTCAACGCCGTGGACGCGCTCGCGCCGGTGCTCGACGCCCTCCGGTCGTTCGACGACGACCGCGAGGTCCACCCCGAACTCGGCCCGGCGACGCTGACGCCGACGATGGTCGACGGCGGGGCGAACTCGAATCAGGTGCCCGCCGACTGCCGACTCGTGGTCGACCGCCGGAGCGTCCCCCCGGAGACGGCCGACGGCTTCCGCGAGGAACTCCGGTCGACGCTCCGGGCCGCGGTGTCGGACGGCGTGTCCGACGACGTGAGCATCGACTTCGCGCTCACGGAGCGCCCGACGCCGTTCCTCGAAGCGTTCGCGACCGACCCCGACCACGAACTCGTGACGACGCTCGCCGCGGCCTCCCGAGACGCCGGCGGCCGGGCGGACGTTCGGCCCTTTACGGCCGCGACCGAGGCCTCCTACTTCTCTCCCGCGCCCGTCGTCGTCTTCGGACCCGGCCACCTCGCCGACGACGAGGGCGCGGTCGCGCACGCCGACAGGGAGTACGTCCGGACCGACGACGTGCGGACCGCGGCCGCCGCACTCCGCGCCGCGGTCGCCGCGCTCGCCGCCTAAGTGTCGATTAATCACAACGTACTTGTTATCCGGACGATACGTTTCGAACGATGCGCCCTCCATATCTCATCGTCACCCTCGTCGTCGTGGTCGCGCTGTCGCTGTCGGGCGTCGTCGCCGCGGACAGCGGCACCGCTATCGACCACGCGGGCGACGAACTCACGCTCGACGCGGTCGACGGCGAGCACGTCCACGGGACGACCCCGTTCGCGCCCGGGACGCTCATCGGCGTCCGCGTGAAATCCGTCGGTGATACCCATCCGTTTCTCGTCTCGAAGGCCGTCCGCGTCGGAGAAAACGGCAGCTTCGACGTAACGTTCGACCTCTCGGAGATGGCCCAACTCCGCGGCGGGCCGGTGCAGGTCTCGGTTCGCCGGGACCAACAGCCGATCTACGAGGAGAACGCCACGCTCGTGACGTACGATATGCCCGAAGATTCGACGCTCACGCCCGATATCGACGACGCCGCGACGGCCGAAACGACATCCGCGTCGACCGCGACGACGGCCGATTCGTCGTCCGGAATCGACGTCCCCGGCTTCGGTGCCGGAGTTGGCGTCGCCGCGCTCCTCGTCGCGTCGTTCGTCGCCGCCCGCGGCCTCTAAGCGCACGGTCCCGCGTTCGCCAGTTCACTCGTTCGCTCGCTCGCCCGCGCCGACCGCCCCACCGTCCTGCCGCCCCGTCGCTCCGGAACGCAACGCCCTTTTCCCACCCGCACCTGTGTCGGCGTATGTACGAGGCGGTCTACGCACACCCCGACGGCGAGAGCACGGTCAGTCGCGTCGCCGTCGCCGCCGGGCGGTACGACTACGACGGGGTCGTCGTCCGCGCGCTCGACGCCCGCCCCGACTACGACCGCCTCCGCGACGCGCTCGACGTGGACCTCGTCGACGCCGTCGAAATCGACGCGTCCAACCCGGAACAAGCCAGCGGCGCGGTCGGCAACTACCGCCCGCAGCGCGAACTGCTCATCGTCCGCGGGGGGACGAACGCGCTCAACCGATTCGCCGTCGAACAGCCCCGAGTCGACGTGCTCTCGCGGCCGATGGCGGGCGAGGGCAACTTCAACCACGTCCTCGCCAAGGCCGCCCGCGACAACGGCGTCCGCGTCGAGTTCGACTTCGGGCCGGTGCTCCGAAGCGACGGGGGAACCCGCGTGCAGGCCATCTCGGCGCTCCGAAAACTCCGCGAACTCGTCGAGTACTACGACGCCCCCTACGTCGTCTCCGCGACCCCGTCGTCGCATCTCCAACTGCGGAGCCCCCGCGAGTTGGCGGGACTGGGCGAGGTCATCGGCTTCGACCGCGAGCAGGTGCTCGACGGCCTCCGCGAGTGGGGTCGCCTCGCGGCGCGCAACCGCGAGCGCACGTCCGAGTCGTTCATAGCCCCCGGCGTCAAACGGGGACGGTATGAAGAAGACGATTGAGGAACACGCCGCCCGCTTTTCCCACATCGCCGCGGAGTACGACGACGCCCAAGACAGCGACGAGTACCGCGCGTGCGTCTCGCTCGTCGTCCACTACGCCGACCCCTCCCCCGAGGACGTGGTGCTCGACCTCGGCACCGGCACGGGCGCTATCGCCCTCGCGCTCGCCCCCGACGCGAAGCGCGTCGTCGGCCGCGACATCAGCGAGGGGATGCTCGAACAGGCCCGAACCAAGGCCGCCGAAGTCGGCATCGAGAACGTCGAGTTCGACGAGGGCCGGTTCCGAGACCCGAACGCGGGCGACGACGAGCGAATCGACATCGTGGTGACGAACTTCGCCATGCACCACCTCTCGGACGAGGAAAAGCGCGAGGCCATCGACGTTATCGCCGACCTCGAACCGCGGCGGTTCGTCCTCGGCGACGTGATGTTCTTCGGCACGCCCGACCCCGACGAGCCGTTCTACTCGCCGGAGGTGGACGACCCCGCGACCGTCGGCTTCCTCGCCGACGCGCTCACGGACGCCGGATTCGTCCTCACGGCCGTCGAATCGGTCCACGAGCAGGTGGGCGTCCTCGTCGCCGAGCGAGCGCCGACCGCCGACGAGTGAACTGACCCGATGAAACACCTGCCCAAACACCTCCGGCCGCGACGACGATATCTCGCCGTCGAAGTCGAGACGTGGCCCGACGCCGACCTCGCCCGCGGGCCGTTCCAGCGCGAACTCTGGTACGCCGCCCAGAACCTCTACGGCGACGCCGGGAGCGCCGACGCCGACCTGACCGTCCTCGGGTTCGACTACGCCGACGGCGTTGCCGAGACCATCGTCCGCGCCCGGCGCGGCCACGTCGAAGACGCCCGGGCCGCCCTCGCCTGCATCGACGCCGTCGGCGGCGACCCGGTCGGGGTGAGAGTGCGAGGCGTCTCGGGGACAGTGCGTGCCTGTTCGGAAAGGTATTTACACGGCCGGGCCGGAATTTCCGAGGAGAGAACCGTCGTGTTCGAGAACGACTCCCGAACCGCCGTCGTCCGCGACTCCCTCTTCGACGTTCGCGGTTCGGACGGGTTCACGGGCGCGACGCAACTCGATTTCGAGTGATATTCCATGCAGGGACAAGCGCAACAACAGGCGTACGACCGCGGGATTACGATCTTCTCGCCGGATGGTCGACTCTATCAGGTCGAATACGCTCGTGAGGCCGTCAAGCGCGGCACCGCGAGTATCGGCGTGCGAACGCCCGAGGGCGTCGTCCTCGCGGCGGACAAGCGCTCTCGCTCGCCGCTGATGGAACCGACGAGCGTCGAGAAGATTCACAAGGCGGACGACCACATCGGCATCGCGAGCGCCGGCCACGTCGCCGACGCCCGCCAGCTCATCGACTTCGCCCGCCGCCAGTCGCAGGTCAACCGCCTCCGCTACGGCGAACCCATCGGCATCGAGACGCTGACCAAGGAAGTCACCGACCACATCCAGCAGTACACGCAGGTCGGCGGCGCGCGCCCCTTCGGCGTCGCGCTCCTCATCGGCGGCGTCGAAAACGGCACGCCCCGCCTCTACGAGACCGACCCCTCGGGGACCCCCTACGAGTGGAAGGCCGTCTCCATCGGGGCCGACCGCGGCGACCACCAGGAGCACCTCGAAGAGAACTTCCGCGACGACCTGACCCTCGACGAGGGTATCGAACTCGCGCTGGAGGCCATCGCCTCGACCAGCGACGAGGGCACCGCACCCGACGGCGTCGACGTGGCGACCGTCTCCGCCGAGTCCGAGCGCTTCGTCGAGCTATCCAACGACGAAATCGAGAGCTACCTCGAAGCCAACGACCTGTTGGCGACCGAGGACGACGACGAACAGTCCGACGAGTAAGCCGCGTCCCGCGGTTCTCGTTTCTCGTTCCCGGTTCCCGCGCGGTCTCCTTCGACTCCCGCCCGGTGAGCGACCGCGCCGGCGTCTCGGACGCGACGGGGGGCGGTGGCGTCGCTCACGGCCGGAACACGAGGCGGGAACGGAAAACGAAAACCGAAACAGAACCGGAAACGCGGTCGTCTAGCGGGCCACGGAGAGCGACCCCGGGCGGCTCAGTACTCCTCGTAGGCGAGGTTCATGAGCCACTGCGAGAAGGCGTTGCTGTTGGCGTTGATTTCTTCCTCTCCGATGAGCGGCGAGAGCATGTCGCCCGCCATCAGCATCGAGAAGTCGAGGTCGCGCGCGGCGGGTTCGAGGTAGTAGGTGGTGTGGCCGTTGTAGACGGTCTCGGTCCGCTTGATGAGACCGAGCGACTCCAGCACCTCGGCGATGCGGCTCCCCTTCCGGGAGGAGATGTCGAGTTCTTTCCAGAAGTCGCTCTGGTGGATGCCGCCCGACTCGCGGATGAGGTCCAGTCCCGCGCGCTCGTCGGAAGAAAGGTCTTGCTCGGCTTCGCTCGCGCTCATACCATCTACACGTCGTGCGAGCGGTTTAATCCTGACGTTCGACCGGTTCGAAGGCGGTCTGACACGGCGGGCCGTCGGCGAATTCGTACGCGAACTCCGCCCCGCCGAGCGTGATGACCGACGACGAGCGCGTTCCGAACCGACCCTCCGGGTCGTGGACGCAGACGCCGAAGTCGTGGTCGCCCAGCGCCGCCTTCGCTCGCTCGCGCCACGCTTCCACCGACTCGCTCGGTTCGGGTTGGAGCGCCTCCTCCAGTCGCCGGGCGTTGTCGGCTTGCGCCTCGCCCACCTCGGGCCGTCGCTCGGGGACGAACCACGACTCGGGCGTGCCGACGTTGACGACGACGCGGACGCCGGGGTCGACGTTCCGAACCGACAGACTGCCGTCCCACTCGAAGAACAGCGCGGCGTTCTCGTCGGCGACGACGAGGTTGAAGCCGTCGTAGGTGTCGTCCTCGACCGCGTGTTCGACGAACCGGGCCGCGTCCTCGGCGGTCTCGTGACGGAGCGCGTCGCGGACGAGGTGGCCCCGGGAGCGCTCGCCGCCGCCGTCGACGTCGACCCAGCGGTTGGTGATGCCGACGAAGACGCCCGCGTCGTTGTAGCCGACCCACGTCCCGCCGGCCTCGGCGTCCCGCGGGGCGACGATTGCGGGGCCGTCGCCGTTGTCCCACCGCCGGGGCGGTTCGGCGGGCCTGCCGAGGAGTTCGTCGCGGTTGGCGGCGACGACGACCGGCGCGTCCTCGAACACCTGCCACGCGAGGATGAGTGTGCACACGAGGTGGGGGTAGGCACTCGGCGCAGAAAAACGTCGGTTTCACCCCGACGCCCGGCGCGTCGGGTCTCAGTCTTCGCGCTCGGCGTCGGCTCCGAACCGACTCGGGTCCCGGGAGGCGAGCGCGACGTTCACGGCCGCGACGTTCTCCGGCACGTCGTGGACGCGGACGATGTCGGCCCCGCGGTCGGCGGCGATGGCCGTGCCCGCGACGGTCGCCGCGAGGTTGTCGCCGGGCTTCTCGCCGACGAGCGAGAACATCGACTTGTGGGAGTGGCCGACGAGAATCGGACAGCCGAGCGCGGCGAACTCGTCGGCGCGCCCGAGAAGTTCGAAGTTCTCGGCCTTCGACTTCCCGAAGCCCAGACCGGGGTCGACGATGAGGTTCCGCCGCGGGATGCCCGCCTTCTCGGCGAGCAACACCAGTTCGGTCAGTTCGTCGATGACGTCCTCGACCACGTCGTCGTAGTCGACCTCGCGGGTCGGGTCGACCGGGGCGTCGATGCTGTGCATCACGATGACCGGCGCGTCCCGCTCGGCCGCGAGGAAGCGCATCTCGGGGTCTTCGAGGCCGGTCACGTCGTTGAGGATGTCCGCGCCGGCGTCGAGGGCGGCCGCGCCGACCGCGGCCTTGCGGGTGTCCACGGACACGAGCACGTCGAGGTCGGCAATGGCCTCGATGACGGGCGCGACGCGGCGGATTTCCTCGTCGACGGGGACCTCGTCCGCGCCGGGGCGGGTGCTCTCGCCGCCCACGTCGATGATGTCCACGCCGGCGTCGACCATCGCCCGCGCCTGCTCGACGGCGTCGTCGATGTCGTAGAACTCCCCGCCGTCGTGGAAACTGTTCGGCGTCACGTTCAGGATGCCCATGACAGCCGTGCCGTCGTCCCACGGGTAGTCGTCGGCGTCGTGGCCGGCGTCGCTCGCGTCGCCCGCGCCGCCCTCGTCGTCTTCGCCGGCGTCAGCCGCCTCGATGTCGAGCGCCGCACGAATTTCCCCAGCGACACCTGCGAGCGCGTACGGCCGGTCTTCGAGGGCCGCCGTCAGGCGCTCGAACTGGTCGAGCGTCCCGGTCAGGACCACGTCGACGAGTTCGCCGCCGAACTCGTGGCCCGAGACGGCGCAGTCGCCGCCGACGGACAGCAGTTCCTCGCGGAGCACCCGCGCCTGCCGGCGCTGGACGCGCGTGTGGACCGTTCTGTTGACCGCCCGCTTCGCGCGTTCGCTCCGTTCGGCGGCGGCAGCGACGTTCGCGCGTTCGAGGGTCTGTCGGGCGTCGTCGAGTGTGCGGTGAGTCTTCGGGACGACCGCCCGCGTCCACGTCGTGCGGGCCTCGGCGACGACGTACAGCGAGCCGACGACGAGCACGCAGTCGTCTGGGTCGGCGCGGGCGCGCGCCCGGTCGAGCGCCGCGGCGACCGCGCCGCCGGTCTCGACCGCAGGTCCGTCGAGTCGCTCGAAGACGGACGACAGTATCTCGGGGGCTTCGCCCCGCGAGATGTCCGCCTTGCAGGTGACGACCGACGCCACCTCCGGGAGCGCCCCGACCATCTCGCCGTGGTCCTTGTCGTGCATCGCGCCGTAGACGAGGTGGAGGTCCTCGTAGTCGAACTCGTCGAGGACGGTGGCGACCTGCGCGCAGGCGTCGGGGTTGTGCGCGCCGTCGAGGACGACCGTCGGCTCCGTGCCCATGACCTCGAACCGACCCGGCCAGTGGGCGTTTCGGAGGCCGCGGTGAATCGCCTCCGCGTCGATATCCGGGCGGACCTGCCGGGCGAGCGAGACGGCGATGCCGGCGTTTCGCGCCTGATACGCGCCCAAAAGCGGGATGCGAACGTCGAGCACCTCGGCGTCGGTCTCGACGGTGACGGCGGCCTCCTGGTGGTTGACGCGGCCGCCGTAGGTGACGCGAACGTCGGCGTCCGAGTCGGCGTCGGCGTCCCCGACGGTCAACACGTCACCGACCTCGTCGCGGATGACCGACAGCGCCTCGCCGGTCGTCCCGGTCACGAGCGGCGCGTCGGCGGGCGCGACGGCGGCTTTCGTCTTCGCGATTTCCGCGACCGTGTCGCCGAGGACCGCGGTGTGTTCGAGCGAGACGTTGGTGACGGCGCTGGCGACCGGGTCGACCGCGCTCGTCGCGTCGAGTTCGCCGCCCATCCCGACTTCGAGCACCGCCACGTCCACGTCCGCGCGGTCGAAGTACCACAGCGCGAGCGCGGTCACGGTCTCGAAGAAGGTCAGCGGCTCGCCGTCGGCGGCCCGCTCGACGAGGTACGGCTTGGCTTCGGCCACGAACGCCGACAGCGCGGACTTCGGAATCTTCCGGCCGTCGACGCGGACGCGCTCCCGCACGTCGTCGAAGTGCGGCGAGGTGTAGAGGCCGACGTGCGCGCCCGACTCGCGCAGCATCGCGTCGACCATCCGGGCGGTGCTTCCTTTGCCGTTCGACCCCGCGACCTGCACGAACGACACGTCTTCGTGGGGGTCGCCGAGGTGAGAGAGCAACCGCCGAATCGACTCGGTCCCCGGCTTGACCTGAAACCGCCGGAGGTCGAAAAGGAAGTTCACCGCCTCGTGGTACTCCATACGCGTGAGAAACCGGACGGTGGGCTTAGGCCTAACGCTCCACGTCACTCCTGCGACACGACGCCGGACGGGGTCGCCCACGGTGGCCGCCGCCGACGCACCGACAACCGCTCGATAGCGCCGCGCTCAGTCGATGTGGACGACGAGCACCGGGCGCTTCGCGTTCTCGATGACGCGCTCGGTGACGCTCCCGAGCGACGTGAGCTTGTCGCGACCGGTCCGCCCGTGGGTCCCCATCACGACCACGTCGGCGTCGTGTTCGTCGGCGTAGTCGAGGATGACTCGATGGGGAACGCCGTCTCGAATCGCCGTCGTCGTCGACGCCTTCCCCTCACACTTCTCGGCGCACGCCTCGACCGCCTGTACCGCGTCGTCGCGGAGCGACTGGATGACGGCGTCCTGCTGGTCGCCGCCGGCGGCGAGGTACACCCGCTGGTCGACGACCGACAGCACATGAATCGTCGACTCGTCCCCCGCGAGTTCGAGCGCGTGCTCGATTGCCTGCATCGTCCCCTCGCTCCCGTCGGTCGGCACCAGGATGTGTTCGTACATACCTCTGTGTTCGCCTCGCCGACACTTGAAGGGACACCGTCGGTGTTAGGACGTGGGAACGGGTCGTGAGTCGTATCAGAGAGACGCGCGGCCGCGAATTTCAGGCACTAGTCGTGGCGGAAACACCGAAGCACTCCCTCCGGTCGTGCTTCGAGCTTTAGGCTCTCTTTCGCTTCGCTCAGTCGTGTCTAAAATCGCGTGAGACTCACTTCGTTCGTCTCACTGACTTCCGTCACTCCTTCACGCTGTTCAGTCGTGACGGAAACACCGCTGGCCGGTGAAGACCATCGCAATCCCGCGCTCGTCGCACGCCTCGATGACGTCCTCGTCGTTCACCGAGCCGCCGGGCTGGATGACCGCCTCGATGCCCGCGTCGGCCGCCTTCTCCACGCCGTCCGGGAACGGGAAGAACGCGTCGGAGGCCATGACGGCTCCCTGCGCGTCCTTGTCCTCGGCGTGTTCCTCGGCCTTCATCGCGGCGAGTTCGACCGCGTCCACGCGAGAGACCTGCCCCATGCCGACGCCGACCGTCTCGGTTCCCTTGGCGAAGAGAATCCCGTTGGACTTCACGTGCTTCAGGACCTTCCACGCGAACAGCATCGTCTCCAACTGCTCGTCGGTCGGCTCCGTCTCGGTGACGACTTCGAGGTCGTCGAGCGTCGGCGTCCAGAGGTCGCGCTCCTGGACGAGTCGCCCGCCGACGAGCGCTTTTTCCGTGTAGGTCTCGGTCCGGTCGCCGAGGTCGCCAACATCGAGGACGCGGAGGTTCTTCTTCTCGGTCAGCACAGAGAGCGCGTCGTCGGTGTAGCCGGGCGCGACGACGACTTCCTTGAACGAGTCGATGATGAGCTCGGCCGTCTCGGCGTCGCACTCGCGGTTGAGCGCGACGATGCCGCCGAAGGCGCTCATCGGGTCCGTGGCGAGGGCGTCGGCGTAGGCCTCCGCGAGGGTGTCGGCGGTGGCGCAGCCGGCGGGGTTCGTGTGCTTGATGACCGCCGCGGCGGGCTCGTCGAACTCCTTGATGAGGTTGAGCGCGCCGTCGGCGTCGTTGTAGTTGTTGTACGACAGCCCCTTCGCGCCCTCGTTGAGCTGGGGCGCGCCGACGACCGACGCCTCGTCGCACGTCTCGTCCACGTAGACCGCGGCGTCCTGATGGGGGTTCTCGCCGTAGCGGAGTTCGTCGTAGCGGTCCTCGGAGGTGACGCGGCGCTCGGGGAGGCCGGCGTCCACGTCGCCCTCGACGGTGACCGAATCGTCTTCGACCGTCACGCGGTCCTCGGCGAACCAGCGGACTGCGCGGGGGTACGCCTTGAACTCGGCGTCGTAGAGGACGCGCGATTTGAGGTCGTCCGCGTCGTCGTCGGTGTAGACCGGAACGGCCTCCTGTGTCACGATGGGACCGGCGTCGACCTCCTCGTTGACGACGTGAACCGTACAGCCGGTGGTCTTGACGCCGGCGTCGAGGACCTGTTCGTGGGCGTCCATGCCGGGGAACGCGGGGAGCAGCGACGGGTGGACGTTGAGCGTCGTCGGCGCGGCGTCGAGGAACGTCGAGGTGAGCACGCGCATGTAGCCGTCGAGACAGACGAGGTCGAAGTCGTAGTCCGCGAGGGCATCGAGGATGCGCTCTTCGTGGGACTCGCGGGACTCGTCGTCGCCGCGTTCGACGACTTCGCTGGGGATACCGCGTTCGTCCGCCCAGTCGACGACGGGCGCGTCGGCGCTGTTCGAGACGACGACGCCGAGTTCCGCCCCGCCGGGGGCGCGGTCGGAGATGTTGCGCAGGTTTCGTCCACGGTTGCTCGCGAGACCGGCGATGGTGACCATGTGAGGATGGCGACTCGCGGCCCTCAAAGTGGTTGCGGTCCTCGACGCCGGAGTATGCTCGATTATGTATATGTCTCACCCACCGAGGCCGCAGATGGGGGCTGAGTGCGCACACTCATGCGTACTCGTCGCTTCCGCGGCGGCGACGAACCCCCGGCGTTTAACCTCCCCCATCGTGACGACTCAGACATGACCGACGCCGACCGGCACGACCCGCTGTACGCGGTGTCCCCGCTCGACGGGCGATACGCCTCCCGAACCGCACCCCTCGCGCCGTACGTGAGCGAGGCCGCGCTCATGCGCGCCCGCGTTGAAGTCGAAGTGGAGTACCTCCTCGCGCTCGCCGGCCTCGACGCGACGCCGCTTTCGTTCTCCGAGGCCGAGCGCGCCGACCTCCGCGCGCTCTACGAGGCGTTCGACGCCGACGACGCCGACCTCGTGAAGCGGCTCGAAGTCGAGGGCGCGGAAGGCTTCTCGGCGACGAACCACGACGTGAAGGCCGTCGAGTACTTCATCCGCACCGAGACCGACGAGACGGTCCACCCGTGGATTCACTTCGGGCTCACCTCCGAGGACGTGAACAACCTCGCCCAGCGCCTCATGGTGAAAGGCGCGGTCGAGGAGGTCATCGTGCCCGAACTCCGCGACACCCGCGACGAACTCGTCTCGCTCGCGCGGGAGTTCCGCGACGTGCCCATGCTCGCGCGGACCCACGGCCAACCCGCGACGCCGACGACGTTCGGCAAGGAGATGGCCGTCTACGCCGCCCGCCTCGGCCGGACGCTCGCCCGCGTCGAGGCCGCGACCGACGACCTCGCCGGCAAGCTCGCGGGCGCGTCGGGCGTCTACGCGGCCCACGTCGCCGCCTACCCCGACGTGGACTGGCGGGCGTTCTCCCGCGAGTTCGTCGGGTCGCTCGGCCTCGACCACACCGCGCTCGCCACGCAGGTCAACCCCTGCGACGACCTCGCGGCGCTGTTCGACGCCGTCCGCGGCGTCAACAACGTCCTCGTCGACCTCGACCGCGACGCGTGGCTGTACGTCTCCGACCGCTACCTCGGACAGGAGGCCGTCGCAGGCGAAACCGGCTCGTCGACGATGCCGCACAAGGTCAACCCCATCGACTTCGAGAACTCCGAGGGCAACCTCTCGAAGGCCAACGCCGACCTGACGTTCCTCGCGGACTACGTGACGACCTCGCGCCTCCAGCGCGACCTCTCGGACTCCACGGTCAAGCGCAACGTCGGCGCGGCGTTCGCCCACTGCCTCATCGGCTACAAGAAGACCCAGACCGGCCTCGGAAAGGTCGTCCCGAACGAGCAGGTCATGCGCGACGAACTCGACGACACGCCGGCCATCATCGGCGAGGCCGTCCAGACGATTCTCCGCCGCGAGGGCGACACGCAGGCCTACGAGCGGGTGAAGGAGCTCACCCGCGGCCGCGAGGTGACCCTCGACGACTTCCACGACCTGTTTGCGGACCTCGACGTGGACGAAGAAACCCGCGAGGAACTGCTCGCGCTCACGCCCGCGACGTACGTCGGGCTCGCGGACGAACTCGTCGACGATATCGACAACTGAACTGAGGGTCGAGTCGTCGGGTCGGCAGGCGGCGGCCCGACGAAGCGACGCGCTCTTTTTCCGCGGTCGGTCGAACGCGCCGCTGAGTCGAGCGAGCGTCAGGAGAAAACCGAAACCGCCTCAGAGGCCGACGGGCACGGGATATCGGCCTCGGCGCGGTTCGGGCACGGGTTCGGCGGCGAGCGCCGGCACGGGTGGGCTGGACAGGCTGGTCCGCGCAGTGCGGTTCGTCATGGGCTGGTACGACGACGCAGGGCGCTCACCGTGGCTGAATTATTTACTCACCATAGAATAAGTCTTTTGGTGGGGTGGTGCGTTGGTGGAGGTATGAAAGCAATCGCCGTCAAGCGCGGGGAAGATAAGCCGGTCGTCATCGAGAAGCCGCGACCGGAACCCGACGCCGGGGAGGCGCTGGTCCGAACGCTTCGGGTCGGCGTGGACGGGACGGACCACGAGGTCATCGCCGGCGGCCACGGCGGATTCCCCGAGGGCGAAGACCACCTCGTGCTCGGCCACGAGGCGGTCGGCGTCGTCGTCGACCCGAACGACACCGAACTGGAGGAAGGCGACATCGTCGTGCCGACGGTCCGCCGCCCGCCGGCGTCGGGGACGAACGAGTACTTCGAGAAGAACCAACCCGACATGGCCCCCGACGGGATGTACGCCGAGCGCGGCATCGTCGGCGCGCACGGCTTCATGTCCGAGTACTTCACGAGTCCGTCGGACTACCTCGTCCGCATCCCGCGCTCGCAGGCCGAACTCGGCTTCCTCATCGAGCCCATCTCAATCACCGAGAAGGCGCGGGAGCACGCCTACGCGAGCCGGTCGGCGTTCGACTGGAACCCCTCGTCGGCGCTCGTCCTCGGCAACGGGAGCCTCGGACTCCTGACGCTCGCCATGTTGAGAGCCGACGACAAGGGCTACGAGGACCTCTACTGCCTCGGTCGGCGCGACCGACCGGACCCGACTATCGACATCATCGAGAAGCTCGGCGCGACCTACGTCGACTCCCGCGAGACGCCGGTCGAGGAGATTCCGGACGCGCACGAAGACATGGACTTCATCTACGAGGCGACCGGCTTCCCCAAACACGCCATCCAGTCGGTGCAGGCGCTCGCGCCCAACGGCGTGGCCGCGCTCCTCGGCGTCCCGAGCGACTGGGAGTTCGAGGTCGACGCCGGCGCGTTCCACCGCGAGATGGTGCTCCACAACAAGGCGCTCGTCGGCAGCGTCAACTCCCACGTCAAGCACTTCGAGGCCGCGACCGTGACGTTCACCAAGCTTCCCCGGTGGTTCCTCCGCGAGTTGGTCACGGGCGTCCATCCGCTTTCGGAGTTCGAAGCAGCATTCGAAGACGACGACACCACTATAAAAACCGCCATCGAATTCAGTACTGTATGAAGAACGTCGACGACCTCATCGCCAGCGCGGCTGAGCTCGCGGACCGCGGCCTCTCGAAAGGCGAGATTGCCGACGAGCTGAACGTCTCCCGCGAGACCGCAAGCTGGCTGGTCGAACGAAGCGGCGCGGCGACCGAACCCGAACCCCGTGCGGAGCCCGAAGGCCCCGACGACATCCACGTCGACTGGAACGCCATCGGGAGCGGCGGCAAGCGCCTCACCTACGTCGGGCGCGCGCTCGCCGACCTCCTCATGGAGACGAACGGCGAGGCCGACGTGACCGTCGGCATCGAAAAAGCGGGCGTCCCGCTTGCGACCTCCGTCTCGCGCGAACTCGAAACGACGCTCGGCGCGTACTCGCCCGCGAAACACCAGTGGGACGAAGGCGACCTCGAAGACCTCGGCGGCGGCTTCTCCCGGAACTTCTCGCCCGTCGAGGGCCGCGACTGCTTCATCGTCGACGACACGGTGACGAGCGGTACGACGCTCCGAGAGACCATCGACGCCATCCGCTCGGAGGGCGGCGAACCCCTCGCGTGCGTGGTCATCGTCGACAAACAGGGCGTCGAGGAAATCGACGGCGTCCCCGTCCACTCGCTTATCAACGTCGTCCGCGTCGGCGAGCAGTAAGCGTCGGCTCGGTCGTCGCGGGCCGTCGGTGTCGTGTCGTGTCGTTGTCGACCCACCCGCGACGCAACTCCTTTGTCCGCCCGGCCGTTATCTGGGTGCATGACGTTCCAACCGGAGAGTTTGGACCCCGAAGAAGTGCAGACCCGCGTCGACGAGGCCGTCGCTGACAACCGCGTCGTCCTGTTCATGAAAGGCAACCGCCTGATGCCGCAGTGCGGCTACTCCGCGAAGGCGGTCGATCTCATCTCCCAGTACGTCGACGAGTTCGAAACCGTCGACGTGCTGCCCGCGCTCCCGCACTACCGCGAGGCGCTCAAGGAGAAAAGCGACTGGGAGACCATCCCCCAGACGTTCGTCGACGGCGAGTTCGTCGGCGGCAGCGACATCCTCGAAGAACTCGACGAGCGCGGCGACCTCGAAGCGACGCTGACCGGCGCGAACTGACCCCGGGAGCGCCCCCGACAGACCGCCGGACAGCGGCCCGACGCCGACTTTGTTGCTCTCGCCTACCGAGAAGGGGAGGCCATATAAGCCTCGAACTCGTACACGAACACAGGTATCGCCATCCGGGTGCGCTCGCACCGTGGCTCTCGTCGATACCGAAGCCAACAATGTCAGGCCGCGTATATCGACTCCATTCGACGTTGGAACTGCCACTCGAAGACGTGATGGACTACTTCGAAAACGACCCAGAACTGCCGCCTGAGGTCGAGAACGTAGACATCACCCGCCGAAACAACACTCTCATCATCAAAGCCGTCTCCGCCGACGACAACCTCAGCAAGTACACGCCGACGGCCCAGTTGAAAGCGAGCGTGACGGAAAATCGCGTCTACGAAGAAGAGCCGCCCCGAGCGGGCGCGCCCAACTGGGGAGACGAAGAAGAAGAGGAGATTCCCTCCGAACTCGTCGAGTTCGCCTGCTTCAAAGGCGACCTCGAAACCGTGCTCCAGAACACGGCGCTTCAGTACCCGATGTTCCTCGTCCTCCGCGAGATTGCGATGCTCTCGGAGAAGGGGACGCTAACCGCCATCACCGAGGAAAGCGACGAACTGCAAGCGACGCGCATCGTCGAAGGCGAGGTGCGTGCCGCCTCCGTCGAAGTCGTCGAGAACCCCCAGCAGAACGGTTCCTCGGACAGCGGAATCAACTGGCGCGACAACAAGTTCATCTCCTAAACGCGTCGTATCTCCTCATCCCGTCACCGCCGAACCGCGTGAGCTAGCGGCCCAAATCGTGCTCGGCGGTATCACGCGTCACACTACGCCTCGGGCAAAAAGCATTTACACCGCCTAATTAGATGTAATTACACATCATGTCGGAAGCCGAATCCTTCCCGGACTACCTCGACGTCGACTACACCGACGGCGAAGGTGAGACGCCGGAGGACTACCCGAGTATCGAGGACAAAATCGAGAAGGCCATCGAGGTCACGAAGCAGGGTCTCGAACAGTACGAGAACCCCGCGGTGATGTGGACCGGCGGGAAGGACTCGACGCTCACGCTCTACTTCATCAAGGAGGTCGCAGAGCGCTACGACCTCGAAGTGCCGCCGGCGGTGTTCATCGACCACTACCAGCACTTCGACGAAATCATGGACTTCGTCGAGCACTGGGCCGACGAGTGGGACCTCGACGTCATCTGGGCGCGCAACGAGGACGTCGGCGCGTACGTCGACGAAAACGGCCTCGAACCCGGCGACGACATCCCGGTTTCCGAACTCTCGGAGCACAACCATCACCACATCCGTAACATCCTCGAGTACGAGGAGGACACGTTCCCCTTCCTGCTCGACACCTACGTCGGCAACCACCTGCTGAAGACCGTCGCGCTCAACGACACCCTCGAAGAACACGACATCGACGGCGTTATCTCCGGCGTCCGCTGGGACGAACAGGAGGCCCGCGCCGACGAGACGTTCTTCAGCCCCCGTCACAACCCCGACATCTACCCCCCGCACGACCGCATTCAACCCATCCTCCAGTTCGAAGAGAGCGCCGTCTGGGACGCCTTCTGGTACTTCGCGGTCCCCGACACCGTCGAGAACTACCCCGAGGACGGCTACGTCCCGACGAGCGACACCGACCTCCCCGAGGGCGTCACCCAGGAGGACGTGCCCGTCTCGCCGAAGTACTTCGCCGGCTTCCGGAGTCTCGGCAGCGAGGTCTCGACCGACAAGTCCGCCGAGGAACCGGCGTGGCTGCAGGACATGGAGAACACGACCGAGCGCGCGGGCCGCGCCCAGGACAAAGAGGACCTGATGGAGCGCCTGCGCGACCTCGGCTACATGTGACGACGGCCGACACCTGACGCGAACGCCGCGTCGCGGCCACTTTTTCGCGGCCCCGCTTCGAGAGCGACTGCGACCGTCCCACAGCGGAAACAGCGATAGTCTCCGCGGCCGAGTCTTGTTGTATGGTTCACACGTTCCCCGACTACCTCGACCTTGACTACGACGACGGCCGCGAGGCGACCGCCGCCGACTACCCGACGCTCGAAGACAAACTCGAAAAGGCAGCGACAGTGACCGCGACCGCCCTCGAACAGTACGAGCGCCCGGCCGTCATGTGGACCGGCGGCAAGGACTCAACGCTCGTCCTCTACGTCGTCCGCGAGGTCGCCGCCGACATGGGCGTTCCCGTGCCGCCAGTCGTCTTCATCGACCACTTCGAACATTTCGACGAGACCGAGGTGTTCGTCCGCGAGTGGGCCGACCGCTGGAGCCTCGACTTGGTCGTCGCCCGCAACCGGGACTTCGCGCGCCTCGGCGCGTCGCCCGGCGACGAGATTCCCCTCGCGGACCTCGGCGACGACACCCGCCGCGAACTCGCCCGCCTCGGCTACGAGGGCGAGACCGTCGTCCTCGACGCCGACTCCTTCGAGGGCAACCACCTGTTGAAGACCGTCGCGCTCAACGACACGCTCGAAGCCCGCGGCTTCGACGGCGTCTTCTCCGGCGTCCGCTGGGACGAACAGGAGTCTCGCGCCGACGAGACGTTCTTCAGCCCCCGTCACGACTCCGAGAAGTACCCGCCGCACGACCGCGTCCACTCGATCCTCCAGTTCGAGGAGGCCGACGTGTGGGCGGCGTTCTGGGAGTACATCGTCCCCGACTCGGTCGAGGGTTATCCCGCGGGCCACGTTCCCGAAACGTCCGACGACCTCCCCGACGGCGTCGAACCCGGTGACCTCCCCGTCTCGCCGAAGTACTTCGAGGGCTACCGCTCGCTCGGCACCGAATCCGGCTCCGCGAAGTCCGACGACCGACCCGCGTGGGCTCAGGACCTCGGCGCGAGCGCGGAACGCGAGGGACGCGCACAGGACAAAGAGGACCTGATGGGCCGACTCCGGGATTTGGGGTACATGTGACGGTCCCCCCGGTCACCCGAAACGCGCCCGCGGCGCCCACACCGTAGCGCCTATCTTCCCCAACGCGCTATCGCTTCCAATGACAGCCGAGTGGGTCAGTCTCTTTTCGGGCGGAAAGGACTCCTCGTGGGCGCTCTACCGCGCGCTCGAGGAGGGTCTGAACGTCACCCGCCTCTTGACCGTCCACCCCAGCGACGACTCGTACATGTACCACGTCCCGGCGACTGACCTCGCCGCGCTCGCCGCCGAGAGCACCGGTATCGAACTCGTCGAGGTCCATCCCGGCGACCTCGAAGCGACCGCCGCCGCCGACTCCGGCGCGCAGGGCGACGCCGAGCTCGAACCCCTCGAAGCGGCGCTGTCGGACCTCCAAGCCGAGATGGACCTCGCGGGCGTCACCGCCGGAGCCATCGAAAGCGAGTTCCAGACCGACCGGATTCAGGCGATGTGCGACCGCCTCGACATCGACCTGTTCGCGCCGCTGTGGCAGGAAAACCCCCGCGAGTTGGGTAACGCGATGCTGGCGGCGGGCTTCGAAATCACCATCATCCAGGTCGCGGCTCACGGCCTCGACGAGTCGTGGCTCGGCCGGACGCTCGACGCCGACGCGCTCGACGAACTGGAGGCGCTCAACGAGCGGTACGGCGTCCACATCCTCGGCGAAGGCGGCGAGTTCGAGACGCTCGTCACCGACGGGCCGCACATGGACCGCCCCATCGAACTGGAGTACGAGACGGAGTGGGAGGGGAGCCACGGTCGCCTCCGCATCACCGACGCGTTCCTCGGGGAAGAATCAGGATAAGAACTCGCGGCCGGGTTGCGGGTTCGGCCCGCGGGACCGCGTTACTGCCCGTTCGTCAACCGCGAGTGCGCCCCGATGAGGGCGTTCGAGAGGTCGAGGCTCTCGATGTGCGTCTCCTCGTCGACGATGGAGTTCTTGAGCTCCGCGTTTCGGATGACCGCGCCGGGGAACACCACGGACTCTTCGAGGACGGAGTCTTCGACCACCGCGTCGGCCATGACGTGGACGTTGGTGCCGACCTCGGTGTTCGTGAGCGTCGCCGACTCGTGGATGAAGTTCTCCCCGTCGAGATACCACGCCACGGCGTCGAGGTAGCTCTGGGGCGTTCCGATGTCGAACCACGCCTCGTCGAACGTGTAGGCGAACAGGTCGCCCGTCTGTTGGAGCCACTGCATGAACCAGCCGGGCTCGTCGGGGTTGTTGTCGCCGGAGAGATACTCGTCGAACTTGGGCAGGTCGTCCGCCGGGATGGCGTAGCAAGCGATGGAGACGAGCGTGCTCTTGGGGTCCTCGGGCTTCTCCTGGAAGTTGATGACGCGGTCGCCGTCGAGTTCGACGAGGCCGTAGGCCTTCGCGCGCTCCTTGTCGCCCACGTCGTAGGCGGCGAGACACGGCGCGTTCTTCTCGTAGAAGAAGTCCACGAAGTCGCCCACGTCGAAGCTGATGAGGTTGTCGCCCGCGATGACGACGAGGTCCTCGTCGACCTCCTCGCGGTCGATGAGTTGGGCGAGCGCGCCGACGACGCCGAACTTCTCGTCTTCTTCGCTCGTGTCTTCGACCGACAGCGTCGGCTTGTCGAACGGCGACTCGTCGATGTACTCCTCGAACGCGCCGGCGAAGCGCTCGTTCGTGCTCACGAACACCTCCGAGACCCGGTCGTCGGCCTCCAGGTCTTCGAAGATGGTGTCGATGACCGTCTGGTCACCGACGGGTAAGAACATCTTGGGTCGGTGTTTGGTAATCGGCCACAGACGCGTCGCGTACCCACCGGCAAGGACGACTGCCTTCATACACGCCAAATCCCGCCACGTTGACAAGGCCTTTTTGCATCCTCTCTATATTGCTGACATTTCTCGCCCGGCGGCGGCGCAAGGGATTTTCCCTTCGGCTCCCAACCCGGCGATATGACAGCCCGGGAATCCGACACGACGGCCCGCCAGCGCATCGCCGACGCCCTCCGCGACGACCCCGCGACGGCCTCCGAACTCTCGGAGAGCGTCGGCGTCTCGGTGTCGTCGGTGTACGGCCACCTCCAGCACGTCGCCCGAACGGTCCACGGAGCGGACGGCGAGCAGTTCCTCGTCGCGCCGCCGGAGTGCAAACACTGCGGTTTTACCGCCTTCGACGACCCCGTGAACTACCCCTCGCGGTGTCCGGAGTGCCGAAGCGAGGGCATCGAAGAAGCCGTGTTCAAAATCGAGTAGCGAGCGCGGTTAAAACGACGCGATAGTTCGGTTGTGGTAGTCGAGAAACGCGGCATCGAGGTCGTGGTCTCCGCGGACAGAGAGCGAAGCCCCGTCTAACTCGCGCTCGTAGGCGTGAGAGATAGTGTGCGTCTCTGGGTCGACCGCAATCATGCCGTAGTCGAAGTCCGCGTGGTGGTCGGGGCAGAGAACGAGTAGGTTCGCCTCGGCGTCCGGGCCGTCGTGAGGCCGACCGAGCGGTCTGAGGTGATGCGCCTCGGCGTACCCGTCGTGAACCCCCCGGCGACGACGCTCCCCACAGACTTGGCACGTGTGGGAATACCGCGCTTTCAACTCGGTCGCGAGCGCCGTGTTTCGAATGATTCGGCTCCGCGTCGTCTCGGTGCGTTCCGCGGGCGCGAGGTCCGCGGCGGCTTCCTCGTCGTCGACTCGCTCTCGCGTTTCGTGACGGCGGCGGAGCACGAATCGATAGACGTCCCTGCCGTCGCCTTCGAACGGTCCGCACGCGTAATCGACGACTTCGACTTGGCCCTGATACTCCCAGTCGGCCTCTCCCGACTCGCGGTGGAAGAAGAATATCGGTAACGGGTGGCGTTTCGCCCGCGCCAGAAACTTGTTTCCGCCGGTGAGCGTCTGGTCACCGGTCCGTCCTTCTCCGATGTACGTGAACTCGCCGCCGGTCACGTCGTCACCGTACGGCCCGGTGTCGCTCGAAAAGAGACGGAGATACCGTTGGTCGTCGTCGTCGTAACAGATTTCGATGCCTCGTCCCGTCATGCCGCGGTCGAACCGGGAGCTGAGTTCTGACCCGCTCAACCGTTCGCCGGGGTCGAGCGAGAGCGCTGCGAGTTCCACAGCAGTTCCGACGACCGACCGACGAAAAAACGTTCTCCTGGATGGGTGGTGTCCTCGGGTGGGACCGACTCGTTCGCGGCTTACAGTTCGTCCAACAGCGTCTGGGCCGCCGCCGCCGAGGAACCGGGGCCGCGCGCGGTGATGAGGTCGCCGTCCACGGTGACGCTGGTGTCGCTGTCGAGTTCGGCGTCCCAGACGCCGCCGGCGGCCTTCACCTCGTCTTCGACCCAGTACGGAAGCTTCCGGCCGTCGGGCATCAGGTCGTCGTCGTCGACGATGCCCTCTTCCCACTCGTTGGGGAAGCCGGTGACCTCGCGCCCCTCGACGAGGAACGAGCCGTCGGCCTCGCGGGTGAACCCGAGGATGCCGACCGCGTGGCAGACGACGAGCGCCTTCGAGTCGTCGCCGGCGACCGCCTGCAAGAGCGCCTGTCGGGCGTGTCGGTCCTGATTGATGTCCCACGCGGTCCCGTGACCGCCGGGGAACACTACGGCGTCGTACGCGTCGGCGTCGACCTGTGCAATCGGCTTCGGGTTCTGGAGTCGCTCGTCGTTTTCGTGGACCTCGACGACGCGCTCTGCGAGTTCCTCGCCGACCTCCTCGGGGTCGACAGAGCGCTCGTCGACGACCGGGACGCCGCCCGTCGGCGTCGCAACGGTTACGTCCACGCCGGCGTCGGTCAGAGTCGTGAGCGGCTCGATGCATTCCTCTCCCCAGTAGCCGTCTTCGCTGACGATGAAAAGCGCCGATGTCATCGCTCCCGAGTACGGCCCGGGCACAAAAAGGCCCCGCGGAGGCGGAAATCCGCGGGCGAAGGTGGCGCGGCTCTGACTCTGACACCGCGGCCGCGTCGGTGTCGGGTCAGTCGTCGCCGTGCTCGTCGACGATGACGACCTCGCCGTCTTCGACGGTCACGTTGATGAGCGTCTTGACGTGGTGGTCCGAGTCGTCGAGTTCGTTCGGGCCGGCCTTCTTGATGATGGCGACGGTGTCGACGACGTCCGCGCCGATGTGGTCGAGCGCGTCGAGGACGGCCTTCATCGTACCGCCGGTCGACAGCACGTCGTCGAGGACGAGCACGCGGTCGCCCTCGTTGACGTCGTTGATGAACATGTCGCCCTCGGAGTAGCCCGTCTGCTGGTGGAGCGAGACCTCGCCGTCGAGACCGTACTCGCGCTTGCGGATGACGACGAGCGGGATGTCCGTCATCAGCGAGACGGCCGTCGAGATGTGGATGCCCATCGCCGCCGGCGTGACGATTTTGTCGACGTTTTCGAGGTTCGCCTTGCGGATGATTTTGATGACGATTTCGCGGAGGAGCCCCGGTTCCAGCATCGGAACACCGTCGCTGATCGGGTGGACGAAATACTCGTAATCTCCTTTTTCGATGATCGGCGCGTCGAGAAGGGACTGCCGCAACTGGTCCATGGCGCTCGTTCCGCCGGTCGGGCATAAAATGTGGCGGTTCGAAGGCTCTCGGACACGCCGACCCACGCCGTGCGGTATCGCGTCTCGCGGTCGAACGCAGTCGAGCGCAACCGCTCACGGCCGTGTTCGCGACTCGGGGCGCGGAGCTCCGAGGGCGGTTACATCCCGCCGAGAAGCTGTGACGCGGTCTTCACCAGCGGCTCGACGCTCTCGTCGGGTTCGACGAAAAGCAACATTCCGCGGCCGCCGCAGTAGACCTGTAACACGCCGTAGCCGTCGCGTTCCTCGAAGCGGTACTCGACGCTGTTTTGCACCGGGCTCAGCCCGGAAAACAGCCCGCGTTCCATGAACTCGCGCCGAGTCTCCTCGGCGAGCGAACTCAGGTGCGCCACGAGCTCGTCGCGACTCCGAAAGTCCTCACGGACGGTCTCGCCGACGTGGAACAGGTCGAACGCCGTCGCACCGTAGACGGCGACCAGCGAGACTGCCCCCTTCGCAGTCCCCCGGAGCGCCTCCATCGCGACCTCGCTATCGGGTCCCGGTCCGTTGACGGATGCCATCCGTGACGGGTCGATTATCATTCGTTTCCCCCCTTGCCCTGACGCCGCGCGTCTCCCTGCCCGGAGCGCGCGCCTGGACGTATCATGAATCTCAGATAGTCAGTTGTTGCTATAAATGTGGAGGTGGAATTTCGCGCGTTGAAAAACAGCGCGCTACGCGGGGTATGAAGGCTGTTTTCGGCCACTTACGTTGATCGTGTTTCGACTCGACACCGGATATCGTGAGGAACCATGATTGATTCGACTCCGCGTCGTCAGTTGTTCTCTGACTCGACTTGATCGCCCGATACCGGGGGTGTCGAGCGGGGTTCGGTCCGGAACCCCTCGTCCGAAAGGGAGACGACCGTCTCGTCGAAGTCGCACTCGTAGCGGCGGCAGTGGGTTCCGTCGTCGCGAACCTCGGTCGTCGAGGTGACGAGGCCGCACTCGCACAGCCGGTCGAGCCGTCGGTACACGGTCGGAAGCGAGAGGTCGAGCGTCTCACCGAGCTCCTTCGCGGTGCGAGAGTCGCGGCGGAGCGTCACGAGCAGCGCCCGGGACTCGGTGTCTCCAAGTATATCGAGAAGTTCGTCGCTCGACACACGTCCGTCCATCCTGATGAAAGCCTCCGAATGAGCGTACAAAGTAGTTGCGCCCCTGCGACCGTGACCGCCTTCGGTGCGAACAGGCGGGGTGAGAGAGGGCCGAACCGGGGACTCCGCGACTATGACAAACGACACTGCTTACGTAACACCTCGCGTGCGGACGAAGACGGTTGACAACGGGACCGCCTCCCTCGCGAACGACGCGGTGGGGTCGCGCGCGGTCGTCGGTGAGAGGACCGCCGCGACGCGTGAGTACAGCGCCGGCCGAGTCGCGCGCGGACGAATCCCGCCGGCGCGACAAATATTCTCGAACGGACGAATGTACTCTGAGACGTAGTATGGTCGGCTGAGGATATAAATTTCGCCCTCCAGAGAAAATCATGAAAATCAAAAAACGTAGAAGAAATCGACCGACCGTCAGATTTCGACGCCGAACAGCCAACGGGTTTGACAACACCTAAGTCGGCGGTCCCCGCAATTTGCCCCGTGCAACCCACACCGGAAGTCGTCCTCGCGGTCGTCTTCTTGCCGTTTCTCGCCGCGGCGTTCACCCCGGTAGTCTACCGGCTCCTGGGCGAGCGCACGGCGTACTTCGCGGCCGCCGTCGCGTTGGTCACGCTCGGCCTCGTGACGGACCTGTATCTCGCGGGGGCGCACGGAACCGTGTCGCTCGACTGGATTCCCTCGCTCGGAATCTCGCTGGCGTTTCACGTCGACGGGTTGGCGCTTCTCATCGCCTTCCTCGCCAGCGGCGTCGGCGTGCTCATCCTCACGTACTCCGGAGGATACATGCACGGCGAACCGGGCCAGGCGAAATACTACGCGACCCTGTTGGCGTTCATGGGCTCGATGCTCGGCGTCGCCCTCGCGGGCGACCTCGTCGCCCTGTTCGTCTTCTGGGAGCTGACGAGCCTCTCGTCGTTCATCCTCATCGGCCACTACACCGGCGAGAAGGCCTCCCAGTACGCCGCCCGGAAGTCGATGCTCATCACCGTCTCCGGCGGCCTGTTCATGCTGGTCGGCTTCCTGCTTCTCGTCTGGGCGTCCGGCCAGACGGGAGCCATCGAGGGAACGACGTACAGCATCCCGGTTTTGGTCGAACACGCGGGTGCGATTCGCGAGGTCCTGACGGCCTCCGGCCTGCTCGTCCCCGTGCTCGTCCTCGTCGGCCTCGGCGCGGCGACGAAGTCCGCACAGGTCCCGTTCCACGTCTGGCTTCCCAACGCGATGGAGGCACCGACGCCGGTCTCGGCGTTCCTCCACTCCGCGACGATGGTCAAAGCCGGCGTCTACCTCGTCGGCCGATTCCGCCCTCTTTTCCTCCCCGAGGACGCGGCGGTGCTCGGTGAATGGACGCTCATCTTCGCCGTGCTCGGCCTGTTGACGATGACCGTCGCGGCCATGCTCGCGGTGAGCGCGACCGACATCAAGGAACTGCTCGCGTACTCGACGGCCTCGCACCTCGGCCTCATCATCGCCGCCTTCGGCTTCGCCAACAGCTACGGCGCGGAGGCCGGCGCGTTCCACATCCTGAACCACGCGAGCTTCAAGGCCGCGCTGTTCATGGTCGCGGGCATCATCGCCCACGAGGCCGGAACCCGGAACATCGACCGCCTCGGCGGGCTCCGAAAACATCTGCCCGTGACGGCCGTCATCGCGGTCGTCGCGTCGCTGTCGATGGCCGGCTTCCCGCCGTTCAACGGCTTCTACTCGAAGGAACTGCTGTTCGAGTCGACGTACTACGCCGCCGAACACATGGGCGGCGTCGCGTGGATTTTCCCCGTCGTCGCGGTGTTCGGGAGCGTCTTCACGTTCCTCTACTCCATCAAGTTCGCCTCGCTGTTCTTCGGCGACGAACCCGACGGCCTGGGTCACGTCCACCGCCCGCCCGCGGCGATGCTCGTCCCGCCGGCGATTCTCGGCGCGCTCGTCCTCGCCATCTCGGCCCAGCCGAACCTCTTTATCGAGGGGCTCATCGGCGACGTGTACGGCAGCGTCGTGCCCGGCGAGGCCCACTCCTTTTCGGTCCACTTCCCGACCGAACTCACCCCGTACGTGATTATGAGTCTCATCACCATCGCCGTCGGTGCGGCCGCCTTCCCGTTCTACGACCGCATCCACGACGCCATCAACGCGGCCCTGCGCGGCCCCGTTCGAGCGAACTGGTGGTACGATAACTTCGTCGAGGGGCTGACGACGACGAGCGTCGCCGTCACGCCGAAGATTCAGACCGGCCTCCTGCGCACCTACGCGACGTGGGGCCTCTTCGGCTTCGTCGTGCTCGCGCTCGGCGGCTACGCGGCCGCCGGCGTCTCGATGCCCGGCTTCAGCGAGCTCAGCGTCTCGATTCCCATCGTGCTCGTGTTGCTCGTCGCGCTCGTCGCCGCCTTCGCGGTCGACGTCGCGCCGTCGCACGTCGCCGGCGTCCTGACGCTGTCTATCGTCGGCTTCATGGTCGCCATCTTCTACATCCTCGCGGACGCGCCCGACCTCGCGTTGACCCAACTGGTCGTCGAGACGCTCGTGTTGGTCATCTTCCTGCTCGTCTTGGACCGCCTGCCGGCGTTCTACGGCGACGCGCCGGACCGACTCGTCTCCGTCCGCGACGGCCTGCTGTCGCTGGCCGTCGGCGGCACAGTGTTCCTCACCGTGCTGCTGTCGACGGACGCCTCGCCCGACCCGCTCCTCCGGGAGTTCATCGTGGCACGGGCGGGCGTTCCGGCGGAACACGGGCCCTTTTTCGCGGACTACGGCGGCGGGTCGAACATCGTCAACGTCATCCTCGTCGACTTCCGTGGAATCGACACCATGGGCGAGATTTCGGTCGTCGTGATGGCGTCGATCGCCATCCTGACGCTGATTCGCATGCGAACGCGGGGTGAGACCCAATGAACGGCTCGTCCGGTCGGACGACCGTCATCTCGCGGACCGTCGCGCGCATCGTCGTCCCCATCATCCTGGTGACGGCCATCGCGCTGCTGTTCCGCGGGCACAACCTCCCCGGCGGCGGCTTCATCGGGGCCGTCCTCGCGGCCGCCGCCTTCGCGCTCGTCTACATCATCTTCGGGCTGGAGTTCATCCAGCGCGAGGTGCTCGCCATCAAACCCGACGGCTCGGAGCAACACCGACTCGTCGAGACCTACCGCTGGATGGCCTCCCTCGGCCTCGCAATCGCCGTGGCGTCCAGCCTCGCCCCGCTCGCGTTCGGCGCGCCGTTCCTGACGCAGGGCGTGCTCTTCTTGGAGCACCTGCCCCTCTACGGCGAACTCGAAGTCGCGAGCGCGTTCGCCTTCGACATCGGCGTCTTCTTCGCCGTCGTCGGCGGCCTACTCACCATCGTCGCGGAGGTCGGTAACGAATGACCCAGTTCTTCCTCGCCGCCACGCTCGGCGTCCTGTTCAGCATCGGCACGTACCTCGTGCTCCGACGCGACGTGGTTCGCGTCGTCTGGGGTATCAGCATCATCAGCCAATCGGCCAACGTCTACCTCGTCACCATGGGCGGATTCGACGGCCTCGCGCCCATCCTCACGGGCCACGGCGCGAGCGGACCCGCGCCCTCGGACCCCATCGTGCAGGCGCTCGTCCTCACCGCCATCGTCATCGGCTTCGGGACGACCGCGCTCGCGCTCGTGTTGACCTACCGAGTGTACGAGGAACACGGCACAATCGACATGTACGAACTCGGAGGGAGCAGATGAGTACGCTCGTCATCGCACCGCTCCTCGTGGCGCTCGTGACGGCGATTCTGACGCTGCTCACGCGCCCGAGCGACATACTCCAACGGACGGTCAGCCTGCTCGGCGGCGTCGCCTACCTCGTCGCCGTCGCCGCCCTGTTCGACGCCGTGGTCCTGCCGCTCGGCGGCGAGTCGACCACGCTCGTCTATCAGGTGTCGAACTGGGCCGCGCCGTTCGGCATCACGCTCGTCGCCGACGCCCTGTCGGCGTTCCTGTTGGCGCTCACCGGCTTCGTGTCGCTCCTGACGCTCGGCTACTCGGTCGCGTCGGTCGGCTCGTTCGGCCAGCGCCTCAGCTACCACCCGCTGTTCCACTTCATGGTGGTCGGCGTCACCGGCTCGTTCCTCACCGGCGACATCTTCAACCTGTTCGTCTGGTTCGAGGTGATGCTCATGTCGAGCTACATCCTCGTGCTGTTTTACTCCGGTCGCGAGCACACCCGCGCGGCGCTCAACTACGTCGTGCTCAACCTCATCGGGAGCGCGGTGATGCTCGTCGCCATCGGCGGCCTATACAGCACGACCGGGACGCTCAACATGGCCGACATCGCCCGACGACTGGCCGAACCCGCCGCCTACGACATCGAACTCCTGCCGACGCTCGGCCTGTCAGCGGTGCTGTTTTCGGTGTTCGCGCTGAAGGCCGGCCTCGCGCCCTTCCAGTTCTGGGTGCCCGCGGCCTACCGCGCCGCGCCGTCGCCGGTGACCGCGATGCTCGCCGGCGTCGTCAAGAAGGTCGGCGTCTACGCCATCGTTCGGCTCTACTTCACCATCTTCGCCGCGGCGTCTCTCGACATCGGCTTCCTCGGCATCACCGGGGAGTCGTTCCTCGGCTTCTTCGGCCCGGTCATGTTCGTCATGGCCGCGGTCAGCATCGTCCTCGGCGGCATCGGCGCGGTCGGCCGCGACGACGTGGACGGTATCCTCGCGTACTCCTCCATCAGTCAGGTGGGCTTTATCGTCCTCCCGCTGGCGGTGGCCGCCACCGCGCCGTCCGAGGCGGTTCGCGTGCTCGGCGTGACCGCCGCGCTGGTCTACGCGTTCAACCACGGTCTCGCCAAGAGCCTGCTGTTCCTCGCGAGCGGCACGCTCAAAGACGTCGTCGGCAGCGACCGCCTGTCCGACCTCGGCGGCCTCGCCGATAGAGCGCCGGTGCTCGCAGCGGGCTTCCTGCTCGGCGCGCTGACGCTCATCGGCGTCCCGCCGCTGTCGGGTTTCTTCGGGAAGTATCTCGTCTTCCAGGCGGCCGCGGAGTCGTTCGCCGCGGGCGGGGCCGGCGCGGGACTCGCGCTCGCCGTCGCGCTCGCCGGCGCTATCTTGACTATCGCCTACTACACCCGCGCGTGGAACGCGGTGTTCTGGGGTCGCCCGAGCGACCTCGTCGACGCCGCGCTCCCCGAGCGCTGGTCGGTCGGCTCCGGCGACGTGGCGATGACCGACGGCGGCGACGACGGCCTCAAACGGCTCGAACTCACCACGCAGGTGACCGTCGTCGTCGCGCTCGCCGTCGCCGCCATCGGCTTCGGTATCGGCTTCGAGGCGCTGTTCGGCGCGGCCGACGCCGCGGCCCGCGCCGCCGTCGACACGAACGGCTACGTCGACGCCGTGCTGCACGGTCCGGGCGTCGGCTTCGAATCCGGCGGGGGTGGCCACTGATGAGCCGCCGCTGGCCGGTTTCGGGGCTCGTCATGGCCGTCCTCTGGCTGTTCGTCCGCGGCGTCGAACTGACGCCGCAGCGCCTGCTGGAGGAGTTCATCATCGGCCTCGGCGTCGGGATGGGCATCGCCTTCTTCTTCCGGCGGTTCTACGGCGACGAAGCGCCGGTCGCGCGGAGCCTCCGCGTCGCGCCCTACGCGGCGCTGTACCTCGTGACGTTCCTCTGGGAACTCCTCACGGCCAACGTCGACGTGGCGGTGCGGACGCTGTCGCCGTCGATGCCCATCGACCCCGCCGTGGTCGAGGTGCCGCTCCGCGTGCGGACGCCGCTCGCCATCACGACTATCGCGAACAGTATCACCCTCACTCCGGGGACGCTGACCATGGACTACGACGACGAAACCAACTCGCTGTACGTGCACAGCATCGACGGGAGCGACCCCGACGGCATCCTCGAACCCATCCGCCGCTGGGAGGACTACGCGCTCGTCATCTTCGACGAGGAACTGAAACCGGGTGACCCCGCGCCGCAAGTCGAGGGGAGCCCCGCGGACGGCGGCGACGCGCCCGCCGCCGCGACGGGAGGTGAGCAACATGGCTGAGCCCGCGTACCTCGCGTGGATGGACTCCGTGCTCTTCGCCGGCCTCGCGCTCGCCGCGGGGCTGACGCTCCTCGTGAGCTACCGCGTCATCCGCGGGCCGACGGTGCCCGACCGCGTCGTCGCGCTCGACACCATCGGAACGAACGTCGTCGCCATCGCGGCGCTGTACGCCATCTGGAGCCAACAGGGCTACTTCGTCGGCGTCAGTCTCGTGCTCGCCATCATCGGCTTCATCAGCACCATTACCGTGGCTCGGTACGTCACGGAGGGGGACATCATCGAATGACCGCCGCAGAGACCGCAGCTGCCGCGACGACGGTCGGTCCCGTCCGCGCGGCGCTCGTCATCCTCCTGACGCTCGTGGGGAGTTTCTTCCTCGTCGTCGGGACCATCGGCCTGCTCCGGTTCCCCAACGTCTACAACCGGATGCACGCCACCTCGAAGGCGACCACGCTGGGGGCGGCGTCCATCGCGCTCGCCGCGACGGTGTACTACCTGCCCCACGGCGACGGACTGATGGCGCTCGTCACGGTGTTGTTCCTGTTCCTCACCGCGCCGACGGGCGCGCACATGATTTCGCAGGCCGCCCAGCGCATGGGCGTCCCGTTCCTCGACGGGGTCACGTGGCCCAAGCAGGTCGCGTCGGCCGACGCCGACGGCGCGGACGGCACCGACGCCGACGCCGCAGGCGGCGACGACTGACGACCCACCGAGGGCCTATTTTTCCAACTCGGTCGCCAGTTCGGCAGCGACGCGAGCGCCCAGTCCGTCTTTCGACCCGACGTACTCGCTCGTCTCGTCGGCGCGGACGACGAGCGCGCGGGTCTCGGATTCGCCCATCACGGAGGCGTCGTTGGCGACGACGAACGCGAGGCCGACGCGGTCCATGATACGGCGGGCCTCGCCGACCATCGCCTCGTCGTCACCGGTCGTCTCGGCCTTGAAGCCGACGATGGGGAGGTCCGGGTGCGACTCGCGGACGGCGTCGATGAGCTTCGGCGCGGGTTTGAGGTCGAGCGTGCGCGCCTCGCCGGAGCGAATCTTCTGGTCGGCCGCCTCGACGGTGAAATCCGAGATGGCGGCCGCGGAGACGAGCGCGTCGGCATCGGCGTCGACCGCGGCCTCGACGGCGTCCAGCATCTCGGCAGCCGACTCGACGGCGAGCACGTCGGCGTAGTGCGCGTCGTAGCCGTCGTGGACGAGCGTCACGTCCGCGCCGCGAACCGCGAGCGCGCGGGCGACGGCGCGGCCCGTGCGACCGGAGGCGCGGTTCGAGAGAGTGCGGATGGGGTCGATAGACTCGGTCGTCGCGCCGGCGGTAACGACGACCGACTTCCCGGCGAGCGTCTGGTCGGTCGTCGCTTTGGCCACGCCGGTGACGATGGCCTCCTCGGTGGCGAGTTTCGCCTTCTCCTCCTCGATGCGCGGGTCGACGAACTCGACGCCCCACGACCGCACCCGCTCGATGGCGTCGAGGACGCCGGGGTGGTCGTACATGGGTTCGTGCATCGCGGGCGCGACGACGACCGGAACGCCCGCGCCGAGGGCGGTGGTCGCGGTGGTCGTCACCGGAGAGTCGTCGATGGCGGCCGCTATCTTACCGACCGTGTTGGCCGTCGCGGGCGCGACGAGGAACACGTCGGCCCAGCCGTCGCGGCCGCAGAGGTCGACGTGTTCGACGCGGCCGGTGATTTCGGTTACCACGTCGTTGTCGGTGGCGAACTCGACCGCCCACGGGTGGATGATTCCCGTCGCGGCGTCGGTCATCACCGCGCGGACCGACGCGCCCCGGCGGCGGAGCTCGTGCGCCAACTCGACGACTTTCACGGCCGCGATACTCCCCGTCACCCCGAGCGCGACGTTCACACCTTCGAGCATTCACTCGTCTCTGCGCCCGCTACCCGCTAAAAGGATTCGCGTCCGCGCGGGGTGGTCTCGGACTGCACCCGCGCGAATCGGAGTCGGTTACTCGTCGAGCCGCCCGAGTTCGTCGTCGACGAGGCTCGGGTGGGTGCGCTGGGGCTCGTCGTGCGGCTCGGCAAAGAACTCGCGCATGACCTCGCGGGACTCGCGCTCGCGACGGGCGCGCTCGTCGGCGTCTATCTCCTCGCAGGCCGGCGGCACCTCGCGGCCGCGGTCGGTGAAGTAGCCGGTCGGCGCGACCCAGTCGTTGTAGAACGCCGTCCCCGAGTCGTGGACGAGCGTGATGGCCGCCTCCGCGGCGTCGCCGGCGGCGACGACCGCCTGATGGTAAATCTCGGTCAGCCGACCCGCGGCGTAGATGCCGGGCACGTCGGTCCGGCCGAGGTCGTCCACGCCGACGTAGGTTTTCGACCCGGCGGCCCGGAGGTCGACGCCCGTGTCTTCGAGATACGAGGCGTCGGACCACGAGGCCGCGACGACTCGGGACGCCTCGATGGTCTCTTCGCCGTCGTCGGTCTCGACGGTCGCCCGGAACAGCGGGTCCTCGTCGTCACCGAGTACGTCGAGGTCGGTCACGCGGCCGGTTAGTCGGCCCGCGCCGTTACGGTCGGCCTGCTCGGAGAGGAGGTCGGTAAACAGCCGGCTGTTGACGCCCGCCGGGAAGCCGGGGACGTTTTCGAGGTGGGCGTTCCGGCGAACGATTGGCTCGCCGTCGTTGACGACGAGGGTGTCGAGGTCGGCGCGCGCGAGGAACGTCGCGGCGGTGAGGCCGGCGACGCCGCCGCCGACGACGAGTGCGTCTCGTGGAATCGTCTGGCTCATGTCGTGCGATAGCTCAGCGGCGAGTAAAACCGTACGGATGTCGCTGAACGCTGCCGAGTTCCGCCCGGAGGCGGTTCGGGCTACCGACCCAGCGACGCGCTTGAGTCGTTGAGCCAGCGGTTCTCGATTGCCTCGACGCTGACGAGGCCCGCCGAGCCGGGTGCGTGCCCCGCTCCGTTCTTCGGTGACATTCGAAGCCGGAGCCGCCAGCGCCCGTCAGACAGCGCCTCGCCGTCGAGAAAGCGCACGGTTCGCTCCGGCGTCCGCCGGACGAGAGCCACGGCGAGCGGCAGCGTCGGAATCCGGCCGGTCCGCTCCGCGAGCGCGTAGTCACCGAAGGTGAGCTCCCACGTCCGGGAGCTGTCGTCGCCGTCGGTCCGTGCGTCGGTTCGGGCGTCGGAACGGGCGTCGGCTTCGGCTGTTCCGGCCGCCTCGACGCCGGCGTCGGCGTCGGGAATCGGCCGCACCGAGTAGCCCTCGACGAAGCCGACGGCTTCGAGATGTTGAAGCGCCGCGTCCACGGGGTTCGGCGTCGGGGTCGGACAGAACAGCCCGGCCGCCGTCTCGACGACCGCTCGCTGTTCGGGGTCCGAGAGGCGAACGTCCAGTTCGCTCATCAGGCTCCAGACCAAGGTGAGACAGAAGTCGTCGCGGTCGTCGACGACCTCGGCCAGCGTGAGGTACGTCTCCATCGCGGCGGTCTCGGCCTCCCGATAGCCGAGTTCCAACAGCGCCTCGAACAGCGCGCCCGCGGTGTCGTGGCAGAACGCGCTGTATCGGGCGTACTCGTCCGCCGACGCCTCGGCGGCCCGCGGCGGTCCCTCGGCCACCTCGTACACGAGCGGGTCGTCGTACGGGCTGTTCGGGTCGTAGCGCCGGAGCGCCGCCCGGTAGTCCCGAGTCAGTTCCGCGGCGTCGCCGGCGGCGCGCCGGTCCGGAAACCGCTGTCCTGCGGCGGCTCCGGGCGGCGAACCCGTGCGGCCACACACAACTGCGTAGTCGCCGTCGGAACACGCCAGAGACCGAATCTCGGCTCTGATGTCCCGAAGCGTCCCCCCCACCATCTCGGCTGTATGTCGAGACACCGACCGATTATAGGTTGCGATTGCGAGGGCGTCCGCGCCGCGCGAGCGAGCGACACGGCCCACAAGGCTTTGGTCCCGCCGACTCCATTCGACGCTCGTGGACGAGATAGCCGTCAGCACCGTCGTCTACCTGCCGCCCGAGAAGATATACGAGTTCCTCGTTGATTTCCCGCGGTACGCCGACTACTCGAAGCACCTGCGGGACGTTCGGCAGTCGGGCGACGGGTCGCCGGGCACGCGGTACGCCCTGTACTTTTCGTGGTGGAAGCTCACCTACACCGCCGAGTCGAAGGTGACCGATGTCACTCCGCCGACACGAATTGACTGGACCATCACCAAAGACGTACACGCCGTCGGCCGCTGGCGAGTCGAGGAACTCGACGACCTGCCGGCCGAGGCCCCGTCGGACGCCGACGCCGCCTGCCGCGTCTTCTTCGAGGTCGAGTACGACCCCGACAGCGTCTCCGCCGGCGATATCGACCTGCCGCGGTTCGTCTCGCTGGGGTGGGTCATCGACAAGCTCCGGCCGGTGCTCCAGAAGGAGGCGGAGCGAATCGTCGAGCGTATCGTCGCTGACATCGAGGGGCGACCGCGGCGCGTGGAACTGACGGTACACTCGAAACCGGGTTCGTGAGCGGTGGTGTACGGGTGATTCGTGAAGGGAAATGCACATACGCGCCCGCGGTCCAACACAGGGGTATGACAGGGGCTGGTCTCTGGTGCGCGTGATAATCATCGGTGCCGGACAGGTCGGGTCGTCCATCGCGGCCGACCTCGACGAGACCCACGAGGTCGTCGTCATCGACTGCGACCCCGAGCGCGTCGACGAACTGAACTACTCGCTGGACGTGCTGGCGCTCCACGGCGACGGAACCTCAGTGGACACGCTCGAAGAGGCCGACGTGGAGCGCGCCGACATGGTCATCGCCTCGACCGACGACGACGAGACGAACATCGTCGCCTGCGCGACCGCCAAGGCCATCTCGGACGCGTTCACAATCGCCCGGGTCAAGAACACGGAGTACCTCCGGACGTGGCAGCGCTCCGAGAAGGCGTTCGGCATCGACTTCATGGTCTGTACGAACCTGCTCGCCGCGGAGTCCATCGTCCGCGTCGTCGGCCTCCCCGCGGCGCGCGATGTCGACCCCTTCGCGGGCGGGCAGGTCCAGATGGCGGAGTTCGAAGTCAACGAGGAGAGCCCCGTCGCCAACCAGACCGTAAGCGAGGCCGACCGCTTCGACTCGCTGACGTTCGCGGCCATCCTCCGCGACGGCGAGGTGACGATTCCCCGCGGCGACTCCGTCATCGGCCCCGGCGACCGCGTCGTCGTCATCGGCAGCCCCAAGAGCGTCCAGGGCTTCGCAAGCTCCGTCTCGCCGGACGAACCGCCGGGCACCGCAGAGGAGGTCGTCATCGTCGGCGGCAGCGAAATCGGCTACCACGTCGCCCGCCTGCTCGAAGAGCGCGGCTTCAAGCCCAGACTCATCGAGCACGACGCGGAGCGCGCCCGCGAACTCGCGGAGATGCTCCCCGGAACCATCGTCATGGAGAGCGACGCGACCGACGTGGACTTCCTCGAACGCGAGTACATCGGCGACGCCGACCTGCTCGTCTCGGCGCTCGACTCCGACGAGAAAAATCTGCTCGTGTCGCTTCTCGCCGCCCGCCTCGGCGTCGAGCGCACCGTCGCCGTCATCGACACGACGCCGTACGTGGACCTGTTCGAGGCCGTCGGCGTCGACGTGGGCGTCAGCCCCCGCGAGGTCGTCGCAGAGGAGATAACCCGCTTTACCCGCGAGGGCGGCGCGGAGAACGTCGCGCTCATCGAGTCTGACAAGGCCGAAGTGCTCGAAATCGAGGTGGACGCCGAGAGCGTCCTCGCGGGCAAACCGATTCGGGAGTCGGTGGCGACGCTCCCCGAAGGCGTCGTCATCGGCGCGATAACCCGCCGCCGCGAGTTCATCACCCCCCGCGGCGACACCGTCATCGAACCCGGCGACCACGTCGTCGTCTTCGTCGATAGCTGCGTCATCGACGACGTGACACCCAATCTGTAACCCGGCCCGTCGCCGCCACCCCCGTCGCCGCCGACCCACGGGTGCGCCGAATCCCCACCGCGTCACGGTGTCGCGCCCCCGACTGCGAACCCGAACACGGAAGAACCCGGCGCTCGGTACGTTAGTCCACGGATGAAATTGCGGGTCGATTACAGAGCCAGCCTGCGTCTCGTGGGGACCGTCCTGAAGTATCTCGCGGTCCCTCTTTGTTTCCCGCTCGTGGTCGCGCTGTACTACGGCGAGTCGGTGCTCCCGTTCGTCGTCACGATGGCCGTGACAGTCCTCGTCGGCACGGGGCTCGAACGGCTCGCCGACGACCCCGACATCGGGGCCCGCGAAGGTTTCCTGATGGTCGCGGTGACGTGGTTAGCGGTGACGATAGTCGGCGCGATACCGTTTCTCATCGAGGCGCACGGCATCCCCTTCGTCGCGTCGCCCATCCACCCCGAATCGACCCTCGGTAACCCGGTGAACGCGCTGTTCGAGACGATGAGCGGCTTCACAACGACGGGGGCGACGGTGCTCGGCGACATCTCCTTTGACTCCCACACCCGCGGCATCATGATGTGGCGACAGCTCACCCAGTGGCTCGGCGGGATGGGTATCGTCGTCCTCGCGGTCGCCATCCTCCCCGAACTCTCCGTCGGTGGCGCACAGCTGATGGACGCGGAAGCGCCCGGCCCCGGCATCGAGAAGCTCACCCCGCGCATCGCCGAGACGGCCCGCGCGCTCTGGGGCGCGTACCTCGGCCTCACCGTCCTCGAAATCGTCCTCCTCTACGGACTCAACGTCACCGGCCACGCCCCGAACATGGACGTGTACAACGCCATCGCCCACGGGTTGACGACGATGCCGACCGGCGGGTTCTCGCCGGAGGCCCGCAGCATCGAGGCGTTTTCGGCGGCCGCACAGTGGGTCGTGATTCCCTTCATGGTCGCCGCCGGCACCAACTTCGCGCTCTTCTGGCACGTCCTCACGGGCGACCCGAAGCGACTGTTCCGCGACACCGAGTTCAAGTCCTACCTCGGCGTCATCGGCGTCGTCTCGGCCATCCTCGCGGGAATCCTGTTCCTCGGAGACGGGCTGATGTCCGTCGCGCCCGCGGGCGAGACCTACGACCAACTCTACCTCGAAGGCATCCGAACGGCCATCATCGGCAACGTCGAGCCCGCGGTCCGGCAGTCGGTGTTTCAGGTCGTCTCCATCGTCACGACGACGGGCTACGCCAGCATCGACTTCAACGCGTGGAGCGCGCCGGCGCAGTACGTCCTGCTGTTCGCGATGTTCATCGGCGGCTCCGGGGGGTCGACCGGCGGCGCGGTAAAAATCGTCCGCTGGTACGTCATCGTGAAGTCGCTCCGCCGGGAGCTGTTCACGACGGCTCACCCCGAGGCGGTTCGCCCCGTCAGGCTCGCCGGCCGCGCGGTCGACGAGCGGGCCATCCGCGGCATCTACGCCTTCACGCTCCTGTATCTCGTGCTGTTTTTCGTCTCGACCGGCCTGCTCCACCTCGACGCCGCGCGCATCGGCTTCGACGTGAGCATCCTCGAAACCATGAGCGCCGTCGCCGCGACCCTCGGGAACGTCGGGCCGGGCTTCGGCGTCGTCGGCCCGATGGGGAGCTATCTCGACTTCTCCAACGGCTCGAAGCTGTATATGGTGCTTCTCATGTGGGTCGGCAGGCTGGAGATTCTGCCCGTGTTGGTCATCTTCACGCCGGAGTACTGGCGGCGATAGCGTCGGAAAACAGAGGTCAGTACCCGTTTTTCATCAGGGGTTCAGCCCGTAGATGGCCGACCGGGCGAACACCAACACCGGGATGATTTCGAGGCGGCCGACCCACATGTTAAACAGGAACATCGTCTCCGCCCACGGGTTCATCGAGGGGCCGGTGATGCCCGTCGAGATGCCGACGTTGCCCTGTGCGGACGCGACTTCGAACAGCGCGTCGGCGTAGGTGAACTCCGGTCCGGCGAGGTTCACGAGGAGGACGCTCGACCCGACGAGGAGCAACAGCCAGAGCATCGAGACGATGGCCGCCTCGGAGAACTCACGGTCCATCTCGTTCCGCGAGAGGCGGCGGCCGTTCATCTCGATGTTGACGACCGCGCTCTCGGGGAGGAAGACGCGGGAGAACTGCCAGCGGATGCCGCGGGAGATGGTGTAGCCGCGGATGATTTTGATGCCGCCGACGGTCGACCCGGCAGCCCCGCCGAGGGTCATCGCCCCCGACAGGAGAATCTTCCCGCCGTCTGACCACGCGCCGAGCGGCGCGGCCTGAAAGCCGGTGCAGGTGAGCGCGCTCACCCAGTGGAACGCGGCGTCGCGGACGGCGTCCGCCTGCGCCCCGCCGACGACGCCCGAAAGCCCGAAGTAATCCGCAGTTTCGACGAACGCCGACCCCGCGGTCGCCGGGAGGCTGACGAGGTTCTGGACGGCGAGCGCGACCGCGCCGACGGCGAAGAGAACGAGAAGCCAGCGCGTCTGGAGGTCGCCCCAGAGGCGGTCGATATCGCGGTTCTTCAGGACGGCGTAGTGGACGGGGAAGGCGATTGCGCCAAGCGCCATGATGGGGAGCAACACCGTCTCGATGAGCGGCGAGTCGTACGTGCCGATGGAGCCGTCGGTGACGGCGAACCCGCCGGTCGAGAGCCCGGTCATCGCGTGGTTGAGCGCCTGCCACGCGACCTCCCACAGCGGGAGCGTCGCCCCGTAGTCGCTGGCGCGGATGGCGACGAAGAGGACGACCACCGACAGGAGCGTGTAGCCGACGAAAATCTTCCAGACCGTCCGAACGGTCGAGACGACGCTCGGGTGAATCTTCTCCTCTCTGGCCTCGCCGCGGTACAGCGCGTAGCTCCCGCTGCCGGGCCGCGAGAGGATGGAGACGGTGAGGACGATGACGCCCACGCCGCCGACCCACTGGATGAGCGAGCGCCACCACTGAATCGTCCGGGGAAGCGACGGCTCGTGGATGCCCATCGTCAGCCCGCTCCCGGTCCAGCCGCTCATGCTCTCGAACAGGGCGTGCAACGGGTCGCGGAAGTAGACGAGACTCGACTGGGCGTAGTCGACGCCGGCGGGCACGAGCGCCGTGAAGACGCTCTGCGGAGCGAACTGCGCCGTGAGGAAGAAGGGAAGCGACCCGAAGGCGGCCGTGGCGAACCAGCCCGCGGCGGCGATTATCATCCCGTGTTTCATCCGGGGCGCGGGGGCGTCCGCGAACGCCTTTCGCGCGCCCAGCCCGACGAACGCCGTCGCGCCCCCGGCGGCGAGGAACGCGAGCGCGGCGTACCACTCGCGGAAGCCGACCGCGACGAGGACCGAGGCGGTCATCAGGGCCGACTCCATGGCGAGGAGCGAGCCCACGTCGCGGCCGATGACCGCGAGGTCGGCGGGCCACCCCGAGACGGTTCGTCCGCGGCGGGGCATCAGTGGTCCTCGTAGTGGCCGAACACGTCAGTCACCTCGGGCGTCGCGCCCTTCGCGGAGTAGACCGTCAGGAGGTCACCGGACCCGATAGTGGTGTTCCCGCGGGGCGTCACGGGGTCGTCGTCGCCCTCGCGCTCGACGGCGACGATGAGGGTGTCGCCGTCGAGGAGGTTCTCCTGGGCCGCCTCCTGAATCGTCATCCCGGTTATCGGCGCGTCCTCGTCGACGCGGATTTCGAACACCTCGGCGTGCTCACCGATGCGCATGTAGTCGACGATAGAGGGGCGTTTGACCGCCCGATAGAGATACTCCGCGATGAGCCGCTGAGGGTTCTCCATCGTGTTGACGCCGATTTGGCGGTAGAGGCTCATGTGCTCGGGATTGTGGACGACCGAGACGATGTCGGGGATGTCGAGTTCCTTCGCCAACAGACAGACCATGATGTTGGTCGCGTCCTTGTCGGTCGTCGTGATGATGGCGTCGGCGCGGTCCGCGCCGGCCTCGTCGAGCGTCTGTTTGACCGTGGCGTCGTCGTTGAGGACGAGACAGTCGAACGTCGCGGCGGCCGCCTCGGCCTTCGCCTCGTCGCGCTCGACGACGACGACCTCGTTGCCGCCCTCGGTGGCGATTTCGATGAGCGGCGTGCCGATGTTGCCCGCGCCGACGACGATGATGTACATGACGTTCCGGCGTGGGCGTGGGGCGGTGGAAAAACTATCGGCATGGCGTTCCGTCGCTCGAATCCTCGAACGCGAGAGAACCGCGTGAGAACCGAACGAGAGCCGCGCGGCCGACTCGGCCGACTCAGTTCTCGACCGCGGACGCGGCGCGGACGATGGTCTCCTCGCCGAACTTGGGGCCGATGAGTTGGAGGCCGACCGGGAGGCCGTCGGTCTCGCCCGCCGGAACCGAGATGGCGGGGAGGTTCGCGAGGTTCACCGGCACGGTGTTCGCGTCTGCGAGGTACATCTGGAGCGGGTCGTCGAGGCTCTCGCCGAGTTCGAACGGCGGGACGGGCATCGTCGGCGACGCGACCACGTCGACGTCCTCGAACGCCTCGTCGAAGTCCTGTTTGACCCACGCGCGGGCGTCCTGCGCCTTCGCGTAGTACTTGTCGTGGTAGCCCGCGGAGAGGGCGTACGTGCCGAGGAGGATGCGGCGTTTGACCTCGGAGCCGAAGCCGTCCTCGCGGGCGCGGGCGAACGCCTCGTTCCAGTTGCCGTCGTAGCCGCCGGACTTGCCGTAGCGGACGCCGTCGAAGCGAGCGAGGTTCGACGACGCCTCGGACATGGCGATGACGTAGTAGGCGGCGACGGCCTTCTCGACGGAGGGCATGCTGACCTCGCGGTACTCAGCGCCCTGGGCTTCGAGTTCGTCGAGCGCGGCCCAGAACGCCTCCTCGACGCCCTCGTCCGCGCCCTCGACGAACTCGGTCGGGACGCCGATGGTGAGGCCTTCGACGTCGCCGTCGGCGGCCGCGGCGTAGTTCGAGTCGGCACCGGCGTCGCGGGTCGTGCCGTCTCGGTCGTCGGGGCCGGCGATGACGTCGAGGAGCGCGGCGGCGTCCTCGACGGTCGGCGCGATGGGGCCGATCTGTTCGAGGGAGTTCGCGTAGGCGACGAGGCCGTAGCGCGAGACGAGGCCGTAGGTGGGCTTGATGCCGACGACGCCGCAGAACGCGGCGGGACAGCGGATGGAGCCGCCCGTGTCGGTGCCGAGCGCGAGGTCGGCCTCGCCGGCGGCGACGGCCGCCGCGGAGCCACCGGAGGAGCCGCCGGGGACGCGGGACTCGTCGACGGGGTTCTTGGTCGGGCCGAACGCCGAGGTTTCGGTCGTCGTGCCCATGCCGAACTCGTCCATGTTGGCCTTGCCGACGATGGTCGCGCCGGCGTCCTTCAGGAGTTCGACGACGGTCGCGTCGTACGGCGGGACGTAGTCTTCGAGCATCGCGGAGCCGCAGGTCGTCCGCAGCCCCTCCGTGGAGATGTTGTCCTTGACGGCGACGGTCTTGCCCGAAAGCGGGCCGTCGTCGGCACCGTCGAGCGTCTCTTTCGTGATGAAGGCGTTCAGCGACATCTACGACACCCGCGGGCCCTTGAAGAAGCCGTCTTCGGTCTCTGCGGCGTTCGACAGCGCCTCCTCTTGGGTGAGGCCGTCGCGGACCTCGTCGGGGCGCATCACGTTCACCAGTTCGTCCTCGCGGTCGACTTCGGGGACCTCGTCGAGGGCGTCGAAGTAGCCGAGGATGTCCGCGAACTGCGCCGCGAACTCCTCGACCTCGTCCTCGTCGAGGTCGACCCGCGCCAACTCGGCGACGTGTCGAACCTCGTCGGCGTCGACGGGCGTATCGCTCATGTATCGGAGGAATGGGAGACCGGGAGTAAGAGTTTCGGTGTGGGTCGTTTCGTCCGGTCCCCGGGCGAGCCCGCCCGGCCGAGACCGCCGGCGAGACGGCCGGCTCCGACCGTGCGAACACGGCTCATTCCGTCCTCTCGTCGCCGTCAGATATAAGTAACGAGGGTCAATACGAATAGACGGAGAACGACCGTTCCCAGTTGCTTCTCTCGCACACAATGACAGAAAGTGTCCGACGTTTCACGACCGGTAACGCGCGCGTGCGCAATGAGAATACGAAAGATACCGAGCAGACCGACACCGAGCGGGAGCAGACGCCCACGTGTCCCGAATGCGGCTCGGAGAGTCTCGTCTCCGACACCGAACACGGTGAGACGGTCTGCGACGACTGTGGCCTCGTCGTAGAGGAAGACGAAATCGACCACGGCCCCGAGTGGCGCGCGTTCAACTCCTCGGAGAAAGACGAGAAATCCCGCGTCGGCGCGCCCACGACGAACATGATGCACGACAAGGGGCTGTCGACCAACATCGGTTGGCAGAACAAAGACGCCTACGGGCGCTCGCTGTCGTCCCGCCAGCGCGAGAAGATGCAACGGCTCCGCACGTGGAACGAGCGCTTCCGTACCCGCGACTCCAAGGAGCGCAACCTCAAGCAGGCGCTCGGTGAAATCGACCGCATGGCCTCGGCGCTCGGCCTTCCGGATAACGTCCGCGAGACCGCCTCGGTCATCTATCGCCGCGCGCTCGACGACGACCTGCTGCCCGGTCGTTCCATCGAGGGCGTCGCCACCTCGGCGCTGTACGCCGCCGCCCGAATGGCCGGCACCCCGCGCTCGCTCGACGAGATTACGAGCGTCTCGCGCGTCGAGAAGGACGAAATCGCCCGCACCTACCGCTACGTCGTCCGCGAACTCTCGCTCGAAATCAAGCCCGCCGACCCCGAGCAGTACGTCCCGCGGTTCGCCAGCGACCTCGGCCTCTCCGACGAGTCCGAGCGGCGCGCCCGACAGCTCTTGAAGAACGCCAAAGAACAGGGTGTCCACTCGGGCAAGTCGCCGGTCGGCCTCGCCGCCGCCGCCGTCTACGCGGCCTCGCTTCTCACCAACGAGAAGGTGACGCAAAACGAGGTCTCCGAGGTCGCCAACATCTCCGAGGTCACCATCCGCAACCGCTACCACGAACTCCTCGAAGCCGAAGAGCAGGTCCAACTGCCCTAACTCGGCCGGTCTGTTCGTCCGTTTCGTCCCGCTCGGTTCCGCGGTTCCGTTCCGTCTTGCCTCGCTCCGTCCCGCCTCGTTTCGCAACAGCCATGCCGCTCGCTCCGGAGCCACAGCCATGGAGACGACGCGACATTTCACCTCGACCGTGTATATCGTCAACGACGGCGCGGTGGCGCTCCACCGCCACGAGCGCCTCGGCATCCGCATCCCGCCGGGCGGGCACGTCGACCGCGACGAACTCCCACACGAGGCCGGCCTGCGCGAGGTCCGCGAGGAGACGGGGCTCGATCCGGAACTCGTCGACGACACGGCATCCGTCCCCGCACCCGCCGGCCGGGCGCTCCCCCAGCCTCGCCAGCAGATGCTCTACGACATCAACGTCCACGGCGACGGCTCGGTCGGCCACCAGCACATCGACCACGTCTTCTACGCCCGCGTGGACTCCCGCGACATCGACCCCGCGCCGGGCGAGGCGGGGACCGAAGCGTGGGACTGGTACGACCCCGAAGACCTCCGCGAGAGCGACCTCGACCCCGACACGGTGCAGTTCGCGCTGGAGGCCATCGAGGTCGTCGGCGGCGACGAACAGGAAAACTAGCGAAACCCGACCGGAACCGACCTACTCGATGAGCGATTCGACGTACTGCTGAACGTGGTTCTCCATCCGCCGCTTGAACCCCGCCTGCCGCGCGAGCCGGTCGAGTTCGCGCGAGGCGTAGGTGCCGTACTGGACCGCCTTCTTGTCCGCTTCCGCGACCGACTCGGGGAGCACGCCGCTCGCGGCCTCCCTGAGGGCGACCTTCCGCCGGTCGCCGTCCACGAGTAACTCTCCGGGGAGCGGGAGCGCCGCCTCAACCACGCGGTCGTGGAGGAGCGGCGCGACAGGTTCGACCCCGGCGGCGCGGAGGACGAGCAGGTCGCGTTCGAGCTGGTCGGGGAGCGTGAGAATCATCTCGCGGGCGGCCCCGCGGACGGTTTCGGCCTCGACGCGCGGGTCGTCGGGGGCCTTCTGGACTTTGGCGTAGCCGCCGAACAGTTCGTCCGCGCCCTGCCCGACCGCGAGGCGGTCGTAACCGTCCGCGGCGACCCGCTCCGCGAGCAGGTACAGGGGCAGGACGATTTGCACGTCCATCGGGTTCGTTCGGCCGAGCGCGGCGACGATTTCCGGGACGGCGCGTTCGAGCGCCGCGTGAGTGAGTTCGACCACGGTGAGGTCGCGGTCCATCGCGGCGGCGGCCTCGCGGGCGGCGGCCACGTCGTGAGAGCCCTCGAAACCGGCGACGTAACAGGGGGCGTCGGGGACGCCGGCCGCGACGACCGACGAATCGACGCCGCCGGAGAAGGCCACGGCGAGGCCGTCGTCGTCCACCGACCGGACCGATTCGAAGACCGCGTCGCGGACGCGGTCGAGCGCGGCGTCGCGGTCGGTGGCGGCCGACGGGTCGGGAAGCGACCAGACGCGTTCGTCGTCGCCGGCGGCTTCGCCGGTCGTCCCGCGGGCGTGGCCCGCGGGGACGGCGACCGGGTCGTCGAGGTCGCGGTGGTCGAACGACCACCTCGCGGGGTCGCCGCGCTCGGAGAAGAGCGGTTGGCGACCGAGCACGTCGCGGACGAGTCGGCCGTCGAGTTCGCCCGCGAAGCCCGCAGTTCCGGGAAGCGGGTCGCGCTCGGTAAGGGCGCGCCGGACGAGGTCGGGGGACGCGCCGCGCATCAGAACAGGTCCGTCAGGGCGTGTTTCAGGCGCCGGGTCGCGCCGCCCGCGGCCTGCCGGAACGAGATGCGCCACGGGGTCTTGTTGCCGACGACGCTGGTTCGGCCCTCGGCGACGGCCGAGAGGATGGCGTCGGCGCTTCGGGTGTCGGTGCCGACCTCGGTGACGGCCTGTCCGACCATCTCCGCGATGTGGGCGTCGCTCCCGGCGGTCATCGGGAGGTTCCGCCGCTTGGCGAACCGCTCGGCGCGCTGGTTGGCGATGCCGGTGAGGAGCCGCGAGTTGTAGATTTCGATGGCGTCGGCGCTGGCGAGCTGCGCGCTGGAGATGTGCGGAGCGACGCCGTGACGCGACTTCTGGAAGGGGTGCGGGACAACGGCGATGCCGCCGGCGTCGCGGATGCGGTCGAGCGTCTCGTCGTACGACAGCCCCGCGGGAATCAGCTCCTCGACGCCCAAAGCGAGGACGTGGCCCGCGGCGCAGGTGACTTCCATCCCCGGGATGCCGACCAGCCCGTAGTCGGCCGCGAGCTCCGCGGCTTCGAGGCTGGCGTCTATCTCGTCGTGGTCGGTCACGGCGAGGGCGTCCAAGCCGACCGCGACCGCCTGTTCGAGGAGGTACTCGATTGGGTCCCGCCCGTCGTAGGACAGAGACGAATGCGAGTGCAACTCGACCGATAACACACCGTCTCCTAACGATGGAGGCTAAAAAAGCGCCCCGGTCCCGGTGTGATTGGCGTGTGTACCTCACGCACGGCTCTCGGTGGGGTATCGGAGCGCTTCGCCCGCAGATGACGCCGACGCGAGAGACCGTCCGCGTCCGCAGACACTCCGCGCGTGCCGACATACCGCCGAAACTGGACGAAATGTAAGAATACAGAGATAATATCGCGGGCGACGAACGTATCGACCGGTGGCGAACCCACAGCGCGTGGTTCCACCGGAGTGAGCAAGATGACCGTACGAGACATCGCACGACCGAGAGACGAGCTGGTGACAGCGAGGGAAGACACGCCGATTCGAGAGCTGGCGACGCTGATGGAGGACCGAAAGGTCGGTTCGGTCGTCGTCGCAGACGGCGACGACATCCGGGGTATCGTGACGGACCGCGACATCGCGCTCAAGTGCGTCGCCGCCGGCGGCGACACGAGCGGGATGACGGCGAAAGACGCGATGACCGAGCGACCGTTCACCGTCGACGCCGACGTGGGCGTCTTCGACCTGTTCCGACAGATGCGGGAACACGGCGTCCGGCGCGCGCCGATAACCGACGGCGGTAGGCTGACGGGTATCGTCACGATGGACGACCTGCTCGTGTTGCTCCAAGACGAGATGCACGAGCTGACGGAGATAATCCGCGCCGAGTCGCCGCCGTACACGCCCGCGTAAGTCGGATGCGGGGGGCGACGACGACTTCGACCATATTTTGCGCACGTTCGTGCACATAGAAAGGGTTTACAATGTGCGTTCTGACCATACCAGTGAATGACGCTTTCCGACGCGGACCGCGACCTCGTCGTCGCCGAGCTCGGTCGAGACCCGACGCCGGCCGAGGAGATACTCTTCGAAAACCTCTGGAGCGAACACTGCGCCTACCGGTCGTCTCGCCCGCTGCTTTCGGCGTTCGACTCGGAGGGCGACCAGGTCGTCATCGGTCCCGGTGACGACGCGGCGGTCGTCGCTCTGGACGACGACACCTACATCACGCTCGGTATCGAGAGCCACAACCACCCCTCCTACGTCGACCCCTACGACGGCGCGGCCACGGGCGTCGGCGGCATCGTCCGCGACACCCTCTCGATGGGCGCGTACCCCATCGCGCTCGCCGACTGCCTCTACTTCGGCGACTTCGACCGCGAGCACTCGCGGTACCTCCTCGACGGCGTCGTCGAGGGCATCGCCGACTACGGCAACGCCATCGGCGTCCCCACCGTAACCGGTTCGACCTCCTTCCACGAGAACTACGAGGGCAACCCCCTCGTCAACGTCGCCTGCGTCGGTCTGCTGTCGGCCGACCGCCTCGTCACGGCCGAAGCCCAGGAGGCCGGCAACAAGCTCGTCCTCGTCGGCAGTTCGACCGGCCGAGACGGCCTCGGCGGCGCGTCCTTCGCCAGCGAGGACCTCGCGGAGGACGCAGAAACCGAAGACCGGCCCGCGGTGCAGGTCGGTGACCCCTACACGGAGAAACTGCTCATCGAGTGCAACGAGGCGCTCATCGACGAGGACCTCGTCGAGTCCGCCCGCGACCTCGGGGCCGCCGGTCTCGGCGGCGCGTCCTCCGAACTCGTCGCCAAGGGCGGCTTCGGCGCGGAAATCGACCTCGAGAAGGTCCACCAGCGCGAGCCGAACATGAACGCCTTCGAGATTCTCCTCTCGGAGTCCCAAGAGCGCATGTGCTACGAGGTGACCCCCGAGAACGTCGAGCGCGTGCAGGAACTCGCCGCGCGCTTCGACCTCGGCAGCGCCGTCATCGGCGAGGTCGCCGAGGGCAACTACGTCTGCACCTTCGACGGCGAACCGGTCGTCGACGTGCCGCCGGAGTTCCTCGCGGAGGGCGCGCCGATGAACGACCTCGACTCGGTCGAACCCGAAGCCGCGGCGCGCGACCTCCCCGCCTTCGACCTCGAAGACGCGTTCGAAGCGGTCGTCTCCGACCCCAACACGGCGTCGAAGCGCTGGGTCTACCGCCAGTACGACCACGAGGTCGGCCTGCGGACGGCCCGCTGCCCCGGCGACGACGCGGCGCTCCTCGACGTGCCCGAAGCCGACACGAAACTCGCGTTCACCGGCGGCGCGGACCCCAACTGGACGAGCGCCGCCCCCTACGACGGGGCGCGCGCCGTCGCCTTCGAGAACGCGACCAACCTCGCCGCGAAGGGCGCGTCGCCCCTCGCGACCGTCGACTGTCTCAACGGCGGCAACCCCGAGAAGCCCGACGTGTACGGCGGCTTCAAGGGCATCGTCGACGGCCTCGCCGACATGTGCCGGGCGCTTTCGGTCCCGGTCGTCGGCGGCAACGTCTCCCTGTACAACGACTCCGTCTCCGGCCCGATTCCGCCGACGCCGACGCTGGCGATGGTGGGGAAGGCCGACGGCTCCTCGCCCGGCCTCTCGCTTTCGGGCGAGGGCGACCTGTTCCTCGTCGGCCACTCCGGCGGCGCGCTCGGCGGTTCGGCGGTGCTCGAACACGCCGGCGGCTCCGACGCCTTCCCGACGCTCCCCGAGGACGCCGACGCCGCGACGGCGGTCGAGACGATTCGGGCCGTCGCCGCGGACGAGGCGACCGTCGCGGTCCACGACGTGAGCCACGGCGGCCTCGCGGTCGCGCTGGCCGAGATGGTCACCGACGAGGTCGGCGCGGACGTGTCCGTCTCCGACTACGTCTCGCTGTTCGAGGAGACCCCCGGTCGGGTCGTCGTCGAGACGACCGACGAGGCCGCGCTGCGCGACCTCGCGGGCGACGTGCCCGTCGTCGAACTCGGGACCACGACCGACGACGCGACGCTCTCGCTTACGGTCGACGGCGACGAGGTCGCCTACGGCGCGGGCGACATCGCAGCCCTGCGCGACGTGCTCGCCCGCGAACTCGACTGAGCCGAAACCCGGACTGAACGAAAAGCGCGGTCCCGCGTCGCGCGACGCTCGTTACGGTTCGAGGACGACTTTTCCGCTGCTCTTTCTGTCCTCGATGTACTCGTGGGCCGCCGCGGCGTCTTCGAGGTCGAACGTCTCGCCGACGACCACGTCGAGTTCGCCCGCGGCGAGCAGTTCGGACAGCTCCGGCACCGCGCCGAGAATCGATTCGGGGCGCTGCTCCATGGCGCTGCCGAGGTGGAAGCCGATGACGGACTTGTTCTCGAACAGCAGGCGCGTCGGGTCCGCCGCGGCAGAGTCGCCGGAGGCCGCGCCGTAGGTGACGAGTCGGCCGAAGTCGGAGAGGGCGTCCAGACTGCGCTCGAACGTCTCGCCGCCGACGCCGTCGAGGACGAGGTCGACGCCCGCGCCGTCGGTCTCGTCGGCGACGACCTCGCGGAAGTCCGCCTCGGTGTACTGGATGCCGTGGTCGAGTCCGAGGTCGGCCGCGAGGTCGAGTTTCTCTTCGGTGCTGGCCGTGCCGAACGTCTCGACGCCGGCGTGGGCGGCGAGTTGGACCGCCGCGGTGCCGACGCCGCCGGCGGCCGCCTGAATCAGCACGCGCTCGTCGTCGTCGAGGCCGCCCCACTCGTGGAGGCAGTTGTAGGCGGTGAGGAACTGGACGGGGAAGCCGGCGGCCTCGGCGAACGACATCGACTCGGGCACGTCGAACAGCGTCGGGGCCGGCGTGGTGACGGACTCGGCGTACGCCCCGCCGCCGGTCATGGCGACGACGCGTTCACCGACCTCGCGGTCGACGCCCTCGCCCACCGCGTCGATGGTGCCGGCGGCCTCCATCCCCGGCGTGTACGGCGGTTCCGGGCCGTCTCGGTAGGTCCCGCGCCGCTGCATGATGTCTGCGAAGTTGATGCCGGCGGCTTCGACGTCGATGCGGACCTCGCCCGGAGCCGGTTCGGGCGTTTCGGTCTCGCGCAGTTCGAGGCTGTCGGTGCTCCCGTACTCGGTGACGACGATAGATTTCACACCGGCCGTAGCCGCGGGGGCTTGAAAAGGGGAGAGAACGCGGAAGTTCGTGCGGGTTGCCGGTTCCAAGCGGTCTCGAACGGTTCCGGGGACGCTTACGCGAGCGCCAGCGGGATGCCGAACGTAATGACGAGGCCGACGACGAAGACGAGGACGCCGGTCGTGACCTGACTCATCGAGAACTCCTGCATCGGGGAGGTGACGCGGCCTTCTTGTTCGCCTTCGTGGTGGTCGTCGTGTCCGTGGTCGTGGTCGTCGCTCATACGCGGGGCGACGGGTTCGCGGTACAAAAACGCACCTAACCGTCGTCCGCGAGCCCCGCCACTGCATCGCTTGCGACCGGTCTCGCGGACGGGCTGGCGGGCGGGCGTCGCGCCGGACGGGTCAGGACCGGTACAGGTACAGCACGACCAGAAACACGAGCGCGAGCGGGAGGAACGGAATCGCGGCGTCGAGTGGGACAAACAGCGCCACTATCGCGGCCATCACCACGAACTCGACGACCACGAGCAGGCTGAGGAGTTCGGCTGAATCCGGCATCGTTCGAATCGGAACCCGTGTCGGGCTTTTCGCGGACGGGTCATCAAGCTGACTCCACACCGGGACCAGACGAGGCCCGAGGGAGTCTCGCGGTCATCGGACGACTCGGAGACGTGGTCGGCGTTCGGCCACCACCTGCCGTAGTCGAAACGGTGAAACGGCTCTTTCGCAAACAATCCGGTAGCGAATGCTCACGAAGCGCATCATCCCCTGTATCGACGTCGACCTCGACGAGGACGGGAACCCCGCGGTCTACACCGGCGTCAACTTCGAGGACCTGAAGTACACCGGCGACCCGGTCGAGATGGCCAAACGGTACAACGAGGCGGGCGCGGACGAGTTCGTCTTCCTCGACATCACCGCCTCCGCCGAGGGGCGGGCGACGATGCTCGACACCGTCTCGAAGGTCGCGGACGAGGTGTTCATCCCGCTGACGGTCGGCGGCGGTATCCGCACCCGCGACGACATCAAAGAGACGCTCCGCGCCGGCGCGGACAAGGTCTCTATCAACACCGCGGCGCTCCAGAACCCCGACCTCATCGAGGAGGGCGCGCGCTCCTTCGGCAGCCAGTGTATCGTCATCTCGGTGGACGCCCGCCGGCGCTTCGACGAGGAGGGCGAGCACTACGCCGAGGTCGACGGCGAGTCCTGCTGGTTCGAGTGCACCGTCAAGGGCGGCCGCGAGGGAACCGGCGTCGACGTGGTCGAGTGGGCCAACGAGGCCGAGTCCCGCGGCGCGGGCGAACTGTTCATCAACTCCATCGACGCCGACGGCACGAAAGACGGCTACGACATCCCGCTGACGAAGGCCGTCTGCGACAGCGTCTCGACGCCCGTCATCGCCTCCTCCGGCTGCGGCGCCCCCGAGGATATGTACGAGGTGTTCACCGAGGCCGGCGCGGACGCGGGTCTCGCCGCCTCCATCTTCCACTTCGACGAGTACACGATTCGAGACGTCAAGGAGTACCTCGACGAGCGCGACGTGCCGGTTCGCCTGTAAGCCCCGCCTCCACAACCGTTCTGCGCCGCCTCTCTTCGTCTCTCTTTTCGCGCCCCGTTACCGACTCTACACACCGATTCCGTTCACCGGTCGTGCGCCGCTCGCGCAGTCGAAACCAATCTTAACCCGCCGGCGCGTCGTATCTCGGCCGAGATGACAGACGACGCGTGGCTCGACGCCCTCCGCACGCACCGCGAACAGAAGGACCGCTATCTCGCTGGGGACCGCAACTCACCGATTCCGCCGGACCAGCGGGAGTTTTTCGACGGTCTCGACTACTTCGACCCCGACCCCGACCTCCGGTTCGAACTCGAACTCCGGGAATACGACGACCCCGAGCGCATCACCATCGGCACCTCGACCGACGGCGAGCGCGAGTACCTCGCGTGGGGGCGCTTCGAGTTCGAGGTCGACGGTGAGTCGTACGCGCTCGACGCCTACCGCGCCGACGCCGACGAGGACCGCCTGTGGGTTCCGTTCCGCGACGAGACGAACGCCGAGGAGACGTACGGAGCGGGTCGCTACCTCGACCTCGAAGCCGCGGACCGGGCCGACGACGGTCGCTGGGTGGTCGACTTCAACTACGCGTACAACCCGTTTTGCGCCTACTCGCCGCGCTACGAGTGCCCGCTGGTTCCGATGGAAAACTGGCTCGAAGTCCGCATCGAGGCCGGCGAGAAGGACTACGAAGGGCCGGGCGGCGGCGACGAGTAACCGAAGCCGAGAACTGAGAGACGCGCCGCTCGCGGCCGGAAGAAACGAGAGAGAACCCGCAGATTACGCGTCGATACCGGCGCGGTAGGCGTCGGTGAAGTCGTCGGCGGTGCGCTGGACGCCGCGGGCGGCCTCCGCGAGCGCGTCGAGGGGGTCGACGCCGGACTCCGTCTTGATAGAGAGGACGGGGTCCGTCTGTCCGCCGGACTGTTCGGGGTTCACGTCGTAGGTCGCGGCCGTGACGGTGTCGGTCTGGAGGAGTTCGCCCTTCAGGACGTTCATGAAGGTGTGGTCCTCGCCGCCGATTTCGATGCGGAGCTCCTCGTCGGTCTTGTCGATGACCCGCAGTTCCATGGCTCTCCGTTCCCTCCAGCGGCGTTTTAACGTTTCGTCTCGGGGACCGCGACCAGTTCGTCGAAGTCCGGGTCCGCGTCGAGGAGTTCGTATCTGTCCTCGCCGTCCGGGGACGCGACGACGCCCTCGGCGACGAGGTGGTCGAGGTGGGCGAACGCCTCGCCGGGGCCGTGGAGGATGTGGATGTCCGAGAGGTCGCCGAACAGGCGCGCGCTCACGGTCCACGCGTCGGCCGGGCCGTGGTCGTCGAGGACGGAGACGACGCGCTCGGTGCGCTCGCGGTGGTGCTCCGCGATGACGCGCGCCCGACCGGCGGGGTCGGAGATGGGGTCGCGGTGGCCGGGCCACGCCCGCTCGAAGTCGAGGGCCGCGAGGCGCGCGAGGCTGTCGAGATAGGTTTCGAGGGGGCGGTTGACCCGCAGGTCAGCGCCGCCGACGTTCGGGGTGTACTTCGGGAGAATCGCGTCGCCGACGAACGCCTCGCGACCCGCGCCGGGCTCGCCGTCGAAGGCGAAGGCGCTCAGGCCGGCGGCGTGGCCGGGGAGGTGGACGACTTCGAGTTCGCCGTCGCCGGCGGCGATGCGGTCGCCGTCCTCGACGGGCGTCACGTCGACGCGGTCGCCCCGGAGGCCGTCGTGGCCGTCGAGGAACGCGGTCACCTCGGCGAGCGGTTCGTCGGGGATACGCCACTCGTCGAAGCGCCGCTCGCGAATCTCGCGCTCGGCCGCGACCGCGTCGGGGTCGCCCGCGACGATGCCCGCGTCGTCGGCGTGGACGTAGACCGGCGCGCCGCTCTCGGCCTGGAGTTCGCCCGCCAGTCCGGCGTGGTCGGCGTGCCAGTGGGTGAGGACGATGGCGTCGAGGTCCGCAACCCCGTACCCGGCCGCGTCGAGTCCCTCGCGGAGGTCGCGGCGGACCGAGTCGGTCGCCACGCCGGCGTCGACCAGCGTCGGTCGGTCGCCGGGGAGGAGATAGGCGTTGTTGAGGCCCTCGAAGACGGTGTTGCCGAGCCGTATCCGTTCCATGCGGCCACCTGACCGCCGAGGTGCATGATTATTCCGAATGGTCGCGGGGGCGCGGCGTCCCGCGGTTTGTCGCGCGCTCGCCGGCACACGGTCGGTTACCGGCTCGATTCGCCGGGCGAACGCCCGGTACATTCAAAGGCCGGCGTCGCATCGAATCGCACGTCGAATGCCGGTGGACTTCTACGAACTCCTCGGGGTCGAACGCGACGCCGAGACGGCGGAGATAAAGCAGGCCTTTCGTCAGCGCGCTCGGGAGTACCACCCCGACGTCAACGACGACGAGCGAGCCACGGCGCAGTTCACCGTCGTCCGGAAGGCCTACGAAGTCCTCACCGACGACGCCGAGCGCGCCGACTACGACCGGATGGGCCACGGGACGTACGTCGAAAAGCGCCTCGACGGTCTGACGAAGTTCAGATACCCCGGCAAGGCCGACGAGCAGGCCGGGTCCGGCGGCTCTGGAAGCGCTGACGCCGGCGGGCGGTCAGGTTCGTCGCGGTCCTCGACCGGCCGGTCGTCCTCGTCCTCCTCGTCTTCTTCCGGTCGGTCGTCCTCCTCGTCGTCCGGGCGCGCATCGTCTTCGACCGCGAGTTCGTCGCGGTCGGGTCGGTCGCGCCGCTCGGGGTCGGCTTCCTCGTCGCGCGCCTCCGGGTCGTCGTCGCGGACTACGGGCGCATCGCAGTCGTCGGCCGCGAGCGGGGCGTCGCGCGGCCGCGCCCGAAACACGCAGTCCAGTCGAACGGGGACGACCGGCCGGTTCGAACGCGAACGCGACGGCTCCGAGTCGGCGTCCGCGTCAGCGTCCGAGGAGACGAACCCGCTTTGGTACGGCTGGGGCGTCTCGCTCGGCGCGCTGCTGGCGTATCTCGGCGGCTTGGCGTGGCACCTCTCGGGCGACGGCGCGGGGTTCGTGACCGCGCTCGCGTCGCTCGACACCGCCGCGCCCGCCGCGGCGCTTCTCGCTTCGTCGCCGCTGTCGGTGCCGACCCTCGCCGCTTTGCGGACCGCGGCGGCGACGCCGACGGTGGCCGTCCTCCCGGTCGCGGCGGCGCTCCTCGCGGTTTCGGTCGCCGGAGTCATCGCCCGGTTCGGCCACGCGTGGACGACGTGGGTCTACGCGCTCGCGGCGGCCGTCCCGCTGGCGCTCGTGGTAGCCGGCGCGGTCGGCGTCGGCCGCCCCGTCGCGGTCGACCTCCTCGGCTTCGTCGTCTGCCCGCTTCTCGGGGCCGGCGGGTTCGTCGTCGACGCCGGGTGGTATCTCTTCGCCTCGCGATAGCTGGCGCGGTGCGGGGCGTCCCGGCAGGCGGTCCCCTCGGAAGTCGCGGCGTGCGGGCCGCCCTCGCCCACGATTTTTGTCGCCCGCGCCCGACGGGCCGGTATGGCCATCCCGACCGACTCGGTCCGGCGGTTCCGACTCCGCGGCGTGAACGCGTACCTCGTCTCCGACGGCTCGGAGACGGTGCTCGTCGACGCCGGGACGCCGTGGGACCGCGACCGACTTCTCCGCGGCCTCGCCCGCTCCGACCTCGACCCCGGCGCTATCGACCGGGTGCTCGTGACGCATTTCGACCTCGACCACGTCGGGACGCTCGCCTCGCTCAGCCTCCGCGACGACGTGCCGATTCACCTCGCCGAGCCGGACGCCTCGCACCTGACCGGCGCGTCGAAGCCGTCGCCTCGCTCGCTGAAAGGCGCCGCACAGCGCGCGCTCGCGGCGTTCGTCGAGCGACCGACGAACCCCGTGGAGGTCGTCCGCGACGGCGACGAACTCGGCGGCTTCGTCGCGTACCGGACGCCGGGACACACCCCCGGCCACACCGCGTTCGTCCACGAGGACCACGGCGTCGCGTTCGTCGGCGACATGGTCCGGGAGTCGAACGGGAGCCTCGGGCTGCTGCCGGGCATCCTCGCGACCGACGCCGCGGAGAACAGACGGAGCGTCCGCGAGTTCGCGGCGCGCTGCCCGCCGGTCGACGTGGTCGCCATGGGACACGGCGAGCCGGTCACTGAGTACGGATACGGCGCGCTCAAGCGACTCGCGGACAAACTCTAATCGGAGCGCGGTCGCTTTCGGAGCGCGATTCTCCGTGACGAGACGCCGAGCTATCGCTCGTGTCTGAGTTAAGAGCGGGGACCGCGGCCGAGCGCAGGTCCCCGGACTGACCAAGCCACTGTGAGGAGCACCAGTCTCACAGCTGCCTGACGCGCCCGGCGGAAGTGAATCGAACCACGCGCGTCAACACCACGTTGGACACTAGTTGTAAAAAGTCCTTTGTTATCGCCAATTAGAACCACGGCCTCCAGAACGACTGGATAAATATGCTCTTATGTGATTCATTTAGCCGCATTAACTGGACACCTAGTAACCTTCATGGTTGTTACTGGACGAACGGACGCCAGAATGGTGAAGAATCTATCGAATCCGCGGACGAGAGTCGAACGCGGCCGAAAATACGCTATCTGACCAGATACGGGTCCGCTCCGGGCATGAAGCGGCCGAGGTCGGATTCGCGGCGGAAGTCGGTCGACTGAAGCTCCAGCAGACCGGCGACGAGTTCGTCGTGGTCGCCGTCGTCCCACTCGGCGGGGTCCTTGATGGGCAACACGAGGAAGCCGCTCCCGCGGAGTTCCTCGCCGTGGAGTTCCTCCATGTCGATGTCCGTCTTCCAGCCGACCGACGTGTAGTTGTTCAGGACGTGCTTCGTCGCCACCGCGCCGACCGGCAGGAGGACGTGCGCGGCGATGGCGCGGAGCTCCGCGTCGAAAAAGCGCTCCATGTCGGTGTAGTCGGCCGCCGACGGCGTGCCGTCCGGCACGCACATATGCAGATACGAGAAGAACGTGCTGTTCACGGTCGGTTCGTCGCCGGCCTCGGCCAGCAACTCGCCGTCTTCGAGCGCCGGAAACAGCTTCTCGCCTGCGCCCCCCGCGAAGGGGACGCCGGTCTCGACGCCCCCGTGGACGCCGGGGTGGTCGCCGATGACGTGGAAGTCGGCGTTGGCGTCGCCGTAGCCGGGGACGTACCGGTCACACGACGGTCGCATGTCGAACGGGTTTCTCGTGCGGTCGGTTACGTTTCTCACGGTACTCTCTGTGGGAGCGGTCGGTAAAGAAGACGTGGTTCGGCCCGATATCGTACACGAACGAGCGTGAGAAACGCATCGAGAGAAAACGTCGTCCGCGCTGTCGACCGTCGACCGTCGACCGACGGGCTCCGGCTCAGAGTTCGACGCCCGAGGGGATGAGGCTCTGGCTCCGCAGGAGCGTCCCGTCGCCGTCGTAGACGAGGAACGTCGATTTCTCGAAGGTCTCGAAGTGGTCCCCCTCGATGGCCACGTCGACGCGGTAGCGCCCCTCGTCGTCGCCCGCGGCGCGGCCGTACTCGCGGGCCGCGCGGATGAAGTCGAGCACGTCGTCGGCGCGGGCGTTGAGTTCGAGGACGTAGTCGCCGGTCAGTCGGTCCGTCACGCTCACGACGCCGCGGGCGTCGTCGGCGTCGACGGAGTCTTGCAGCCGAAAGGAGACGTCCAGTTCCTCCGCGGCGAGCACGTCGCCGCTGGTCGAGAGGAACCGCGACCGAAGCTCCTCGGCCGGGCCGTAGAAGTCGATAGATACCGTCGGTTGGCGGGGGTCGCCGTCGTCCTCGTACCAATCGACATCGCGGACATCGAGTTCGAAGTAGTCACGCCGCATTCCGTACCGTTGGTTGTACTGCGCCGCCTATTAACGTGACGCCGCCCGAAGCGTGGTTCCGGCGTCGAAACCGGCCGATTACGCCGGTTCGACGCGCGCTCGGCACAACGGTTATCGGCCGCCGCCGCGACCGAACCGCATGGAACCCGTCAACCTCGACGAGAGCTTCGCGTCGTTCGACGAGACGTGGGCCCCGCGAATCGCCGCGGAGCTGAACGACCACGCGGTGAAAGTCGCGAAGCTCGACGGCGAGTTCGTCTGGCACGCCCACGACGAGACCGACGAACTGTTTCTCGTCCGCGACGGACGGCTCCGAATCGAGTTCCGCGACCGCGACGACGCGGACCTCGGCCCGGGCGACCTCCTCGTGGTCCCCCGCGGCGTCGAACACCGCCCCGTGGCGCTCGAACCGACCGAAGTGCTGCTCGTCGAGCCGACTGAGACGCTCAACACCGGCGACGCCGCGGAGAGCGACCTGACGCACGGCGACCCCGAGCGGCTCTCCTGAGAACTCGACCGGGCGGGTCCGCTCCCGTCCTGCCACCCCACTGGCGCGCCCCGGACTGTCGGTAGTTTTTACCTGTCAGACCGTGCGATTGTCCTATGGTCTGGGTCCGCTCCGAACACGCGGGTGCGCTGGCCGTCGTCTCGACGTGGCTCTGTGCGCTCCTCCCGTGGAACGTCACGTACACGCCGAACCTCTCGGGCGTGAGCCTGCTTTTCGTCCGGTTCCCCTTCGCGGAGGTGCAGTTCTCGTGGGGCCTGTCCAACCGTGTCGCGATGAGAAGCCCGCTGTCCGCGCTCTCGCTCCAATCGGGGCAGACCGTCGCCGTCGCGTATCAGGCGTGGGTCGTCGGCGCGGCCGTCCTCGCGCTCGCGGTCCTGTTTTCCCTCGTTTACTATCTGCGCGACGAGCGGGTCGAAGCCGGCCCGGTCGACCCCGTTCGGGTGCTCGGCGGCCTCCTCGGCGTCGTCGGCGTCGTCCTCGCCGCCGCGACGTACCTCCTCGTGACGCGCGGGCTTCCGGGGATTCCGCTCCCGCTCGGCGTCGTCATCTCGCTCGTCCTCGCCGGCGTCCTCCTGACCGTCGACCGGACCTGACGGCGCGTCGCGACCGGTCGTGGTCGTCGAATGACAGTCTCCCGCGCGGACCTTTTAAGTCTCGACCCACCATATCCTCGACCAACTGACCGGGTGACGATGCCACGAGATACGACGAGCGAGACGAGGGGGATGCGCGACCCGTCGGTGGAACGAGGGGTGTGGAGACTCCTCGCCAGCGGGGAGTTCGACGCCGCGGCCGCCGAAGCAGAGCGGCTCTTGCGCCGAACCGCCGAGATGCTTCGGGGGTCGGACCTCGACGTGCACCCGCTTTCGCCCGACGACACGCCGCTCGGAACGTACGAGGTCCCCGAGGGCCACGAGGAGGTCGAGCGCTACTGGGTGAACGCCCCCTTCGCCTACGTCGTCGTCACCTACGACACGGACGCGACCGCCCACCAGTACCACACCGTCGAACCCGACCTCGACGAGTTCGAGGCCTCGCTGCTCGAACGCGTCCGCACCGACATCCGCGACCCGCTTTTGTACCGCCGCGAGGCGGACCCGCGGACGGAGTCGGCGCTCGTCGAAGAGCTTCAGTCGATTCTCGAACAGTACGGGCTGGAACTCGATATGAACACCTTCTACACGCTGTTGTACTACCTCCGGCGGGACTTCCACGGCTACGGTCCCCTCGACCCGCTGATGAAGGACCCGCACATCGAGGACATCTCGTGTGACGGCTACGACCTGCCGCTTTTCGTCTACCACGACGAGTACACCGACATCGCCACGAACGTCTCGTTCGCCGCCGAGGAACTCGACAACTTCGTCATCCGCCTCGCCCAGCGCTCCGGCCAGCACATCAGCGTCGGTGACCCCGTCCTCGGGACGACGCTCCCGAACGGCGCGCGCGCCGAGTTAGCCCTCGGAGAGGAAGTCACGCCGCGCGGGTCGGCGTTTACCATCCGCCTCTACGCCGAAGAGCCGTTCACCCCAATCGACCTCGTGCGCTACGGCACGTTCTCCATCGAGCAGATGGCCTACCTGTGGCTCTGTATCGAACACAACAAGAGCCTCATCTTCGCGGGCGGGACGGCCTCGGGGAAGACCACCTCGATGAACGCGGTGTCGATGTTCGTCCCGCCGCGGTCGAAGGTGCTGTCCATCGAGGACACCCGCGAACTCGCGCTCTACCACGACAACTGGCTGTCGTCCGTCACCCGCGAACGACTCCACGAGGGGACCGACATCTCGATGTACGACCTGCTTCGCTCGGCGCTCCGGCACCGCCCCGAGTACATCATCGTCGGCGAGGTTCGCGGCGAGGAGGCCGTGACGCTGTTCCAGGCGATGAACACGGGGCACACGACGTTCTCGACGATGCACGCAGACAGCATCGAGACGGTCATCAACCGCCTCGAAAACGAGCCAATCAACGTCCCGCGCGCGATGGTGCAGTCGCTCGACCTGCTGTGCGTCCAGACGCTCACCCGTCACGGCGGCGAGCGCGTCCGCCGCTCGCAGACCATCGGTGAAATCGGCGACATCGACCAGCGGACCGGCGAGCTCGACTACTCGTCGGCGTTCGCGTGGGAGCCCGAGACGGACACGTTCAGTCAAAACGACAGCTCGCTGCTCACCGAAATCCAGCGCGAAAACGGCTGGTCGCGGACCGAACTCCGGCGCGAACTCCGGCGGCGCGAGGGGTTCCTTCGGTACCTCCTCGACAAGGGCGTCACCGACTACCGGCGCTTTACCGCACTCATCAACGAGTACTACGCGGATTCCGCAGACGTGATGCGGCGCGTCGAGGCCGACGAGGACATCGTCGACGCCGGCTCGGAGGCCTGAGATGGTCGCACAGTACCTGTATCTGCTCCCGCTCGTGCTCGCCATCCTCCTCGTCTTGCCCGTCGTCCTGTCGCCGGTGAGTCGCTCCGCGAACCTCCTCGTCTCGCGGGTCGCGCTCTCCGTCTTCGGCTTCTACGTCGCCAACGAGAACCCCCGGCGCAGAGAACAGCGAACGCAGCTGCGGGCGGCGCACGTGAGCGTCACCCACCGCGTGTACGCCTCGCGGACGCTCCTCATGGCGACCGTCTTCGGCGTCGCCGGGAGCGTCTTCGGCGTCTACCTCGCCGCCGTGACGCTCGACACCCTCGCCGTCCAGTCCGAGACGATTCGGGAGGTTCTCCCCGGCGCGCTCGGCTTCCTCGGCGGGCTCACGAGCATTCAGGCGCTCCCGCTCCGCGACCTGTTTCTCGCACTGCTGCTTTCGAGCGCGACGCTCGGGGCGCTCCTCGCGCTCGGCGTCTACTGGGGTCGGTGGTACGTCCTCACCGAGCGGGCGCGGACCCGCTCGTCGGAAATCGAGGCGACGCTCCCGCGGACGGTCGCGTTCGTCTTCGCGCTGTCGCGGTCGGGGATGCCGTTCCCACAGGTGTTGGAGACGCTGGCGCGAAACGAGGCCATCTACGGCGAGGCGGCGCGCGAGGTCTCCATCGTCGTCCGCGACATGGACGCCTTCGGCACCGACGTGCTCTCGTCGCTCCAGACGATGGCCACGCGGACGCCGAGTCCGAGCCTCGAGGAGTTCGCCGAGAACCTCGCCAGCGTCCTCGGGAGCGGTCGCAACCTCTCGTCGTTCCTCCAAGAGCAGTACGAGCGGTTTCAGGAGGAAGCCGAAGCCCAACAACAGCAGTACCTCGACTTGCTTTCGACGTTCGCGGAGGTGTACGTCACCGTCCTCGTCGCCGGCCCGCTGTTTTTCATCACCGTTCTCGTCGTCATCGGTCTCGTCCTCGCGGACACGCTGACGCTCATCCGGGTCGTCGGCTACGTCGGCATCCCGCTGGCGAGCTTCGGCTTCGTCGTCTACATCGACAGTATCACCGAGTCGCTTCGGGGCGCGGCGGTTGCCGACGACGGCGCTGACACCGCGGCCGAGTCGGCCCGGCGCATCGACGCGACCGGCGGCGTCGGCTCAGCCCCCGCGACCGACGGCGGCGAGACCGACGCCCGAGGCGACCCGTGGCGCGCGAACCGCGAGCGGCTCGCCGCCTACGACCGGCTCCGCGCGCTCCGCAACTGGTTCGAACGCCCCCTCGACACCCTCGGGCGCAAGCCGCTCGTCGCGTTCGCGCTCACCGTCCCGCTGGGGCTCGTCTGGGTCGCGCTGCGGGCCACGATTCCCGCGGACCCCACGATACTCGGCGTCGTCGACGCGGTGGACGAACACGTCGTCGAGGCCGCAATCGGTTCGCTCGTCGTCGTCTCGATGTTCCACGAGCTTCGAAAGCGCCGAATCCGCGCCATCGAGCGCAGCATGCCCGACTTCCTCGACCGCCTCGCGAGCGTCAACGAAGCCGGGCTGACGGTCGTCCAGAGCCTCCGCCGGGTGTCGGCGTCCGACCTCGGGCCGCTCGGCGACGAGGTCGAGCGCGCCGTCCGCGACATCGACTGGGGGGCCGACGCACAGACCGCGCTTCGGCGGATGGACCGCCGGACGGCCAGCCCGATGGTGTCGCGGTCGGTGACGCTCATCACCAACGCGATGAGCGCGAGCGGCGACCTCGCGCCCGTGCTCCGCATCGCGGCCAACGAGGCCCAAGACAGCCGCCGTCTCGCCCGCGAGCGGAACCAGGAGATGCTCACGTACCTCCTCGTCATCTACATCTCGTTTCTCGTCTTCCTCGGTATCATCGCCGCGCTGACGGTGTCGTTCATCCCGGCGGTCGAGCAGGCCAGCGCCGGAGGCGTCGGCTCCGGCGAGGTCGCCGGCGTCTCCTCGGGCGCGTTCTCCGGCCTGCGCGACGTGGACACCGAGTCGTACACGCTGTTGTTCTTCCACGTCACGGCCATTCAGGGGCTCTGCTCGGGGGTCATCGCCGGACAGCTCGGCGAGGGACAGATTGCCGACGGCGTCAAACACGCCGCCATCCTGCTCGTCATCACCTACGTGACGTTCCTGTTCATCTGAGCGCGCGCGACTCATCAGGGGGATGACCCCTCGACCGACGCTCGCGACCCGTGCGGTCTTTGTCCCGCGGCCTCGACCGACCGGCATGGACGGAGACGAACCCCGAGACGGGGTCCGCGAGACGTACGACCGCATCGCGTCGCACTTCGCGTCCACCCGCGAGTATCCGTGGCCCGAAGTCGAGTCGTTCGTCGCCGACGCGACCGAGTCGGGACCGGCCGCCCGCGCGCTCGACCTCGGCTGCGGTAACGGCCGGCACGTCGAACTGCTCTCCGAGCACGCCGACGGGGTCGTCGGCCTCGACGTGAGCCGCGGCCTGCTCGACGAGGCGGTCGCGCGAGCGGCCGACCGCGGCTTCGACGCCGGACTCGTGCAGGGCGACGCCTCGCGGCTCCCCTTCGCCGCCGACGCCTTCGACCTCGCGGTGTACGTGGCGACGATTCACCACCTCGCGCCGCGGGCGGCGCGCGTGGCGAGCCTGAACGAACTCGCGCGCGTGCTCGACGCCGACGGCCGCGCGGTCGTCAGCGCGTGGAGCACCGCCCACGACACGTTCGACCGCGAGGACGGCTTCGACACGACGGTCGACTGGACGCTCCCCGGCGGCGAGACTGTCCCCCGATTTTACCACATCTACGCGCCCGACGAGTTCGACGCCGACCTCGACGCGAGCGACCTCACGGTGGTCGAGTCGACGGTCTCCAGCGGAAACTGCTACGCCGTCGTCGCCGGCCGTTGAGGAGCGAGGCCGCCGAGCGTCGAAGTCGGGGGCGGTCGTACCGGAAGAACCGTGTTAGTTGCTAACCCGTCTCGGGTGGATACTGGCCGCGCACAGGTGATGTGGGCTTAAGAGCGCCGCGACGAATTCCCGTGTATGACCGAGACCGACGAACCACGGGAGTACGAGGTTGTCGTCGTGGGCGGCGGCCCCGCGGGCCTCCAGACCGCGCTCTACACGACGCGGCTGGGCCACGACACCGCGCTCGTCGACCGCGGCGGCGGCCGCGCGGCCATGATGCTCGACACGCACAACGTCATCGGCATCACCGAGGACACCTCGGGCAACGAGTTCCTCGAAACCGCGCGCGGCCAGCTCGAAGACTACGGGACCGACATCCACCGTGACTTCGTGACCGACGCGGAGCGGTTGGACGACGGCCGGTTCCGCCTCGTCGGCAACGACGGCGAGTTCGTCGCTGACCGCGTCGTGCTCGGCGTCGGCTTCAACGACGAGCGCCCCGAGCCGCCGCTGCCCCGCACCGGCAAGGGTCTGCATTACTGCCTCCACTGCGACGCCTACATGTTCGTCGACGAGTCGGTGTACGTGATGGGCCACTCGGACTCCGCGGCCTACGTCGCCATGATTATGCTCAACTTCACCGACGAGGTGGACCTGCTGCTCCGCGGCGACGAGCCGACGTGGTCCGACGAGACGGACGAACTCGTCCGCGCGCACCCCGTCGACATCGTCGAGGAGGAGCTTTCGGGCATGACGAAGCGCGACGACGGCTGGCTGGAGAGCTTCGAGTTCGAAGACGGCACCGTTCGCGAGTACAAGGGCGGCTTCGCCATGTACGGCTCGAACTACAACACGACGCTGTTCGAGGCGCTCGACGTGGACCTCGACGACGACGGAACGGTCCCCGTGGACGACCACGGTCGGACCAGCGTCGACGGCGTGTTCGCGGTCGGTGACATCACCCCCGGCCACAACCAGATTCCGGTGGCGATGGGCAAGGGCGCGAAGGCAGGCATCGCCATCCACATGGAACTCCGCGAGTTCCCCAAGAGCCTCGACGAGATTCGCGCCGAGGGCGCGGTGAGCATCGACGACGTGCCCGGTATCTCGCCCGGCCTGCTCGACAAGGCCAAGCAGTTCAACGAGTCGCACGCGGACGACTGAGGCCGTAATTCAGCGAAATTCGGTGAAAACCGAAGTCTACGAACACCCTTCTAAAGTTCTCGCGGCCAGTACGGTCTCCCACGATGAAACGTACTGGACTTGCGACTGTCCTGCTCGCGCTCATGGTCGTACTGGCCGGCTGTGCGGGCGGGGCCGGCACGATGACCGAAACGCAGACCGACGGAAGCGCCGACGCGACGACGACCACGTCGTCCGACGGCGGCGACGACGCGGCCCGGACGGGAACCGTGAACTTCTACGTGAGCGACGAGCAGAACGCCATCGCGGACTTCGAACACCTCAACGTCACCATCGAGCGCGTGACGCTCGTCCGTGCGGACGGTGACGCGGAGGCCGAAGCCGACGCTGGCGACGCGGAAACCGAGACTGAGACTGAAACCGACGCCGAAACTGAAACCGAGGCCGACACCGCGAACGACACCGACGCGGAGGCGAACGCGAGCGTCGAGGTGGAAATCGAAGCTAACGCGACGGCGAACACGACGAACGGGTCGGCCTCAACCAACGGGTCGGTTGACGCCGACGCCGACATCGAAACCGAAGAAGCGGACGACGCGAACGACACCGACGCGGCCGAAGGCGAGTCGAGCGTCACCTACGAGGTCGATAACGTGACCGTCGACCTGACCGAACTACAGGGCGAGAACGCGAGTCTCGTGGGCGAATACGACGTGCCGGAAGGCAACTACACGAAGGTCTTCGTGCACGTGAGCGACGTGAACGGGACGCTGAAGACCGGCGAACAGGTCAACGTGAAGCTCCCCAGTAACAAGCTCCAGCTCAACACGGACTTCGAAGTCGGCAACGGCGAGTCCGTGGACTTCGTTTTCGACATCACGGCGTTCAACGCGGGCAACAGCGGGAAGTACATCCTCAAGCCCGTCGTGAGCGAGTCGGGGACGGACGTGCCGATTACGAAGGTCGGCGCGGGAGCGGAAGCCGACACCGAAGCTGAGGCTGCGGTCGACGCGGGCGAAAACGAGACCGACGAGGCCGGTGAGAACGCCGAATCCGACGCCGAAGGCGACCTCTCCGTGAGCTTCGACGGGAACGTCTCCGCCGGCGAGAACGCGACGGTCGTCGTCACGCGGAACGGGACGCCCGTGGAGAACGCGACGGTGACGATAAACGGCGAGGCCGCCGGCGAAACCGACGCTGACGGCGAGCTAGGCGTCGCCATCCCCGACGAGCGAGACGTGACGGTGGTCGCCGTCGACGGCGAGTCCGAGGCCGAGGCGGAGTTCGAGTTCGAAGTAGTCGGGAGCGCCCCCGACGACCCCGACGAGGGCGGCGAATCGACCACCCTCGCCGCCTGACCGAAAAGGTAACATCCTTATTGGGGCGTCGAGAATGAAGGGATAGATACCGCACACGAGCACCGGTGTCTTGGACGAGTGAAACGAGTCCAAGGCTCGGTGCGCGAGTGAGGGACGAACGAGCGCACCGGTGTTGAGACGGACGGAGTCCGTCGATGCACGGTGCGAACGAAATGAGCACCGGTGGTCTAATGGTAAGACATTGGCCTTCCAAGCCAATTATCTGGGTTCGATTCCCAGCCGGTGCATCTTCTCCGAATCGCTACTCGCCGCGGAGAGCACTCAGCGGCTCTCACACCGTCGGAATCGGCATCCATCATTAACTATCATTCCGCCGATATCCGTGTGAGGTGTATTACAGATGAGCCTACTCGACGGCCGCGTCGCGGTCGTTACCGGCGGTAGTTCGGGTATCGGACGGGGAATCGCGCTGGCCTACGCCGAGGCGGGCGCGGACGTGGTGGTCTGCGACATCCGCGAAGAGCCGAAAGAAGGCGGCGCGCCCACCCACGAACAAATCGAGTCGGACACCGACTCGTCGGCGACGTACGTCGAACTCGACGTGACCGACCCGGCCGCGTTCGAGGCGGCGATGGACGCCGCCGAGGCGTTCGGCGGGGTGGACGTGATGGTGAACAACGCCGGCATCTGGCGGCCAGAGGAGTTCCTCGAAGTCACGGAAGACGAGTTCCAAGGGATGCTGGACATCAACCTGAAGGGCGTGTACTTCGGGGCGCAGGCGGCCGCGAAACGGATGGTCGAATCCGGCGGCGGGAGCATCATCAACGTCTCCAGCGTCAACGGCATCTTCGGCAACGGCAACTACCCGTCGTACAGCGCGTCGAAGGGGGGCGTCCGGACGCTCTCGTACTCGCTCGCCCACGGTCTCGGCGGCGACGGCGTCCGAGTGAACGCGATTCACCCCGGCGCTATCAGGACGAAAATCGGCCCCGAGGGGGCCGAAGAGACGGGCGAGGAGCAGACCGCACAGTTGACCGCCATGGTTCCGCTCGGCCGGCAGGGCGAACCGGACGACGTGGCCGGCGTGGCGGTGTTCCTCGCCAGCGACCTCTCGAAGTACGTCACCGGCGAGTCCATCGTCGTCGACGGCGGCTGGACCAGTTGGCGGTGACGCGGGAGTGACGCGGTGTCGGTTCGGTTGCCGACGCGGTCGGCTCCGCCCGCCCGCGCCGTGTTGTCTGAACGCCCACGAGTGCCGAAATACGGAGACTACGGCGACTTCGAGACGCCGAGACGGACCGTCTCTCTTATCTTCCCTCCGAACGTAACCGAACGTAATGCTGGATTCCATTCCGCTGTTCCCCGGACTGCCGGGCGGCCCAGAACTGCTCATCGTCCTGCTCATCGTCGTCCTCCTGTTCGGTGCGAACAAACTCCCCCAACTGGCCCGGTCGTCTGGGCAGGCGATGGGCGAGTTCCGTCGCGGCCGCGAAGAAATCGAAGAGGAACTGAAGAAGGGCGCGGAGGAGGGCGACGACGAGGACGAGACAGAAGACGAGGCCGAGACGGACGAAGCCGACGCGACCGAGACGGAAGCCGAGAACAGATAGTACGCGTCTCCCCGGGGAACCGGACCCCTTGTGCGGTCTTTTACGGTCGCGAGTGTCTACTGTTTGCAGTCGCTCACGAGGTCGGTAACGACGCCAGACCGCGGCTTCGAGGGCCGACGGCGAGCCTGCGACCGAGAGACCGGCCGGTCGGCAAGTAACTGCATGAGGTATGAATGGGTGGACAGCGAGGTTGCCCGGCGTTCCGACGTGGGGAATCCCGGTTGCCTCCTCCACCCCGCGATCCCTCGAGCGACGCACGTCCGATGGTCCGCTGCTCGCTTCCGCGCCTGGCGGGGTACCACCGATGAACCGCGCGAACCCTTCCCTGCGGAAGGGGTACGCGGAACCGCTGTCCCCGAAGGACGAGGTTTCTACGTTGGCTTCCGGGGCCCGCGCCGGTCTGACCGGACGCGCCCGTGTTCGGTCCCCGCTAAAGACCTATTTCGCGGGTGAAGAGCAGGGCCTAACTGCCCGACCTAGTCCACTCCCTCATTATCCACCGACTGTTAAGGGCCTTTCGACTCGGGTGCGGGAAAATCGGGGGACACCGTCGGGGTGGTTCGACGCGGCGGCCCCGCGAGTCGCCGGTTCCGGTCGGTCGCTCCCGGCTCACAACACGTCGCTGGCGTACCACGCGCCGCCGACGAACGTGACGAACGCGGCGGCCACGACCGACCAACGGTGGTACGAGAGCCACGAGTACTGCTGGTCGAAGCTGAACAGGAGCGTCTGGTCGATGGAAAACGACCACAGCGCGGCGATGCCGAGCATCGAAAGCGAGAGGACGAAGGCGAGGCCGGCGGCCGTCGCCGGGTCGGTCCGCTCCTGTCCGCCCGAGAGGAAGACGACGGTTTCGAGGAGCGCGAGCAGTCCGACGAACGAGATGCCGACCGGGCCCGCGGCGTAGTAGGCGGCCACCTGTCCGTCCCCGCCCTCGACGGTGACGGCGGGAATCGCGACGGCGATTGCGAGGAGCAGCGCGCCGACGATTCCGACGGTCGGCGCGAGGCGTTCGGCGTCCATGGCCGGTCGTTCGGGCGACCGACTGATAAACGGTTTGAGACGTGCCGGCGAGGGATTGCCCGGTTTTAAATCGCGCTGCGACGACGTGCGCGTATGGACCGCGTAGCGATTATCGGTGCATCGATGACCCAGTTCGGGCAGCGAGACGCGTGGATTCGCGAACTGCTCGCGGAGGCGGGGCAGGCCGCGCTCGCGGACGCCGACGTCTCGCCCGACGAAATCGAGCACCTCTACGTCTCGAACATGGCGAGCGGCGAGTTCGAGGGCCAGACGGGCGTCCCGAACGCCCTCGCCCACGACCTCGCGGCGATGCCCGCCTACACCGCCCGAATCGACCAGACCTCCTCGTCCGGCGGCGCGGGCGTCTACGCCGCGTGGCAGTCGGTCGCCTCCGGCGCGTCCGACATGACGATGCTCGTCGGCGGCGAGAAGATGACCCACCGCTCGACCGCCGAATCGACGGACGTCATCGCCTCGCTGACGCACCCGGTGGAGTACAAACACGGCGTCACGCTCCCCTCCTTCGCGGGGCTGACCGCCCGGCTCTACCTCGACACCTACGACGCCCCGCGGGAGTCCCTCGGAAAGGTCGCCGTCAAGAACCACAAAAACGGCCTCGATAACCCGCACGCGCAGTTCCGTAAGGAAGTCGACCTCGACACCGTCCTCGACTCGCCGGTCGTCGCCGACCCGCTTCGCCTCTACGACTTCTGTCCCATCACCGACGGCTCGGCGGCGCTCGTCTTCTGCCCCGAGTCGGTCGCCCGCGAGTACACCGACGACTACGCCGTCATCTCCGGCATCGGCGGCGCGACGGACACCCACGTCGTCCACGAGCGCGCCGACCCGACCACGATGGGCGGCGTCGTCAACTCCTCGGAAATCGCCTACGAGATGGCCGACCTCGAACCCGACGACATCGAGGTGGCGGAACTCCACGACATGTTCACCATCCTCGAATTCCTCCAGTCGGAGGACCTCGGCTTCTTCGAGAAGGGCGAGGGCTGGAAGGCCGTCGAGGAGGGCGTCACCGACCGCGACGGCGACCTCCCGATCAACACGTCCGGCGGCCTGAAGTCGAAGGGCCACCCCCTCGGGGCCTCGGGCGTCGCGCAGGTGTACGAGATTTACAAACAGCTCATCGGTGACGCAGGCGAGCGGCAGGTCGACGCCGACGTGGGCCTCGCGTGCAACGTCGGCGGCTTCGGCAACTGCGTGACCACGACCATCATGGAGTCCCGATAATGTCCGACGACGAACCCGCGATGGAGGCGTACCGCTACCCCGACGGGAGCATCACCTACCCCGGTCACCCGGTCGGTCCGGGCGGCGAAGAGCCGGTCGGCACGGTCGACCTCAGCGACTACACGGCGACGGTGCTGACGTGGACCACCTCCACCGCGACGCCACCGGGCGTCCGCCAGCCAAACACGCTCGCCATCGTCGAGTTCGACGTGGACGGCGAGCCCGTCCGCGCCATCGGGCAAGTCACCGGCGAGGACGACGTCGACATCGGCGACGAGGTCCGCCCGGTCTACTGCGAGGAACTCCGCGAACCCGGCGCGGGCATCCGCGAGCCCGCGAGTCAGGAGTGGGACGGCTACCGCTTCGAGCCGGTCTGAGCGGGCGCGTCGAGAGTCTTTTTCACTCGCGTCTGGACCGCTGGTGCCTGGAGTCGCCGCTTAGCGGTCGCTCGGCTCGTCGCCCGCGCCGGCGTCGGTTCCGTCGGTTTCGTCGCCCCCGTCGTCGCCGTTCACTTCGCGCTTAATCGACTCCAGTTCGGCGTCGACATCGACAGTCGGCTCGTCGCTCCCGCTCCCGTCGTCACCGCCGTCCGGGCCGGCTTCCTCGGTCACGTCGATGCGGACCGGCCCCGTACCGACCGGTTCGGCGTCGCGTGAGGCTCGGGTCCCGTCACCGGAGCGCCGGGCGTCGTCGCGCCGTTGCCACTCGGATTCGAACGTGCGTTCGTCCTCGCGCCAGCGACGCTCGCGGGCGGTTCGCTCGCGTTCGGCCTCGCTGAGTCGCGCGTCGAGTTCGTCGGCCAGCGAGCGGGCGCGGTCCATCACGTCGCGCGCCTCGGGGTTCGACGGAAGGTCGGCCTCCGAGAGCGCGTTTCTGAGTTCGTCGAGGGCGCGGTCGACGCCGGAGACGGCGCTCTTCGGGACGTTTCGCATCCGTGCCTCCGTCTCGTCTCTGGCGTCGTCCATCGCGCGGCCGGGGTCGGAAAGCCGCATGAGGCGGCGGAGCAGTTCGAGGGAGGCGATGGTCGCTTCGAGGACGGCGATGACCGTCGGGATGGTGTACGACTCGGTGAACCGCAGTACCTCACCGAACGTCGGCGGGCGCGGGGGGCGAAATCGGTCGTCGCCGGTGACGCGTCGGTCGCGGCCACGGCCGCGGTTGCGGTCGCGCTCCTCGCGGAGTTCCGCGCCGAGTTCGTCGAGCGTGTCCCCGAGTTCGTCGAGTACGTCGAGGATGTCGTCGTCGCGTCGTCGGTCGCTCATGGCCCACGGTTGGGTCGCCGCGGGGATAAGCGTTCGAGGGGGCGAACACGGGGTGCGTTTCGAGGGTACCGCCGTCGCTACCGCCGCGGGACGGCGCGCTGGTACTGCGGCGGCCACTCCGCGTCGGCGTCGAGGTCGTCCGCGGCGTGGAGCGCGAAGTACGGGTCGTAGAGATGCTCGCGGCCGACGATGGCGAGGTCGGCCCGCCCGTTTCTGACGACCTCGTCGGCGTGGCGCGCGGTTCGGATGCCGCCGACCGCGCCGACCATCGCGTCGGTCTCCTCGCGGATGACCTCCGCGAAGGGAATCTGATAGCCGGGGCCGGTGTTCGGAATCCGCTGGTCGGGGTGGATGCCGCCGGCGCTCACGTCGACGAGGTCGACCCCGAGGTCGTCGAGGTCGGCCGCGAGGCGAGCCGACTGCTCGATGTCCCACGACTCGCGGTCGTCCAGCCAGTCGGTCGCGGAGATGCGGACGAACACGGGCTTGTCGTCGGGCCAGACCCCGCGGACCGCGTCCGTAACCTCGCGGAGGAGTCGCGTCCGGTTTTCGAAGGAACCGCCGTACTCGTCGTCGCGGTGGTTCGTCACCGGCGAGAGGAACTCGTGGAGGAGGTAGCCGTGGGCCGCGTGGACCTCGGCGATTTCGAAGCCGGCGTCGAGGGCGCGCTCGGCCGCCGCGCGGAAGTCGTCGACGACGCCTTCGATACCGTCGGCCGAGAGCTTTCGGGTCGGCGGTGCCTCGCCCTCGTAGGGCCACGGCGCGTCGCTCGGGGCGACGGTCGTCCACCCGCCGTCGTCGGGCGCAATCGGCTCGCTCCCCTCCCACGGCCGGGTCTTACTCGCCTTCCGGCCCGCGTGGGCGAGTTGGATGGCCGGCGTGCTCCCCATCGACGAGACGAACGAGGTTATCCGGCTGAGCTTCTCGACGTGGTCGTCCGACCAGATACCGAGGTCGTTCGGCGTGATGCGCCCCTCGGGGGAGACGGCCGTCGCCTCGGACATCACGATGCCCGCGCCGCCGACGGCGCGACTGCCGAGGTGGACGAGATGCCAGTCGTCGGCGAACCCGTCGGTCGAGGAGTACTGACACATCGGCGAGACCATGATTCGGTTTCGAACCTCCGTCTCGCGGAGCGAAAGCGGCGTAAAGAGCGAGTCCGTCATCGCCCCCGATTGGGCGCGGTCGGAAAAACCCCCCTCGGTTCCGGTGATGCAGTCCGGTTTCGGCTACTCGACCGAGCCGACGAACGCGCGCTGTTCGGCCAAGAGGTCGCGGTCGAGCGTCCACACGAGGTCGCGCTCGCCGCGGTTCAGCGCGGCTGCGACCACGCCGTCGGGCCTGACGACGAGCGAGCGACCCGCGTACTCCGAACCCGCGGTTCCCGAAATCGACCCGCTCCCCGTCCGGTTCGCGCCGACGAGCCAGCGAACCCCGTCGAGGGCGCGGGCGCGACAGAGCAGTCGCCAGTTCGTCGAGTGGGCGGCGGGCCACGCGCCGACGACGAACAAGGCGTCGACTCGCTCGTCGGTCAGCGCGGCGCTGTCACCGACGAAGTTCAGGTCGTAGCAGGTGAGGATGCCGGCCCGTCCGGCGGGCGTGTCCGCGACGACGAGTTCGTCGCCCGGCGTGAGGATATCGGTCTCGCCGCCCCAGAGGTGTCGCTTGCGGTAGACGGTCGCCGAGCCGTCGGGTCGGACGTAGGCGGCCGCGTTGTGGAGCGTCTCGCCGTCGCGTTCGAGGTAGCCCGCCAGTACGTCGAAGCCGTTTTCCGCGGCGACGGAGGCGAGGAAGTCGGTCGCGCGCTCCCGAGGTATCGCGCCGCTGAAGGCGCGGCTGTCCGCGACGAAGCCCGTGAGCGCGTACTCGGAGAACAGCGCGATATCGACCGACTCGGGGAGGTCGGCGGCGCGGGCGCGCACGTCTGCCTCGTTTCGCGCCGGGTCGAGGTCGAACGCGGCGCGCTGCGGGACGGCGATAGTGGGACCGGTCACGCTCGGAGGAACGGACGGGTCGCGAAAAAGTGACCCGGATGGAATCGGCGGTCGGTCCCGGTCCGAGACGCGGAGCGAAGGGAAACGCTCTTTTTACAGTCGAACGGACTTCCGGCATATGAGTGACGGGGACGACGACACGACAGAACTCTCGCCCGAGAGCTTCGACGAGCGCCTGACCGAGGCCGAGGAGGCTCTCGACGCGGCCGAGACCGAAGCCGACCTCGACGAGGTCGAGGCCACGCTCGACGACATCGAGGCCGACGTGGAGGCCGCGGACCTGCCCGAACCGGACGACGAAGACGACGAAGACCCCGCCGAGGAGCTCGAATCGCGCCTGTCCGACCTGCGCGACGACCTCGAATCCCAGCGCGGTCCCTACGCCGACGACGCCGTCGAGACGCTCGAAGAAGCGAAGTCCACGATTACGGACACCCGGTGGACCGAGCAGGGCGAAGGCGAAATCGTCGCCGCGGTCGAGACGTTCGCCGACGAGTTCAACGGCGTGCTCGACGCGGGCGTCTCGGTCGACGGCGACGACGAGGACGCGCTGACCGCCGCCGTCGACGACGCCGTCTCGGCCGTCGAGGCGGCCGCCCTCGACGCCGACGAGGACGCGGAAACCATCGCGGACCTCATCGAAGTCGCGGACGGCCTCGCGGACGGCCTCGACGACGCCCAGGAGTGGGACGACCTCGAAACCCGCGAGAAGCTCCAAGTGCAGGGCTTCTACGACGTGCTCGGCCACTACAAGGACTACCCGCCGGAGCTGTCGGCGCTGAAGGAACACGAAAAGCGCGGCAACGTCGAGATGATTGCGCTCGCGTTCGAGAGCTTCCAGTCCGACTTCATGCAGGAGTACTGCATCGAGGCGTTCACGCGGATGAACGACGACCGCGCCTACGAGACCATCGAGGGGCAGGCCAAGCGCCGCGACAAGGGCGTCATCAAGGCCATCGGGAAGATGGCCGCCGAGGAGGGCGTCGAGATGCTCGTCGACTACGTCGACACCGACAGCGACCCCGCGCTCCAGAAGGTCGTGTTCAAGGCGCTCGGCGAAATCGGCTCCGAGGAGGCGACCCAGCCCATCGCGAACAAGCTCGTCACCGAAAACGACAACGTCCGCTCGGCCGCCGCGCGCGCGCTCGGTCTCATCGGCGACACCCGCGCCGTCGAGCCGCTGTCGGACGTCGTCGCCGACGACGACGAGGACGCCGTCCGCGCCAGCGCCGCGTGGGCGCTCCGACAGATTGGCACGAACGACGCGCTCGAAGTGGCCGCCGGCTACGCCGACGACCGCTCGTTCCTCGTCCAGCGCGAAGCCGAACTCGCCGCCGAGTTCCTCGGCGACGACGTCGAAGCCGAAGCGACCGTCTGAGACCGCACGACCGACGCGGCAGCCCGGCGGCTCTGCGGTCCCCTTTCGTTTTCTTTCTCTCGCAGTCGCTCGCGCTGAGTCCCCGGTCGCGAACGTTTTTGTAGGGAAACGCGACCACCGCGGGGTGTGTTCCGTCGCGCCCTCGTCGCCGCGCTCGCCGCCTCGCTCGCCGTCCTGCTCGCGGTCGCGGCCGTCGTCCCCGCGCCGATAGCGGCCGCGCCGGGCGCGCCGGGCGCGACGAACGCGACCGACTCGGCCACCGCCGCCGACCCGTCGGCGTCCGGCGGCCCTCGCATCGTCTCCGCGCTGCCCGACCCGACGACGCCCGACGACCGCGGCGAGTTCGTCGCCGTCGCCGCGCCCGCGGGAACCGAACTCTCGCTGTCCGACGGCGAAGACACCGTCTCGTTCGCCGCGCCCGGCGGCACGGTCGCCGTCGCCGCCGACCCGGCCGCGGCGGCGAACCTGACCGACCACCCCGTCGTCGCGCCCGGCCTCGGCCTCGCCAACGGCGGCGAGACGGTCACGCTCCGGGTCGTCGGTGGCGACGGCGACGCGGCCGGCAACGGCGTCGTCGCGGACCGCCTCAGCTACGACCGGAGCCGCGAGGGCGCGCTCCTCGAACGGCGGGACGGCGCGTGGTCGTGGTGGCCGCGGACGCTCCCCCGGCGGAACGTCACGACCCACGGCCCCGCGAACGCGACGCTGTTCGTCCTTCCCGACTCGCCGGGGCGTCCGATAGCGACGCTCCGGGCGGCCGACGAGCGGATTCTGCTCGCCGGCTACGTCGTCGCCTCCGCCCGCGTCGCCGACGAACTCGTCGCCGCTCGCGAGCGCGGCGTGCAGGTCGAGGTACTGGTCGAGGACAGCCCGGTCGGCGGCTTCCCGCGCCGGTCGTCGCGCGTCCTCGACCGCCTCGTCGCCGCCGGCGTCTCGGTCCGCGTCGTCGGCGACCCGCACTCGTTTCACCACCCGAAGTACGCCGTCGTCGACGACGCGGCGCTCGTGATGACCGAAAACTGGAAACCCGCCGGAACGGGCGGGAAAAAGAGCCGCGGCTGGGGCGTCGTCGCGCGCTCGCCGGCCGTCGCGGCCGACCTCGCGGCCACGTTCGAAACCGATGCGACGCTCCCGGAGACGGCCCCGTGGGAGACGTACCGCGTCGGCCGGTCGTTCGTCCGCACCGAATCGGCGAACGGCTCGTATCCGTCGCGCATCGCGCCCGAGACGCTTCGAGTCGACCGCGTCGCCGTCCTCCGCGCGCCCGACAACGCCGAGTCGGCGGTCGTCTCCCGACTCGATGCCGCCGAGAGCCGAATCGACGTGCTACAACCGACCGTCGAGGCCGACGGCCCGTTCGTCCGCGCGCTCAAGCGCGCCGCCGACCGCGGCGTCAGCGTCCGACTCCTCCTCGGGAGCGCGTGGTACGACGAGGAAGAGAACCGCGCGCTCGCCGAGCGCCTGAACGAGTGGGCCGACCGAACCGGCAGCCCGCTCTCGGTCCGCCTCGCGCGCCCCGGCGGGCGGTACGGCGCGATTCACGCGAAGGGCGTCGTCGCCGACGACACCGCGCTCGTCGGCAGTCTCAACTGGAACCGACACTCGGCCCGCGAGAACCGCGAAGTCGTCCTCGCGCTGTCGGACCCGGCCGCCGCGGCGTACTTCCGCGAGGCGTTCGCGGCCGACTGGCGGGCGAGCGGTCGTGGGACTGAGCCGAAGCCTGGACTCGTCGCCGCGGCGGCCCTCGCGGTCGTCGTCGGACTCGCGGCGCTCAGGCGACTGGAGTTCGAAAACTGAGCGGTCGCAGTCTGAGAGTCGAACGCCGGCTTACGCCGTCGTCGACAGCTCTTCGTCGATGTCGGCTTCGGCCATCTTCTCGACGAGGCTGTCGATGACCTCCTCGCGCATGCCGCTGACGAACTTGATGGAGCCGACGACGAGGTGGCCGCCGCCGGAGACGCCGCCGCCGACGACCTCTTCGTTCAGTTCAGCGACCATCCGCGGGATGTCGAGGCGGACGCCGTCGGAGCGGAGGACGGCGAAGTCGGGACCGTAGCCGATGGTGATGACCGGCTCACCCGTCTCCTGGACCTTGCGGTCGTGGAGCTTGCCCGTGGTCTTACCCGGCGCGGGGTAGGTAAAGCGGTGGGCCCACTTGTCGAGGTCGATGCGGTAGAGGTTGGCCCCGCTGTCGAGACGCTCGTGTTCGAGGTGCGGCTCCGCGGCTTCGAGCTGGCGGTCCACGTCGCGCTCGGCGCGCGTCGAGAGGAACTCGACGAGCTCGCGGTGGCGAGCTTCGTCGTCGCAGCCGACGTTGAGCACGTCGTTGACGATGGACGCGCCGTCGTTGTAGCGAAGCCAGTGGGCGGCGTAGTCGAGCGCTTCGCCCACGTCGAGGAGCTGTTCGCGGTCGTAGCCCTCGTCCTCGGCGAGTGCGATGTACTCGTCCATAACCTCCGCCTTCGAGCGGTCGGACAGCCCGGCGACGGCGGGGACGTGGCGCAGTTCGTCGGTCACGTCGGGGTGAATCATCCGCGCGAGTTCGACGCACATCATGCCGGTCGTGATGCGGTAGTCCTCGTCGTGGAGATACGGATTGACGTGCGCGTCGAGGAGGTGGTTGACCGCCTCGGGGTCGGGGTGGTGGTGGTCGACGACCGCGATGGGCACGTCGTAGTGCGCGAGGTTCTCGTAGGCGGGCACGTCCTCCTCGGTCGACCCGTTGTCGAGCATGAGCAGGAAGGGGAGCCGCTGGCCGTGGCGGGCGCGGCCTTCGAGCGCGAAGTTCAGGTCGCGGGTCACGTCCTCCATCTCGTAGAACGGGGCCTTGCTCGGCAGGCGCTTGAACAGGTGACGGGGCGCGTCGGGGTCGTCGTGGACCTCCGTGATGAGCCGTTCGAGGGCCAGTTGGACCGGGACGGACGCGCACATGCCGTCGCCGTCGGCGTGGTGGCGGACGCGAATCGGGCGGCCTTCGAGGACCGTCCGACGGAGCAGGCGCGCCACGTCTTCGAGGTCGTCGCGGAGCTTCTCGAACGCCGACCACTCCACGAGCGGTTCGACCGGTTCGGGCTCGGCGCGCTCGTCGAGCGCGGCGTCGATGCGCTGGCGGGCGTCGGCCGCCGCCTCGTCGTCGAGGACGGTGAGGCCGTCGACTTCGAGCTGACGGGTTCCCTCGTGGTCCTCGACGGTGCCGGCCATGCGGACCACGTCGTCGAGGTCGACTTCGGGGAACGCGCGGACGCCGGCCTCTTCGAAGGCGGCGGCGGCGACGATGCCGGAGTCGTCGGCGATGCGGAAGACGGTCGGGCCGCCGGTCTGCTTAATCTGCGTGACGACGCCCTCGACCGTGACCGACTCACCGACCGAGAGACTGGAGATAGGCGTGATGGTCGGCTCGTGGTCGACGGTCAGGGTGCGGTAGTCGTCGGGCGTGTCCTCGGCGAACGCGATGTCGCCGTTGTCGCGGACGGATTCGAGGCGGACGACCAGTCGGTCGCCGACCTCGTAGTCGGCCGAGAGGTTGGACTCGTGGATGAGTCCGGAGACGGAGTCGGAGACGTCGACGAAGATGCCGTACTCCACGACGCCGTTGACGACGGCGTGGTAGTACGCGTCGGTCTCGACGTCGTCAGCGGTACAGTTCGGTGCGAGATCATAGACGATAGGTCGCGCGTCCGAATTCGGACCCGAGTCGTCGCCGGAATCCCCGGCGTGCTCGTCGCTCATAGTCCCGCTAGGTTAGGGGGTAGTGTTAAGCTTTACAAAAGCATCTCGCGTGCGCGGCCGGTTCGCACGGCTCGGTTCGGCCCGACACTCGCATTCGCGGGCGGTCAGTAACCGAGTTCGTCCAGCGCATCTTCGACCGACGGGACGTAGTCGGCCCCGAAGACGCGGACGTGTTCGAGGAGGGGAAACAGCGCGTAGACGGGCGACCGCGACTCGAAGAAGCCGTCGGCGATGGGTCGGCGCTCGTCGTAGGCGTCGAAGAAGGCGTCGCCCGCGGCGTCGAACCAGTCGATGTAGGCCAGTTCGACCTCGGGGTGGCCGTAGTAACACGCCGGGTCGAGGAAGGCGACGACGCGGTCGTCGCGGACGCGGAGGTTCGCGCCCCACACGTCGCCGTGGACGAGTCGCGGGGCCGCCGGTTCGACGAGGAGGGCGTCGAGGTCGGCGGCGACCGACTCGATTCGCTCGGCCGTCGCGGCCGGCAAGCCGGCGTCGAGCGCCGCCTCGGTCCACGGCAGGAGGCGCTGGTTGCGGAAGAACGCGACCCACGAGTCGGTCCACGGGTTCGGCTGTCGGTACGGTCCGGAGAGGGTGTCGTAGGGGAAGCCGAACGCCGGCGCGGTCGTCTCGTGGAGCGCGGCGAGGTGGGTGGCGAGGTCGCGCTCGGCGGCGGCGGTCAACTCGGACGCGCCCTCGACGTAGTCGAGGACGAGCAGGTCGGGGTCGGCGTGGTGGACCGCGGGGACCGGAAGGCCGGCCGCGGCGAGCGAGTCGAGCATCGCGGCCTCCACGTCGAGCGGCGTGTCGCCCACCTTCGCGACGACGGGGTCGCGCCCGTCGAAATCGAGTCGGTAGACGCGGCCGACGTGTCCGCCGTCGAGTTCGGTTATCGCGGTCGGCGGCGCGTCCGCCGAGAGCGCGTCCGTCACGCGGGCGACGAGGTCGGAATCGAGCGTCACACCCGAGTTCGGGCGAGCGCCGACCTCAGTATGACGGTTCCGTTTCGTCGCGGTCCGTCGCGGTCCGTCGCGTTTCGTTGCGGCGACCGACTCGGCGTTCCGGAACCCTTAGATGGAGCGCCCGCGGACGGTTCGGTATGCGACTCTTCCGGTCGCGGGAGGTCGTCGGCATCGCCGCCGACGCCCTCGACTTCGCGCTCGAAGCCTCTGCGGAGACGCATCCGAACGAGTACATGGGACTCCTCCGCGGCGAGGAGGCCCGACGGGTCGGCGTCGACCGCGACGGCTACGTCGTGACGGACGTGCTCATCATCCCCGGGACGGTCTCGGACCCGTACAGCGCGACCGTCAGGAACGACCTCGTGCCGAACGACTTCCGCGCCGTCGGGTCGATTCACTCGCACCCGAACGGCGTCCTCCGCCCGAGCGACGCCGACCTCGACACGTTCGGGAACGGCCGGGTCCACATCATCATCGGCTCGCCGTACGGCCCCGACGACTGGGAGGCGTTCGACCAGTCCGGCGAGGTCCGCGACCTCGACGTGCTCGACGCGGACCTCCCCGACCCCGAATCGTTCTTCGACTTCACGCAGGACGACATCGACGCGGAGTTGGACCGATGAGACGGGCCATCGCGCAGGGCACCTTCGACATCCTCCACCCCGGCCACGTCCACTACCTCTCGGACGCCGCGTCGCTCGGCGACGAACTCCACGTCATCATCGCCCGCGGCGAGAACGTGACGCACAAGCCGAAACCGATACTCGACGGCCGCCAGCGCCGCGACATGGTCGCCGCGCTCGACGTGGTCGACGAGGCGCATCTCGGCCACGCCGAAGACATATTCGTCCCCATCGAGGAGATCGACCCCGACGTCATCGTCCTCGGCTACGACCAACACCACGACGAGGACGGAATCAAAGCCGCCCTCAACGCCCGCGGCATCGACTGCGAGGTCACGCGCGCGACGCCCCGGGAGTCCCGCCACGACGACGAACTGCTCTCGACGGGTCGCATCATCGACCGCATCGTCGAACGGCGCTGTTGAGTCACCGTTCGTCCGGCCGATAGCCGACTGCACTGCGGCCCGCGACGAGTTTTCCGACGACCGACCGCGACGAGCGCGAGCGTCGTCACTCGGGAGCAGCGTCGAAACAGAAGGGAGGAAGCGTTACTGCGTGGAGTTCGTCGCGGTAGAGTTCGAGGTGCCGGACGACTCGCTGTTGGCCGACTGCTGTTCGTCGAGCCAGTTCTGGTACTCGTCCTGCGAGACGACATCGACGGTGAAGTACATCTGGGAGTGCGCGACGCCGCAGTACTCAGTACAGTAGCCCTGGTAGGTGCCTTCCTCGTAGGCGACGGTCTTGATGGTATTCGTCGAACCCGGCATCGCGTCCTGCTTGAGGCCGAGTTCGGGGACGTGGAATCCATGTATCACGTCCGTTGAGGTGACCTGGAAGTAGACCGGGCGGTCCTTGGGGATGACAATCTCGTTTCCGGACGAGAAGTTACCCTCCTCGGGGTAGTACATGTTCCAGCCCCACTGGTAGGCCTCCGCCGTGACGACGACCGGGTCGTCGTCCATGGCGATGTCGTTGCCCTGGTGCGTGACGTTCTCGTTGGCCAGCACGCCGTAGGAGGCGACGCCGACGAAAAGCAGGATAATCGCTGTCGCGATGGTCCACGTGATTTCGAGCCGGCGGTTCTCCTTGGTCGGCAGTGCGCGCTCGCTGTTGCGGAACTTGATGACGGTGTAGAGGAGGATGACCTCCACCAGCACGGTGATCGGGATAGCGACGTACAGCAGCTCCCCGTTCAGCTGGTTGATGAGTTCCGACGTGGCAGACGCCTGCGCGGCGGCGGGGGTGGCAACGAGCGCCATCGCGGCCGTCGCGAGCAGGGACGCGAGCGCGAAACGCGTCTTTCTCATGCTGAGCGAGACTTAGGAACAACCGCATAAATGCGTACCGACTCTCGGCCCGCCGTTTATCAACCCCTCCCCCTCATATCACGGGGAGCGGCGCCCGAACGCGAAGCGGGAAAGCGCGGGTCCTAAATACGGGACGGCCCAACACGTCCGTAGGTGAATTTCGTGGCCACGAATCGCGATTCGAACACGTTCCACGGCCTGCTCGCGGCGACCGCGATGGGCGTCTATCTCCTGCTCATCGTCGGCGCGACGACCGCGCTCACGGACGCGACCGCCGCGTGCAGCGCGTGGCCCGCGTGCGGCGACGGCTTTTCGCTCCCCGCGACGCTCGACGGCTGGGTCGCCCTCGGCCACCGCGTCGCGGCCGTCCTCGTCGGCCTCCTCACGGTCGCCACGCTCGTCTCGGCGTGGCGGACCGACACGTCTCGCCGGGTGCGAGCGACCGTCACTGCGTCGGCCGTGCTCTATCCCGCGCAGGCCGGCCTCGGCGCGGTCGTCGCCACCGTCGGCGTCGGCCCCGCGCTCTCGACGCTCCACTTGGTCCTCGGGATGGTCATCTTCGGCGGCCTCGTCGCCGCCCTCGCGTGGACGCTCGAAGCGGCCACCGGCGACCCCGACGACGCGCCGGTCGGCACCCCGTCGATGAGCCCTCCGGCCGACGACGGCGAGCGACCGTCCGTCCCGACCGACCCGGTCGCCCGCGCGAAGGCGACGGTCAACGCGTACTTCCGGCTCATGAAGCCGCGGCTGATGTGGCTCCTCTGTCTCGTCGCGTCGGCGGCGATGGCGCTCGCCGGCACCGTCTCGCCCGGCCTCACGCCCGAAGTCATCGCAGCGACCCTTGGCGGCGGCGTCCTCTCTATCGGCGCGTCCGGCACGTTCAACCACGTCCTCGAACGCGACGTGGACCGCCGGATGCAGCGGACCAGCGACCGACCGCTCGCGGTCGACCTCGTGCCCGTCCGCAACGCGGTCGCGTTCGGCCTGCTCCTGACGGTCGCGTCGGTGGCGCTGTTCGCGTCCGTCAACTGGCTCGCGGCCGTCCTCGGCGTCGTCGCCATCGCCTTTTATAGCGTCGTCTACACGCTCATCCTGAAGCCCAACACGGTCCAGAACACCGTCATCGGCGGCGCGGCCGGCGCGCTCCCGGCGCTCATCGGCTGGGTCGCCGTCACCGGCGACGTCGGCCTCGGCGGCGTCGTCCTCGCCGTGGTCATCTTCCTGTGGACGCCCGCGCACTTCTACAACCTCGCGCTGGCCTACAAGGACGACTACGCCCGCGGCGGCTTCCCGATGATGCCCGTCGTCCGCGGCGAGACCGAGACGCGAAAGCACATCCTCTGGTGGCTCGGCGCGACGCTCGTCGCCGCCGCCGGTCTCGCGGTCATGGACGCCCTCGGGGTCGTCTACCTCGTGACGAGCATCCTCTTCGGCGGCGCGTTCCTCTACTTCGTCGTTCGCCTGCACTACGAGCGCGACGACACCGCCGCCTTCCGGGCGTTCCACGCCTCGAACGCCTACCTCGGGATGCTGCTCCTCGCTATCGTCGTCGATACCCTCGCGGTCTGAGGACTCCCCGCTACACTCCCCACACATCACATGGCAACCGCATCCGCACTCCCGCGCCCCTCGCGGGCCAGTCTGCTCCGCGCCGCCTTCGCCGTCAACACGACGCTGATTCTGGCGTTCGTCTACCTGCTTTTCACCGAGGCGAGCGTCGGCGCGCCGCGTTACGCCGTCTACGGCGTCGCGTGGGTCATCGTCGGCCTCTGGGTCATGTTCGACACCGATGTCGCGTCCGCCTCGGCGGCGACGAAGCGCAAGGCGGCCGCCGTCGCTGTCGGCTACTTCGCGCTCCTCGCGGTCGCCGGCGGCCTCGTCACCTCGCCCGTGCCCGGCGGCACGAGCGGCGTCCGCGTCGCCTTCCTCCCGCCGGGATGGGGCCCGGCGCTCGTCTACGGTGGCGACCTGTTCAACCTCGTGCTCATGCCGGCGCGCGTGGTCGGCTACGCGGCGCTCGCGTTCCTCGTCTACGACACGGTCGTAGAGGCGGCGGGCGCGGCCGTCTCCGGCGTCGTCGGCCTGTTCTCCTGCGTCTCGTGTTCGTGGCCCGTCCTCGCGTCGGTCGCCACGAGCGTCTTCGGCGGCGGGACGGCCGTCGCGGCGACCGTAACGACGCTCTCGTACGACCTCTCGACGCTGGTCTTCCTCGTCACCGTGGTCCTGCTCCGGTGGCGACCCGGATTCGGGAAGTAATCGCGGTTTGCTCCCGCGGGCGCGCTCGCTGCCCGCCCAACTCGCTTTTACCCGCGCGCCGTGAACGTCCGCGTATGACCCAGGTCGAAATCGAATACTGCGTCCCCTGCGGCTTCCTCGACCGCGCCGAACAGCTCCAGCACGCGCTGCTCGAACAGTTCGGTGACCGACTCGACCGCGTGGCGCTCGTCACGGGCGACCACGGCGTCCTCACCGTCACCGTCGACGGCGAGCGCGTCTGGGACAAATCGGAAGACGAGTTCGACCCGGACCTCGTGCTCCGGCGGGTCCGCCCGCACGTCGGCTGACCGGGCCGAGCCGTGAAATCACTCGAACACGCCGCCGTCGGCGCGGTCGCCGGGGCGGCCGCCGCAGTCGCGTTGGACCCGCCGGGGAGCCTGCCGCTTCTCGTCGCCGGCGCGGTGTCCGCGAGCGTCTTCGTCGACCTCGACCACTTCGTCATCGCTCGCGTCCAGCGCGGCGACTGGGCGAACCTGCGGCTCGCGGTGACGAACCCGCGGGTCGGCCTCCTCGACCAAGAGCGAGTGTTCGAGGAGTTCGACACCGAGTTCGACCGCAAACGCCTCCTGAGCCACCACCTCGTCGGCGGCGTCGCGGTCGGCTCGCTCGCGCTCTCGGGACTCGGGTCGCTCGCGGCGTTCCTCGCGGTCGTGCTCTACGTCCACGTCGTCTGCGACTTCCTGCGAGACCTCGAAATCGCGTGAAAAAAGCCGGAATCGTCCGGGTCGGCGGTTGCGCGCGTTTCTGACGGCCGCTTAGTGGCCCCAGCGTCGGCCGTCCTCGTCGTAGCGGGCGTTCATGATGCGCTCCCACTGGTCAGTCGAGATGTCCACGTCGGCCGCGCCGACGTTCTCGTCGAGCTGGTCGGTCGTCCGCGCGCCGACGATGGGGACGACCGTCGCCTCGGGGTAGTCCATCAGCCAGCGGAGCGCGACCTGCGCGGGGCTGGCGTCGACCTCGTCGGCGACGGCGCGAATCTCGTCGAGCACCTTCCAGCCGCGCTCGGAGACGTAGAACCGGTCGAAGCGCTCGTCGAACGAGCCGCGCGCGCCGTCGGGCGCGACGTACTCGGTCGGGTCGTCGGGGTCGGCGCGCTCGTATTTCCCCGTGAGGAAGCCGCCCGCGAGCGGCGAGTACGGACAGACCGCGATGTCCTGGTCGCCGCACACGTCGAGATAGTCTTTCACGTCCTCGTAGTAGCCGGCGTGGAACAGCGGCTGCGTCACGTCGAAGCGGGCGTAGTCGTTCACGTCGGACTTCCACAGCGCCTTCGTGAGCTGCCACGAGGCCATCGTGGACGCGCCGAGGTAGTTGACCTTCCCCTCCTCGACGAGTCCGTTGAGCGCCCGAAGCGTCTCCTCGATGGGCGTCTCCTCGTCCCAGCGGTGGATGTAGTAGAGGTCGAGATAGTCGGTGTCGAGGCGGTCGAGCGTGCCCTCGATTTGGTTGCGGATGTGGGTCCGCGAGAGGCCGCGGCCGTTGGGGTTGTCCTCGTCGAACGGGAAGTACACCTTCGAGGCGAGCACGTAGTCCTCGCGGTCGCGCTCGGCCAGCCAGTTGCCGATGTACTCCTCGGAGGTCCCGTTCGGATTCCCGTAGACGTTGGCAGTGTCGATGAAGTTCCCGCCGCGCTCCTCGAACGCGTCGAGGAGTTCGTGGGCCTCCTCCTCGTCGGTCTCGAGGACGCCGCTACTCTTCCGACCGAATCGCCACGTACCGAAGCACAGTTCCGAGACGCGGGTGCCGGTCGACCCGAGTTGTCGATAGTCGAGGCTCATGGGAGACCCCACGACGGCCGGCGACTAAAGCGTGTGAGTAGCGGCGAGGCATTCACCGTTTTCCGTCGGCGTCGGGCGATTCGGCGGGGGCCACGTCCGCCGCGAGCAGGTCGCGCGCGACCGGCCCGCCGCTGAGCGCGAGCGCGAGGAGGAGAACTCCGACCCCGACGGTGACGTATCTCTGCGACGGATTCGCGGCGAGGGCCGTAACGTGGAGGGCCACACCGACCAACGCGAGTACGACGGCGAATCGCCGGAGGACTGCGTCGTCCATGGCCGACCCACGCCCGTCCCCCGGGAATCCCTTGCGACTCGCCCGCACGCTTTTGCGGCTTCCGCGCGACTGATACGCCATGTTCAGAGTCGCAGGTATCGGCCTCGGAAGCCTCGGGCTGCTGGAGTGCCGCCTCCTCAACGAACTGGAGGGGGTGCGCGTCGTCGCCGGCGTCGACCCCGCCGACGAGGTGCGCGCGCGGTTCGCAGACGAGCTCGACGTGCCGACCTACGAGACGACCGCGGAACTGCTGGACGCCGAGTTCCTCGACGCGGTGACTATCGCCTCGCCGCACGCCGAGCACTTCGACCAGGCGCTCGCGGCGCTCGACGCCGACCTCCACGTCCACCTCGAAAAGCCGATGGTGACCGACCTCGGCGGCGCGCGGGCGCTCATCGACCGCGCCGAGGACCGCGGCCTCACCCTCGCGGTCGGCTACCAGCGCCACTTCGACCCGCGGTTCCACGAACTCCGGCGCGTCGTCGACAGCGGCCGCATCGGCGACCCGCACATGGTGGTCTGCCACCTCGAACAGGAGTGGATTCGCTGGACGAAAGACGAGTGGCGCGGCGACCCGTCGCTGTCGGGCGGCGGCCAACTGTACGACTCGGGGTCGCACCTTCTCGACGCGATGCTCTGGGTGACGCGGTCGAAACCGATGACCGTCGCCGCGGCGGTCGACCACCGCGGCCACGATGTGGACGTGAACTCGGCGCTCGCGGTCGTCCTCGACCGCGACGGCGACCGCCTCACCGCGAGCGTGGGCGTCTCCGGCGACGGACAGAGCGTCCCCGAGCCGGGCGAGTCGCTCCGCGTCATCGGAACCGAAGGGATGGTCGCCTTCGACGGCGAGACCATCGAGGTGACGGAGAACGGAACGACCTACACCGCGACGCCGCCGACGCCCGACTTCGAGGAGTTGACCCGGAAGAAGCTCCGGAACTTCGTGGACGCCGCGCGCGACGAAGCCGACCTCGCCATCCCGGCCGAGGACGCCCTGCGGGTGACCGCGCTGACCGAGGCGGCCTACGAGTCAGCGACGACGGGCAGGCGGGTCAACGTCGACGGCGACGCCTGAGCAGAGTGTGATTTGCGTTCTCGACTCGGGGCGTCACACGCCGGTCAGCCGGTTCAGCGCGCCCGACGACCCGGTCACGACCCCTCGGTCGCTGGTGCAGACGTACAGTTCGCCGTCGGGGTCGCGGCCGAACGCGAGGACGTTCGTCCCGCCATCGTCGCGGTCCGCCACGGGTAGCTCCGCGATGTCCCACGGGCGCGACTCGCTCGGGCGGGCGGCGAACAGTCTGCCCTCGGACTGCCAGTCAGCGAAGACGTACGCGCCCGAGAGGTCCGGAATCGCCTCGCCGCGGTAGACGTGGCCGCCGATGACGGCCACCCCGGACGGCCCGTCGCCGCTGTGGGGGTACTCCAGCACCGGGTCGATGAGCGGCGCGCCGTCGGGCGTCTCGGTCGGGCAGTCGCCCGCGCGGAAGCAGTGTGCGCCCTCGCGGACGTTCCAGCCGTAGTTGCCGCCCGCTTCGAGCAGGTTCACCTCCTCCCACGCGCCCTGTCCCACGTCGGCGACGTAGCAGTCCTCGCCGTCGAACGAGAGCCGCCACGGGTTTCTGAAGCCCCACGCGTACTGCTCGTCGCGGCCGTCGGAGCCGACGAGCGGGTTGTCCTCGGGGATGCCGTAGGGCCGGTCGTCGTCGCCGGAGACGCCGCCGGTCGAGTCCACGTCGATGCGGAGGACGCTCCCGAGGAGGTTCTCGGTCACGTCCTGTCCGTTGCCGCCCGACACGGCGTCGTACCAGTCGTCGACGTGGCCGCGGCCCTCGTCGTTCGCGCCGCCGCCGTCGCCCGTGGCGACGTAGAGGTAGCCGTCCGGGCCGAACGCGACGGCTCCGGCGTTGTGGTTCGACTGAGGTTGCGGAAGTTCGAGGAGCGTCCGCTCGGAATCTGCCGAGACGGTCGTCGCCTCGGGGTCGACCGTCAGTTCGCTCAGGACGAACGTGTGGCTGTCGTTGGAAGGCGTTCCCGGCCGCCGCGGGGCGCTGTACCGGAGGTAGAGCCGCCCGTTGTCGGCGAACTCGGGGTGGAAGGCGACGCCGAGGAAGCCGCGCTCGTCGTAGCCGCCGACGTCGACGACGCGGTCGGTGATGTCGAGATAGGGGTCGTTTCGCAGTCCCGAGTCGTCGTGGAGCCACATCCGACCGGGCTGGTCCACGACGAACCGGCGGCTCCCGCCGAACGCCTCGGGGATAGCCACGTCGACCGGCGAGGCGAACCCGGTCGCCACCGTCTCGTAGGCGACTTCGAGGTTGGCGAGAGAGCCGCCGCTTTCGGGACTGTCGCCCGCGGTCGAGCTATCGGTCTCGCCGGCTGTCGCGTCGCGGTCGGTCGTTCCGCCAGCGCCGTCGGTGGGCGCGCTCGCACAGCCCGCGAAGCCGCCCAAGAGAGCCGCGCCGGTCGCGGCGAGGAACTCGCGTCGGGACCCGTTCATGTCAACGTAGAGCGGCGCGACCGGAGTAAGGCTTGCTCCGGTCGGGTCGGCTGGGCCTCCCCGCTCCCCCGCCGCCCCCACAACTCGAATCAAGCGGCGATTCCGAATCCCTTACCACCCGATAGTGACGACGGGTACGACATGGACGCGGTACTCGCCGCCGACGGCCTCAGGAAGTCCTACGGCGACGTGGAGGCGCTTTCGGGCGTCTCCCTGTCGGTTGCCGAGGGGGAGGTCTTCGGCCTCATCGGTCCGAACGGCGCGGGGAAGACGACGCTGGTTCGCGCCCTCACGGGCACGACCGCGGTTGACTCGGGGTCGGCGGCCATCCTCGGGCGCGACCCGACCGAGGTGGACCGCCAGCGCCTCGGCGTCCTCCCGCAGGAGTTCCGGCCCGCGGGTCGGCTCTCCGCCCGCGAACTCGTGGCCTACTACGCGGGACTCTACGACGACGCCCGCGACCCCGACGCGGTGCTCGACGAGGTCGGCCTCGCCGACGCCGCCGACACCTGGTACGAGAACCTCTCGGGCGGCCAACAGCGCCGCGCCTGCATCGCCCTGACGCTCGTCAACGACCCCGACGTGCTGTTCCTGGACGAACCGACCACCGGCATCGACCCGGCCGGCCGCCGGTCGCTGTGGGGGCTCGTCGAGGACCTCGCCGCCGGCGGGACGACGGTGTTTCTCACCAGCCACTCCATGGAGGAGATAGAGCGCCTCGCCGACCGCGTGGGGCTGCTCAACGCGGGCGAACTCGTCACGGTCGGCCGACCGGACGACCTCGTGTCCGAGTACGGCGGCGAAAGTCGCCTCGTCGTCCGAACCGACGGCGACGCCGATGCCGACGCGGCCCTCGGGTCGGTGTCGCTGCCGGCCGCGCTCGACGCGACGGTGTCGGGCGACGGCATCACCGTCCACGGCGTCGGCCCGCGCGACATCGGCGACGTGGTCGCCGCCTTCGACGACGCGGGCGTCGTCTACGAGTCGCTCGTCTGGAAACAGCCCGGTCTCGAAGAGGTCTACCTCTCTCTGACCGGCGAGCAGTTCGAGGCCGCCCGACCCGCCGCGGCCGCCGCGGTCGGAGGTGACAGATGAGCCTCGCCGCCCGCGTCCGCTCGGAGTTCGTCGCCTCGTGGCACTCGTTCCTCCGGCGGCGGACGGCGGTCTTCTTCACGTTCTTCTTCCCCGCCATCATCGTCGTCATCTTCGGGGCGCTCGTGCAGACTCAGCCGACCGGCGGCGGCCTGTTCGCCGAGCCGAAGGAGTACTACATCGCCGGCTACCTCGCGGTCGTCGTGCTGTTCACTCCGCTGTCGCGGGTCGGGAGCACCATCGCCCGCCACCGCGAGGGAAGTCGCTTCGAGAAACTGGCGACGACGCCGCTGTCGCGCGCCGAGTGGCTCCTCGCGCACTCGCTCGTCAACGTCGTCGTCATCGGCCTCGCGGCGCTGTTGCTCCTCGCGCTGTCGGCACTCGTGACGGGCGCGTCGATTCCGCTGACGCCCGCGACGCTCGCAATCGTCCCCTTCGTCGCGCTCGGCGTGACGCTGTTTTGCGGCCTCGGGGCCGTCATCGGAAGCGTCGCGGACTCGCAGGACGGCGTCATCGCCGCGAGCAACGCCATCGCACTGCCCCTGTTGTTCCTCTCGGAGACGTTCGTGACGCCCGACCTGCTGCCGGCGTGGTTCGTGCCGGCGCTGAACCTCTCGCCGCTCACGTACTTCGCCCGCGGCGTCCGGGCGCTCACTTACAGCGGCGGCGACTGGCTCGCCAACCTCGCGGTGCTCGCGGCCCTCGCGGTCGCCTTCTTCGCGGCGGGGACGCTGGCGATTCCGCGGACCGACTGAGGCGACTCGCGCCGCCTGCTTGCGGTGCGGGGGGGGTTCGGCAGCCCCCGACGCGCCCGCAAACTCAAGCCTTAACCCGCGGCCGGCCCCACGTGGTGGCATGGTCGAAACTGAGACGTACACCATCGAGGGACCGGACGGAGACACCGAGGCGCTCGAACTCCCCGCGGGCCTCGTCGACATCTTCTCGGAGCAGGGCGAAGACCCGACCGACGTCGTCGCCGACGTGGTCGTGCAGGCGTTCGCACAGCAGGCCCACGTCGTCGCGCACCACAGCGAGGACGGCGCGCCGGCCGACATCGCTGAAATCAACGAAAAGATGGAAGAGCTGTTCGAAGAGCGCTTCGGCGTCCCGCTGTCGGACGCGCTCGGCCACTCGCACTAAGTCGAAGTCGCGGGTCGCGGCTACGCGGTTTTCTCTGTCGTTCCGAGTCGAAGGAGAGAGCTGCGCGTCTGAGCCGTCGTGGCGGGTCCGCCGGGGTCAGATGAACGCCAGCGGGACCATGACGGCGAAGCCGGCGACGAGCCCGGCGAGCAGTTCGACCCGGCCGCCGCGCGGGAGGCGCTTTCCGAGTTCGAGCGCCTCGGGGATGAACTCCGTGAGGACGAGAAAGACCATCGCGCCGGCCGCGAAGCCGAAGCCGAACGGGAGGAACTCCCGGGCGATGCGGACGAAGTAGAACGCGATGACCGCGCCGATGGGCTGGGGTAGACTGGAGAAGATAGCCCACCAGACGAGCTTCCAGTTCGAGACGTTCATCGACCGCAGCGGGATGGAGATGGCCAGCCCCTCGGGAACGTTGTGAATCGAGATGGCGACCGTCATGAACACCGCGAGCAGCGGGACGACGAAGCCGAACAGCTGGAAGCCGCCGTCGAGGCCGAGGTCGGCAAACGAGACGCCGACGGCGACGCCCTCGGGAAAGCTGTGGACGGTGAGGATGCCGAGAATCAACAGCAGTTTGCGGAAGTCGGCCTCCTCGTACTGCTTGGGGTTGACCTCCGCGCCCTCGATGACGCGGTGGGCGACGAGGACGAGCGCGACGCCCGCGAGCATCCCGATGCCGAGTTGCAGCGGCGTCCCGTTAGCGAGCCCCTCGAAGACGAGTCCGAACAGCGACGCCGACACCATGATGCCCGAGGCGATGCCCCACAGCGCCACGTTCCAGCGGTCGCTCACGTCCGAGACGAAGAAGAACGGAATCGCGCCGACCCCGGTCGCGATGGCCGTGACGAGCCCCGCGAGAAAGACGAACGTGAGAGCGGCAAACTGGTCCATACCGAACGTAGCCACTCGGCGCCGATAAGTATTATCATATCTTAGATATTTTTGGCTTGCCTAAACAATTGAATATCGAGTAGAAGGCCTCAAGTAGTTTAGACGGGCCAAAAAGTCCGGTTCGAGGTTAGAATAGATTTTCTGATATATGTCGGTGCAGGCGGCGGTTCGACGGCGGTAGTCCGCGAAGAAAGGTGTCGCGTCCGCGGTGTGCGCCCACCGGACCAAGCGCGCTCAGTCGTCGGCCGCCGACGCGCCTTCGGGCGAGTCGCCGTCGCCACCCATCGGGGAGACGGGCGTGGCCGCGACGGAGCGGGCCGACCCCATCCAGCGCTCGACGTTGGCCGAGACGTAGTCGCGCGCGCCGAAGGCGACCGCGCCGCCGACGCCGATGGCGAGGGCCGCGGCGATGCCCCAGGCGAACGCTTGGGCGATGGTGAACAGGATGGCTACGTCGATGCCCATCGTGCTCAGGCCGATGACGACGGCGGTGAAGTAGAGGAACATCCGGGTGCCGACCGCGAAGACGCTCGTGTACGGCGTCTCGGTCGCCGCGCGGGTCCGCGTGATGGCGTCACCGATGAAGTCGGCGACGACGAACCCGAGGACGATGACGAGCAGGCCGGCCACGAACGACGGCGCGTACGACGCCGCGGTCGAGACCCATTCGGAAAACAGGTCCACCGCGAGCACGTCGGCGGCCGCGAGGACGGCGATGGCGTAGACGAACCACTTGCCGAGCGTCCCGAACGCGCCCGAGACGGCCGTTTGGGTTCCGCCGAGAATCTTCCCGACGGGCGTCGCCAACACGGCCTTGTCGACTTCGACGCGGTCGGCGACCCGCGTGATGAGCCGGGCCGCGATGCTGCCGATGAACCAGCCGACGATGAGAATCAACAGCGCGCCCACGAGCCGCGGGACGAACGCGAGCACGGCGTTGGTCAACTCTGCGACGGACTCGGTCAGCGTGACTTGTAACGGGTACATTGTTGCGGGTGGAACGTCGCGCTCTCCAAAGTTAGTTAAGAATACAAGAACCGTGAATGAAATTATCTCGTAATCGGAACCCTCCGATTTCTCCGATACTCGGTAAAGACGGACGAAGCGCCGAGTCACAGGGTCGGTGCGTCACGGTTCGGTTCGTTCGGTTCGACCGTCCCGCGAGCGGGACGGTCTCTGGTTCGAGCGCGTCGGCCGTGATTTAATCTCGGCTTGATTCGTCGCCGCGGTCGCGAGACTCGGTGCGCTCGTCGGCGAGGCGGCCGAGCTGTGTCGCGATTTCTTCCATGGCGACGACGAGTCTGGCGGCGTACCAGAGGACGACGACGGCGACGACGAGGAACACCCACGCGAGAATCTGCTGGGCGATGAGGAGCGCGTAGGCGAGCGTCAACACGAGGAAGACGACGACGGCGACTTTCGCGCCGGTGGACCGATGAAGCGGCGCGTCGGGGGAGGGGTTCGACACAACCCATCGTTTTCAGGGGATGACATTATGTGTTTGGCCGCCGAGGGCCGGCGGTGTCGACCCCCCTACTGACGAGCGTAACCGGCCCAATTCTGTGGTATAAACCACGAACCATCCCGATTAATTGCGCTACTGTAGCGTGCCACCAAAGGCCGTGAGACCGCCCACACCACCGAGTTTATCAGTCAATGACGGGAATCAACAACCAATGGGAGAGCTATCCGAATTGTTCGCGCCGAACCGAATCGCGGTGGTCGGTGCGACCGAGCGCGAAGGAGCAATCGGGCGGGCAATCATGGACAACCTCATCGACGAGTTCGACGGTGAGGTCGTTCCGGTCAACCCCAAGTACGACGAACTGTTCGGCCTCCAGTGCTACGGCGACGTCGGCGAGACGGACGCCGACCTCGCGGTCATCGTCGTCCCTCCGAAGGTCGTCCTGCCGGCGATGAAGTCCGCCGGGGAGGCGGGCATCCAGAACGTGGTCGTCATCACCGCCGGATTCGGCGAGACTGGCAGCGAGGGTGCCGCCCGCGAGCAGGAACTCCGCGACATCGCGGAGGAGTACGACCTCAACGTCGTCGGCCCGAACAGTCTGGGCATCATGAACACGGACGTGGGCATGAACGCGACGTTCGGCCCCGACATGGCCCTCGACGGTAACATGTCCTTTATGAGCCAGTCGGGCGCGTTCATCACGGCCGTCATCGACTGGGCCAACGACGAGGACATCGGCTTCAAGGACATCGTTTCGCTGGGCAACAAGGCCGTCCTCGACGAGGCCGACTTCATCGAGGCGTGGAACGACGACCCCGACACCGAGGTCATCATCGGCTACCTCGAAGGCATCTCGGCGGGCCGCGAGTTCATCGACTCCGCCCGCGACGTGACGAAAGACACGCCCATCGTCCTCGTCAAGTCCGGCAAGACCGACGCCGGCGCGCAGGCCGCCTCCTCGCACACCGGCACCATCGCCGGCTCGGACGCCGCCTACGAGGCCGGCCTCGAACAGGCGGGCGTCATCCGCGCGGACTCCGTCCAGCACCTGTTCGACACCGCCCGCGTGCTGGGCGACCAGCCGCTCCCCGAGAACAAGGACGTGGCCGTCATCACGAACGCCGGCGGCCCCGGCGTCATGACGACCGACGCCATCGGTGAGTCGGAGCTGCAGATGGCCGACTTCACCGACGAGACGCTCGAAGCCTTCTCCGAGTCGCTGCCCGCCGAGGGGAACATCTACAATCCGGTCGACATCGTCGGCGACGCCGACAACGCCCGGTTCAAGGAGGCCCTCGACGTGGCGCTCGCCGACGACAACGTCGGCATGGCGCTCGTCTTGACCTGTCCGACGGCCGTCCTCGACTACAACCAGCTCGCCGCCGACACCGTCGAACTCCAACAGGAGTACGACAAACCCATCGCCGCCTGCTTCATGGGCGGCGAGCGCGTCGACGCCGCCTCCGACGTGATGAAAGACGCCGGCATCCCGAACTACTTCGACCCCTCGCGCGCCGTCGACGGCCTCGAAGCCCTCTCGGAGTACGCCGACATCCGCCAGCGCGAGTACGACGCGCCCACCGAGTTCGACGTGGACCGCGAGCGCGCCCGGGAAATCCTCGAAACCGTCGAGGACCGCGACGAGACCCGTCTCGGCGTCGAAGCGATGGAGCTGCTCGACGCCTACGGCATCGAGACGCCGGCCGGCGACATCGTCGACGACCCCGCCGACGCGCTCGAAGTCGCGGAGGACATCGACGGCAACGTCGTGATGAAAATCGTCAGCCCGGACATCCTCCACAAGTCCGACATCGGCGGCGTCAAGGTCGGCGTCGAAAACGAGGACGTCTACGACGCCTACGAGGACCTCATCACCCGCGCGAAGAACTACCAGCCCGACGCCAACATCCTCGGCGTGCAGGTCCAAGAGATGGTGAACCTCGACGACGGCGTCGAGACCATCGTCGGCATGAACCGCGACCCGCAGTTCGGCCCGCTCATGATGTTCGGACTCGGCGGCATCTTCGTGGAAATCCTCGAAGACACGACGTTCCGCGTCGCGCCCGTCTCCGAGACGGAAGCGGAAGACATGACGAAGGAAATCGACGCCGCGCCGATGCTCCGCGGGGCCCGCGGGAACGACCCGGTCGACATCGGCGGCATCACGGAGACCATCCAGCGGCTCTCCCAACTGGTCACCGACTTCCCGGCCATCCTCGAACTCGACATCAACCCGCTCGTCGCGCTGCCCGACGGCGTGAAGGCCGTCGACGTTCGACTCACCGTCGACCCGGACGAACTTTAAACACTTCACCACCCTATCACTCAACAATGAACACGGTACTCGTCACCTCGACCGGAGAAAGCACCGGGAAGACCGCAATCACGCTCGCACTCGGCGTCCTCGCCAAGGAGCGCGGACTGGACGTGGGCTACATGAAGCCCAAGGGCACCCGCCTCCAGTCCAGCACCGGCAAGACCCTCGACGAGGACCCGATGCTCGCCCGCGAACTGCTCGACATCGACGCGGAGATGCACCAGCTCGAACCCGTCGTCTACTCCCCGACGTTCATCCAGGGCGCGGTCCGCGGCAAGGAAAATGCCGAGGAGCTTTCGGAGGTCATCTCCCACCACTTCGAGGACATCTCGGCCGGCAAGGACCTGATGCTCGTCGAGGGCGGCGGCTCCTACCGCACCGGCGGCATCGTGGACCTCACCGACGGCGACGTGGCGAACCTCCTCGACGCCGAAGTCGTCCTCGTCGCCGACTACCAGCACCCGAGCGACCTCGACGACGTGGTCGCGGCGGTCGAAGACATCGGCCCCGACCGCCTCGCGGGCGTCGTCTTCAACCGCGTGAGCGATTCCGCCTACGACGAACTCGAAACCGAGGTCGCGCCGTTCCTCGAAGCCCGCGGCGTCCCCGTCCTCGGCGTCGTCCCGACCGAAAAGGACCTCGCGGGCGTCACCGTCGAGGAACTCGCCAACGAACTCGGCGCGGACCTCGCGACCGACGCGCCGACCGACGCCTTCGTCGAGCGCTTCCTCGTCGGCGCGATGGGCGGCGACGCAGCGCTCCGCTACTTCCGCCGCACGAAGAACGCCGCGGTCATCACCGGCGGCGACCGCGCGAACATCCAGCGCGCCGCGCTCGAAGCCCCCGGCGTCAAATGTATCATCCTCACCGGCGGTCACCGACCCGTCGGAGCCGTCATCGGCAAGGCCGAAGAGAAAGGCGTCCCGGTGCTGCTCGTCAACGGCGACACGCTCTCCGTGACCGACCGCGCCGAGGACATCGTCAGCACGGGCCGCACCCGCGACGAGCGAACGGTCAACCGGATGCGCGACCTGCTGTACGAACACGCCGACATCGACGCCATCATCGGGAACATTGCACCATCCGGTGACGGCGCGGCCGACGGCGACGACGAGTAACGACCGACGACACGGCCGACGATTCCGCGGTGGCGTCACCGGCCGCGTCCCGGCGTCACCGAATCCGCTTTTTTAGCCCTGTTGGAATCCTTACCTACTGATCGTTTACTGAGGCCGTGCGGAATACAGCGCGCAAGTCGGCCATCAGTGAGGCTATCAAATCGCCAATCTCAGCACGCAACTGGAGTGAACGGTAGTCTCACGAGAGGTAGAGTCTGAAAAAGATTCTAACAGATTCTTGCAATCATTCGTCCCCGTCCGGACTGTTATCTATCTTGAGCTGTTCAACTGTTGATTCCGTTTTCGCAACTCGCTCCTCTAGCGCTGCCATTCGAGACTGGTAGTTTTCATAGGCAGATTTGAGCGGGAATCCGACGAATATCGTGCCGACGAGTCCGATAAAGAATCCGACCGGACCAAGCAGGAGGAAGCCGACAGCACCTACGAGAAATGAACCACCAACCGTCAGTAGAGCGGCCCAGTCTATTTGACTCATATTTAATATAGCCTCATTGATAGAAAATGAACGTCACGAAATCCCTCTCTGGGGTCGGGAAACGAACACATCTTTCCAACAATTTTCACAAGTAGTATCTCGGAATTAATTTTGATTACGTGCTGAACTCACTCTCCGAGTGTTGCACGCCGATTCTGCCAAGTTCCGAGTATGTCAACGGAGCCGTTTTTTGAATTCAGACCCCGTTCTGTCCACCCTCGCGGCTATCGAGGTAGTCGTTGACGAGCGACGGCGCGCCGACGCCGACGCCGAGGAGCGCGAAAAATGAGAGCGCGAACTGTCCGGTAGCCGCTTCGACGAGGTAGGCAACCGGGAGGGCGGCGAGGACGAACCCGGTGACGACGAGCGTCTGTCGGGAGACCATACGCCCGCTACGGTGGTCAGGAAGTTAATAGTTCCAGGTCACGTTACCAGTGCCCGGTCAGCAGCGCCAGCCGCGGTCGGTGTCGTTCAGGAGTTCCGCGCCGTCGTCGGTGACGACGACGAGGTCCTCGATTCGGACGCCGAACTCGTCGGGGAGGTAGACCCCCGGTTCGACGCTGAAAACGTGGCCGACTTCGAGTTCGCGGTCGCTTCCGGCGACGATGTAGGGTTCCTCGTGCACGTCGAGGCCGACGCCGTGGCCGGTCCGGTGGATGAAGCGGTCGCCGTAGCCCGCCTCCTCGATGACCTCGCGGGCCGCGCGGTCGACGTCGCCGGCGGCGACTCCCGGTTCGACGGTCTCGACGGCGGCCGTCCGGGCGGCCTGCACGACGCCGTGGACCTCCGCGAACGCCGCGGGCGGCTCGCCGGCGAAGACGACGGTTCGCGTCTGGTCGCTCGGATAGTGGTCGACGACGGTCCCGAAGTCGAGGACGACCGGGTCGCCCGACTCGATGACGCGCTCGCCGTGGCTGTGGTGGGGCATCGCGCCGTTGGGACCGGAGCCGACGAGCGGCCCGAAGGGAATCCCCTCGCCGCCCTCGTCGGCGAGGAGGCGCTCGATTTCGGCGGCGAGTTCGGTTTCAGTCATGCCGACGGCGTCCTCGCCCATGTCGCGGACGCGCTCGACCGCGCGGTCGACGGTCGCCCCGGCGCGGCGGAACGCGTCGAGTTCGGCGTCGTCCTTCCGCGCGCGCAGCGGCGCGACGACCTCACTGGCGAGGCCGAAGTCGGCGTCGGGGAGCACCGCCCGGAGGTCCTGCGAGAAGCGCGCCCACATCGTGTCGTCGACGAGGACGCGGCCGCCGGCGAGGCCGAGGTCCGAGACGATGTCCGCGAGGGCGTCCCGCGGGTCGTCGTCGTCACTCCACGTTCGCACGTCAGCGACCCACGACTCGGCGCGGACCTGCGTCTCGTAGAGGTCGGGGACGAGAAACGCCGGCGCGCCCTCGCGGGGGACGAACAGAAGCAGGTGGCGCTCTGCGGGTTCCTCGTCGAAGCCCGAGAGGTACAGCAGGTTTCGGCTGGGGAACAGCACGGTCGCGTCGGCGTCCACGTCGGCCAGTCGCTCCTGACAGGCGCGGGTCCGTCGTTCGAAGGGCGTCATGCGAATCGATACGAGCGCCGGGGGAAAAGCGTGGGCGGTCCGCGAGCGCGGCGGGTCGCCAGCCGCGGGCGTCCTACGCCCCGAGGTCGAGCGGGTCGTAGAGCTGGCCGGTGATGGATTCGAAGGCGTCGGAGGCGGTCACGAGGCCGACCACGGAGTCGCTTTCGGGGTCGCGGACCATGGCGAGCTCCTGATTTTCCTCCTGAAAGCGGTCGATGAGGTCGCTGACCGAGAGGTCCGAGGGGACCGAAAGCGGGGGCGCGGCGATGTCGTCGAGGCGGCGGTCGCCCGACTGGAGGCGGTCGATGTTCGAGAGCACCGTCGGCGCGTAGACGACGCCCCGTACGTCGTCCAGCGAGTCCCCGACGAGCGGGAACCGCGAGTGCTGGGGGTTCGACCGGACGCGTTCGAGGCTCTCGTCGGTGGTCGCGTCGGCCGAGAGCGCGACGACGTGGTCGGCGGGGACCATCACGTCGCGGACGGGCAACTCACCGATTCGGAGCGCGTTGAGCACTTCCTCGCGGCGGTCTTCGGGGAGCGAACCCTGTGAGAGCACGTCCCCCATCTGGCTGCGGACCTCGCCGCGCGTGAGCCGGGTGCCCTCACCCGCGGAGCCGTCGCCGTCCTCGTCGTCAAGTTCGGCTTCCTGCCACGAGCGGGTTATCTCGACGCCGACGAGCGACAGCAGGCGTTTCGCCAGCCAGTCGGCGACGACGATGACCGGGTACATCAGCTTCGTCCAGCCGTACAGGACGGGCGCGGTGTACTTCGCCACCGTGCGGGAGCGCTCGACGCCGAGGTACGTCGGCACCTGCTCGCCGAGGACGACGTGCGAGAGGTTGATGACGACGAGCGACAGCCCGACCGAAAGCGACGTGTGGGAGCCCGCCGCCCCGCCGCCGCCGAGGACCGCGTCGAACGTGGCCGCGACCGCGGGTTCAGCGACAACGCCGAGGCCGACGCTGGCGATGGTAATCCCGACCTGACAGCCCGAGAGATACACTTCGAGTCGCTCCGTCATCTCCCACGCGAGTTCGAGCCCGCGGGAGCCCTCGAAAGCGGACTCGTCGAACTGCGGGACGCGCGTCATCGCGAACTCGGAGACGACGAAGAAGGCGTTCGCGAGCAACAACACCAGACCGCCGCCGAGGCGAAGCGCGGTTTCGACACCTACCATGTAACGCGAGCGTTCGAACCGGACTCCCCTGAGGGTGTCGGCTCGGCCCCGCGGTGTGAACGCCTCGCGGACGACGCCGATGGGTGGCGCTTCCGGGCGGTAGACGCGACCGGCGTGCGAGAGACACCTTAGCGCTCGAACAGCTTTATCTCGCGGGGCGTCGCATTGTCAGCCATGAGTTGGAAAGCAATCGACGCCCTCGACGACGCTCGTGACGCCACGACGTCGCTCCTCCTCCCGTTCGACGCGGGTCGATGGGCGCGTCTCGCATTCATCGCCCTCTTCATCGGTGGTCTCGGCGGGAGCGGTGGTGCCGGAAGCAACACCGGCACGACCACCCCCACCGGAGGCGGCTCGACCGACATCCCGACCGATTCGCTGCCCGGGTTCGTGACGCCCGAAAACGTCTTGGCCGCGGTCATCGCGCTCGCGGCGGTCGGTATCGCCCTCTGGCTCGTGTGGATGTTCGTCGGCTCCGTGATGCAGTTCGTCCTCGTGGACGCCGTCGTCACGAAAGACGTGCGCATCCGCAAGCCGTTCCGCGAGCGCTTCTGGCTCGGCGTCAGGCTGTTCGGCTTCCAGGCCGGACTGTTCGTCGCCGTCCTCGCGGTCATCCTGCTCCCGGTCGCGGCGGTGCTTCTCGGTTCCGTCGCGGTCACGCCCGCGGTGGGCCTCCTCGCCATTCCGCTCGTCTTCCTCGCCATCGCGCTACTGTTCGTCGCCGCCATCGTCGTGCAGTTGACGACCGACTTCGTCGTGCCGACGATGATAGCCGAAGACCGGGCGCTCCTGTCGTCGTGGGGACGGGTCGTGCCGGTGTTCCGCGCCGAACTCTCCGAGTTCGGCCTGTACGTCATCGTCCGGTTCATCCTCGGCATCCTCGCGAGCATCGCTGTCGGCATCGCGGCGCTCCTCGCCGTGCTCGTCGTCGCCATCCCCTTCGCCATCGTCGGCGGCGCGGCGTTCCTCGCGCTCAACGCCGCGAACGTCGCGCTGTTCTCGACGGTCGGCCTGGTCGTCTTCGGCGCGCTCGGCGTGCTGTTCGTCCTCGCGGCCATCGCGGTCGGTGCGGTCGTCCAGATGCCCGTCGTGACGTACTTCCGGTACTACTCGCTGTTCTTGCTCGGCAGCGCCGACGACTCGCTCGACCTCGTCTCGCAGTTCCGGTCCGACGACGACTCGTCGGCCCCGGAAGGCCCGACGCCCGCCTGAACACCGGCGACTCGCTCGCCACGACTCGCGCTCCAATCTCGGGGGGCGCGCCGCCGTCACACCCCGAAATCCCCGTCGCACTTCGTTTTTCGCGCCGTCGCCGACGCGACCGACTCGGGTGGTAAGCGGTGATTAATTAATACGTTGACAATCCTACGCTTCGGTATGTCCTTCGAATGGGTCTCGTACTTCACGTGCGAGGAGTGCGGGCTGGAGCGCCCGTCGCCGGAGGTTCCCTACGACCGACTCGGGTACGCGGTCTGTCCGGGGTGCGGTGCGGAGACGCGCCCGACGGCCGCGGCGATGGCCGACGCCTCGACGCCGGTGGATGGGTAGACACTTCGGGCTTCGCCGCCACTCACCGGTATGAGCTGGACGGAAGTCCGTCGGGACGACCGCATCGTGGAGTGGGAGCGGAGCGACGGTCACGCGACCATTCGGCTCCGACGCGGGCCGAATACGTGGCACGTCAGAGTCGACCGGCTCTACCAGTCCGCCGAGGGCCGCGGCTACGAAGGCAAGCGGTTCGAGTCGGAAGCCGAGGCGCGCGAGACCGTCGACGCGTGGAAAACCGAGTACGACGTGGACGACTGACGCCGGACTACTGGAGTCGGCGGGTCGTCTCGACAAGCGGGTGTCGGGCGTAGTCGACGATGTCGATGTCCGAGATGGAACTGAGGCCCTCCTTTTCCGCGGTCCGCTGCATCCCGAGTTCGACGGGGTCGTCGACGACGATGACGTAGGCGTCCATCTCCTCGATGCCGATGCGGTCGGCCGCGAGGACGCGGTGGTGGCCGTCCGCGAGGAGCAGTGTTCCGTTGTTGTCGATGACGACGAGCGGTTCGGCGAGGCCGCGTTCGAGTTCGTACCGGCGACCGTCGAGTTCGTCGGCGTAGACGCGGGCCTGCGTGGGGATGAGGGCCGAAAGCGAGACCGTACGGCGCTCTTGGTGGACCGTGATGCCGTGAATCTGTTCGAGCGTTCGCATGAGTTTGCCCACCTTCTCGGGCGTCGCGCGCTCGATTTGGCTCCGGATGACATCGGTGTTCGAGATGATGCCGACGAGGTTACCCGCGTCGTCGACGACCGGGAGTTTCTGGATGCCCGACCGGAGGATGACGCGGGCGGCGTCGTTCACGTCCATCTCGGGATGAGCGACGACGAGGTCCGTCGCCATCACCGTCTCGATGGGCGCGTCGTCCGCCGACAGGAGGATATCGCGGGCCGTGACGAAGCCCTCGGCCTTGCGTCCGTCGCAGACGGGGAACCCGTTGTGCCCGTCGCTCTCCGCGATGCGCTGGGCGACGTCCGCGACCGTGTCGGTCGGAGAGACGGTCTGGACCTCGCGCGTCATGTACTCCTTGACGGTCGCCTTAGTAGTCATCTCCCACCTGATAGGGCCACCGTCGGCAAAAACGTGTGGGCGCTCACTCATCTAACGGGTACTCGAAGGCAACGTCGGTGTCCAGACTCGGCGTCGGCGTCGCGTGTTCGAGCGTCTCGAACACCCGTCCGGCGACGATGTCGGTGACGATCGTCGCGAGCGACTCCCGAGAGTCGTCGCCCACGTCGTCGAGGATGCCGAGCGGAATCTGTGCGCCCGCCATGTCGGCGTGGCCGCCGGCGCTCCCGATGGAGCCGAGCGCCTCTCGGAACGCCTCACCGAGGTCGACCCGCGCTCCGCGGGCGCGACCGGAGACGTAGACCGTCCCGTCCATCAGGCCGTAGACGACCGTCACCTCGACGCCCTCCATCCCGAGGAGGTGGTCGGCGGCCTGCGCGAGCGCGTCCCGCTCGCGGATGTCGCCGACGTTCGTCGTGAGGACGTTCCCCCGAACGTCGCGGTTCGAGACGGCGCGCGCGAGCGTCTCCATCGTCTCGGAGGTCAGACTCGGCGTCTCGACCCGTTCGAGCAGGTCCACGTCGACGTGCGGGATGAGGAAGGCGGCGGCCTCGAAGTCGGCGGTCGACACCTCCCGCGTGAAGTCGTTGGTGTCGACCTGAATCCCGAACAACAGCGCGGTCGCCACCGTCGTATCGGGGACGATACCGAGCCGTTCGAGATACTCCGCCAGCAGCGTGCTCGTCGCGCCGACGCCGCGTCTGAGGTCGACGTACGCCGCCTCGACCGGCGCGCGCGGCGGGTGGTGGTCGATGACGACGTCGATGGTCGTCTCCGGCGGCAGGCGGTCGTTGACGCCCGGCCGGGAGTGGTCGACGAGCGCGAAGCCGGCGTACTCGTCGTCCGCGGGCACCTCGTCGAGGACGCGGAGGTCCAGTTCGAGGAGGTTCACGAGCGCGCGGTTCTCCTGGTGAGAAATATCGCCGAAGTAACACACGTCGGCGTCGACGCCCGCCCGCTCGGCGATGGCTTGGAGCGCCAGCGCCGCGGCGATGGCGTCGGGGTCGGGGTTGTCGTGCATCACGACCGCGAGCCTGCCGTCGACGTTCCGGAGGACCCGCATCAGCCGGTTCAGCCGCTCCGTGTGCGAGGTGCCGACGGCGTCGAGGATGCGCTCTGTGACCACTCGGCGCGGGTCGATGACCTCGTCGGCGAGGGCGTAGATGTCGGCGCGAACCGACGGGGCGGCGTCGTCGCCGAGGTAGACGACGAGCGGCGCGTCCGGATAGTGGTCGCGGGCCGCGCGCGCCGCATCAAGATTCCCCTGCGGCGACTGTCCGCCGACGACGACGAGGTCCACCTCGTCGGGGTAGGTCGACGGGTCCGCGGGGTCGCCCTCTCGCGCGGCGATGCCGTCCGAGCGGAGGTCCTCGGCGCGGCTCTGTCGGTTGGTGACGACCGTCACCGTCCCGCCGCGGCCGGCGAGTTGCCCGACGAGGCCCCCACCGAGCGACCCGCAGCCGAGAACCAGGCGACGTACCATACACGGACGGTCGAACTCCGGCCGCAAAACCCTACCGTCCTCCCATCCGGCGATGATATTATGTCATGGTGTGTCATGACATATGTACGATGGAACTCGAGACGCAACTGCTCCCCGAATCGCGAGCCGAGTCGTTCGTCCGAACCTGTCGAACCGTCGTCGGCGACGACCTCAGGAGCGTGACGTACTTCACGCACGACCGCTGCGAGCAGATATACCTCCGGAACGACCTCGAAGCCGACGCCGACCTCACCGGATTCGTCGAACACGAGACCGACGGGTTTCAGGCCCGAACCGCCTATCGCGGCTCCGAACTCGGTAACTACCGCTACACCGTTCGCGCGTTCGACCACGGCTACCTGACGCGGGTGACCGCGGACGACAAGGGCGTGTTCGTCACGACCGACGGCCTGACGCTCAGGCGCTCCGAGGAGTTGGCGTCGGCGCTCGGCGAGTTACTGCGGGAATAAAAGAGACCGAACGGAGTTGAACCGAATCGCCGGAACGCTCAGAAGAGCGCGGCGGCGACGGTCTGAGCCGTCTCGATGACGGGCTGGAATCCGGGCAGGAGCAGGACCGTCCCCACCGCGGCGAAGATGATCGCCACGTAGAGACCGACCGGCTGACTGCCGATTTCGAGGGGCTTCGACGGCTCCTCGATCCACATCGCCTTCACGACGCGGCTGTAGTAGAACAACGACAGTGCGCTGTTGACCGCGCCGACCGCGGCGAGCCACCAGAAGCCGGAGCCGATGGCCGACTCGAACAGGGCGTACTTCGAGAAGAAGCCGCCGAACGGCGGAAGCCCCGCGAGCGAGAACATGAAGACGGTCATCGCCGAGGCGGCGATGGGCGCCTTCGACGCGATGCCGTTGTAGTCCTCGAACGTGCGGCCGAGGCCCCACTTTTCGACCATGGCGATGAACAGGAACGCGCCCGTGTTCATGAAGCCGTAGACGAACAGGTGGGCCATGCTTGCGCCGAGGACGTCACCGTTCGCGGCACCGCCGCCGGTGGTGATGGCCGCGAGACCGATGAGCGCGTACCCCGCGTGACCGATAGAGGAGTACGCGAGCATCCGCTTGACGTTGTTCTGCGTCGCCGCCGCGAAGTTACCGAGCGTCATGGTGACGACGGCGAGCACCGCGAAGAGCAGCGACCAGTCGACGCTCCCGCCGCCGATTGCGGTGACGGTCTCAAGGGGGAACGCGACGGTGAACACGCGGAAGGCGACGGCGAAGCCGGCCGCCTTCGACGCCGACGAGAGGAACGCGCTCACGGGCGCTGGCGCGCCCTCGTAGGCCTCCGGCGCCCAGAAGTGGAACGGGACGGAGGCGGTCTTGAACGCGAAGCCGCCGGCAATCATCAGCACGCCGAGGCCGAGGACGCCGACCAGTTCGGTGCCCTCAGCGAGCGTCGCGGCGATTTCCGGGAGCACCAGCGAGCCGGTGACGGCGAACACGAGGCTGATACCGAACGCGAACACCGCCGACGACAGCGCGCCGATGAGGAAGTACTTCAGTCCGGCCTCGATGCTGCCGCGGTCCTTCTTGAGGAACGCGACGAGCGCGTACGAGGGCAGGGACGCCAGTTCGAGGCTGACGAAGACCGTCGCCAGCGAGTTCGACATCCCCATGAGGGTCATGCCGGTCGCGGCGAACAGCACGAGGGCGTAGAACTCGCCTTGGTACTGCTGGTCCGCGAGGTAGTCGTACGAGGCGACCGAGACCATCGCGGCGACGCTGGTGAAGATGAGCGTGAAGAACAGGCTCATCCCGTCGACGACGAGCGCGTCGCCGTACAGCGTGATTGCGCCGCCGGTGGACTCCATGCCGGTTCCGCCGATGAGGAACCAGCCGGCGATGCCGCCGGCGGCGAGCGCGCCGAGCGTCGCCGTGCCGGCCAGGAGGCCGTTGTTCGTGGAGTCGGGGTCGATGGTGTCGATGAGCAGCAGCGCGAGCCCCGTCAACGCGAGCACGATGGCGGGAGCCGTTGCGAACCACTGGGGAGCGGACTGGAGGGGCGTCATCTAGAACGCACCTCCCAGTTCGAGAATCGGAGTAACTGCGTCCTGAATCATCGTAAAGAAGATGTCCGGCGAGACGCCGAGCACGATGGTGAGAAGCAGCAGCACCGCGAGCGGTGCGACGTCGTGGAACGGTGCCTCCGTGACGTCGTAGTCGCCGTCGAACCGGAACGGTCCGAACAGCGTCCGCTGCATCGCAAACAGCAGGTAGCCGGCGACGATAACGATGCCGAACATCGCAGCGCCGGTGAACAGCGGCATCGCCTCCATCACCGTGGACTCGAACGCGCCCTTGAAGATGAAGAACTCGGCCGCGAAGCCGGCCATGAGCGGCAGGCCCATGTACCCGAACGCGCCGGCGACGAAGATACCCGCCGTGACCGGCATCCGGTCCGCGATGCCGGACATGTCCGACACCATGCGCGTGTGGGTCGTGTTGTAGATGACACCGACGGCCATGAACATCAGTCCGGAGATGAGGCCGTGGGCGACCATCTGGAAGGTCGCACCGCCGACGCCGTAGGTGGTGTAGGCGATGAGACCGAGGATGACGTACCCCATCGACGAGACGGAGGAGTACGCGACGATGCGCTTGAGGTCCTGCTGGGCCAGCGCGAGCAGTGCGCCGTAGATGACGCTCGCGACGGCGAGCAGGGCGATGGGCAGCGCGAAGGCGCGCGCCGTCTCCGGCAGCATCGTGAAGTTGAACCGGAGCAGGGCGTACGTACCCATCTTCAGGAGGACCCCCGCCAGCATGACCGACACCGGCGTGGGGGCCTCGACGTGTGCGTCCGGCAGCCACGTGTGAAGCGGGGCGACCGGGACCTTCACCGCGAACCCGAAGAACATCGCGACGAACGCGACAGACGCGAGTGCGCCGGCCGACAGTCCCGCGAAGCTCCCGAGCTGTCCGGCCTGCAACGCCTGCGCGATTTCTGGCAGGCGGAACGACGATATCGAGTCGCCGAGACCGAACACCAGCGAGATGAAGCCGATGAACATCACGAGCGACGCGATGTTCGTGTAGACGAAGAACTTGATAGCCGCGTACTTCCGGCGTGGGCCGCCCCAGACGCCGATGAGGAAGTACATCGGCAGGAGCACGGCCTCCCAGAAGATGAACCAGACGAAGAAGTCGAGCGCCGTGAAGACGCCGAGCAGGTTTGCCTCCATCAGGAGCATCAGGCCGAAGAACTGGGATTGACGCTCCGAGATGGGCGTCCACGCGCTGACGATAGCGAGCGTGGTGAGGATGGTTGTGAGGACGACAAGCGGCATGCTGATGCCGTCGACACCGACCATCCAGTGAATGTCGTACTGGCCGAGTTGCAGCCAGGCGATGTCTGTCTCGAACGCGATGTTCCCGCCCAGGAGGGCGTTCCCGCTCGCGTCGTACTGTTGCCACATGTAGAGGCTCCCGACGACGGGAGCCAGACTCAGCGCGAAGGCCGCCTTGCCGGCGTACCGGTCCGGCAGGACGAAGGTGACCAGCGCGGCGAGGAACGTGACTGCGATGAGCGCTTCGATTATCATGCGAACCAACCTCCGAGCAGACCGAGACCGAGAAGCAGCGCGGTCAGACCGAGCGTGAGGAGCGCCGCGTAGTTGCTCACCACACCGGTCTGGACGCGCTTGACGCGACCGCCAGCGAACAGGCTCACGCTGGAGATACCGTTGACGACGCCGTCGACGATGCCCTGGTCGAACTTATCGAGGGCGCGCGAGATGGGCTGGACGACGCCGGTCGCAATCCAGACCTGGTACTCGTCCTGGTAGTAGTTGTTGTACAGTACGGTCTTGATGCTCCCGAGCTTGTCCGTGTGTTCGACGGGCTCGGGGACGTTGTACAGGCGGTAGGCGAGTCCGGCACCCGCGAGGGCGAGGGCCAGCGAGACCAGCCCCGGCGCGATAGAGCCGATGCCGGCCGGGTGGAGCCCCGCACCGACGCCGCTTTCGAGCACTTCGAGGTAGTGGTGCGCGGTCAGCGACGAAATGCCGCCGTCGAGCCAGTCGTGGAGGAACGTGAGGTGAATCCCCGTGAGGTCCTCCACCGGAGCCATGTTGACGAGGCCGGTGACGGCCGCGAGCACGCCGAGGACGGCGAGCGGGAACTTGACGTTCCAGCCGAAGCCGTGCGGGTCGCGCGCGGTGTCGCTACGCGGTTCGCCGTGGAAGGTGAGGAACACCATCCGGAAGGTGTAGAACCCGGTGAAGAACACGGCGATGAGCCCCATCGCGTACGCGATGAGGAAGACGGTTCCGAGACCGCCGTCGGTCCCGAGACCGTGGTTGAGCGCCTCGTACAGAATCTCGTCTTTCGACCAGAAGCCGGCGAACGGAACGATGCCGGCGAGCGCGAGCGAGCCCGAGAGGAACGCGTAGTACGTCACGGGCATCTTGTCTTTGAGACCGCCCATGTCCCACATGTTCTCGTTGTGGTGCATCGCGATGATGACCGCACCGGCACCGAGGAACAGAAGCGCCTTGAAGAAGGCGTGGGTGAGCAGGTGGAACGTCGAGGCGACGTAGCCGCCGACGCCGAGCCCGAGCATCATGTAGCCGTACTGGCTGATGGTCGAGTACGCGAGCACCTGCTTGATTTCTTTCTTGACGACGCCCATCGTCGCGGCGAAGAGGGCCGTGAAGCCGCCCACGAGCGCGATGATACCGAGCGTCGTCGGGGTCAGCGCGTAGAAGCCGTACATCCGGGCGACGAGGTAGACACCCGCGGCGACCATCGTCGCCGCGTGAATGAGCGCGGAGACGGGAGTCGGGCCTTCCATCGCGTCCGGAAGCCACGTGTGCAGGGGGAACTGCGCGGACTTGCCGACGACGCCCCCGAGAACGAGGAGGCCGACGACGGTGAACCACGCCTGTTCGCCCATGCCGAGGAACGTGTTGACCGCGTGCTCGCCGTGGAGCGCCTCCTCGGCGAGGACGGGGAACGCCTCGGGACCGGCGAACGCCGCCGAGCCGAACGTCGCGAACACCGCGACGACGCCGATGAGGAAGAAGTAGTCACCGAATCGGGTGACGAGGAACGCCTTCTTCGCGGCGCTCGGTGGGCCCTCCTGGCGGAACCAGAAGCCGATGAGCAGGTAGGAACACAGCCCCACCAGCTCGAAGAACATGAACGCCATGAGGAGGTTGCTGGACACGACGAACGCCAGCATCGACGCGGTGAACAGGCCGAGCCCGGCGTAGTAGCGCGGGAGGCCCGTCTCGCCCTCGTCGTTCATGTAGCCGAGGCTGAAGATGTGGACGAGGACGGCGACGAGCGTCACGATGACGAGCATCATCGACGAAAGCGGGTCGATGAGTAGGCCGAAGTCGAGCGTCACCGCGTCGCCGGCGCCGGTCGCCCACGTGTAGATGTGTTGGTTGTAGGTCTGTCCGCCGCTGACGGCGAAGAACGTCGCGATGGACAGGACGAACGAGCCCGCCGTCGCGCCGATACCCGCCAGCGCGCCTCCCTTCGGCATGTACCGTCCCGCCCCGAGCGCGATCAGGAACGAGAGGAACGGGAGGAGGACGATGGCCGGAGCGAAGTCTAAGATACCTGCCATAGATTACCACCTCATCGTGGTCGCGTTGGTCACGTCCACGCCGTCGAAGTTGCGGTACAGTACGAGGATGATGCCGATACCGACCGCCACCTCGGCGGCGGCGAGCGCCATCGTGAACAGCCCGAACGTCTGGCCCGTCACGTTACCCCAGTAGTAGGAGAACGCGACGAGGTTGATGTTCGCGGCGTTCAGCATCAGTTCGACCGACATCAGGAACAACAGCGCGTTCCGACGGGTCAAGAGGCCGAAGATACCGATGCAGAACACGGCGGCCGACAGAACGAGGTAGTACTGCGCGGGCACCATCAGTTGTCACCCTCCTCGTCGTCGAACAGCGTCTGCTTGAGCTCCCGACCGCCGTCGGTCAGGATGGTCCGCATCTGCCCCGTGGTGTCCTCGCGGCGAGCGAGGAGCACCGCGCCGGCGAGCGCGGCGACGAGCACGAGGTCGATGATTTCGAACGCGACCAGCATGCTCTCGCCGTCGACGCTTCCGAACCCGAGGTTGAACATCGAATAGCCGATGCTCGCAGTGATATTTGCTCCCTCCGGGAACCCCTGTGGGTTCGGGAACGACGCGCCGAGGAACACGACCGCCATCACGACGAACAGCGCGACGGCAGCGAGTCCGGGCACGAGGTGCGAACCGAGTTTCAGCTGCGGTTTGGTTGTCATGTACTACTCACCTCCGGATTGATACGCGTCAGCATCACGGCGAACGTGATGAGAATCAGGACCCCGCCGACGTAGACGAGGACCTGCATGGCGGCGAGGAACTCCGCCTGCAACATCACGTAATGCACCGCGACGCTCAAGAGCGCGCCCCCGAGCAGGAGTGCGGAATGCCAGATGTCCCGCACGAGGACGACGCCCAGGCTGCAACCCACGGTGACGAGGGCGAACAGCGCGAACGCGATGGTTTCATAAACCATTGTGTGTGTCTCCTTGAGATATCCCTTTGAACATTTCGAGAACGTCCTCAGCGTCCGGTAGCGGACGCGGGCTGACGGGACTCGAACGATTCACTCGCGGTCATGTTACTGGTAGTCGACCTCTCCTTCGCCCTCGCCGACCCACGCGTTGCGGTCGGGGTTGCGGGAGTTGAGCGGGTCGATATCCTTGTACCACGGGACGTTCTTGAGCTGTTCTTTGTTGTAGACGAAGTCGTTTTTCGTGTCCGCCGTGAACTCGAAGTTCTGCGTGAGCAGGATGGCGTCGACGGGACAGACCTCCTCGCACAGCCGGCAGTAGATACACTGGCCGATGTGGAGGTTGTACTGCTCGCCGTTGCGCTGGTCGTCCTGAACGATCTGAATCGTGTCGTTCGGACAGACGTTCTCACACTGGCGACACCAGATACACCGCTCTTGGCTGAACTTGTGGACGCCGCGGAAACGCGGGCTCACTTCGGGCGCGGTCTCGGGGTACTCGACCGTGAACGTCTGCCCGTCGAGCGCGTGCTTCAGCGTCACTGCCATGCCTTTCAGGATTCCGATCATGCAATCACCCCCACGATGATGGCCGTGAGAACCAGGTTGGCGAAGGAGAGCACGAGCATCCCCTTCCAACCGATTTCGAGGAACTGATCGACGCGAAGGCGCGGCACTGCGGAGCGCGCCCACTGGGTGAACAGGAAGAACGCCCAGATTTTGATTGTGAACCAGACGAACCCGGGTAGGACCGGGCCCGCCGGACCGCCGAGGAACAGGGTCGCCGCGATAGCGCCGCCGAGGAAGATGTGGATGAACTCACCGAGGTAGATGAGCACGAAGTAGACCGAGGAGTACTCGGTCTGGTATCCGGCGACAATCTCGGTCGGCGCTTCGGGGATGTCGAACGGGTTGCGGCCGACCTCCGCGAGGTTCGCGATGACGAACAGCGCGAACGCGAAGGGGTTCACGAACGCGAACCAGGTCGGAATCGTCACGCCGGCGACCGAAAGCAGCGGTTCGGCCTGCACGGCGACGATTTCGCTCATGCGGAGCGACCCGGCGAAGATAACGACCGAGGCCGCCGTGACGACCAGCGGAATCTCGTAGGCGATGTTCGCCGCCACGGCGCGGAGCGCGCCGATGAGCGAGAACTTGTTGTTCGATGCGTAGCCGGTCATGACGATGCCGAGCGAGGCGATAGACGCCGCGGCGAAGGCAAAGGCGAGACCGGTTTCGGGGTCCGCGAGCTGGATGCCGTTGCCCATCGGGATGACGGCGAATCCGAGCAGCGCGGAGAAGGGAATGACCATCGGCGCGAGGTCCCAGGCGGGACGGTCGACGCCCTCGGGGACGACGAGTTCCTTCGACAGCAGACGGACCGCGTCCGTGACGATGGTCAGGAGACCGAACGGACCGATTCGGTTGACCGCGATGCGGTCGGCGAAGGCGGCCGTGATTTTCCGCTTCGCCCACGGCCCGGCGAACGCCGTCATGATGAGCATGATGTTGGCCACGAGGAACGCGCCGACGAGGCCGCCGACGACATCCCCGAGGATGCCTTCGAGACCGAGGAGGCCGCTGACCGTGTCCGGAAGGACCGCTTGCAGATGCATCACCTGTCCACCTCTCCGAGCACGATGTCGAGGCTGCCGAGCGAGGCAATCATGTCCGGAATGTACTCACCCTCGGACATCTCGGGGAGCGTCTGGAGGTTCGAGAAACACGGGCTCCGAATCTTGAAGCGAGCCGGCTTGTCCGTGCCGTCCGCGCGGATGTAGATGCCGAGTTCGCCCTTCGCGCCCTCGACGGCGCGGTAGATTTCCGTGTCCTCGTCGGGCTTGAGGGTGCGCGGAACGTTCGCCTGGATGTTCCGCTCGTCTTCGGGCCAGTCTTCGAGCAGGTCGACGCACTGCTGGATAATCTTGGCCGACTCCTCGACTTCGCGCATACGCACGAGCAGGCGCGAGAAGTTGTCGCAGCCGTCCTCGACGACGACGTCCCAGTCGAGTTCGTCGTAGTAGCCGTAGGAGTCGTCGCGGCGGAGGTCGTAGTCGATACCGGAGCCGCGGGCGACCGGCCCGGTCGCGCCGTAGCTCTTTGCGACTTCCGGCGGCAGGACGCCCGTGCCGACCGTCCGGGCCTGCAGGATTTCGTTCGAGGTAATCATGTCGTGGTACTCCTCGAGCGCCTGCGGGAGACCGTCCATGAAGTCGCGAATCTTCTCGAAGAACTCCTCGCGGGGTTCGGGGAGGTCCCAGACGACCCCGCCGAGCCGGAAGTAGTTGAACATCATGCGCTGGCCCGTGAGGTCCTCCAGAATGTTCTGGACGATCTCGCGGTCCCGCATGGCGTACATGAAGATGGCCGTGAAGTCGCCGTAGACGTCCAGCGCGAACGTGCCGAGCGCGATCATGTGCGACGCGATGCGGCACAGTTCCGCACCCATCGTGCGGATAATCTGGGCGTACTCGGGCACCTCGATGTCCGCGAGGTCCTCGGCTGCGCGGGCGTAAGCCCACTCGTTCAGGAGACCCGACGAGATGTAGTCCCAGCGGTCGGGGTACGGCATAATCTGGTGCCGGTAGGTCCCCTGTTGACACATCTGCTCCTCGCAGCGGTGGAGGTAGCCGATGTCGGATTCGAGGTCAACCACCTGCTCGCCGTCGACGACCGTCTCGACGTGCAGCACGCCGTGGGTCGCCGGGTGGTGGGGACCGATGTTGATGTACATCGTGTTGCTGTCCCCGGCGCGGTGGTCCTCTTCGAGCGGGTTAGCGTGCTCGCGGAGCGTCGCAATCTGCGGGCGGTCCTGGTCGTAGTCACGCCCGAGCGGGTGACCCTGCCACGTCTCCGGCAGGAGGATACGACGCAGGTCCGGATGGTCCTCGTACTGGATGCCGACGAGGTCGTACGCCTCTCGTTCGTGCCAGTCGGCCGTCCGGAACACCGGCTCGGCGGACTGACTGACCGGGTTGTCCTTCGACGTGGGCACGACGACCGAGACCTCGTCGGTCCGGTCGTCGAACTTCGTCAGGTGGTAGATGGACTCGTAGCGGTCCTCGTACTCCTGTGCGGTCACACACGAGAGGTGGTCGAAGCCCGCCTCGTCGCGGAGCTTGAACAGCGCGTCTTGGACCTCGTCGGGACGGATGACGAGGCCGGGCGCGTTCAGGTGCTCTTCGCGGCCGACGACGAGGTCGCCGAGCAGCTCTGCGAGTTCGTCGCCGCGGCTGACGCCCGATTCGAGTTCCGCGGGGTCGTCGGACTGCTGTTCTTCGAGGCTCATGGCGAATCAGCCCAGTTGTACCGCATAACGAGGTCCTCTTCGTCGATTTCAGCGGCGAGCTTGTCGACGATTTCGTCGCGTTCGAGGTCGCCGAACTGCTCCAGCTCGTACGGCTTGACCGTCACCGGGCTGGACTCGCCGTTGGCGATGCGCTCTTGGAGCTTCGCGATACCGTAGATGAGCGCCTCCGGGCGCGGCGGGCAGCCGGGGATGTGGATGTCCACCGGGATGACCTCTTCTGCGCCCTTGATGACGTTGTAGCCCTCCTGGAACGGGCCGCCGGAAATCGTACACGACCCCATGCCGACGACGAACTTCGGTTCGGGCATCTGGTCGTAGACGCGCTTCATGCGCGGGGCGAACTTCGAGACGATGGTCCCCGGCACGATAATCACGTCGGCCTGCCGCGGCGACGCACGCGGGACCCCGGCCGCAAAGCGGTCGAGGTCGTGTTTCACCGAGTAGGTGTGCATCATCTCGATGCTGCAGCACGCGATACCGAACTGCAGCATGAACATCGAGGACCCGCGGACCCAGTTCATGAACTTGTCGAACTTCGTGAGGATGAACGGTGACGAGCCGAACGCCTCCCGAAGCTTCGAGTTGAACCGGTCGTCCGCCCCCGCCATGCGGGCGTCGCGAGTCTCGGTCTGTACCTGTGTGTCGTCCGTGACGAATGGCTTCTGTTCGCTACTCATGCATCTTGCCTCTCTGTCTTACGACGACTGGCCTGCGGGCTTTTGACCCACTTGACAGCGCCGTTGCGCCACGCCCAAACGAGGCCGACGACGAGGACACCGATGAAAACGAGCATCGGCGTCAGAATCGTCGCCAGCGACGCGCCCTGTTCGAGGGCCGAGCGGTAGATGACCGTCCAGGGGAAAATTAGGACGGTCTCGATGTCGAATACGAGGAACAGCAGCGCGACCATGTAGTACTGAATGTTAAACTGGACGCGCGCCGTGCCTGTCGGCACCTCACCACTCTCGTACGTGGCACTCTTTCCTTGTTCCGGTACGCTTGGGCGAAGCAGCGCCGACACCGCCATCATCGCGAGCGGTATGCCGACACCAACCAGCCCCATCGCACCGATTGCAATCCAATCACTCATGCCGTGTCTCCCTGACGTGCGGCGGTTAGAAGCGCTCCCCTATAAACATTGATTTGTGTGTTTCGGGCGCGAGAGAGCTTCTATTTGGAAAATACGCGAGAGACGCCCGGAACCCCGCACGGGCGGGGTTTCGCCGCCGGAATCGACCCCCACAGACGCGGAAACGACCGGGCGGCGACCGACCGCGAAACGCGCCCCGCTACCGCGACTCGCGGAAGCCGGCGACGCCGAGGTCGTGGAGCGCGGCCGAGGTCTCGGCCACGTCGGACACGAGATCCTCGTGGTAGTCGACGAGTCTGTCTTCGAGCTCGGGGTAGCCGCGGGAGAGCGTCTGTACGGCCGACAGCGCCGCGTTGAACGACTTGCCGGCGTCGACCGCGACGATGGGCGCGCCCGTCGGCATCCCGATGACCGAGTCGACCGACTTCTCCTGGACGGGGACGCCGACGACCGGAATCGGGTACGCGATGGAGGCGGTCATGTTCGGGAGGTCCGCGGACTTGCCGCCCGCGCCGGCGATGATGACCTCGACGCCGCGGTCGCGCGCGGTGTCGCCGTAGGCGTACATCAGGTCCGGCGTCCGGTGCGCGGAGACGACGTACGTCTCGTAGGTGAACCGCTCTTCGGGCGGCGCGTCGAAGTCCGTCTGTTCACCGAACCCGAGCGTGTCCAACGCCTCGTGCGCGCCGGACATCACGTCGAGGTCGGAGTCCGACCCCATGATGATGCCCACGTCGGGCGTCGTCTCGGGGTCGCGGTCGGCGTCGGCCTGTGCGTGTAGGTCGTCGATGAGGTCCCGTTCTGTCGTCATGGTGAATCAGTCGAACTGCAGTCCGTCGCGAAGCTCGCGTGCGCGTTCGAGAAGCGTTTCGAGGTCGGCGTCGTCGTCGCCGGCGGCGGTGAGGTGGCCCATCTTGCGGAGGGGCCGAACCTCGTCTTTGCCGTACCAGTGCAGCGAGACGCCCGATTCAGCGAGGGCGTCGTCGAGGCCGCCGAGTCGCGCCGGCTGGCTCTCGTCGACCGTGCCGAGGACGTTCGCCATCACGGTGGGCGACCGGCGGGTCGTCGCGCCGAGGGGCCACCCGAGGACGGCGCGGACGTGCTGTTCGAACTGCGAGGTGAGCGCACCCTCGATTGTCCAGTGGCCGGAGTTGTGCGGGCGCGGCGCGACCTCGTTGACGAGCACGTCGCCCGCGGCGGTCTCGAACAGTTCGATGCCGAAGACGCCGCGGCCGGGCAGGTGCGACAGCACCTCGCGGGCGACGCGGTCGGCCTCCTCGCGCACCTCGCACGTCGTCCGCGCCGGGACGACGGTCTCGCGGAGAATCTCCTCCTCGTGGACGTTTTCGCCCACGGGGAACGTTCGAATCTCGTCTTCGCCGCGGACGCCGATCACCGACAGTTCGCGCTCGAAGTCGACGAACGCCTCGGCCATCGCCGGGCCGCCGACCTCCTCGATGGCTGCCTCGGCCTCGTCGGGGTCGGTGACGGGGACGTTCCCGCGGCCGTCGTAGCCGCCGGTCCGGGCTTTCAGCATGACCGAGCCGAACTCGTCGAGTGCGTCGCGGAGGTCGGCCGCGTCGTCGACCCGGTGGAACGGCGGAATCGGGATGCCCGCCTCGTCGAAGGTGTCCTTCTGGACCAGTTTGTCCTCGATGGTCCGAAGCGCGTCGGGCGACGGGTGGACCGCGATTCCCTCCTCGGCGGCCAGTTCGTCGAGCAGGTCGGGGTCAGCGAGTTCGATTTCGAACGTCAGCGCGTCGGCCCGCGCGGCGAGTTCCGCCATCGCCTCGGGGTCGTCGAAGCCGCCGACGATTTGGTCGGCGACGGCCGACGCCGGGCAGTCGGGTGTCGGGTCGAGCACGACGATGTCGACGCCGAGCGGTGCGGCGGCCTCCCCGAGCATACGCCCGAGCTGGCCCCCACCGACGACGCCGAGCGTGGGTCCGGGTACGGTGACGGTCACAGTCGCGGATTCAGTACGTCGGTGCATAAACGTTGCCACATTCTGCGTCTAGATATGCACATGCGTGGATATAATAGGGCAAAAGCCGACGCCGAACGCGCCGGGCGCTCGCGGCGCTCACCCTGTCGAACACGAGGAAAAATCGAGATGGTCGAACGTCCCGACCGAGCGTCAGCCCCGCGTCTCGTTCGCGGCGTCGAGGGCGTCCTCGTCGATGAACACGACCACGTCCTCGCTCCAGAGCTTGAAGGCGTGTTGGCGCGCGACGTAGCCGTCGAGTTCGGATTCGAGTTCGGCGCGGTCCCACTCGTAGGCGATGACGACCGGCGGCGCGTCGGCGGTCACCTCGGAGACGTTCGCGTCGGGCGCGCTACTGGTGCGCTCGACGCCCGCGCTCTCGAAGTACCACGGGAGCGGGAGGCGACTGTGCCACGACGGCCCGTCGAGGGGGGCAGACTCGTTTTCGACGTAGAAGTGCGTCTCGTCGCTGTCCGGCGGATGCGTGCCGTACAGGAGTACGTCCGTCCCGGAGTTGGCGGCCGACACGCGCTCCACGTCGTCGACGGTGGCCCGTAAGTCGTTCGCGGGTTGCGCCCACTGGAGCACCTCGCTGTCCTCGTCGGTCGAGGCGTTCCAGTAGTCGACGTTCGCGGCCGCGACGCCGCCGACGGAGGCGACCAGCACGAGCGCCGCGAGGCCGACGCCGACCGTGTCTTTGGCGTCGAGGGCCTGCACGCCGGAGCGGAAGACGAACGCCGCGCCGACCGCGGCGGGAATCGCCAGCGGGACGACCGCGTGGACGACGACCCAGGGCGCTTGGATGTCGGTCGCCAGCGGGTAGCCGAAGATACACACGACGCCCCAGTAGGTAGCGAAGGCGACGAGCCACCGGATTCGACCCGCGACGACGCCGTAGCGGTCGACGACGATGCCGACGAGCGCGAAGACGATGAGCACCGGCGCGCCGTAGACGAACGTTTCGAGGAAGTCCTTCAGATACGGGAGGTACTCGTGGGACTGGTGGCCACCGCCGAGCCAACTGCCGACCATCTCGGAGACCGCGCCGACGCTTCCGGCTTCGAGAACCGGGAGCATCGAGGCGGAGCCGCCGAGCGCGTTCCAGAGGTCGGGCCGCGGCGCGTAGAAGAAGACGAAGACGGCGAGGAACGCGAGCAGGCCGCCGAGGACGCCCGCGACGTAGCGAACCGCGCCGTAACCGAGACTTCCCGCCCCGCGTGCGCGAAGTCGCTCGCGGATACTCGCGGGCAGTTCGGAAAAGAGGATGTCGCGGGCGGACTCGCCGGCCGACGTGCGGGCGAGCAGCCGGTGGTCGAAGACGAGGAACGCCGCCCCGAGGAAACACGCGAGGTAGACGACGTAGTTCTCTTTCGTCGCCGCCCCCGTTGCGAAGGAGGCCCCGGCGGGGATGAGGTAGGCGAGGCGGCCGGTGTCGTACGCGCGGACGACGAAGCCGAGCGCGGCGAGCGAAAAGGCGGCCACGAGCACGTCGTTGCGCATGAACCGCGAGTAGTAGACCAAAAGCGGGTTCGCCGCGAGGAAGAGCGCGAGCGCGACCATCTCGTCGCGGCGGAGGTGCTCGCGGAACAGCCAGACCGAAAGCGGGAGCAGGCCGCCGACGAGCGCCACGGGGAGCCGCGCCGTGAAGTCGGTTGCCGGGAGGACCGCAAAGAGGTAGTCGTTGACCACGGGGAGGAACGGACCGTGGATGATGGGCCGGTAGGAGAACTCGCCGGTTTCGTGATACCGCAGAATCCAGTAGCCGACGCGGCCTTCGTCCCAGTGGAAGATGCGGCCGCCGAGGTCGGCGAGGCGGGCGAGGAGAGCGAAGGCCGTCACGCCGAGAATCGCCAGGAGGGCACGGGACCGAGCGACCGCCTCGGTCCCACTGTCAGTACTCATGCCCACCCATCGCGACGCCGACAATACAACTTTTGTGCTTGCCCGTCGCCGGGGCCAAATCCGGTCGGTGTCGGTAGTTCTTTTATCCGAGACGGGAAGGGTCGGCCATGGTCTCTCTCGGACTCGTCGTGGCCCGATTCAACTCGTCGGTCACGGAGCAGATGGAGGAAGCGGCCCGCGACGCGGCCGCCGAGCGCGACGCGGAGGTCGTCGAAACGATTCAGGTCCCCGGCGCGTACGACTCGCCGCTCGCGGCCGACCGACTCGCCCGCCGCGACGATATCGACGCCGTCGTCGTCATCGGCGCAATCGTCACCGGCGACACCGACCACGACCGCGTCATCGCCGACGCGACCGCGAAGTCGCTGACGGAGGTCTCGCTGGACCGCGACAAACCCGTCTCGTTCGGCGTCTCCGGTCCCGGTATGAGCGGCGCTGAAGCGCGCGAGCGCGTCAGCAAAGGTGCGGAAGCGGTTTACGCCGCGACCGATATGGTGGAGGCGTTGGCATGAACTTCGATTTCAGCGACCGAGTCGGCCGCGTCGAACCGAGCGCGACGCTCGCCATCTCGAACCTCGCGAGCGAACTGGAAGCGCAGGGCGAAGACGTGGTCGACCTCTCGGTCGGCGCGCCGGACTTCCCGACCCCGGACAACATCACGCAGGCGGCGAAAGACGCGCTTGACGCGGGACACACGAGTTACACCTCGTCGAACGGGATTCCGGAACTCAAGGACGCAATCGCGGCGAAGCTCCGCGGGAACGGCGTCGACGCCGAGGCCGACGAGGTCATCGTCACGCCCGGCGGCAAGCAGGCGCTGTTCGAGACGTTCCAGACGCTCGTCGACGACGGCGACGAGGTCGTTCTCCTCGACCCCGCGTGGGTCTCCTACGAGGCGATGGTCAAGCTCGCCGGCGGCACGCTCAGCCGCGTCGACCTCGCACAGCACGACTTCAGGCTCGAACCCGCGCTCGACGAACTCGGCGAGACCGTCTCCGACGAGACGAAGCTCCTCGTCGTCAACTCCCCGTCGAACCCGACCGGCGGCGTGTTCTCCGACGCGGCGCTCGAAGGCGTCCGCGACCTCGCGGTCGAACACGACTTCGCCGTCATCTCCGACGAGATTTACGAGCGCATCGTCTACGACGGCTTCGAGCACACCTCGCTCGGCTCCCTCGACGGGATGGAAGACCGCACCATCACCATCAACGGCTTCTCGAAGGCGTTCTCGATGACCGGCTGGCGGCTCGGCTACCTCCACGCCCCGTCGGACCTCATCGCGCAGGCCGGCAAGCTCCACTCGCATTCGGTCTCCTGCGCCGTGAACTTCGTCCAGCACGCCGGCGTCGAGGCGCTCTCGGAGCGCACCGACGACGACGTCGAGGAGATGCGCCAGGCGTTCGAGAACCGCCGCGACATGCTCGTGGACCTCTTGGCCGAACACGACGTCGACGTGGCCGTCCCGAAGGGCGCGTTCTACATGATGCTCCCCGTCGACGACGACGACCAGGCGTGGTGCGAGGGCGCGATTCAGGACGCGAAGGTCGCGACCGTCCCCGGAAGCGCTTTCAACGCCCCGGGCTACGCCCGTATCTCCTACGCCGCGAGCGAAGAGCGACTCCGCGAGGCCGTCGAGCGCCTCGCCGAGCACGACTACATCTGAGCCGGCCGCGGCGACCGTCTCTTTTCGGGGCGGCGGACGGAGTTCTCCGCCGAACTGTGACTGTTATCTGAACTGTGTGCTAGCGATGAACGTAATTTTTGTTGTCTAATACTCGATTAGATTTATGTTCGAGAGCGCCCATGTAGCAACCATACATACCGTATTCCGGGTGGGATTTCCGCGGATAAACCGCGTATGTATATGAGAGACAACACATGAAACTCAAACAACTATTCGCAGACGACGACGCGGTGTCGCCGGTCATCGGTGTGATTCTGATGGTCGCGATTACCGTCATCCTCGCGGCCGTCATCGGGACGTTCGTGTTGGGACTGGGCGAACAGACCGCGACCGCTCCGCAGGCGAGCTTTAGTTTCGACTACAACCAGAGTGCCCCAGACCACCTCAACATCACTCACGAGAGCGGTGGAGCAATCGACTCGGACCAGTTGAACATCACGACGGGTGTCAGCATCTACGGGACGGCCGAAGCGGGCCCCGGTAATGCATCAGAGAGTCGAACTTGGACCGCACTAAACGGTGATACGCAGACCGACGTGACGGCGGGGACCGCAGTCACTATCGAACCCAGCAGCGGAACACTCGCCGACCAGACCGTCCGCATCGTCTGGACCGACGAAGCGGGGTCGAGTTCCGCGACCCTCCAGCGGTGGTCCGGCCCTAACGCGTAACTGACCACGAAACGCCTCCACGATAATCGGCCACCACGCGGCCGACGACCTCGATTTTTTATCGGCGCGCTCACCTGAGAGTCCCGACTGTCGAACCGCCGCCACCGGCAGCACTAGCCACCTGCCACATCGGTTTCTCGTCGCCCGACCGCCCGCCGGGCCGACCGCTGGTCGAGGGCGTCCCGCCGGCGAAGATACTTATGTGAGTCCGCCGCCACCTCTGTGACAGATGCGCGTGCGCGACCTCCCGCTGTCGGCGGCCCTCGTCTCCCACTACGAGTCGAACGGTATCGAGGAGCTGTATCCGCCGCAGGCCGCCGCCGTCGAGGCCGGCGTCGCGGCGGGC